>Ga0224512_10002255_pt1 | contig 17765 bp, 19 predicted proteins | sample SF_May12_sed_USG_4_FD_169103 | JGI IMG/M metagenome (GOLD analysis project Ga0224512, IMG submission 169103) | Sediment microbial communities from San Francisco Bay, California, United States - SF_May12_sed_USGS_13 | ecosystem: Environmental > Aquatic > Marine > Sediment | place: USA... | reverse complement strand
CGCCGTTGCGCTCGTGCCAGGCATGCATCGGCGTCTTGCGGACCGGGTCGAGCAGGCCGTCCACGTCGCGCCCGGCGAAGACCCCGAAGGTGACCGGCGTATAGGGCGGCCGGAAGGTGGTGACGCCGACCTCGGGCAAGGGCCGGCCCAGCGCCTCGGCGACGATGCCGATGGCGTTGACGTTGCCGGTCTTGCCCTGGTCGGTGCCCATGCCGGTTGTGGTGTAGCGCTTGACGTGCTCGATCGAGCGGTAGCCCTCGCGCACCGCCAGCTGCAGGTCGGCGACGGTGGCGTCGTTCGCCATGTCGACGAAATACTTGCCGCCCTCGTCCGCGGCCTTGGCGCCGGGCACGTGCCACATCCAGCGCGCCGGCAGGATGCCCCGGTCGCTGGCCTGTGGGACAGTGGTCTTCTTGGCCTTGCTCTTGAAGCCGGCAGCGGCCGCCGCCGCTTCGCCGGCGGCGAAGCCCTGGCTCAGGCAGGAGGCCAGGCCGAAGGCGCCGTTGCAGGCGCCGGCCGCGTGGGTCGCCTGGGCGGGGCTGTCGGGCACGAAACAGCCCTGCACCTCGTTCCAGGCGATCTTGCCCTTGGACTGGGAGAACAGGTGGACCGTCGGGCTCCAGCCGCCCGAGCTCAGCACCAGGTCGCAGGCAATGCCTTCGCCCTCGCCGATCAAGCGGCCGCTATCGCGGGTCAGCTGAGCCACGGCGACCTGATTGACCCGCTTGGCGCCGCGCGTGGCGATGATCGCGTGCTCGGAGAGGATCGGCAGACCGGCCGCCTCGGCCTGCTCGGAGAGCGGGCCTTCGGGGAGGGGGCGGAGGTCGACGATGGCCGCCACCTCGATGCCCGCCCGGTGCAGGTCGAGCGCCGCGCCATAGGCGCCGTCGTTGTTGGTGAAGACAACCGCCCTGTTCCCCGGCTTGACCCCAAAGCGGTTGAGGTAGGTCTGGGCGGCGTCGGCCAGCATGATGCCGGGGCGGTCGTTGTCGGCGAACACGAGCGGCCGCTCGATCGCGCCGGTCGCCAGCACGACCTGTTTGGCCCGGACCTTCCAGAGCCGGTGGCGCGGCAGGTTCTCCGGCTTTTCGTCGAGGTGGTCCGTGACCCGCTCGATCATGGCGACGTAGTTGTGGTCGTAATAGGAAAAGGCCGTGGTGCGCGGCAGGAGGCGCACGTCCTGGTGCTTGCCCAGGGCGATCAGGGTCTCGGCGACCCAGTCGAGCGCTGGCTTGCCGTCGATGGTTTCGTCCGCAAGGGAGAACAGCGCGCCGCCGAGCTGGGCATCCTGCTCGGCCAGGATGACCCGGGCGCCGGCCTCGGCGGCGGCCAGCGCGGCGGCCAAGCCCGCCGGGCCGGCGCCGACGACCAGTACGTCGCAGTGCGCGTTGGTCTTGTCGTAGCGGTCCGGGTCCGGCTCGCTCGGCGCCCTGCCGATACCCGCGGCGTGGCGGATAACGTGCTCGTAGCTCATCCAGAGCGCGGCCGGCCACATGAAGGTCTTGTAGTAGAAGCCGGCGGGCATGAACCGCGACATCGCGTTGTTCACCACGCTGATATCGAACTCGACGCTGGGCCAGCAGTTCTGCGAGCGGGCGGTCAGGCCGTCGACCAGCTCGAGCTGGGTGGCTCGGATGTTGGGATCGGTGCGCGGGTCGAGGCCGACCTGGACCAGGGCGTTGGTCTCCTCCGCGCCGGCCGAGACGATGCCGCGCGGCCGGTGATACTTGAAGCTGCGGCCGACCAGGTGGACGCCGTTGGCGAGCAGCGCCGAGGCCAAGGTGTCGCCGGCATAGCCTTCGTAGGGCTTGCCGTTGAAGCGGAAGCCGAGCGGCCGCTCCCGGTCGATGTGTCCGCCCTCGGCGAGCCGGTAAGGTTGAACCATCTAGCGGCCCCCTAAACGTAGGTCTGCTTCTTGAGGCGGGGCGGCTTGGCGCCCATCTCGTAGACCGCCAGGATCTGGTAGCTCACGGTGTCCCGCGCCACGTTGAACCAGCGTCGGCAGCCGTGGCTGTGCACCCAACGCTCGAGCAGGACGCCCTTGGTGTTGTCGTTCATGAAGAGGTACTCGGCCCAGGCCTGGTCGCTCAGCTTGTCCGGGTTCTTGGGCCGCTCGACATGGGCCTCGTGGCCGTAGGAGAACTCGGTCTCCTCGCGCGGACCGCAGTAGGGGCAGGAGATCAGGAGCATGGGGCGTCACCCTTTGCCGGTCAGTGCGCCACGGCGGCGGCGCCGTGTTCGTCGATCAGGTAGCCCGTGGTGAAGCGGTCGAGCGTATAGGCGGCGTTGAGCGGGTGGGGCTCGTCCCGGGCGATGGTATGGGCGAAGACCCAGCCCGACCCGGGGGTCGACTTGAAGCCGCCGGTGCCCCAGCCGCCGTTGATGTAGAGCCCCTCGACCGGGGTCTTGGAGATGATCGGGCTGGCGTCGGGGCAGGTGTCGACGATGCCGCCCCAGCTGCGCATCATGCGCATGCGCCGGAAGATCGGGAACAGCTCGCAGACCGCCGCCAGGGTCTCCTCGGTGACCGGCAGGCTACCGCGCTGGCCGTAGCCGATGTACTTGTCGACGCCGGCGCCGATCACCAGCTCGCCCCGGTCCGACTGGCTGATATAGGCGTGCACGGCGCCCGACATGACGACGCAGTCGATCACCGGCTTGACCGGCTCGGAGACCAGGGCCTGCAGCGGCAGGGAGTGCACGGGCAGGCGGAAGCCGGCCATGGCGGCCAGCACGCTGGAGTGGCCGGCCACGGCGATGCCCACTTTCCTGGCCTCGATGCGCCCCTTGGCGGTTTCTACCGCCTTGATCCGGCCGTCCTCGATGTCGAAGCCGTGGACCGGGCATTCCTGGATGATGTCGACGCCGCGCGCGTCGGCGGCCCGGGCATAGCCCCAGGCGACGGCGTCGTGCCGGGCGGTGCCGCCGCGCCGCTGCAGCGAGGCGCCGAGCACCGGGTAGCGGCCGCCGGCGCGCAGGTCGATGACCGGGCAGAACTCCTTGACCTGGCGCGCGTCGAGGAACTCGGAATCGACGCCGTTCAGCCGGTTGGCGTTGACCCGCCGCGAGATCTCGCGCAGGTCGTGCTGGTTGTGCGCCAGGTTCATCACGCCGCGCTGGCTCAGCATGACGTTGTAGTTGAGCTCGGCCGAGAGGCCCTCCCAGAGCTTGAGGGCATGCTCGTAGAGCTGCGCGCTCTCGTCCCAAAGGTAGTTCGAGCGCACGATGGTGGTGTTGCGTCCGGTGTTGCCGCCGCCCAGCCAGCCGCGCTCGATCACCGCGACATCGGTGATGCCGTGTTCCTTGGCCAGGTAGTAGGCCGTTGCCAGGCCGTGGCCACCGGCCCCCACGATGACCACGTCGTAGGACGACTTTGGCTCCGGCGAGCGCCAGACCTCGGGCCAGTTCTCGTGGTAGCTGGCCGCGTTGCGCAGCAGGCTGAAGATCGAATAGCGGGACTTCATCGGCCGCGTCGGCTCCCCCCAAGCACACCCCTCAAACCCACGCCCGCCGGCAGCATAGCAGGCTGTCCGGGGGTGGCACAAAGCACTTGATGGCGCCGGCCCCGGCTTGCGGATTCACGGCAGGTATTTTTCTGTTAGCGACATCGTACATTCTGTGCCAGAGTCGATTGCAGGTAACTGAAAAGAGGCCGGGTTACAAGGTTTCGTGGGGCTGGAACGGGCGGGCCGGGGATGCTCGGAAACATACCACGCGAACTGCCGCAGCGGATCGCCTTCCTGCTGGTGCCGAAGTTCTCGCTGATCGCCTTCACCTCGGCGGTCGAGGCGCTGCGCCTGGCCAACCGGGCGGGCGGGCGCGAGCTCTATGCCTGGCGCCTGGTCACGGCGGACGGCAAGCCCGTGACCGCGTCCTGCGGCGTGGTGCTGCACCCGGATGGCGGATTGGAGGCGGGCGATGACTGCCACACCGTCGTGGTGTGCAGCGGCGTCGAGGTGCAGCGCTTCGACGACCGGCCGCTGCGCTCCTGGCTGCGCCGGATCGCGCGCCGCGGCCTCGACCTGGGGGCGCTCTGCACCGGCAGCCATATCCTGGCCCGCGCCGGCCTGCTCGATGGTCACCGCTGCACCATCCACTGGGAGAACCTGGCCGCCTTCGCCGAGGACTTCCCGGAGATAGAGGTCACCGCCGAGCTGTTCGAGATCGACCGCAACCGCTTCACCTGCTCGGGCGGCACCGGGGTGATCGACATGATGCTCAACGTCATTTCCATGCAGCACGGCCACGAGCTGGCCGCCGCCGTGGCCGACCAGTTCATGCACGAGCGCATCCGCGACCAGCACGATCATCAGCGCATGTCCCTGCCGGCGCGCCTCGGCGTGCGCCACCCCAAGCTGCTCGCCGTGATCGAGCAGATGGAGCGGAACCTGGAGGAGCCTCTGGCGCGCTGCGAGCTGGCCGAGGGCGCGGGCCTCTCCACGCGCCAGCTCGAGCGCCTGTTCCGCAAGTACCTGAACCGCTCGCCGGCGCGCTATTACCTGGAGCTCCGGCTCAACAAGGCGCGCCTGCTGCTGCTCCAGACCAACATGTCGGTGATCGACGTTGCGCTGGCCTGCGGCTTCGTCTCGGCCTCGCACTTCTCCAAGTGCTACCGCGACTACTTCGGCCGCACCCCGCGCAAGGAGCGCGGCCTGCCCGCCGGCCTCGCGGCCCCGATGGCGGTGGAGCCGGCGGTGGAGCAGGCGGCGGCGGGGGAGTGACCCCGGAATTAGCTATGTATCGGTCTTGGGCGCAGCGGGCGTTCGGGCCTTATCGTGGTACTCGGGGTTGGGCATCATGTCGACCGCCGAGGCGACGCGGTTGGACATGTTGAAGAATCCCACCACGTTGCAGAGGTCGAAGAGGTCCTCTTCGCTAAGCCCCTGCTCGGACAGGGCCCCGCGATCCTCGCCGTTCATCAGATGGGGTGTCTCGGTGAGCTTCCAGGCAAAGTCCAGGATCGCGCGCTGGCGCGGGCTCAGGTCCGCGACACGGTAGTTCATGACCAGCATCTCGCCCAACTGCGGGTCGCCGGAAAGCTCGCGCACCGCCGCGCCGTGCGCGACCAGGCAGTAGTAGCAGCGGTTCGCGCTGGAAACCACGACGGCCACCATCTCGCGCTCGAGCGCGCTGAGGCCGGATTCGCCCAGCATCAGATCGTTGTAGAAGGCGCCGAAGGCGCGCAGCTTGTCGGGCCTGAGGCCATAGGCGCGCAGCACGTAGGGCACCAGGCCGAGCTTTTCCTGGCACACGCCGAAGTACTTTCTGATGTCTTCGTCCAGGGTCTCGGGCTCGGGGACCCGGAGCTTCATGATGTGGTCGGGCTGGGGCATGGCCGCTTCTCCTGGCGTCGGCGCGGCGTTCGCTCGCGCGAAGGCTCCCGCTTAACGCCTTCGACCGCCGAAATCGATGATCCAGATCACGGCCTCCGCCGGGTCCGGCCGCAGGCCGAAAAAGGTGTCGGACACCTTTTTCTACAGACACCCTTTTCCGCCTTAATTTTGCCGCCAGCCCGAGGAGCGCTCGTCGACGTAGGACGCCTCGATGGTCTGGAGCCGGTCGTAGAGCCGGTCGAGCCTGCCCCGAAGCTTTCTATCCGGCGTGTGGTTCGCTTCGGCCGCGATATAGCCAAGCAACTCCTCAAGGTCGTCCAGCGTGTAGCGGACTGTGAACTGAGTTCCGCTCACCGTCGCCGTCTCGAGGGGGGACGTGAGGTCGGGGCCGGCGAAGGTGTGATCGACTATCAGACGGCGCTCTTCGGCGGAGAGCACCACCGGAACCTTCTCGCCAGGGGCAATTCGCTCGGGCTTGCTCATCTCCATTACCTTTTCCCGCTCACCCGAACTCCCACTTGGGCTTGGCGAAGAGGCGGCGGACCGCCGGCTCGAAGGCCTCGAGCGGCAGGGTGTCGTAGTCCGGGTCGAAGGCCGCCTGGTCCCAGCGCTCGCAGAACGCGGCGGTCTTCTCGAAGCAGGAGTGGCCGCGAAACTGCTCGCGGGCGTCGCGGTCCTGGCCGACGTGGTGCCAGAAGTAGTAGCCCTGGAAGATGCCATGGTGCTCGACCAGCCAGTGGTTCTCCTCGCTGACGTAGGGCCGGAGGATCGCGGCGGCCACCTGGCTGTGGTTGTCCGGCGCGATGGTGTCGGCCATGTCGTGCAGCAAGGCGCAGACCTGCAGCTCCTCGTCGGCGCCGTCCCTGCGCGCCCGGGTGGCGGTCTGCAGGGAGTGCTCGTAGCGGTCCACCTTGTAGCCGAGGGTCGGCCCCCGCATGGCCTTCAGGAGGCCCAGGACGTTGTCGGCGTGATGGGCCTGCTTGTGCGCCTGCCAGAGCCCGCCCAGGAAGGCGTACTCCTCGGCCGTGCCGTCCTTCATCTGGGTGAAGCTGATGGTCTCCATGACACCCTCCCTTCGGTCGCGGTCTCGGTCCGCTCCGGCCCGGCGCAGTCTGCGTCAGGCTGTCGCGGCTGTCCATCCTCAGCCGCCGGCGTCCATGGCCGTGGCGGGGCGGACCAGGACCTCGACCGTGACCGGGCCGGCCTGCTCGAAGGTCAGGGTGAGGGGAAAGCGCGCGCCCTCCTCGAGCGGCGCGGCGAGGCCCATCAACATGACGTGCAGGCCGCCGGGCGCGAGGACTGCGCTGCCGCCGGCTGGGATCTCGATGCCGCCCTCGACCGGACGCATCTTCATGACGCCCTCCTCCATGATGTGGGTGTGCAGGGCGGCGCGCGAGGCGGCCGGGGTCTCGGCGGCGATCAGGCGGTCGGCGGCGGCGCCCCGGTTCTCGACGGTGAGGTAGACGGCGCCGCTCTTCGCCGTGCCGAGTGACGCGCGGGCCCAGGCACCAGTCACCGCCAGCTCGCCCGCCGCGACCGCTCCCGGGATCCCGGTGGAGACCGTCACTGCTATAATAACAAGATATTTCAGAGAGTTATGAAGAGACGTTTTCATGAGAGATTGGTTCCTTTCCTGGCCATCCCTGGAAGCTCCGCGCCGCGGCCTGCGTCTCCCCGCGGTGGACATGTCACCAACGGGGAGAAAACGCAACGGCCTTGCGTAGTACATCTCGACGCGGCTCGAAGTGTGGCGAATCCCGGCTTGAGCGGGCCGGTGCCGCTGCATCGTTCTGGAGGCAGCCCTGCGTCGTTGGATCGGATCGGAACCACGACCCTGCGGGAGGCACCGATGACCTTGAAAGCAAAACCCATCGTTCTCTGGGCCGCGATTGTTGGCCTGCCCCTGGTGCTCGCCGCCTGCCATCCCTACTACGGCCACGGCTACTACGGCGGCGGTCACGGCTACTACGGCGGCGGTCACGGCTACTACGGCGGACACGGCTACGGCGGCGGCCATGGGCACGGTGGCCACAGATACAGGCGCGGCTACTAGCGCTCCAATGCTAAGGCATTGGAAGGGCCACAGGGCAATCGCAATTGAGCGCTGGCGTTCCTGGTTGGTCCGGGGCTCGATGGTGCGATCGGCCGCGACTGCGCCCGCCCGGCGTCTGAGGGCCCAACACAAGCCAGGGCCGCCCGCGCTGTTGACCTTTGCCCGCGGGGCCGCGAAGCTGAGCGGCCCCGGCGCGAGGAGGGTGCGGCGGCGTTAGGACCATCGGTCTGCTGATCGGCCGGGGCGATGTCGAGGTGCCGGTCTTCGATTCGACCCGCCTGCACGCCGAGGCGGCGGTCGACACGGCGCTGGCGTGACCCGGATCAAGGGAGGGGGAAAATGAGCGAAAAGGCAGTGGGCACGGTCCAAATCGACAACGACCGCACGCGTGTCACCGAATGGCGCTTCGCCCCCGGCGCGGCGACCGGTTGGCACCGGCACGAGTACGACTACGTGGTGGTGCCGCGGACCACCGGCAGGCTGCGCCTGGTCGGCCCGGAGGGCGCCGAGAGCTTTGGCGACCTGACGGCCGGCGTTGCTTACTTTAGAGAGGCCGGCGTCGAGCACGACGTGATCAACGCCAACGACTTCGAGCTCGTCTTCGTCGAGGTCGAGTTCAAGTAGGGCGAGCTCGGCCCCAGAGCTTGGCCCCCGGGGCGAAGGAGCTTGCCTTGGCACATCCGCGGCCCCATATAAGGCCTTGTGACGGCTGCGCATCAGAATTAGCAGACCTCGTTTCGCCGCACCGCGTCCGAGTACGATTCTTCTAAAGACTGAACTGGCTTTCACCCCGCCGAGGCACGGTGCGTCGGCGGCAACTTTGTTATGGGACGACCAATAAATGACGACTGGTACCGTAAAGTTCTTCAACGCGACCCGCGGCTTCGGCTTCATCGCGCCGCAGGACGGCTCGAAGGATGTCTTCGTGCACGTCACGGCGCTGCAACGCTCCGGGCTGGATCACCTCGCCGAGGGCCAGACCGTGAGCTTCGACATCCAGCAGGATGCACGCGGCCTGAAGGCGGTCAACCTGCAGGCTGCTTGACCGGAAAGGCCGGCAGCGACACGATTGGCGGGTCGGGGCGGTTTGCCCCGATCCGCCTTTGCCCAAATCCATGGAGGTGCCTTCTTGAAAGAGGAAATGCTGGAGTTCAGTGGCACGGTGGTCGAAAAGCTGCCCAACGCAATGTTTAGGGTCAAGCTCGAGAACGACCACGAAATCATCGCACAGCCCAAGGGCAAGATGCGCAAGTTCCGCATCCGCGTCATGGTCGGCGACCGCGTCGACGTGGAGATGACCCCCTACGACCTGAGCAAGGGCCGCATCATCTTCCGCCACAAGTAACCGGTCCGGGCACGAGTTCTTCGCCGGCGGTGCCGCGTCCGCGCTATCCTGACTAAGGAAACGGCGGCGCCATGGACCCATCCACAGCCACACTTGCAGAGGGCACCCGAAGCCGCTCCCGGGCCACCCTGGGGGTCGGCGGGGCCGCGCACTTCGTGCACGACGGCTTCACCGACGGCCTCTATGTCCTCTTGCCGCTGTGGAGCCAGGAGTTCGGGCTGTCGCTGACCCAGGTCGGCGTGCTGAAGACGGTCTTTTCCGGCGCGCTCGCGAGCTTCCAGCTGCCGGTCGCGATCCTCGCCGAGCGGTTCGGCGAGCGCGCCCTGCTGGCGGGCGGCACCGTGGCGATCGGCTTGGTCTTCGTCGTGCTCGGCTTTGCCGGCGGCTTCGTGGCCCTGGCCGCCGGGTTGTTGGCCGCGGGCCTGGCGGCGGGCTGCCAGCATCCGCTCGCCTCCTCCCTGGTGTCCAGGGCCAGCGCGGCCGGGCGGCGCCGCGCTGCGCTCGGTGCCTACAACTTCGCCGGCGACCTGGGCAAGGTCGCCATGCCCTTCGCCCTGGCGGCGCTCGCCGCCGCCCTCGGCTGGCGCGCCGGGGTCCTGGCCTGCGGCCTCTTCGGCGCGTTCGCCGGCCTCGGCGTCTACCTCGCGTTGCGGCGCCTGAAGGCCGGCGGGGCGCCCGCCGCGCCGGCTCCCAAGGCAGGTCCGGCAGAAACCGGGCGGCGGGACTTGGGCATCCGCGAGCGGCGCGGTTTCGCCCTGCTCTCCGCGATCGGCGTGCTCGACGGCGCGGCGCGCGCCGCCTTCCTGACCTTCGTGCCCTTCCTGCTGATCGCCAAGGGCGCGGCGATCGAGACCGTCGGCTTCGCGCTGGCGCTGATCTTCGCCGGCGGTGCGGCGGGCAAGCTGGGGTGCGGCCTGCTCGCCGAGCGTTTCGGCATCATCCGCAGCGTCGTGCTGACCGAACTCATGACCGGCGCGGGCATCCTCGCGCTCCTGGCCCTGCCGCTCACGCTTAGCCTGATCCTGCTGCCGCTGGTGGGCCTGGCGCTCAACGGCACCTCCTCGGTGCTCTACGGCACGGTCGGCGACCTGGTGGATCCCGAGCGGCAGTCGCGCGCCTTCGGCCTGTTCTATACCCTGGGCATCGGCGCCGCCGCGCTCGCCCCCAGCGCCTTCGGCGTGGCGAGCGACCTTTACGGCGTGCCGGTCACGCTCGTCGCGGTCGCGGCCCTGGCTTTTGCCACCGTGCCGCTCTGTCCCCCGCTTGGCAGGGCCTTGCGCCCTTCTGCCGCGCGCCCTGCTTAGGGCTCGGGCACAATCTCTTTTCGAGAAGTTCTCACGTCTCCGCCCGCTGCCTTCGTCGGCGCCGTTCGCGGCCCTCGGAGTCGTGCCGGGAGGCGGCGGCCTTGCGCTCGGGCAGCTTCACGGCCTTGGCGAGGTTGGGGTAGGGGGCGGTCGTGTGGGGCAGGCCCATGGCCTCGACGAAGTGGGCCTGGAACTTGGCCTCGACGGCGGTCTCGATCTTCTCGACCTGCTTGACGACCCGCTCGATCTCGTCGCGCGCCTGCTGGTTCAAAAGCGCGATGCGCGCGCCCGTGCCCGCCGAGTTGCCCGCGGAGGAGACCTTGGCGAGGTCGCAGTCTGGGATCAGTCCCAGCACCATGGCGTACTTCACGTCGATGTGGCTGCCGAAGGCGCCGGCCAGCACGATGCGCTCGACCGCGTCGATGCCGAGGTGGTCCATGAGCAGACGCGCGCCGGCGTAGAGCGCGGCCTTGGCCAGCTGGATCGCGCGCACGTCGTTCTGGGTGATGCGGATTTCCGGCTCGCCGTCGCGGATCAGGTAGCCGAAGGTGCGGCCCTCGGCCTGCACCCGCGGGCTCTTGGCCGCCATGGCGCCGTCGATGGTGCCGTCGTCGGCCAGGATGCCGGTCAGGTACATCTCGGCCAGGGCCTCGATGATGCCGGAGCCGCAGATGCCCGTGACACCGGTCTTGCGGGTCGCCTCGAGGAAGCCCTCCTCGTCGGACCAGAGGTCGCTGCCGATCACCTTGTAGCGCGGCTCGAGGCTCTCCGGGTCGATGCGCAGACGCTCGATGGCGCCGGGCGCGGCGCGCTGGCCGCATGAGATCTGCGCGCCCTCGAAGGCGGGGCCGGTCGGCGAGGAGGCGGCCAGGAGCCGGTCCTTGTTGCCGAGCACGATCTCGGCGTTGGTGCCGACGTCGACGATCAGCGTGATCTTCTCGGCGAGGTGCGGCGTCTCCGAAAGGATGACGCCCGCCGTGTCGGCGCCGACATGGCCGGCGATGCAGGGTAGCACGTAGACCCGGCCGTTGGGGTGCACGTCCATGCCGAGCTCGCTCGACCAGAGGGTCATGCCGCTGTTGGTTGCCAGCGCGAAGGGCGCGCCGCCCAGCTCGGTCGGGTCGATGCCGAGCAGCAGGTGGTGCATGATCGGGTTGCCGACGAAGGTGGCGTTGAGAATCTCGCGCTTGTCGATGCCGGCCTCCGCGGCGACCGCCTCGGTTACCTGGTTGACGGCTTCGCGGACCGCGGCGGTCATTTCCTTGTCGCCGCCCGGGTTCATCATGACGTAGGAGACCCGGCTCATGAGGTCCTCGCCGAAACGGATCTGCGGGTTCATGATGCCGGAGGAGGCGAGCACCTCGCCGGTCGAGAGGTGGCAGAGGTGCGCGGCGATGGTGGTCGAGCCGATGTCGAAGGCGACGCCATAGGCGCGGTCGTGAAAGCCCGGCCAGATCGCGCTTATCGTCTGCGCGCGGTGAACCGCCACGGTGACCTTCCAGTCGCCCCGGCGCAGCACCGACTGCACCCATTGCAGGGTGGTCAGGTCGCATTCCAGGTTCGTGAGGCCCCACTGCTCGTCGAGCGCCTTCATGAGCCGCTCCAGGTCGCCCGTGGGGTTGTGCATGTCGGGCTCTTCGACCTCGACATAGTGCAGGCGGATCGCCGGGTCGAGCTCGATGTCGCGCACTTCGGCGCGCTTGCGCACGACCTGCTTGTGCACCTGGCTGTCGGGCGGCACATCGATCACCGCGTCGCCCTGGAGCAAGCTCTGGCACGACAGGCGCCGGCCCGGCTTCATGCCCTTCTTGGACTGGTAGCGCGCCTCGACCTCGTTGAAGGCGGTCAGATGGCCGGTGCGGCTGACCATGCCGTGCTTGGCGAATTCGCCTTCGCTCAGGTTGATCTGGCAACGGCCGCAGATGCCGCGGCCGCCGCAGACCGAATCGATATCCACGCCCAGGCTGCGCGCCGCCTTGAGCACCGGGGTGCCGAGCGGAAAGCGCCCACGCCGCCCCGAGGGTGTAAAGACGACGAGCGCATCCTGGGCCAAAAGACAATCTCCCGCTATTCGCGGCGGCGGCGACGTTCGCGGCGTTCGCGCACCTCGCCGCCGTCCGTAATGGTGGCCGGCGGGGCCTGGCGGAACCTTTTCAGCCAGCGCGCGCAGTTGGCGTCGACGCCGTTCAACACGTCGGCCCCCATGATGCCGGTCATCTCCTCCTCGTGCAGCGGGTTCATGATCGCCGAGGTCATGCCGGCGCCTGCGGCCATGGCCAGGAATGTGGCGTTGAGCGCGTGGCGGTTAGGCAGGCCGAAGGAGATGTTGGAGGCGCCGCAGGTCGTATTCACGCCGAGCTCGTCGCGCAGCCGGCGGATCAGGCGGAAGGCCGCAGTGCCGGCGTTGCCGAGCGCGCCGATCGGCATGACCAGGGGGTCGATCACGATGTCGGCCGCCGGAATGCCAAAGTCGGCGGCTCGCTGGACGATCTTCTTGGCCACCTCGAAACGCACGTCCGGGTCCTCGGAGATGCCGGTCTCGTCGTTCGAGATCCCGACCACGGCGGCGTTGTACTTCTTGATCAGCGGCAGCACGGCCTCCAGCCGCTCCTCCTCGCCAGTCACCGAGTTGACCAGGGGCTTGCCCTGATAGGCCTCCAGCCCGCGCTCCAGCGCCTCGACGATGGAGGAATCGATCGACAGCGGCACGTCGACCAGCGACTGCACCAACTTGATCGATTCGGCCAGGATGGCCGGCTCGTCGGCCAAGGGAATGCCCGCGTTGACATCGAGCATATGGGCGCCGGCGGCGACCTGGGCGAGGGCGTCGGCCTCGACCGTGGAGTAGTCGCCCGCGGCCATTTCGGCCGCCAGCTTCTTGCGGCCGGTCGGGTTGATGCGCTCGCCGATGACGCAGAACGGCTTGTCGAAGCCGATGACGACTTCCTTCTTGTGCGAGCTGATGACGGTATGCGTCATGATCGGGCAAACTCCCTAGAAAAACCTGTGATGTCCCGGCTAGTACGTGCTTACGGAGTTTTCGCGCGACAGGCGCGAAGTCGGCGCATTAGCACCAGTCCATCGGTCCTGGGCTGGTCCCGCCGCGACACTGACTTGTCCATCCGCGCACAGAAAAAGGGGACATTCTACTTTTTGCATGTTGCTACGGTTTCCTGCGCTCTGGTGATCGTAACCCGACTAAGGTCCACTTCCCTGCAAAAAGTAGCATGTCCCCTTTTTCTGCTCAGTCGATCTCGCGGTCCACGCTGAAGCCCTTGCCGTCCCGGCCCAGGGTGAAGGCGCCATCGGCCACGGCGTAGGTCCACTTGGCCGAGCGCTTGAGGCCGCCGAGCGGATAGATATGGGCCTTGGCGATGCCGCAGTCCGGGTCGCTCGCCCTGTAGTGGGCGAGATCCAGCAGCAGCCGATCCGGCGCGTTCACGGTCATGAGCTTGGCGACGTTGCGCGCCTGACGGGTCAGGAAGCGCATGGAGGGACCGACGCCGCAGGCGCGGGCGTGGTTGATCAGGGTCTTCAGCGTCGCCAGACCTGGGACGCCGATGTGGATGGGCAGGCGGTTGCCCTCGGACTGGATCGCCTTGTCCCAGGCGATGATCGGTGCCGCCTCGAAGCAGAACTGTGTGGCGATGTAAACGCTCGCGTCGCTGCGCTGGGCGAAGGCGTTCTTCCAGGCGAGCGCTTCCTTAAGGGCGGTCTCCGAAATATCGGGGCTGCCCTCCGGGTGGCCGGCAACCCCAATCGTCTTGATACCGTGCCTGTCGAGCAGGCCGGTTTCCAGCAACTGCATGGAGCTGTCGAAAGGGCCGTGCGGCTCGGTGACCGCGCCGCCGAGCGCGACCACCTGGGTCACGCCCACTTCGCCCTCGAGGCGCTTCAGACAGTCCTCAAAGGCGGCCCGGCTGGGGATCGAACGGGCCGCCAGGTGCGGCGCCGGCTCGAAGCCCTCGTCCCTGAGCCGCTTGGCGGTGGCCACCGTGTCGGCGAAGTCCGAGCCGGGCAGGAAGGTGACGGCGACCAGCGTGCCGGGCCGGAGCAGCTCGCGGTAGTCCGGCGTCTTGGCCGCGGCGCCGGGCGTGGTTTCGACCGAAAAGCCGGCGACGAAATCGACGATCTGTTGCTTGAGCAGTGCAGCTGAATCCGCCACCGGCCCGCTCCCCCTTGTCGCTGCGAGGCTCATTATGCCCCTTCCAGGCCTCCGGCCGCCACAAGCTCTTGGAGGCGCTGGTCCGGAAACTCGCTTTCGATGCGGGCCGCGGCCGCCTCGGCCTCGGCCTCCAGGTCGTTGCCGCAGTCCTGCGGCTGGGCACGACGCCACTCGGCCAAGTAGGAATCCGTGTCGCGCAGCTTGGCCTTCATGGCCGCCCGGTCGATCGCCTTCTCGAAGCGCTCGCTGAGCTGCCGCTTGGCGGTCTGCCGGCCGGCCTTGACGATGACCTGGGCCGGAATGTCGCGCCAGTAAACGATGGTCAACTGTGCCATGCCGCCATGCTCCTTCAACCGGCCGTCCGCAGGAAGTCGCCCAGGCCGCCGTAGCCGGTAAAATGGTAACGGTAGGCGAGCCCGAGCCGTTCCGCCGCCGCCTCGGCCCTTCGCCCGAGGTCCTCGTCCTCGGTCTGGGCCAGGTAGACCAGGGTCGTGTAGTTGCCGAAATAGTCCGCCAGGAGCTCCGGATGGCTGTCCAGGCCCAGCCCCTGGATCATCAAGCGGTCGAAATGACGCACCAGATAGTCGGTGAGGTAGAAGCAGGTCGGATCGGCCTCGGCCTGGGCGGTGAAGTCCTCGATGCCGGAATAGAAGGCGTAGCAGTGCGGCCCCTCGATGCGTTCGACGCCTTCCTCCTCGAGCACCCGGTCCAACAGCCCGCCTGTGCCGCAATCGCCGTAGGCCACGAGAACGCGATCGTAGACGCCGCGGGCCTCGCGGATCTTGCCGCGCACGCCCTCGGGGATCTTTTCCGGCCGGTTGTGCCAGATCGCGGGCAGACAGGTCACCTCAACGTGGCTCCAGCGGTTCAGCCGGATCAGCTCGACCACCTCGCGCGCCAGGGCGCCGCAGGCGATCAGCAGCGTTCGTGGTCCGCCCGTCGCGTCCCGGCGGCCTGTCATTGGCGTTTCCCGCCGTGCTTTCGGTTTGCGGCTTTACGGCGCCGCGCTCTTGCCGCGCCGCACATTGTGCTTGCGCGCCACAAACTCCTTGGCGGTCTCGACCGCGACCGCCGCGTCGCGGCAATAGGCGTCGGCGCCGATCGCCTCGGCGAAGGCCTCGTTGAGCGGCGCGCCGCCGACCAGCACGATATAGTCGTCGCGGATGCCCTGTTCCTTCAGGGTGTCGATGACGACCTTCATGTAGGGCATGGTCGTGGTCAGCAGGGCCGACATGCCCAGGATGTCGGGCTTGTGCTCCTCGATCGCCGCCAGATAGTTCTCGACCGGGTTGTTGATGCCCAGGTTGATGACCTCGAAGCCGGCGCCTTCCATCATCATGCCGACTAGGTTCTTGCCGATGTCGTGGATGTCGCCCTTGACCGTGCCGATGACGACCTTGCCGACCTGTTCGGCGCCGGTCTCGGCCAGCAGCGGTCGGAGAATCGCCATGCCGCCTTTCATGGCGTTGGCCGCCAGCAGCACCTCCGGCACGAAGAGGATGCCGTCGCGGAAATCGATGCCGACGATGCGCATGCCCTCGACCAGGACCTCGGTCAGGATCCTGTACGGGGTCCAGCCGCGTTCGAGGAAAATATGGACGCCCTCCTCGATCTCCTCCTTGAGGCCATCGTAGAGGTCGTCCTGCATCTGCTTGTTGAGCTCGTCGTCGTCGAGCGAGTTCAGATCGAGATCGTCGGCATCCGACATGACAAGTCCCCAAAAAAAACACGCAGGGTCCAGCCCGCGTATCAGATCAACTTGGTACGTTTTGCTCCGGAAAAGCGCTTATTCTGGCGCGACAAAACGTGTCTGAATTGCGACCAAGCCCAGTTTTCTCAAGGAAATTAGGAGGTTGTCAAGAGCGGCCTGCTGGCCGCGACTAGGTAGGAGAGCCGAGAGGGGCGTGCCCGAGAACCCTGCTTGAGAGCTGGGGTTCCCTGCCTAGCGCTCGTGCGGAGCGGAGATCAGGCCCTGGCTCGCGGAAAACGAGAGCTACAGCCTGGACCTGCGATTGCAGATCGATGGCAATTTCATGGATGGGGGAAGGTCATCTTTGGGATCCCTGCCGAGTCGAAACTGCCCCGATCACGTCACTCGAGAAGGTGATTCCCTGCCCGGTCCCGCCGGACCTCCACAGGGCCTAGTCAATATCGGTGACAGGCTTGCCGTTATTGCGCACCATGCGGCCTTCATAATCGTAGATAAAGCTGGCACTTTCGAAAAAGGTGAAGGGAATCTCAAGCCCTATCTCACGCGCCTTGCGGAAATTGATGGCGATGTCGGGAGGGGAAACGATTCCGACCTCCAGATCGCCGACATCGACCCTTCCTTCCAGCACGTCCAAGCCGTAGATGGCGGCCAGGTGAGCATTGCTTTCAAATCCGATTCCGATCGACAGGACCGCGCTGTCGTCGCCGGCCTTGACCACGTCGGGCACGACGCTGAGCACCGGCACCCTGTCGGAATTCGCATTGATCGTCTCGATTTCACGGAACACGGTGGTGCTGCCCGTAATCCAGAAGAGGCTGTCGTTCAGGGTCGGATCGTTTTTGCGCATGACGGTAACCGCCTTTCGCACGATGCTTTCCAGCTCGTCGGCGGCACGTTCCGGGTTCTGAATGGCGAGCTCCAGGACCCGAATGCCGCGCTCGCGGGCGAATTCGGCAATCGGCTTGGCTTGAGTTTCCATGGCGCTTACGTTCTTGCTGTTGACCAGGACAGCAAGGTTCTTGAGGTTGGGCTTGAGTTCCAGAACGTAGGCCATTTGCACCTCAATCGGCATATTGAGCGAGGTGAAGGCGAAGTTTGTCCCGGTTCCCCGGTCATAGCGTTCTGTTTGCCCAAGCACGACGGGATCTTTCGAACAAACCGATACCACCGGAATCCGTTCGTCTCGATAATTCTCCCAAAGCCAAGCCGTCGATTGCGAGCCCATTGAAAAGATCAGCTTGAACTCACCACGCTTGACGAGTTCAAGCGCCTGATTGCCGCGCGCCGGCCGCTTGTCGAAGTTGAATACTGTGAACTCCGCGTCGATGTCCTTATCCTCGAACACGCTGAGGATCTTGCTCATGGCAACATCGTAGGCGGATGAGGCTTTCGGGAAGAGCACGAAAACCCGTCGCGGCTGCTCCTCGGCGCGCGACCGCATACGGCGGATGGTCAGTTGAAAGGGGTCTCCCGCGACCTCGGAGAACTCCCACTGCGGATGTGCATCCATGGCTGGCTTGAACCAGGTGCGGTAGCCCGGCTCGCCGGCAATCACCGAGGTGACGACCATCTGCGCGAGAAACAGAACCGCCGCAAGTAATCCGCAGGCGTGCGGCCGCGTTATCGTGAGTTTCCGTATCATCCCGGGATCTCTCCCTTGATCCGACTGTCATGTCCCGGCACGACTGGGACCAGGAAAAGAATGGCGCAAAGCAGGACAGCCACACCGATCCAGCTCAAGAGCAGCGCGCTCTGGCCCCAAAACAGGAACAGCTGAGCGATTATGATGGGTCCGGCAATGTGCCCCAGACGCTCCAGGAAGCGGTAAGTGGCGGTCAAGGAGCTTGCCCCGAC
>Ga0224512_10002254_pt1 | contig 17766 bp, 18 predicted proteins | sample SF_May12_sed_USG_4_FD_169103 | JGI IMG/M metagenome (GOLD analysis project Ga0224512, IMG submission 169103) | Sediment microbial communities from San Francisco Bay, California, United States - SF_May12_sed_USGS_13 | ecosystem: Environmental > Aquatic > Marine > Sediment | place: USA... | reverse complement strand
GCCATCGAGCGCTGAATCCGCGTCGATGCCGTAAACCATCTGGGCCAGGCCGTGGAAAATCTGGATGCCCGGTTCCTGCAGCTCCATGCGCATGAACACCGACAACAGGCCGCCAAGGATCCCGGCGAAAATCGCCAGGACCAGATACATGGTGCCGATATCCTTGTGGTTGGTCGAATAGACGTAGCGCCGCCATCCGGTGGGGTGGGCATGTGGGTTGTGGGCTGCAGCACTTGCCATGTCTTGTCTGTTCCTCAGCGTTCAGTTCAATCGCCGCTACCGCTTCAGCGGAGCGCGAACTTCGTGTTGCGTTCAGCCTTGATCAGGCGGGCCAGCGTCCTGTTGGCGTCCTCCACGTCACCGGCAGCCGCTGCAACCCAGGTCCTGAACTGGTCTTCAGAGACTACCCGGATGGCGATCGGCATATAGGCGTGATCCTTGCCGCACAGTTCCGAACACTGGCCGTAGAAGAGGCCTTCGCGTTCAGCCTTGAAATAGGTCTCGTTCAGCCGGCCGGGCACGGCGTCCACCTTGACGCCGAAGGAGGGCATGGCGAAGGAATGAATAACGTCGGCGGCGGTCACCTGGAGGCGAATGAAGGAATTGACGGGAACGACCATCTGGTTGTCGACGGCCAGAAGCCGCGGATCGTCCGGGCCGCGCTCGTCATCGGCAAGCATGATGGAATCGAAGGATACTTCCTGGGTAACGCCGAAGCCCTCGTTCTCGCCGCCGGCGGCATATTCATAACCCCAATACCATTGGTAACCGGTCGCCTTGATATTCAGGAACTTTGCGGTTGTCGGGTCGAAATCATCATAGATCCTGGAGGGATCATACTGCCCGTAAAGCAGCTTGAACGACGGGATCGCGATTGCCACCAGAATGAGGATCGGAACAACCGTCCAGATGACTTCCAGAACCGAATTGTGGGTGACGCGGGACGGTTCTGGATTGGCTTTTTGCGAATATTTGATGATGCACCAGGCAAGCAGCCCCAGCACGAACACGGTAATGATGGCGACAATCCACAAAGTGTAGGCGTTGAACCAGATAATCTCGTCCATCACCTGTGTCGCCGGCTCATTCAACGTCATTTGCCAGGGCCTGGGGCCGCCTTGCGCCAGCGCGGTCCCGATCGACGCAAAAAGCCACGCCGGTCCGAGCGCCGCCGGTTTTGCCAGTCTCGCCATAAATCGCTCTCCCTCACCCGCACTGTCGCCTAATTAAGGACAGGCGGGTTGCCACGCATTCCAACTTAGCTGGTGCAAGGTCCCTGACCGAACCAAAACACAGCCCACGTCAACCACAGACTTGCCTCGCCCGCAACGAAGGTTGCAGATTATTTCATGCGGCATTTTTGCGCAGCAAATCGGCTATTGTGCCGGCGTCGTCGCTTTCTTGACACACCCGACCCGTCTGCTACCGCTTGCCTTTAGCCGATTCCGAGCCGGCATTGGAACATTTTTTCACCTGGAGACGTTATGATGCGCCCGACCCTCTCCGCTTTCATGCCGTTCGTGGTCATGGCCCTTGCCGCCGGGATTGTCATCATGCCGTCAACAGGGCTTACACAGGGTGCGGTCCGCTCGACCCATGGTGACTGGGAGTTGCGCTGCGATACGCCGCCGGGCGCGCAAGGCGAGCAATGCGTGGTCATGCAGTTTGTGACGGCGGAAGACCGCGACAATGTCGGTCTGACGGTTATTGCGCTGAAAACGGCCGACAGGCAGGCGCAGATTCTGCGTGTTCTTGCGCCGCTCGGCGTTTTGCTGCCGCGCGGACTGGGCCTTCGCATCGACAATGAGGATATGGGGTCCGCCGGTTTCGTGCGCTGCCTGCCCAATGGCTGCGTGGCGGAGGTGATCATGGACGATGCGCTGATCGCCAAGCTGAGCAGCGGCGAAACGGCGACTTTTGTGATCTTTCAGACGCCGGAGGAAGGGATCGGCATTCCGATCTCGCTGAAGGGCTTTGGCGAGGGCTATGGTGCGCTGCAATAGGCGTCTTGACCGCAAATTGCCTGTTGTACGGCGCAATTTGACCTGATCGCCGGTATTACGTGCCCTATAGTTTCAGTAAATTGGGCAACTGTATTCATGTGCGGACCAATCAAATATGGCCGAAACCGCAAGCGGAACTGCTGATGTCGTGCTATTCGGCGAGCCGCTGATCCTTTTGGGCGCGGCGGTACTGGCCGTGCCGATATTCAAGCGCCTCGGCCTGGGCTCGGTGCTGGGTTATCTCGCCGCCGGAGTGGTGATCGGCCCGATTGCGCGGCTGATAACCGGACCGGAGGAAATATTCCATGTTGCCGAACTCGGCGTCGTGTTTTTCCTGTTCATTGTCGGGCTGGAACTGAAGCCGGCGCGGCTATGGCAGATGCGGTCCGATATTTTTGGCCTCGGCGCGGCGCAGGTCACCGGCACCGGAATTGCGCTGACGGGCCTGTTCAGCCTCGTTGGATGGCGGCTGGAGCCGGCGATCATCATCGGCTTCGGCCTTGCCATGTCATCGACCGCTTTCGGAATGCAGATTCTTGCCGAAAAAAACGAAGTGAACGCGCCCCATGGCCGCAAGGCCTTTTCCATTCTGCTGTTCCAGGACATCGCCATCGTGCCGCTGCTGGCGCTGGTGCCGCTGCTGGCGCCGGCAAGCGGCGATGGCTTTGCCTCCAGCGGCTTTCCGGAGTTTTTGAAGGTCGTTTCCGCGATTGGCACGCTTTACCTGGCCGGCCGGTATCTGCTCAATCCGATGTTCCGGCTTTTGGCGCGCACACAAGCGCGGGAAATCATGACCTCCGCGGCCCTGCTGGTCGTGCTCGGCGCGGCGGCGCTGATGGATCTCGCCGGCATTTCGATGGCCATGGGCGCTTTCATGGCCGGGGTGATGCTCGCCGATTCCTCGTTCCGGCATGAGCTTGAAGCCAACATCGATCCGTTTCGTGGCATCCTGCTCGGCCTGTTCTTCATGGCTGTCGGCATGTCGATCAACATCGACAGCGTGCTGTACAGCTGGTGGCGCATCGTGCTCGCCGTGCCGGCCGTCATGGTCATCAAGGCCGGCATCCTTTACGGACTTAACCGTCTGTTCGGCGCCAGCCACAACGACTCCGTCCGGGTCGCCCTGCTATTACCGCAGGCCGGCGAATTCGCCTTTGTGCTGTTTGCCTCCGCCGGCGCGGTACGGGCGCTGTGGCCGTCGGAAACCTCATTCGTAGCGGCAATCGTCACGGTGTCGATGGCGCTGACGCCGCTTACTGTCGCCCTCGCCGGACGCCTCATTGAGGACGACGAAGAGGAGACGATGGAGGAGGATTTCGAAGGTGCCGGCGGCGATGTCCTGATGATCGGCTTCGGTCGCTTCGGGCAGATCGCCTCGCAGGTTCTTCTCGCCCGGCAGGTGGATGCGACGATCATCGATGCCAGCGCCGAACGCATTCGGCAGGCGGCGCGGTTCGGCTTTCGAATCTATTTCGGCGACGGCGAGCGGCTCGACGTGCTTCGCGCCGCGGGTGCGCAACAGGCGAAGATAATCTGCATCTGCGTCGACAAGCCTGGATCGGCAGACCGGATCACCGATCTGGTGCTTTCCGAATTTCCCGACGCCAAAATCTATGTCCGAAGCTGGGACCGCGCCCACACGATCGACCTGATCGAAAAGGGTGTCGATTTTGAAATGCGGGAAACCTACGAATCGGCACTTGTCTTCGGTGGCGAAACGCTGCGCGGTCTCGGCTTCGATGCCGAGGAAACCGAAGAGACGCTTCACGATGTGCGCAAGCGCGACGCCGACAGGCTATCGCTGCAGCTCAGCGGCGACATCCTTGCCGGCCGCGACATGGTGCATGACCATGTGGATGTCGAGCCGGAACCGCTGATCAAGCCGGCCCGCGAAGCGCAGGCGCTGAGCGAGGAAACCCGTTCGGCCGCCGAAGAGGATATCGGGCCTGAACCGGATACAACCAATACCGACGGCCCTGCCAATACCCGTCCCCTCGTTTCGCCATTTTCTTCCGGCACGAGCGACAGCGGGTGACAGTTTTTTCACCATCGCGGGCGCCAAACACTTGGATTGCCGCATGACCATGCCTAAAAGGAAAACATGAACAGGCACGAAGCCAGCAGCAGCGGCAAAGCGCGCATCCGCTATCTGGACGGCGATTTTCAGGTCGTGGTGCCGGGCTCTTTCGTCACCTGCGCGGTCACCGGCGCGGCGATCCCGTTATCGGATTTGCGCTACTGGAGCGTTGAGCGCCAGGAGGCCTATGCAGACGCCCGCGCGTCGCTCGAGCGCGAGCAAGCTATCCGCGACAAGCGGCCGCGCTAGCGGTTTTATTCCAAGCGCATTTTTATCCGAGAACCGGTTGCCACTTTTCAAAAATGCGCTTTAGCGCCTCACCAGCCGCCGGTCGAGTCCTTCGCGGATCACCTGCATCAACCGCCGCGGTTCGTGAAAGACAGCCGTGATGGGAAAAACCTCGGCGTGCTCATAAAGATAGCCTGCCGGACCATCGCGCCCGATGAGCCGGACCTGATCCTTGAGGGTGGTGATCGGCGTCAATCCCTTCTCATCGGCGAGCGTTATCACGGCCTCACAGTCCTCGTCGGTAAAGGAATGATGGTCGGGAAATTCCATCGTCAGTTCGACATTGGCGCCGGCCCGCTCCAGCGTATCGAAAAATTTCTGCGGCACGGCTATGCCGGCAAAGGCCAGATAGGGTTTGCTCTTGAAGCCGCGTTTGCGCACCGGCTGGTAATCGGCACGGATGACCGGAACACCGGCGCGCGCGGCAGTGCGGACCATTGCTGCGCCGGCCTCGCCCTCGCCAACCAGCACGATCGCATCAGCCTTGCGCAACTGGCTGGCCAGCGGCGCCCGCAACGGACCGGCCGGCAAGACCCAGCCATTGCCAACACCGAGGCCGGCATCGACCGCAACCAGCGAAACGTCCTTATAGAGTGACGGGTTCTGAAAGCCGTCATCCATGATGATAAGGTCGGCTTCGACGTCGGCAGCAGCCAGGGCTTTCGCGCCCTCCAGCCTGTTCGCCGACACCATGGTCGGAGCGATTCCGGCCAGGAGCAGCGGCTCATCGCCGACATCCGCGGCCCTATGCTGTTCGGGATCGACCAGAACGGGTCCGCGCGACCGGCCGCCATAACCGCGCGTCAGAAACGCCGGCTGCATGTCCTGGGCTTTCATCAGTTCAGCAACGGCCATCGCCACCGGGGTCTTGCCGGCGCCGCCGGTGACGAAATTGCCGATGCATATGACCGGCAACGACGCACACTCGCCGCCACGCTCCAGACGGGCGCGCGCCACGGCGCCGTAGGCAAGAGCGGCCGGGGAAAGCAGCCACGCCTCAGGCCTCTTTGGTTGCCACCAGAAGTCAGGCGCGGTCAGCATCTTCACCCCCAGATTCGGCATCGGTTCCGGCACCGGTATTGCGTTGCTCCAGACGTTCCAGAAACGGCTCCAACGCATCAAGTGTACGATCCAGCGCGCCGGTGAAGCGCTCGACACAGGCATGCGCCTCGCGGGCCAGCCGCTGGCGCTCGGCGTCATCGGCCAGAAGCCGCATCAGTGCCGTTTCAAGCGCCGCCTGGTCAGCAACCAAAACCGACGCCCTTGCGTCGTCCAGGGCGCGATAGACGTCAGCAAAATTGCCGATATGCGGCCCGTGCATGATCGGGACGCCGAGTTTGGCCGGTTCGATCGGGTTCTGGCCGCCATGGCGGATCAGCGAACCGCCAAGGAAGGTGATTGTCGCCAGACGGTACCACAAGCCCATCTCGCCGATCGTGTCGGCGATGTAGATCCGCGTTTTGTCGCCGAACTGCTCGCCGGCTGACCTGAGTGCCACAGCAAAATCCTGCGCTCTGGTGTCCTCGGCGATCTCCGGCCCACGGTCCGGGTGGCGCGGCACGATGATGGTGAGCAGGCCGCCATCTGGTAAATCAATAGCATTCAAGGCGCCGGTCAGCATCTTTTCCTCACCCGGATGGGTGCTGGCGGCGACAAAGACGGGGCGGCCGGCGATCACATCGCGCAGGCCCTGAAGTGCGGTTTCGTCAGCAGAAGGCACAGCGGCGTCGAACTTCAGATTGCCACAGGCCGTCACAGAGGCCGCGCCAAGGGCCTCAAACCGGTGGCTGTCATCGACTGATTGCGCCAGACACAGCTCGATCCGGGACATGAGCGCACGGGCAAACGGGCCGGCCCGGCGCCAGCAGGCGAATGAGCGCGTCGACAAACGGCCATTGACTAGAACTAGCGGCACGCTGCGCTCGGCAAGCGCCGTCATGGCAGCCGGCCAGAGTTCCGATTCCACGAACAGCGCCAGATCGGGCCGCCAGTGGTCGAGAAACCGCTCGACATATTGGCGAATATCGAGCGGCACATATTGATGCATGGCGCTTGCGGCAAGACGCCGTTCGGCGATGGCCGCCGAGGTCACTGTGCCGGTTGTCAGAAGAACGGCCAGGCCGCGTTCGCCGAGCCGCTGCAGCAGCGGCAGAACGGCATTGGTTTCGCCGACGCTGGCAGCATGGGCCCAGACCAGCGGGCCGGCCGGCCGTTTTTTGCCGGTCTGGCCAAAACGTTCCCCGCGGCGCGCCGGATCTTCCTTGCCGTGACGCGTCCGGCGGTTCAAAAAAGGTTCGGCCAATGGCTGCAACCGGTTCCCGAGCGCCCGGTAGAGGCTGATCCCGGCCTCGCCAATCGCCTCGCCAACACCCATGTCAGCGCTCTCCCGCAGCCAGCGCCTCGGCCCGGTCCTGGGCGGCATTGAGAACGCTCTCCACCCGCTGTCTGGCGCTCTCAAGTTCCGCTTCGCCGGCATCGGCGGGAACATAGATAGGCGCGGCGACGACACAACCGCCACGGCCGAACGGCAACGGCACGCTGGTTCTGTCCCATGACTTTATAGCGATATGCCAGCGGGTGACCGAAGCGACCGGCACGATCGGCCGGCCGCTCAGTTTCGCCATGGTGATGATGCCAAGGCCGCAGCGCCGCGATTCGGTCAGCGATATGTCGGCGGTCTGTGCAACCGACAGACCCTGTTTCAGCGCTGCGATCATTTCGCGCATGCCGCGCGCGCCGCCTTTTTCGATCGTTCGATGGCGCTCGCGGGCGGTTGAACCGCGGATGACCTTGAGCCCCATTGACTGCGCCGCCACGGCGTTGATCTCGCCATCGGGCGATAAGGAGACGAGAACGGCAAAGTCGTGGCCGGGACGGCGCATCAGCGCCACCAGAAAGTGCTGACCATGCCAGGAGGCGACGATGATCGGAAGATGGTCTTCAAGCTGGGCGTAGATGTCGGCCGGCTCGAAGGTGAAACGCGTCGTTTTCCGGACGAATTTGAGATAGGCGCCAAGGATGTGCCCGGCGGCCGTCAGGACTGGTTTTGCGCGCAACTGACGTTTGAGCATCCTGGTCGCAGGTCTGGCCGGTTTCTTCGTCCCCGATGCAGCGCCGGTTGCAACACCAATCGCAGCGCCAGGGCGGCCATCACGTGGTGGTGGATTGGCCGGCATCGTTCTCGGGATCGAGCAGGCGGTGCAGATGGACGATGAAATAGCGCATATGGGCGTTGTCGACCGTCATCTGCGCCTTTTCCTTCCACACCTTATAGGCTTCCTTATAATTGGGATAAATGCCGACAATATCGAGGCGGTCCAAATCATCGAACCGGTTCACATCGAGATCGACGAGTTCTCCGCCAAAAACGAGGTGCAGAAGCTGTCCTTCCGGTTCTTCGGCGCCTCTGGGATCGTCAGATATTCCCGCACCGTTCGTCTCGGTCATTGGTCGTCATATCCATCATCTGTCATTTCCGCATCCGGGCCATGCGGCGCTCCTCACCGGCGGCGGCAACGGCTTCGACCAGCGAGCGACGCATCGTTCGATTGGCGGCGACCAGCGCACCATGGCGAAACCCGGGACAGTTATATTGCGGCGGTTTGCCATCCAGCTCCGATAAAATGCCGCCCGCTTCGTGCACCAAAAGATCACAGGCTGCAAGGTCCCAGTCATGGGCGTTAGGGCGGGCAAATGCGGCATCGAAGGCGCCATCGGCTACCATGGCGAACCGCAGCGCCAGTGAGGGCACATAATCAGCAGTGCTGACGGAAAGGGTGGAGAAGGCGCGGCTGCGAAGCCAGTTTCGCGGACCCGCAATGTGGCTGCCGGAAAGCGCCGTGCGCCTGGAGACGGCCAGTTTTTCATCGCTGCGGCTTTCACCAACACGCCAGGCGCCGTGACCAGTCTCGGCGCAGTAAGTCAGGTCAAGGGCCGGCGCGCAAAGCACGGCGGTAATCGGGCGGGAATTCTCAATAATTGCAAGAGAGATGCTCCAGCGCTTATCGCCGGCCATGAAGCCGCGCGTTCCGTCGATCGGATCGACGACGAAAATCCGCTTTTGGACCCGCAGGGCCGGGTCGTCGTCGGTTTCTTCCGACAGCCAGCCATAGCCGGGCCGCGCCGCCATCAAGGTCTCGCGCAGCATGGTATCGACGGCAATGTCGGCTTCGGTGACAGGCGATCCGCCGGTTTTCGTCCAGTTGTCATGGGCCTGACCGAAATAGCGCATGGCCAGCCGGCCGGCCGCCCGCGCCGCCGATTTGAGCAGCGCAAGGTCTGCAATATGGGCTTCAGGCGTCATGTTTCGTCAGCAGTTCCACCCAGCGGCTCCTAAAGCAGACTAATGCGCGGTTTCGTTGCAATTATCCGATTCAGTCTTTGCTTACCCTGATTGCGGGTCGCAAATCCTTAACCACGCTCGTTAAGAGGCCGGGCAAGTCCGACCGCTACCATCGGCAGACAAATGGACCGAAGTGCCGCGGAATAAACCGATGTATCGCACAGAAATGACCGGCAGTCTCCCAATGCCGGCGGGCCGTCCAACCAGACGGCCCGAATTTTTCACCGATTGTTCCAACTTGACCGCTGTCTGCGGTGACGGCAGCGTGTGCACAATTTCACTGCAAACGAAATCGGTTCACATCAGCCGCCCTGTCGGCGGCAGCATTTGCGGCATTGAAGTCGTGGCCGGTGAATTTGACGGCGTCGCGGTCGTCGCCGACAACGGCGCGCTGATCGTGCGGCTTCTGCATCGCGATCCGTGGCTGACCATCGACCTGGCCAAGGAAGTTGGGCTCGGCGCCGCGCTTGATCTGCGCGACGAAATTGCCCGGCAGTTCCGGCTGCCGGCCGTGCTGATCGATGCCGATGGCCGCGTGCAGAGCGATCTGAACAAATACGGTGCCATTCTGGCTACCGCCCCGGCGCCGCGCCGGTGCTCGCCGGTCAATCGGGTGCGGCCGCGGTTTTTGAAGCGCCGCCCGGTAGGGAGACCCGCGTTTCGCGCCAATCTGGCCGGCCGCGAAATCATCGCGCGCAACTGATTTACTCCAAAACGCGTTGGTCAGGCGCTGAGCAGCGCGTCCAGTACCAATCCGGCAAATATGATCCATCCGGTCATGCGATTGGCGCGGAAACGGGCAAGGCAATTGTCCGCATCATCGATCTCCAGGCTCACCACCTGCCAGCCGAGATGGGCAGCGGCGGCCAGCAGGCCGGAAAATGCCGGCAGCCCGGCACCGGCGAGGGCAAACGCCGCCGCCATCAAAATCACCGCCAGGCTGTAAAAGACGAGCAGCGCCGGTTTGGTGCGCGCGCCGAACAACCGCGCCGTTGAGCGCACACCGATAATGGCGTCGTCCTCCTTGTCCTGATGGGCGTAAATGGTGTCGTAGCCGATGGTCCATGAAATTGCGGCGGCATAAAGCAGCACCGGCGGCCAGGCGAGCGAGCCGAATTGCGCCGTCCAGCCGACAAGCGCGCCCCATGAAAAGGCCAGGCCGAGGACGAATTGCGGCCAGTCGGAGATGCGTTTCATGAACGGATAAAACGCAACGACGAGCAGCGAGGCAAAACCCAGCGCGATCGTGAAACGGTTGAACTGTAGCAGAACAATAAGGCCGGCGAGCGCCTGCAAGCCGAGGAATGTCACCGCGCGCATCGGCGACACGGCACCGGACGGGATTGGGCGGGCCCGGGTGCGCTCCACCATGGCGTCGATATCCCGGTCGACAAGATCGTTATAGGTGCAGCCGGCGCCGCGCATGGCGATGGCGCCGACCATGAACAGCGCCAGATGCCAAAGATCCGGCAGTGATCGCTCCGCAGCAATGGCGGCCAGCGCGGCGGCCCACCAGCACGGCCATAAAAGCAGCCGCCAGCCGATCGGCCGGTCCCAGCGGGCCAGCCGGCCATAGGGCACCAGCCAGGCCGGCGCGAAGCGGTCGAGCCAGTTGGTTTTCGGCGCGTCGGGGATCGTCGCGGTGGGCATTTCAGCATCGGCCATGGCTTGTGCTGGCGCGGCAACGCGCCGCCGTCAAGACCAAAGCCGATGACGGAAACATCCGCCGGCAAGCGGGGACAAGCTGCGGCGGCGGCTTTCGCATGGCGCTTTGGCCGTGATATGCCGCTCCTGGACTCGTGAAACAGGGGATCGCCGGCCATGCGCGTTCTACTGATCGGTTCGGGCGGCCGCGAGGACGCTTTGGCCTGGGCGCTGGGCGCTTCACCGCTGCTGAGCGCGCTTTACGCGGCGCCCGGCAATGGCGGTATCTGCGGGCGGGCGGCCTGTGTCGATCTTGCCATCGACGACCATGGCGCGATCATCGCCTTCTGCCGGCGCGAGCGCATCAACCTGGTCGTCATCGGACCGGAGGCACCGCTGGTCGCCGGGCTTGCCGATGATCTTGCCGGCGCCGGCATCAAGGCGTTCGGGCCGGGCGCGGCGGCAGCGCAGCTTGAAGGCTCCAAGGGCTTTACCAAGGAACTGTGCGATGAGGCCGGCATACCGACGTCGGCCTATGGCTGGTTCGACAGGCGCGACGCGGCACTCGCTTATTTGGAGGCGCAGCCGGTGCCGGTGGTCATCAAGGCCGACGGGCTGGCCGCCGGCAAGGGCGTGACGATCGCCGAGGACCGGGACACGGCACGGCAGGCGGTGGAGGCTATTTTTGATGGCGCATTCGGCGAAGCCGGCGCGTCGGTCGTCATTGAGGAATGCCTCGTCGGCGAAGAGGCCAGCTTCTTTGCCCTGAGCGACGGCAAGAGCGTGCTGCCGCTGGCAACGGCGCAGGACCACAAGCGCGCCTTTGACGGCGATGATGGCCCCAACACCGGCGGCATGGGCGCCTATTCGCCGGCGCCGGTGATGACCGAGGCGCTGGTGGCGCAGACCATGGGCGAGATCGTCGAACCGACGGTCAGGGCACTGGCGGCACGCGGCACACCCTATAGAGGCGTGCTTTATGCCGGCTTGATGATCACCGCCGCCGGGCCGAAGCTGATTGAGTACAATGTCCGCTTCGGCGACCCGGAATGCCAGGTGCTGGTCATGCGCCTGAAGGACGACCTGCTGACGCTGCTCAATGCTACCGCCGATGGCGTGCTGGACACGGTCAGCGTGCGCTGGCGCAACGAGACGGCGCTGACGGTCGTCATGGCCGCCAAGGGCTATCCCGGCAATTATGCAAAGGGCAGCGAGATCCAAGGTGTCGATCTGGCCGAGGCCGATGCCAATGTCGAAGTCTTCCATGCCGGCACGCGCCGCGACGGCGAGAGGCTGCTGGCGGCCGGCGGCCGGGTGCTCAATGTCACGGCGCTGGGAAACAGCGTGTCGCAGGCCCGCAGCCGCGCTTATGCGGCGGTGGATAAAATCGACTGGCCGGACGGCTTTTGCCGTCGCGACATCGGCTGGCGGGCGATCGAGCGGGAGCGGCAAGGGCGATGAGCGCCGCAGACGTGGGGAATTTGGCCGACCTTTTTCCCGGCTTCGATGCCCGCACATTCGATACCGGCGAAGCGGCGATCTTCGCGCGGATCGGCGGCAGCGGTCCGCCGCTGTTGCTGCTGCACGGCTATCCGCAATGCCATGCCATGTGGCACCGGATCGCCCCTGGACTGGCCGAACATTTCACCTGCGTCATCGCCGATCTGCGCGGCTATGGCGCCAGTTCCGTTCCGCCCTCCGCGCCCGATCACGAACCTTATTCCAAGCGGGCCATGGCACGCGACATGGTTGCCGTCATGGCGGAGCTCGGTTTTGGGACATTCGCGCTGGCCGGCCATGACCGCGGCGGCCGGGTCGGCTACCGGCTGGCGCTGGACCATGGCGAGCGCGTCAGCCGCCTTGCGGTCCTCGACATCGTCCCGACGCACGCCATGTGGCATGATCTCGACGCCAAGCTGGCGATGAAGGTCTATCACTGGCTGTTTTTGGCGCAGCCCGAACCGCTGCCGGAGACGCTGATCGGCGCGGCGCCGGATTTTTACCTGGACCACACAATCGCCAGTTGGAGCAAGGACCGATCGCTTGCCGCCTTCGATCCGCTGGCGCTCGACCATTACCGGCAATTGTTCCGCGATCCGGCGCGGCTGCATGCGGCCTGCGAGGATTACCGCGCCGGGCAGACATTCGACCTGGCGGCCGACGAAGCCGATATGGCGGCTGGCCGAAAGATCGCCTGCCCGGTCCTGGCGCTTTGGGGCGAAGCCGGCATTCCGCCCGGCAGGGGCGGCAGGCGGATCCCGCCGGGCGGCGAAGGGGGACCGCTGGCAGTCTGGCGGAACTGGGCGGGCAGCGTTGAGGGAACGGCGATCGACGCCGGTCATTTCGTTTGCGAGGAAAATCCGCGCGCGACGCTTGCCTCCTTGCTGCCGTTCCTCACGGCAGGACGATGACCGGCAGGATCAACCGGCAATCCGCCTTTACCGGCACGAAGCCGGCGGCGGGGCCGCTGGCGCTCGATGCGGACAAACTCGCCGGCTGGATGGCGGATCATATCCCGGAATTTGAAGGACCGCTCAGCGTCAGCCAGTTCAAGGGCGGCCAATCGAACCCGACCTACCGGCTTGATGCGGCATCCGGCAGCTATGTCCTGCGCCGCAAGCCGCCCGGCGAGCTGCTGCCGTCGGCCCATGCCGTCGATCGCGAATTCAGGGTGCAGGAGGCGCTCGGCCGCACCGGCTTTCCCGTGCCGCATGTCCATGCGCTTGAAACCGACGAGGCGGTGATCGGGTCGATGTTCTATGTCATGGACTTCACGCCGGGCCGGGTCATCTGGGAACCGCACATGCCCGGCGCCGCACCGGGCGAGCGGCGGGCGGTCTATGACGCCATGAACTGGACGCTGGCCGATCTGCACGGCATCGACCCGCAAGCCACCGGCCTTGGCGATTTCGGCCGGGCGGACGGCTATGTGGCGCGGCAGGTGCGGCGCTGGTCGCAGCAGTACCGAGCGAGCGCCGGCACGCCGATCGAGGCCATGGACCGGCTGATCGCCTGGCTGCCGGACAATCTGCCGCCCGATGGGCCGGCGCGGATCGTGCATGGCGATTACCGGCTCGACAATCTGATCCTTGCGCCTGACGAAAACCGGGTCGCCGCCGTCATCGACTGGGAATTGTCGACGCTCGGCGATCCGCTCGCCGATTTCACCTATCATCTGATGCAATGGCACATGCCGATCTCAAAGACCGGCGCCGGCACCGGATCACTTATCGGCCACGATCTGGCGGCGCTCGGCATTCCGGCGATGGAAACCTATATTGCCGCCTATGAGGAGCGCACCGGTTTTTCCGTGATGGCGCATCTGCCGGCCTATTTCGCCTATAATTTCTTCCGCATGGCGGCGATCCTGGCCGGCATCGTGGCGCGGGCGCGGGCCGGCAGCGCCGCCAATGAAAATGCCCGGCTGATGGAAGGCGAAGTGCGGCCACTGGCCGAAACCGCCTGGGCGTTTGCCCGGCAGGCCGCGTCGTAAGGCCGAGAGCGCAAGGTCGCGCGAAATTAATCTTTTTCCGCCTAACATCCCTTCAAATCGCCTTTGTTGGCGACCATCTGTGGTTTGCAGCACGTGTGTCTTGAGGAGTGATTTATGGCGTCGGACATGCAGATCGGATTGGCGCTTGGTGGCGGCGGCGCGCGCGGCATGGCCCATATCCTCGTCTGCGAAGTTTTTGACGAGCTTGGCCTGAAGCCATCGGTGATTGCCGGCACGTCGATCGGCGCGATCATCGGGGCGGGCTATGCGTCGGGCGTATCGGGCCGCGAAATGCGCGAGCAGGCTGTCGCGTTTTATTCGCAGAAACGCGAAGTGCTGACGCGGCTGTGGCGGGCGCGGCCGCTGGGCATTGCCGACGTCCTGAAGGGCCGGCTGTTATCGGCACAGTTCGACCCGGAACTGATCATCGACCAGTTCGTTCCCGGATCAGACAGGTTTCCCGAAACCTTCGAAGAGCTGCAGATCCCGCTGAAGGTCATTTCCTGCGATTTCTACGGCTGGTCGGAAACGCTCACCGAAAAGGGTCCGCTGAAACCGGCGATCGCCGCTTCGATCGCCATTCCATCGGTTTTCAAGCCGTCGCCGATTGACGGGCGCATGCAGATCGACGGCGGCGCCTTCAATCCCCTGCCCTTCGACCATGTCGCAGAAGCCGATCTGGTTATTGCCTGCGATGTCGCCGGCGGCCCGATCGGCGAGCCGAACGTGACGCCGGGGCTGCTGGAGACCGTTATCGGCGCGGCGCAGATTTCCATGCAGGCGATTACGGCGGAAAAGCTGAAATGGCATCAGCCGGACATTCTCATCCGGCCGGACATCAATGGTTTCTTCGTCCTCGATTTCTTCAGGACCGCGGATATCCTCGATCTCAATGAAGGCCTCAAGGACGAACTGAAACAGCGTCTCGACCGCGCGGTCAATTCGCCATTCGCCGATCCCCGCAACCTCGCCGTTGTCGGCTAAAACCGTCTAGCGGCGGTCCCGGAAAAACGCCTTCAACAGGTCCGACGCCGCCGCCTCGCCGATGCCGGAATAGACTTGCGGGGCGTGGTGGCAGGTTCTGGCGTGAAAAAAGCGCACGCCGTGCTCCACGGCACCGCCCTTGGGATCGGCGGCGCCGTAGTAAAGCCGCCGGATGCGGGCGAATGATATGGCGGCGGCGCACATGGCGCATGGCTCCAACGTGACGTAGAGATCACAGTCAGTCAGCCGCTCGGTGGCAAGCTTTTCAGCGGCGAGGCGAATGGCGAGGATTTCGGCATGGGCGGTGACGTCGCGCTCGGCGCGCATATGGTTGCCGGCGGTGGCCAGGATTGCACCGTCCCGGACAATCGCCGCGCCGACCGGCACCTCGCCGCGCTTGCCGGCCGCCTTCGCTTCGGCCAGCGCCGCATCCATGAAACCGGAGACGCTGAGGGATTTGACGATCATCTCGCTTCAATTCACACGCTTTGATAAGGAGAGCTCATGAGTGACCGCGGCGCGGCAAAAACGCAAGATCAGGTGAAAGCCGAACGGATCGCCAAGGTGATCGCGCGGGCCGGCGTGTGCTCGCGCCGGGCGGCTGAAAAGCTGATCGGCGAGGGCCGCGTGGCGGTCAATGGCGCGGTGCTTGCCTCGCCGGCCTTCACCGTGACGCCCGCCGATGCCGTGACCATCGACGGCGTGGCGCTGGCGGCGCGCGAGCGGACGCGGCTGTGGCTCTTCAACAAGCCCAAGGGCCTGGTGACTTCAAACCGCGATCCGCAAGGCCGGGCGACGGTGTTTTCCGCCCTGCCGGCCGATCTGCCGCGGGTGGTGAGCGTCGGGCGATTGGACATCAACACCGAAGGTCTGTTGCTCTTGACCAATGATGGCGGCCTTGCCCGCATCCTGGAACTGCCGTCAACCGGCTGGCTGCGGCGCTACCGGGTGCGCGTCCATGGCCGGGTCAAGCAGGCTGATCTTGACCGGCTCGCCAGGGGCGTCACCGTCGAAGGCATGGTCTATGGCGCGGTGGAAGCGACACTCGACCGCGAACAGGGCGCCAATAGCTGGCTGACCATGGGGCTGCGCGAGGGCAAGAACCGCGAAATCAAGAAAATCCTGGACCATCTCGGCCTGACGGTGACGCGGCTGATCCGCATCTCCTACGGGCCGTTCCAACTTGGCGATCTGGCTACCGGCGCCGTCGAAGAGGTCAAGAGCCGGGTGCTGCGCGACCAGCTCGGCGGCAGGCTGAGCGCGCCGACGGGCGTCGATTTCGACACGCCGGCGCGGCAGCCGGCGCCGGCGGCACCAGCGGTCAAGCGCGCCGCCAAACGCAAATCAGCCAAGCCCGCGCCAGGCAGTAAGCCGACCGGCAAGCACGGGGCAAAGCGCGGTCATGCGCGTCGTCGGCGGCCGCTTTAAGGGCCGGGCGCTGGCCGGACCGCGCTCGCGCGATATTCGCCCGACCAGCGACCGAATGCGCGAAAGTCTTTTCAATATTCTTGCCCATCGCTTTGATCTGCCAAAATCGCAGACGCGGGTGCTCGACCTTTTCGCCGGCACCGGCGCGCTGGCCCTGGAGGCGCTGTCGCGCGGCGCGGCCCATGCGGTGATGATTGAGACCGGGATAGAAGGGCGGGGGCTGATCCGCGAGAATGTCGAAGCGCTCGGTCTAAACGGCGCAACGAAAATCTTCCGGCGCGATGCGGCGAAGCTCGGAGCGGCCGGCACGATTGCGCCGTTCGACCTGATCTTCTGCGATCCGCCTTATGGCAAGGGCCTGGGCGAAAAGGCGCTGGCCAGCGCGCTGGCGGGCGGCTGGATCGCGCCCGGCGGCCTTGCCGTGCTGGAGGAGCGGGCGGACGCGCAAATTGACCTGCCGGGCGGTTTCACCATCCTTGACCGCCGCCAGAGCGGCGATACGCAGCTGATTTTTGCCAGGGCAGACTGAGCAGCGATCAGCGCCGGCCGAACAGGCGTTCGATGTCGGCAAGCTTCAGCTCCACATAAGTCGGCCGCCCGTGGTTGCACTGGCCGGAGAAGGGTGTCGTCTCCATCTGGCGCAACAGCGCGTCCATCTCTTCCGGCCTGAGCCGCCGGCCGGAGCGCACAGAGCCGTAGCAGGCCATGGTCGCGGCGACATGATCGAGCCGTTCGGCAAGCCGCGTCGTCTCGTCCCATTCGGCAAGGTCGTCGGCAATGTCGCGCAGCAGGGCGGCGGCGTCGATCTCGCCAAGCAGCGCCGGCGTTTCGGTGACGGCAACCGCGCCCGGCCCGAAGGCATCGACGATGAGGCCGATCTCGGCCAGTTCCCCGGCGCGGGCGAGGATGCGGGCGGCGTCCTCGGCCGGCAGATCGACGATTTCGGGGATCAGCAGCATCTGACGGGCGACGGGCTTGCCGTCTGTGGCGGCTTTCAGCCGTTCATAGACAATGCGCTCATGGGCGGCGTGCTGGTCGACAATGACCAGGCCGTCGCCGGTCTGGGCGACGATGTAGTTTTCATGGATCTGCGCCCGCGCCGCGCCGAGCGGCAAGGCCTCGGCCGCGCCGTTGGAGGGTTCCTGTGGGCGCAGATCGGCAGACGGCCGGTCAACGCTCCGGAAAGCGGCCTGCGAGACATCGGCGAAACCGGTGGCCCTGTGGGCTTCGGGCGGGGCCGCCCAACCGGCAAAACCGCCACTTCGCGGCGGCATCGCCGCTGGCCGGAAAGCCGCCAAAGTCGCCGCGCCGCCGGTTGATGCGGCGCGCACGCCGTGGCTTTCCAGCGCTTCATGAATGCCGCGGATCACCAGCGCCCGGACCAGGCCGGCATCGCGGAACCGCACTTCGGCCTTGGCCGGGTGGACATTGACGTCGACCTCACCGGGATCGAGCGCGATCATCAGCGCGGCGACCGGATAGCGATCCCGGGCAAGGACATCGGCGT
>Ga0224512_10002253_pt1 | contig 17768 bp, 15 predicted proteins | sample SF_May12_sed_USG_4_FD_169103 | JGI IMG/M metagenome (GOLD analysis project Ga0224512, IMG submission 169103) | Sediment microbial communities from San Francisco Bay, California, United States - SF_May12_sed_USGS_13 | ecosystem: Environmental > Aquatic > Marine > Sediment | place: USA... | reverse complement strand
CGGTGGGGGGGATGAACGTGACGCAGACGGTGGAGGGCCGCTACCGCTTTCCCGTCAACGTGCGCTACCCGCGCGAGCTGCGCGACGACCCGCGCAAGCTCGCCCGCGTGCTCGTGCACGCGCCCGGCGGCGCGCAAATACCGATGGGCCAGCTTGCCGACATCTCGGTGCGGACCGGACCGCCCGGGATCAAGAGCGAGAACGGGCTCTTGATGGCGATCGTCTACGTCGACCTGCAAAAGGGCCAGGACGTGGGCGGCTACGTGGCGCGAGCGCGCACCGCCGTGGAGGAAGCGGTGGAACTGCCGCCGGGCACCTACCTCTCGTGGAGCGGCCAGTACGAGTACATGGTCGCGGTGAACAAACGGCTGCGCGTCGTGATCCCCGTCACCCTCGTGCTCATTTTCCTCTTGCTCTACTTCAACTTCGGGAGGATCCGCGAGACGCTGGTCGTCATGCTCTCGCTCCCGTTCGCGGTCGTGGGCGGCGTGTGGTTCATGTACCTCCTGGACTACAACCTGAGCGTGGCCTCCGGGGTGGGGTTCATTGCGCTGACCGGGCTGGCCGCCGAGACGGGCGTGGTGATGCTCCTGTTCTTGAACCTCGCCTACGCGGAAGAAACCAAACGCGGTGGGGACATGACGACGGAGCGCCTCTACGACGCCATCGTGCACGGCGCCGTGATGCGGGTGCGGCCCAAAGTCATGACGGTGGCCACCACCATCATGGGACTGCTGCCGATCATGTGGATGATGGGCGCGGGCGCGAGGCCCATGAAGCGCATGGCCGCGCCCATGATCGGCGGGTTGATCTCGTCGACGATCCTCACGCTCGTCGTCATCCCCGCCATCTACGCCCTGATCGAGCAAAGACGCCTGCGCCGAGCCGCGACGACGCCGGCGCGCGGGGAAGGAGCACGGGCGTGATCTACACCTGCCCCATGCATCCCGACGTACGTCAGGAAGGGCCGGGAAGCTGCCCCAAGTGCGGCAGGGCGCGCGAGCCGCGGCTGCCGGCCGCGGGCGTTGGCACGGCGGGGGGGGCGCCCGCGCCCGAGCAGGATTCCGAGCTGCACGAGATGACGCGGCGCTTCTGGGTCGCGGCGGCGCTCGGCTTTCCACTTCTCGTCGTTGCGATGGGGCACCTCGTGCCGGGCGATCCGCTCGGACGCGTCCTGCACGGCTCGACGCGCGTGCTCGTCGAGTGGCTGATGGCCACGCCGGTATGCACGTGGGCCGCGTGGCCGTTCTACACGCGCGCCGTCGCCTCGGTGCGCAATCGCAGCCTCAACATGTTTACGCTGATCGGGCTGGGCGTGTCCGTCGCCTACGTCTACAGCACGGTGGCGGCGTTCGTCCCCAGCCTCTTCCCGAGCGCCTTTCGTTCGGCGAGCGGCGAGGTGGCGGTGTACTTCGAGGCGGCCGCGGTGATCACGGCCCTGGTGCTGCTGGGGCAAGTGCTCGAGCTGCGGGCGCGCAGGCGCACGAGCGTGGCCATTCGCGAGCTGCTCGAACTGGCCCCCGCCACGGCGCGGCGCGTGTCCGCGGGCGGTCACGAGCACGACGTGCCGCTGTCGGAGGTGCGCGTCGGAGATATCTTGCGCGTGCGGCCGGGGGAGAAGATTCCCGTGGATGGCGAGGTCACCGAGGGCGCGAGCAACGTCGATGAGTCGATGGTGACGGGCGAGCCCATCCCCGTGGAGAAGGGGCCGGAGAGTCCGGTGGTCGGAGGAACGCTCAACACGACCGGATCGCTGCTCATGCGCGTGGAGAAGGTGGGCGATGAGACGCTGCTCGCGCGCATCGTGGCCATGGTCGCGCAGGCGCAGCGCAGCCGCGCGCCCATCCAGCGCCTCGCCGACGCTGTCGCCGCCGTATTCGTCCCCGCGGTGATCGGCGCGGCAGTGGTCACGTTCGTCGTGTGGTCGCTGGTGGGTCCGGAGCCGCGCATGGCCTACGCAATTGTCAACGCGGTGGCCGTGCTCATAATCGCCTGCCCGTGCGCTCTGGGACTGGCTACTCCCATCTCCATCATGGTGGCGGCCGGACGCGGCGCCACCAGCGGCGTGCTCTTCCGCGACGCCGAGGCCATCGAGATCATGCGCAAGGTCGACACGCTCGTCGTCGACAAAACGGGCACGCTTACCGAGGGGCGCCCGCGCCTGACCGTCGTCGAGGCGACGAACAGATGGCGCGCGGCCGACGTGCTGGGCAAGGCGGCGGCAGTGGAGCGCGCCAGCGAGCACCCCCTGGCCGCCGCCATCGTCGAGGGCGCCGGCGCTCGCGGCATCGAGATCCCAGCCGTGGAGACCTTCGCCGCGGTGGCGGGCAAGGGCGTGCGCGGCGTGGCCGGGGGCACGCGCGTTCTTCTGGGCACGGCGGCGTTTCTGCGCGAGGCGGGCGTGGAAACGAGTTGGCTGGAGGCGCGCGCGCAAGTGCAACAGCACGAGGGGCGCACCGTGGTGATGGTCTCGCTGGACGACCGCGCCGCGGGGTTGCTCGCCGTGGAGGACGAGATCAAGGACGGCGCCCGCGAGGCGATCGCCGCGCTGCGCAAAGACGGCGTCCGCCCAGTCATGCTCACCGGCGACAGCCGCGCGACCGCGGAAGCGGTGGCGCGCTCGCTCGGCATCGACGAGGTCATGGCCGAGGTCCTGCCCGACGGGAAGGCCGACGCCGTGGCGAGACTCCAGGGCGAGGGGCGCGTAGTGGCCATGGCCGGTGACGGCATCAACGACGCGCCGGCGCTGGCGCGGGCGGACGTGGGGATCGCCATGGGCACCGGTACCGACGTCGCCATGGAGAGCGCGGGCGTAACACTCGTCAAGGGCGACCTGCGCGGGATCGTGCGCGCGCGCACGCTCAGCCGCGCGACCATGCGCAACATCAAGCAGAACTTGTTCTTTGCCTTCGGGTACAACTCTATCGGCGTGCCGGTGGCCGCCGGCGTGTTGTATCCGTTCTTCGGGCTCCTGGCGAGCCCGATCCTGGCGGCGGCGGCGATGAGCTTCAGCTCCGTCTCCGTCATTACCAACGCGCTGCGCCTGCGGCGCGTTGCCCTGTGAACCACAAGGAGGAGAGCGATGAAAAGGGTCGTAATGAGTTTGGCAGTGCTACTGATTCTGGTCGGCGCCGTGGCGGCGTCGGCCGGCGAGGAGCACAAGATGCACCAGATGGAGCCCAAGGAGGTGACACTCGCCGGCGAGGTCCTGGATCTGTACTGCTTCATGAACCACCCCGACACGGGGATGGGCGAAGGGCACGCCAAGTGCGCGAAGAGCTGCATCAACAAGGGGCTGCCCATCGGATTCCTCTCCGACGGTGTGGTCTACCTGATCATCGGCAAGGACCACGAGCCCGCCGCGGAGATGGTGGCCGAGTTCGCCGGCACGCAGTCGGAGATCACGGGCACGTTCGTCGAGCATCACGGCGTGAAAGCCATCGAGATCGCGTCGATCAAGGCCAAGAGCTGATCGAACCGTGACCTCGCGACGGCGCCCATTTCGGGCCGGCCGCGGCGTGGCCGCGATCCTCGTGGTTGCGGTCATCGCCGCGGTGGCGCTGGCCCGTCACCTGCGCGAGCCGCGCCTGACGCCGGAGCTGCGCGGGCAGCAGCTCGCGGCGCGCCTGGGCTGCTTCGGCTGCCACGGCCCCGGCGGCACCGGCGGCGTTGCCAACCCGTTGAGCGACGAGAAGGAAGTGCCGGCCTGGGACGGCGGCACGGCGATGATGTACGTGGAGAGCGAGGAAGAGATCCGGGAGTGGATATGGGATGGGAGACCCCGTCGTCTCGCGCAGCGAGACGGCGGAAGGGGTGTCGGAGCGGGGGAACCCGACTCCCTTCCCACCCTCCCCCTGCGCATGCCCGCCTACAGCGACGTGCTCTCCGAACGCGAACTCGGGGACCTCGTCGCCTACTACAAGGCAGTTGCTGATTACGGCCCCATGCCCCAAGACGCACGCGCCGGCTACCGCGCGGCGCAGCGCCTGGGCTGCTTCGGCTGCCACGGCCCCGGCGGGCTGCTCGGCGCGTCCAACCCGCGCGCCTTCAAGGGCTATATCCCGCCGTGGCGCGGCGGAGACTTCGCCGAGTTGGTGAAGGACGACGACGAGCTGCGCGCGTGGATCCTCGACGGCCGCATCGAGCGCTTCGAAAAGAACCCGCTCGCCCGCCACTTCACGCGCCGGCAGCTCGTCGGTATGCCCGCCTACCGCGACGTCCTCGCCGAAGGGGAGCTGGACGCACTGGTCGCCTACATCGACCGGGTCTCGTCGCGCTAGGTGCCCTCCGTCTGCCGAGGGCGGCCCGAATGCGCGTCCGTCCGCCGACGCGTTCCCGCACCCCCCCGGTCCGGTTTTCGCGCGTCTTGTGAAAACGTTCCCGATTCGTTACACTTCAATCCAAATACCGTTCCTACATTTGCGTCGATTCGACGGCCGAGAGAGGTCCTGCCATGTCAATAACCACCGAGAACGCCCGCGAGGAAGCCACCGGACGGCGCGCGGGCAAGCGAGGCATTCCCATGAAGCGCGAGATCATGTCCATCGACGGCAACGAGGCGGCCGCGCACGTCGCCTACCGTGTGAGCGAGGTGATAGCGATCTACCCGATCACGCCGTCGTCCGCGATGGGCGAGCTGGCCGACCAGTGGAGCTCGGCCGGGGTGAAGAACCTGTGGGGCACGGTGCCCCGCGTGGTGGAGATGCAGTCGGAGGGGGGCGCGGCGGGCGCGGTGCACGGCGCGCTGCAGGCGGGCGCCCTGTGCACGACCTTCACGGCGAGTCAGGGTCTACTCCTGATGATCCCGAACATGTTCAAGATCGCCGGGGAGCTGACGGCGGCCGTCTTCCACATCGCCGCGCGTTCGATCGCCACGCAGGCGCTCTCGATCTTCGGCGACCACAGCGACGTCATGGCGACGCGCTCGACGGGATGGGGCATGCTCTTCTCGAACTCTCCGCAAGAGGTGATGGATCTCGCGCTCGTTGCGCACGCCGCCGCGCTAGAGGCGCGGGTGCCGTTCCTCCACGTCTTCGACGGCTTCCGCACCTCGCACGAGATTCAGCGCGTGGAGATGCTGACCGATGACGACATCCGCGCGCTGGTGAGCGACGAGAACGTGCGCGCGCACCGGGACCGGGGCCTCACGCCCGACCGCCCCGTGATGCGCGGCACGGCGCAGAACCCGGACACGTATTTCCAGGCGCGCGAGACGGTGAACCCGTTCTACCTGGCCGTCCCGGAGATCGTGCAGCGCAAGATGGACGAGCTGGGCGAGCGCACGGGCCGGCGCTACGGCCTCTACGAGTACGTGGGTGCGAAAGACGCCGAGCGCGTGATCGTGGCCATGGGCTCGGGCTGCGAGGCGGTCGAGGAGACGGTGCGTCACCTGACGGCGAAGGGCGAGAAGGTGGGCGCGGTCAAGGTGCGCATGTTCCGTCCCTTCTCGGTCCGGCATTTCGTCGAGGCGCTGCCCGAGACCGTGCGCGCGATCGCCGCGCTCGACCGCACCAAGGAGCCCGGGGGAGCCGGCGAGCCGCTCTACCAGGACGTGATGACGGCGGTGGGCGAAGCGGCCGCGGCGGGCGCGCCGCGCTTCGCCGCGATGCCGCGCGTCGTGGGCGGCCGCTACGGACTCTCGTCGAAGGAGTTCACGCCCGCGATGGTGAAGGGCATCTTCGACGAGATGGCCAAGAAGTCGCCCAAGAACCACTTCACGGTGGGCATCGTGGACGACGTCACGCACACCAGCATCGACTACGACGCATCCTTCTCCATTGAGGGTGAGAAGGTCACGCGCGCGATGTTCTGGGGTTTAGGCTCGGACGGCACCGTGGGCGCCAACAAGAACTCCATCAAGATCATCGGCGACGAGACGGGCCAGTACACGCAGGCCTACTTCGTCTTCGACTCCAAGAAGGCGGGTGCGCGCACGGTCTCGCACCTGCGCTTCGGCCCCGAGCCGATCCACAGCACGTACCTTATCGACAAGGCGAACTTCGTCGCCGTGCATCAGTTCGGTTTCCTAGACCGCTTCGACACGCTCTCCAGCGCGGTACGGGGCGCGGTGTTTCTCTTGAACGCCCCCTTCGCCCCGGCCGAGGTCTGGGACCAGCTGCCGCCGCGCGTGCGCGACCAGATCGTGGCCAAGAAGCTCAAGTTCTACTGCATCGATGCCTACAAGATCGCGCGCGCGCACAAGCTCGGGGTGCGCATCAACACCATCATGCAGACGGCGTTCTTCGCGGTGAGCGGGCTGATGTCGCCGGAGAGCGCGGGGGATAGGATCAAGGACTCGATCCGCAAGACCTACGGCAAGCGCGGCGAGGGGATCGTGCGCATGAACTGCGCCGCCGTGGATGACGCGCTGGGCGCCGTCCACGAGGTGAAGGTGCCCAAGACCGCGGCGGGTGCGGCGGTGGCCGGGTCGACAGGGCTGGCCGCAGATGCGCCCGCCTTCGTGAGCGACGTGACCTACCGCATGATGATCGGCGACGGGGACAGCCTCCCCGTCAGCGCGTTCCCCCCCGACGGCACCTACCCCACCGGTACCACGCGCTACGAGAAGCGCAACATCGCCCAGGAGGTGCCGGTGTGGGAGACCGACATCTGCATCCAGTGCGGCAAGTGCGTGATGGTCTGCCCCCACGCCGTGATCCGCAGCAAGGTGGTCGGCGCGGCCGACCTGGCCGGCGCTCCCGAGGGCTTCAAGGCGGCGCGCGCGCGCTGGCGGGACATCGGCGAGCAGCAGTTCACCCTCCAGGTGGCCGTGGAGGATTGCACCGGCTGCCACCTCTGCGTGGAGATCTGCCCGGCCAAGGACAAGAGCGCGGTGGGGCGCAAGGCACTCAACATGGCGCCGCGCGAGTCCGCAGGCGAAGAGGCAATCGCGATGTGGGACTTCTTCGAGAAGCTGCCCGAGCCTTTCGAGCGCATCGGCGGCGAGGCGTTCAGCCTGGCCAAGGTGAAGGACGTGCAGCTGCTCTCGCCGCTCTTCGAGTTCTCGAGCGCGTGCGCGGGCTGCGGCGAGACGCCTTACCTCAAGCTCATGAGCCAACTCTTCGGCGACCGCGCGCTGATCGCCAACGCCACCGGCTGCTCGTCGATCTACGGCGGCAACATGCCCACTACGCCGTGGACGGTGAACCGCCACGGGCGTGGCCCCGCGTGGAGCAACTCGCTCTTCGAGGACAACGCCGAGTTCGGCCTGGGCATGCGCCTGGCGCTCGACAAGCAGGGCGAGTTCGCGCGTGAGCTCCTCGCGCGGCTGCGCGACGATTTGGGTGGGGAGCTGGTGGACAGCATCCTCGGGGCCGAACAGAAGGACGAGGCCGGCATCGACGCGCAGCGCGAGCGCGTGGCTGCGCTCAAGGAGAAGCTCGCCCAGCGCGCCGATCCCGCGTCCGTCGATCTCCTGGGCCTGGCCGACGCGCTGGTGCGCAAGAGCGTGTGGATCGTGGGCGGCGACGGCTGGGCCTACGACATCGGCTTCGGCGGCGTGGACCACGTCCTCGCCAGCGGACGCGACGTCAACCTGCTCGTGCTCGACACCGAGGTCTACTCCAACACCGGCGGGCAGGCCTCCAAAGCCACGCCGCTGGGCGCGGTCGCCAAGTTCGCCGCGGGCGGGAAGGCCGTGCCCAAGAAGGACCTGGGCATGATCGCCATGAGCTACGGGAGCGTCTACGTCGCGCAGGTGGCCATGGGCGCCGACGACACGCAGACGCTGCGCGCCTTCCGCGAGGCCGAAGCGCATCCGGGGCCGTCGCTCATCATCGCCTACAGCCACTGCATCGCCCATGGCATCGACATGACGCAGGGGATGCGCCAGCAGAAGCTGGCGGCGGAGACCGGCCACTGGCCGCTATACCGGTTCGACCCCGCGCCGGGGGACGGCGGCAAGCGGCTGCACATCGATTCCAAGCCGCCCACGCTCCCGCTCAAGGAATACGTGTACAAGGAGAACCGCTACCGCATGCTCGTCCAATCCAATCCCACGGCCGCCGAGCGACTCCTGCAGGCGGCGCAGAAGCACGTCAACGAACACTGGAAGCAGCTCGAGGAGCTCGCCACGCTCGAGTCGCCGCAGGAGAAGTGACCATGGACCTCACTACGACCTACATGGGGATGCAGCTCAAGAACCCGCTCGTGGCCGCGGCCTCGCCACTGTCCGAGCACATCGACAATATCCGGCTCCTCGAAGAGAAGGGTGCGTCGGCGGTGGTGATGTACTCGCTCTTCGAGGAGCAGATCACGCGCGACAGCGACACCCTCGATCACTTCCTCAGCTTCGGCGCCGAGAGCCACGGCGAGGCGCTGAGCTACTTTCCCGAGATGGAGACCTACAGAGTCGGGCCCCAGGAGTACCTCGAGGGCATCGCCCAGGCCAAGCGCGCCGTGGACATCCCCGTGATGGGCAGCTTGAACGGCGTCTCCTCCGGCGGCTGGATCGAGTACGCGCGTCTCATCGAGGAAGCCGGCGCCGACGGTCTCGAGCTCAACATCTACTTCATCCCTACCGGCATCCAGATGACGGGGCCCGAAGTGGAGCAGATGTACGTCGACATTGTCAGCGACGTGAAGAAGACCGTGAAGATCCCCGTGGCCGTCAAGCTCTCACCCTTCTTCAGTGCCACGGGCAACATGGCCAAGCGCCTCGTCGACGCCGGCGCCGACGCGCTCGTCATGTTCAACCGTTTCTACCAGCCCGACTTCGACCTCGAGGAGCTCGAAGTGGTGCCCAACCTCGTGCTCAGCAACTCCTTCGAGATGCGCCTGCCCCTGCGCTGGATCGCCGTCCTCTACGGGCGCCTGCAGGTGGACTTCGCTATCTCGCGCGGCGTGCACACCTACGACGACGTGCTCAAGGGCATGATGGCCGGCGCCAACGTGGCCCAGCTCGCATCCGAGCTCCTGCGCAACGGCATCGGCCGCGTCGGTGAGATCCTGGGTGGGATGCAGGAGTGGATGGAGGCCCACGAGTACGAATCCATCAAGCAGATGCGCGGCAGCATGAGCATGAAGAACGTCAAGGAACCGGCCGCCTTCGAGCGCGCGAACTACATGAAGGTGCTGCACTCGTGGAAGCCGGATCCGACGGGCCGGCTGCATTTCTAGCGCGGACGCAGGATGATCGCGGCGCGCCTGTTGCTCCTCCTCAACCGCGTTTTCCCGCCGCCGATCGACTACGGCGGGGAAGGCGCCGACGCCTACTCGCTCTGGGAGTTCGAGAGCGGCAAGGAGATGTTCGAGCGGTACTTCGCCGCCGCCGTCGACGTGCGCGGCCGGCGCGTCCTCGACGTCGGCTGCGGGGCGGGAGGAAAACCGGCCTTCTACGCCACGCTTGATCCTGCGACGCTGGTCGCGCTCGACATCTCGGAAGAGAACATCGTCCAGGCGCGGGCGTTCGCACGCGCGGGACAGCTCGACGCGCGCGTGGGATTCGTTGTGGCCGGCGCCGAGCAGCTGCCTTTCGCAGAGGGCTCTTTCGACCTGGTCACCGCGACCGACACCTTCGAACACTTCGCGGACCCCCAGCAAGCGCTGCGCGAGATGGTCCGCGTCCTGCGGCCGGCCGGGCACATCGTCTTCTACTTCACGCCCTTTCGCTCCCCGCTCGGCTCGCACGTCTACGACGTCATCCGAACGCCGTGGTGCCACCTGCTCGTCCCGGAACGCGTGCTGTTCGCCGCCATCGAGAGGGCCTACGAGAAGGAGGAGCGCCTCCGCGGGACGGCCGATCCTGCCGCGTCGGCGCACCGGCGCGCGGCCGCGACGCGCGCGTACTACCGCGACGACCTCAACCGCATGACCGTCTCCCGCTTCCAGCGCATCGTCGCCGAGGTGCCCGAGGTCGAGGTCGCCTTCTTCGAACGCAAGCCGCTCAAGACGAAGCTCCTCGCGCCGCTGACCCGCGTGCCTCCGTTCGACGAGCTGGTGACCACGCTCGCCATCGGGCTCCTGCGCCGGCGCGGATAGCCCCGGCCCTGTGTGACCCCGGATGGTGTATACTGTCCTCGAGGCATTCCAAGAAGGGAGTCGCTATGGCCCACCTACTGTCAGATACCCTCGACCTGCTCCGCCGCGCGCCGGCGGACGTGCGCGCGGCATTCGACGCGCACGCGACAGCCAGGTCGTTCGAGGCGGGCGAAATGCTCGCTTTCGAAGGCGGGGAAAGCACGGGGTTCTTCGTGGTGATGGAGGGCAGCGTCCGCGCCTACAAGATCGGCGAGTCCGGCCGCGAGCTCACGCTGTACCGCATGCTGCGCAACGAATGCTGCGTGCTCACGGTGTTCGCGGTCTTGAGCGGGATCCCCGTGCCGGCATTCGCCGTCGCCGAGACCGACGTTGAATTGGCCCTGGTGCCGACGCCAGTCTTCCGCGAGTGGATCGATCGCTTCCCTTTCTGGCGCGACTACGTCTTCACCGACCTCTCGCAACGCCTCGGACAGATCATGGGCACGCTCGAGCAGGCCGTTTTCCAACGGGTCGACGCGCGCATCGCCAGCTACTTTCTCCGTCACGCCGACGCGGCCACCGGCAGGGTCGCGGTCACCCACGAGCGGCTTGCCACCGAGATCGGCACGGGCCGCGTGGTCGTGAGCCGCGTGCTGAAGAAGCTCGAGCGCAGCGGCATCGTCAAGCTCCGCCGCGGCAGCGTGGAGATCGTGGATGGACGGCGCCTGCGTTCGATGCGTACCGGCGTGGGTGCCGGTCTGGATGGATGAAAAAAGAGCCGGCCGCGGCGAGGTGCACGCGCACCCGCCCGGCCGGCCCTGACTTCCCGCTCCGCTACAAGCCGTAAAGACTCTTGATCCGACCCCAGGTCGTCTGCTCGACCGGCACGGGCTGCGTCACCGTGATGACCCCCGTCATCCCCGAGAGATAGTGGAACCGACAGAAGTAGGGGTACGTGCCGACGCCGGTGAACGTGAACGTGAACTCCTGCCCCGGATCGAGAACGGGCGAATCCCAGATGCCGTTCGCGCGGCCGGTGCCGCTGGTGCTCGTGTGCTGGATGAACGAGTTGTTCACCCACCGCACCGCGTCGCCGAGCGCGGCCGTGAGCGCCGGTGGGTCGAACGAACCAGCGTTCATCACCACCGTATGAACCGTGGCGAGCGCCCCACCGTATGACACCCCCAGGACAACGGCAAGCAACGAAACCGTCAACAATCGTCGCATCGGTCCTCCCGTTCGTTGCCATCCGTGAATCGCGCGCGGCGATTCGCGAATGGCGACGGATTCGTGTGTTGACCCGTCCCCGCGCGGGCGCTAGATTGTCCACGTTAAACCGGCAAGAAAACAAGTAACAATGTTACAGTGCTTTGCGAAAAGGAGGTTGCAATCATGCGCTCTTCGAACGGAACCGCGCTATTGGCGCTGCTCCTGTCCACTTTCTTCGGTCTCGCCGGCGTGGCTCGGGCGGAAGTTTGCTTCGTTGCGACGATCGATGGCGCGCAAGCGGGAACGCCGTCGGCCGGGACGGGGACGGCCACCTTCGTGCTCAACGATGCGGGCACGGAATTGACCTATAACATCCAGTTCTCCGGTTTGGGCTCCGCGGAGACGGCGGCGCACATCCACAGCGCGGCGGAGGGAGACGCCGTGGTAAAAAACCTCGGCACCGGCTCGCCCAAGATCGGCAAGTGGACGAACACGGACACGCCGCCACTCACGGCCGGACGCGTGACCGATCTGCTCAACGGGGAGATGTACGTGAACATCCATTCCGTGAATTTCCCGGGCGGCGAGATACGCGGGCAAATCCTGCAGGGCGTCTGCAGCACGACCTGCTTCGAGGCCTCCGTCGACGGGGCGCAGGCAGGGACCGGCTCGACGGGGACCGGGTTCGGCACGTTCACGCTCAATCACACTGAAACCGAGCTGTCGTACGAGGTCACCTTCAGTGGGCTGATCGCGCCGGAGACCGCAGCGCACATCCACAGCGATGCCGAGGGCGGAGGCGTGGTGAAGAACCTGGGCACGGGGTCGCCAAAAGTCGGGGTGTGGTCGTTCACGGATACACCGCCTCTAAACCCTGCGCGCGTCACTGCGCTCAAGGCCGGGCAGCACTACGTAAACATCCACTCGACGGCGCATCCGGGGGGCGAGATCAAGGGGCAGATGCTCAGCGCGGGCTGCACGCCGTCGGCGGCGGCGAACCCGCCCGCCGCGCGGACGTACCTCGAACAGAACCATCCGAATCCCTTCAACCCAACTACGACCATCCGCTTCCACGTCTCTCACACACAGCGCGTGACACTGCGTGTGTACGAGATCTCCGGTGCGCTCGTCGCCACGCTGTTCGACGGCGTCGTCGAGGCGGGGCCCGGTGAGGTGGCGTGGGACGGTCGTGATCGGGCCGGCCGGGCTGTTCCCAGCGGCGTGTACTTCTACCGTCTGGCCACAGCGAACGAGGTGGAGGTTCGGAAAATGGTGCTGCTCAAGTAGTCGCGCTACGGACCGACCGCTACGTGCCCCGTCATGCCCAACAGGCAATGCGGGATGCAGTAGTACGGGAAATCGCCTGAGGTCGGGAACACGTGTGCGAAGGAATCGCCGGGCAGCAGATTGCCCGAGTCCCAGGCGCCGTCTCCATTCGGCCCGCAGGCGCTGCCGCTCGTGCTCGTGTGGATCAGAAACCCTTCGTTTACCCACACGACGGTGTCGCCGGGTGCGATCGCGAGGGAATCGGGGACAAACAGGTTGTCCTGCACGGACACCACAAAACGGCTGGCGACGGGGTCGCCGTTCCCACCGCCGGGAGGCGTGGCGACCGGGTCGCCCATATCCGTGCACGCGAGAAGGCCGGACAGCGCTGCGGCGACCAGAGTAAGAAGGCGACCACAGATCCTCATGGCCTCTCCGGGGCCCCCGAAACGGCGAGTAGGTTCACGGTGACCATTTGCGTCTCGCCGAGCTTGAGGACGATGAACTTCGGGCGTTCGATTTCGTACTCGGCCAGCGTGATCGGAAACTCCGTGGACACCTGTAGGCGGCGTCGGTCTTCGCCTTCGAGGACGACGTCGACCAGGATCTGCAAGGGCCTGATCACACCGTGCAGTTCCATGGTACCCGCGACGAAAAAGCGCGCCGAAGCCCCCGCGGTGAGGGCGCTGCCGCCACCCCTCAAGATTGCTGCCCCGCGAAAGACGGCGAGGGGATAGCGGTCCGTCTCCAGGTGATTCTCCCTCATGTGCCGATTGCGGAGCCCAATGCCAGTGTCGAGCGTGGCGAGGTCTACCTCCAAAAAAACAGCGACGCTGTCGCCGATGGCGCCGGGATTCAGCTCCAGGTATCCGCTCACCCGATGGGTTTTGCCATGGAACGTCTCCATCATTGCTTTTGACTCGAAGGTGACGAGATTGCCTTCCGCTCCCGCCGTCACCTCGAAGCGCTCGGCGCTCGCCGTGCGCACGGACGGGACGACAGCCATCACGAGGGCGATTCGCGCCGCGACGGCCAGCGTCCGGTTAGTATAGGAAGTGCAGCTCGAGTACGGTTTCGACATGGTCTTCACCCTCGACGTTGGCGCCTTCGTCGATCGCGAGGTATCTCACGAGGAACCCCGCCCGGAAAAGCGGATGTGCGAATAGCGACACGCCGCCACCCCAGCGCGACCTCGCGCCGGTCTTGCGATCGATGTCGGGATCGTGAAAGTCGTACGTCGCCAGAACGTCGAATCCCCGAACCACGGCGACGGCGAGCTCGTGCGACGTGACAAAACCGTCCCGCCGTGACTGCCCGACCGGATAGACGCGCGTGCCGTCCGCCTCCCACAACCACGTCAGCCGCCAGAGCGCCACGTAGCCGAAGAGACCGGAAGCGAGGCGCCTGCCCGACGCGCGCGGGTTGCGGTAGGCCGAGCCGCCCACTGCCAGCGAGGTGCCGAGCCAGTTGAAGCGGTAGGCGGCCCGGCCAACTGCGGCGAGCTCGCTGTTGTCGTCAATCGTCGCGCCGGGATTACCGTTGAGGACGGCCGCGTGCAGAGCGAAGCGGCCGGGATAAAGTCCGGCCTCGGCGCCGATGTCGGTATGCGACGGTGGAAAGAATCCCAGCTGCTCGCGTACGAACATGGTGTGGTCGGCAAATTTCCAGCCGTATGCCGGCAGGAACCGCCCGACCTTGATGTAACCCTGCGCCGGCAGCACGTGGGCGGTGCCGAAGACTTCGTACCTTCCCGAGAGACCCGTGTCCAGATATGCGCCGATCCGATCGAGCTGGAACGAGAAGTATAGATCGCCCTGCATCTGGAAGAAGTTGCTCCCGTGTTCGTCCTCCACGCTCGAATAGAGATGCAAAGTCCTGAGATCCGCGCCAACGACAAGGTTCGTCCCGATCTGTGGGTCGATCTGCTGCAGGGCATCGTCTCCCGGTGTCTTGACGGTCATTTCCTCGGGGACGAGGTACTGGCTTGCATAGAGGCCGCGCAGCCCCCCACCCGTCGGGTTCACGTGGCAGAGCGTGCAGTTCTGTTCGTAGCGGGCCGAGTATCTGGGAACGGCGCCGGCCGCAGGTACGAGCGAAAGAGAAAGGAGCGCGGCCAGTGAGGTGATGGCAGCAAAGAAGATATGACGTATCACGTGGCGCGCGCTCCCGCTCGATGGCTCGCAGCCAACCGGCCATCGCTGCGCAGCCGGGAGAATCGACACTTGATTCATTAGTGAGTCGTGGGAGAGAACACCAGTGACACTGTTACATAGCGCAAAAAACGGGGGTTGTAACCCAGCCACGCACTCAAGAACCGTAGAGACTCTTGATCCGACCCCAGGTCGTCGGCTCCACCGGCGTCGGCGGCGTGACGGTGATCGTGCCCGTCATGCCCGAGCCGCAGTGGGGGCGACAGAAGTACGGAAACGTGCCCGGCGCGGCGAACGTGAACGTGAAGTCATCGCCCGGCCCGAGGAACGGCGAGTCCCACAGTCCATTCGCCGTGCACGGGGTCCCGCTGGTCGACGTATGCGACAGGGCGGAGTTGTTCACCCATATGACGCTGTCTCCAGTGGCGACGGTGAGGCTGGGTGGGTTGAAGGAGAAGCCGATAATCGACACGGTGTGAGTGGTCGCCGCGGCGGGCACGGTCAGAAGCATGAGCAGCGAGACTAGCGTTGTAGAACGAAGCACCCCTGGCCTCCTAAGTGGTTCGGGTGACCGGCCAGCCGCGGCGGGTATGCATACCATGCGGCATGGCCGACAGCATAACAAGTGACTATGTTACACACGGAGCCGTAGCCGCCGCACGGCCACGACGAGGGCCACGCCGCCGGCGATGAGCGCGGTCAGAAACGCGCTTCCCCACGGCGGAAAGCGGAGTCACGGCAGGGGGATCGATCCAGGGCGCGACGTCTCCACGACGTCTCCACCCCTGAGCGCGTAGACGCGCCACACCAGGCCCGGCGCGCCGGCCGCGACCGGCAGATCCGAGAGACGGAGCACGACTGCGGTCTCGGTAACAGGCGTGTGGCGATAGATCTCGTCGAGCTCGGGGCCGTAGACGCGGATCTCGTAGCGCTCCGCGCGCGGCGCCGGCTGCCAGGAGAGGTGGACCGTGCCGTCGGGCTTGACCTCTGCGGGCAGCAGCGCGAACGCATCCGATGCACCCACCGACCCGGTGCGCAGCACGGGTGCGTCGGGGACGCGATTCTGCCACACGGCCACCGCCGCAAGGACGACGACAACCACCGCCGCGAAGCCGAGATGCGCCCGGCGCATGCGCCAGAACGACAGTCCCCGCGGGCGCGGTGCGGGTACGCGGGGCGCGGCGTCACCCGCCGCGCGGCGGATGACCTCGGCCAGGTGCACACGTGCCGCCTCGGCGCGCGCGCCGGACGGCGACTCCGCGCTCATGAACGCGCTGTAGGCGCGCGCCAGGTTGCGGCAGCGCGGGCACGATTCGAGGTGCAGGCGCTCGGGCTGATCCGCCGGCATATCCAGCACGTCGCCGATGCGATCGATCTCGATGCAGCTCGACTTCAACGCAGCTCACCCCCGTCTTTGAATCTCCTGTGCGCCGCTTCGCGGAGCTTACGCCGCGCGCGTTGCAGCACCGCCCGGGCGCCCGACGCACCCTCGATCTGCAGAAGCGCGCCAATGTCCTCCACCGGCATGCGCTCGAAGTAACGCAGGTAGACGGCGTCCTGCTCGACGGCGTCGAGCTCGCTGCGGATGAGGTCGAGCAAGATCACTTCCCGCTCCTCCGCGGCCAGCGCCTCGTCGGGCGCGGGTGAAGGATCCGGCGGGTCGTCAACGATGGGTTCCTCCGACATGACGTCGAGACGCCGGCTCGCGTCGATGCACCGATTGCGCGTCACCGAGAAAAGCCACGAGGAAAACTTCGAACGACCCTCGAAATGCTGCATCCTCCGCCACGCGATCACCATCACGTCCTGCGAGAGGTCGAGCGCGCGGTCGTGGCTGCGCGCGTACCGGTAACACCAAGCGTACACCGCCTCCCGATACCGCATGAGCAGCTCGCTCGCCGCCTGCCGGCGGCGGTCGGGGTCGGAACTCTCCCGCAGAACCCGGACCAGGTCCGCGTCGCCGGGAGACCCCTCCGCTGGATTGGACGAACGACTCATGGAATCGCGCACGGACTTTTTTCTCTAGACGGGTTCTATCGGGAGGACCGCCGGGCCCGTGTGCGCCTTACGGCCACCACGACGGTCGCGCCGGCGGCAATGAGCGCGACTACGAGCGCATTTCCCCACGGCCGCGCGGATCGCTGCAATTCTAGCACGGCGCTCCCGTCTCCCACGACGGTGAAGCCAGCCCAGTAGAACGGATGCGCCGCGCCCGGGCTGGCCCGGACCTCGAGCTGGGCCGCCTGGAGCGCCGAGGACACGGGCTTCCCGCCGGCAAGGTGGCGGTAGAAGGCTCTCATCATGCGGGCGGTCTCGCGGTCGGCGATCGGCCACAGGCTCGATACCACCACGGGCACGCCCGCGCTCACGAAAGCGCTGGTGAGACCGAGCACGCCCTCACCGGTCGTGAACCGCCCCCCTGCGGTTTCGCAGCCGGCGAGCACGACCAGATCCAGGGGCAGGGAGAGCGCGGCGATGCGCCAGGCGCGAAGCCAGGGGTCCGCGCGGAATGTGCTCGCGACGATCAACGAGTCCGCGCGAGAGAGCACCACGAGGCCCGTGGAGTCCGCTTGCGCTTCGGGCGTTTCGGGGCGCCGCGACCCCGTCGCCTCGCGCGGCGCCAGGGCGAATCCGGAGTTCCACGGCGACTCGTCGAACGTGAGTGCGTGCGCGGCGATGTGGAGCACATCGGAGCGTCCCGCGATGCTCGCCAGATTGGCCCCGCCATCCTCGAGCCCTCGCACGATCTCGACCTTGTCGAAATCGTGCCTGATGCTCATCGCTTCTTCGATGGTCCCGGAGAGCCCGCGGTCGCCGGGCGCGACGAGCACGGCGATGCGCGCCGGCTCTTGCCGGCGTTCGCGAGCGCCGGCACGCATCAGTGTAAGCGCAGCGACGGACGGCACCTGCGCGACCTCGTGCGTTTCCATCAACATGCGTGCGCCCGCGTCGCCGTCTGCGGACGGCACCACCAGCGTACCCCAGGGGACGAGCGCGTAGAAACCGTCGGGCGAGACGATCAGTCGCTCCGTTCGCGCGACCAGATCCGCCACCTCGCCGAGCACGGCGCGCCCCATCGATCGCTGCAGCGTCAGGATCTGTTCCGCCGAGTAGAGTCGCTGCGATGCCGGCACCGCGTCCGCCAGAATCTGCCGGTATGTCTGCACCTTCAGCGCGAGGGGCGAA
>Ga0224512_10002252_pt1 | contig 17774 bp, 22 predicted proteins | sample SF_May12_sed_USG_4_FD_169103 | JGI IMG/M metagenome (GOLD analysis project Ga0224512, IMG submission 169103) | Sediment microbial communities from San Francisco Bay, California, United States - SF_May12_sed_USGS_13 | ecosystem: Environmental > Aquatic > Marine > Sediment | place: USA... | reverse complement strand
CAACAAAAAGAAAACCTCGCAAAATTGCAATCAGAAAAGAAGTCACTCGAGGCAACCCAGTCCGAATACGACTCCCTACTTGCACAAATAGAGCAGGAGAAACAAGACATCGAAACTAACAGTAAACTACAAAAAGAAAACCTCGCAAAATTGCAAGCTGAACAAAAGTCACTCGAAGACGAATCTGCACAACAAAAAGAAAACCTCGCAAAACTACAGTCTGAAAAGAAGTCACTCGAGGCAACCCAGTCCGAATACGACTCCCTACTTGCACAAATAGAGCAGGAGAAACAAGATTTATCCAAATTTGAGAAAATGAAAGATTTTATTCAATTAGAGCAAGAAAAATTGATTAATTCAAAAAAACATCGTCTTGAATTAGTTGTTTCTATTTCTAAAGAAAAACAAGTAATCTCTGATCAGAAAAAACAAGAACAGAAAAAATTAAAAAAACATAATATTCTTTTAAAACAATTAGAAAAAGAAAAGACCAAATATGAAAAATTAAAAACTAAACAAGATAAAGTTGAACAAAAAATTAAAGAAGATCTTAAAAAATTAAAAACTAAACAAGAAAAAATTGTTAAATCTATTTCTGATTCTAAAAGTAAACCTAAAGCAACTGCTAAAAAACCAACCAAAGCAACTGCTAAAAAACCAACCAAAGCAACTGCTAAAAAACCAACCAAAGCAACTGCTAAAAAACCAACCAAAGCAACTGCTAAAAAACCAACCAAAGCAAAAGAACCTAAAGTTTAACTGAAAATAATTCTCATGGGAATTTTTTCAATCTAATAATGTTTATTTTTTTAAAATTATTAATTTTAGATTAATCTTTTATGAATTAAAATCTATGAACCCACTTGTTTAGAACTATTTTAATCAACAATTAATCCTAATCAAAAAGAAATATTCTATTTTATAAAATAGGAAACGAGGTATGCTGAAAAACTACGAATTTTAGATACGTTCATCTTCTTCGTATTTTCCTTCCATCTGCCCACTTCCTCAAAGTCTCTTCTTCAAATTTCAGCGGGTATGATGGTCCTCGTCGTTACTAATATGTAAAAATGAAATTTAAATGATTCTCAGTAAATTCTTAACGTTTGTTTGAATTATTTACTTAATCTCTACAAATTTACAAGATCTTTATCATTTGCTTTATTATTCAATTCAATGTATAGTTAGTGAAGACAGAATCAGGATATCCAATCATAATATCCTTTTGTCGTACTACATGTTAACGCATACTGCTTGGCATAGTAGAGGATAATTGCAAAAATCTCTGTCTTCTGATTTCTGTTTTGTTTGATTTTTGATACTATCTGGTAATCCAACGATAAATCATATTGGCTTATTTTTTACTTATCTTGTTTTCAACTCCTACATCTAATATCTTATGATTTAAAAAATTGATACATGCGTAATGACATTTGAAAATTTTAGTTATTTTACCAATTTCTTGGCTTTTGCAAATACTGCAGACCATTGACTCCAAGTCAGTCTGCCTGTCTGCGTATTTTGTTTAGATGGATGGTATGATGTCAGAATTTTGAATCCGTCATAGACAAATAATTTATTGTGCCCAAACTTTTCTGATTTTACATTATACAGTTTACAAGTAGCATCATATGCTATTTTTCCTAAACACAATGCTATTGTAATGTTTTTTAAAATTTCTTTTTCTTGCTCTAAATATCCAAAACAAGTATCCATTTCTTCTTTTGTTGGCTTGTTTTGAGGAGGTGCACATCTAACTGCTGCAGTAATGTATACATTTTTCAGTATCAATCCATCATTAGCAGTCTGACTAGTTGGGATGGATGCAAATCCATGTTTGTGCATTACTTTTGCAACCCAATCTCCAGATGAATCTCCTGTAAACATTCTGCCTGTTCTGTTTCCACCATGAGCTGCAGGTGCTAATCCTACAATTAGTAATTTAGCATTAACATCTCCAAATCCTGAAAGTGGCTTGCCGTAGTATTTTTCATTTTTGAATCTTCTTACTTTATTTTTTGCAACATCCTTGATATACACTGATAATCTTGGACATTTTTTGCAGCTTGCAATTTTTTTGTTTAGGGATTGTATTGTTTTCAACTAGAATTTTACAATACTTTATTCTAAATTATTGTTGTTATGAGAATTTGTCTGTGAATACCACATTATCTAATGGAAGTTGTCCTCCACGTGGCATTGCAGGCTTTGTTTGTTTTCCAATTACCATTAACATGGATATTACATGATCTTTTGGCAGGTTGATAATTTCTGCTACTTTTTGGGGATCAAACCCTATCATTGGATTAGAATCGTATCCCATTGATTTTGCTGCCAACATTATGGTCTGGGCTGCAATTCCACAAGACCTCATTGCCTCATCTCTTTGTAATTGTTCTTTTCCTTCATAAAATGGTCCTATTGCTGGCACTAGGAAATCTTGAGCCTCTTTTGGGGTATTCTTCCAATATTGTCCCGGATTATCTTTCCATGATTTCAAATCAGCACAAATCACGATGAGTAATGATGAATCAGTCACTTGACTTTGATCCCATGCGGCTGCACGGATTTGTTTTCTAACTTCAGAATCTTTGACTACTACAAATCGCCAATTTTGTATGTTAAATGAAGTTGGTGATAAAACTGCTAGAGATAAAAGTTGATTCACTTCATCATCTGTTAGTTTGTGATTTGTATCATAATGCTTTACAGAACGGCGTTCCTTGATTGCATCAAATGTATTCATCAATTTCCTACATCCTCAACTGTATTTATTTTTTGTAATGAACTCAGACATTACTGACATGATTGAATTATTTTTGACACATGATAGAATTTTAGTATTAAAAAATGATGATATCTACAAACTAAACATCATAAAAGAAAGAATACACAAAATTTTCTTGAATTAAAAAATAAAAAAACTAGCTCTTAAAAAAAATTCTAGTTGTAACTTTCAGTTAATAATGATCTTAACTTGCTGTGTAGTTCTTGTTCTGATTTTGAACTCTGAACTGCTGCGGTAATTTTCTTACCTATTGCTTCAACAATAATATCTGCACCTTTGTCTAGTGTTGGTCCAAATGACTTTTCCAGTTTTGCTTTGATTCTATCTTTTTTAGCTTCAAACATTGCTGCCTTGTGCCACATTATTTCACCAAATTTGAGCATATCTTGTCCTGAACATGAGGGGCATTCGCAGCCACCGTCACATCCACAAGAACTTGACTCATTTTCATTAGTTGAGCATTGTGATCCGTTACATTCCATACATTTCACCTCCTGGTCTTTTGAGTAAGGTTAGAGTGAGAATGACATTGTATGGGGTATAGGCGTGAAGTTTTCTAGAACATTATTGAAAATTCCTGTTCTTTTGTAGTTGTTTTTTATTGTCATTCTCATCCAACTTACCTTAAGTTAGTTGATATCAATTCTATATTTATAGTAGAAAGTGAAATAAAGGAAATCAACTTTCCTTTTGGTTACTATACAACTTAACTTCTTTAGCGTTGTAGTAACATCATGGGACAAGTTTGTAAAGGAATCTGTATACGATACACTGGAGAAAAAATTGCTAATCGATTAAAATATTCTTCAGGATACAAAAGATGCACGTATTGTTCATTGTTTGTAAAAACTATTGATATCCGATGTCCGTGTTGTAATGCAAAGCTTCGAACTAGATCTAGAAATTAACTTAAAGCAATCATGGGTTTTTTGAATACTTGTTTTAATTTACGTGGTTTACCATCTTTGAACACTTCTTTTGCATAGTGTTTCATTGAAAAAGCTGCCATTTGACCTAGGATTCCTTTCAAATCTTCCCCTTTCTTTGTTAATTTGTATTCAACTTTGATTGGAACTTCATCATACACTGTACGTGTAATGAGATTTGCTTTTTCCATTTCTTTTAATCTTGCAGATAATGTTTTTGGATTTGAACCTTCTATACTATCTAACAATTGATTGAATCTAGATTGTCCCATTATTGCCATGTTACGAATGATGTGAATAGTAAATTTTTTTCCTATAATTTTAAACGTATTATCAATTGGACAACACTTCATCATGTCTGTTGAAGAGCAATCCATCATACTTGTTGGCTCTTGTGTTGTCATATTTCATTTTCAGATTAATCATATTTATAACTTACTTTATTATAGTTAATGAAAAATAGTAACTTACCATATGGTAAGTTGATACCATCTAATTCACTGCTCTGTTAATATAGTGTTTAGTATACTAACTATATTATGTATAGTTACTCTATCACAAATCAAAGGCAAAATAGCCTCAAAAATACTCAATTTTTGAGAATTTCTTTAGTATCCTTAATTCTTGGGAGGATTTCATAATGCCACAACAAGTATTGCATAGAGATGATCTCAAACTAGGTGGTTTTGCAGGAATCCGAGAACATCGTCTAGTTATTGATCCCAAAATTTTTGGTAATAATACTTCTGATGCGTGGCCTGGAATTGGAGATTTTGTCTATCTAGCTGATGCAAAATTCATTCCAAATGGTGAAACACATTTGCATCCTCACAAGGAAATTGATGTGATCTCAGTTATTGTTGATGGACGAATTTCTCACCAAGGAACGTTTGAAGAAGGAAATATCATTGAAACAAACCAAGTCCAGGTTCAACGTGCAGGTGGAGAAGGATTTGCACACAATGAAGTGAATCCTGATAATAAAGAAAACAGAATGATACAGATATGGATGACTCCTGAAAAATCTGGAGAGCCTGCAGGATACAAATTATATTCATTGCAACAAGGAAAAATCACTCGCGTTTATGGTGGAGATGAGAATCAAGATGAAACATTTGCTAGCCAAACAACACTTTATGTTGGACTAGTTGATGCAAAACAAACCATATCTTTTGATGGTGAGTTTATTGCATATGTTACTACAGGTAATGGAACGTTAAATGGACAAAAAGTTACTAGTGGTGATTTAGTTCGTGGAAATAATATAGAGTTTCAAGCTGAAACAGATTCTCAAATAATTATTGTGAGGAAAATCTAAAGGGGAAAAATTATGGTGAACGAAATAAAAAATTCACAACAGTTTGAACAAGAGGTTCTAAACTCTGCAAATCCAGTCTTTGTTGACTTTTGGGCAGAGTGGTGTGGTCCATGTAGGGCCGTGTCGCCTGTTGTCGAAGAGCTCTCAGGTGAATATGACGGCAAAGTAGATTTTGTCAAGATCAATGTTGATGAAAATGGTGATCTTGCACAAAAATACAACGTCTTTAGCATTCCAACGCTTGCTATTTTCAAAAATGGCGAGATAGTCTCACAAAAAACGGGAGCTGCTACAAAAGAATCATTCAAAACCATGATCGACAGTTCATTGAACTGATCTGGTTTTTCTTTTTTTTACTTACTTAACTACAACTGATCGGGATCTCTGTCAAGATTGATGCCTATTGATTGTGCCCATTTTGCTATATCTTCTACGAATTTATTTTCTTTTTGTGTAAACCTGAATCAGCTATTACAAATTCTATAAAAGAAATTACTATGCACTTATCTTTTGTTCAGAAAAAATTGGATTAGAATACTTGTCATTGCAAATTAAATTAGCATGAGCCAAGTACTCTGAGTTTAGTTTTCGCTAGAGAAACTATAAAATACTTAGAAAATTTGTTTGCGAATTACTTCGTCAAAGGCTTGTAGATGTGCAAACTCTGATAGAATTTTTTTGGTTTGCATTGTGTCTGTTGTGTTGGAAGATGTTTCTGTATCAATTGGTATTGATAGAATTTCAGCTTCCACACCATCTAAAAGCTCTCCAAATTCGTGAACTAGCGTACTTGCTGCATCTTCTGGAGACAAGTCAGTAAATCCAAATGCCATTGCAATAAGCAAGGCCATTACTACTGTCATACCAACAGATTTTTTGTTGAGTTGTCTAGTCACAAGATTTTTTTTAAATTATTCTATTTAAAAGAAAAGAAGAATTGATTCATAAGTACCAGGTATGAATCTGGGAAAAATTATTTCATTTGTAATAAGAGATGCTATGATCTGATCCGTTATTCTTTATATGCTCAAATCTAAAAATTTACAATGAAAAGTAGACAACTTCTAAGCGTTGTATTCTCACTGATTATGTTTACTGGTGTTACAGCTGGTAGTGCAACAGCAGCATATGCTGAATCAGATGACATTGATGATATTTTGGAAGACTTTTGTGAAATGACAATTCAAGAACAAGCAGACATCGTATCTGACTATGAACTAGATGAGTATGCAGATAAACTTGCAATCATTTGTGAAATGGACGATGAGGATGAACGTGAAAATTCTCTTGAAGATGTTATTGATGCAATAGATTTCGAAGCTAGAGATGTTGAAGATGACATTGACGAAATTGATGACGACAGATATGAAACTGACGATTATGATCTTGATGACTTGCTTGAGAAATACTGTGAAATGACTGACGTTGAACAACGTCAACTATTAGCAGACCATCCAAGACTTGCACAATTTGCTGACAGACTGACAAATTATTGTGATTTGCCTGAAGATGAACAAGATGCAATCGATGAATTAATCGAAGAGCATGAAGACACAATTAGATATGAACTCAGAAAATATGCTGATGAATATCATATTAATTCAGATATTGACATGAAAGAACATCTGACACGATACTGTGAAATGTCTGATGTTGATAAGAAAGCCTTTGTTGCAGAAAATGACAAAGCCGAAGATCACGTAGATAAAATGAACAGATATTGTGAATTAGATAAAGACGGTAGAGCCGATTTCATTGAAGAACACAGAGATGAGTACATTGCTTATATGAAAGACAAAATGATGGACAAAAAATCTCACATGGATTATGACAGACTATGTGCATTAGATGAATCAGATCTTGAAGCAGAAATTGATGATTCTGAAAAACTTGACAGAATCTCTGAGTGGTGTGAGATGACACCTGAAGAAAGAGAGGATTACAAGAAAGAGCATCACGATGCAATGGATGACAAAAAACATGACTTTGATGGAATGTCTGATATGGCAAAAGACAGAATGTCTGATGTAGCAAAAGACAAACTTTATGAGAATAAAATGAAAATGTCTGACAAATCTGACCGTCTAAAGGCTATGATCATGGACAAGCGTGATATTTCTGATGAAAGACACGATGAAATCAGAATGAAATATGAAGAAAAACATGGCGATTTAGTGGAGAAAAAGACTGAACTCAAAATGAAATTCGACAATCACATGAAAACCATGAAGTACAAAATCTCTGATGAGCGTAAATCTGACATTCATGATAGACTAGCTGAGATGAAGGCCTTCAAGGCAGAACTCCGCGAAAAATCATCTGAATTAACTGACGAGGAAAAACAACAACTTAGAGAAGAATTCATTGAACAGGCAAAAGACATGCAACTAGCATGGATTTCCCCACGCACACAAATGACTGCCGGCATTGATGCTACAGAAGTTCAATGTCGTGAAGGATTTAGCCTTGTAATGAAGGCATCAAACGGTGTGGCAATGTGTCTTAATGCAGATACTGCACTTAGGATGATGGATAGAGGAATTGTAGTTCCTGCAATCTAATTTTTTTCTTTTTTTTATTATTAGGTGTTAACGAGTTTATCGACAATCAGTAAAAAGGGAACGCTCCCTCCTTACGCATGAAATTATGAGTCTGTCTATCTGTTAACTGAGAAGTTTATTTGTTGGAGAATGGTTATTTGTTCAAAAATAATTCAACATTATGTTTTCTGAAGGTTCCTCAAATTTAATACCATTTCGTCGTTTTTCATAACCCTATCTAAAATTATGAATAATATTCAAATTCCAATGAGTCCAGAAGTTCTAATTATACTTTGAACAATTTCTAGAGTATGCGCATACTTTGAATTTTCTCCATACTCTGTATCCGTCCCCCATCCTTCAGCATTATACAAAGCATGATCAAAAGTAATTTCTCTTTGTAGAGCAAATCTCTTTAATGTCATGAATGCTTTTTCATCTTTTGTTACAATATCTTCTAATATTTCCATAACTTTATCTGGACATTGATCAAATCGTAAAGAAAGTGTTTTAGCATGTCCAGAAGGGTCTCTCGTAATTATTTCATTTTTCATTGATTTTAATTTATCTAAAATGTTTACTTTATTGCATATTGCAGATGCCACTATCAATGAAGATGGAAAATGAATAATTTTTTTTGCTATTTCAGGATGATTCGTAGTCATTGCAATCCAAGTTACCAATGTTTGAAAATGAATATCAAAATTAACATTTTTTTCCTTTTGATTTTTTCCTGGAACTTCAAAATTATACAAAATAAAGTAAAGTAAATTTAACATTCTTTTTATTTTTCGAGGATTATTGCCAGGACAACTTTTTACAAAATATTCAAGATCGTAATTTGCAAATGATTTAGCTAATTTTTGAAGATATTTTTTCATCTGTTCGTCCGTTTTTGGTGGAAGGGAAAGTTTTAACTGGAATATTTTTTCAACATGTTCTCTTCCCTCAATTAATCCTGTCTCAGATTTGTATCTAAGCTCCCAAGCACGTTCAATTTTATTCATATCTACAGCAACTACAAAGATAACATGTTCTACACTAAGGAACATCTTGATTGCTTCTAACATGTCAAGAACATTATCAATATGACACCTGTCTAGGTCATCTATAAGGACAACCAACCTCTTATTTTGGATAACTTTTGCTACTATTTCTCTTATTGTTTCAACATGTTCTGTAAATTTAGCAAAATGTTCATTTACTTCTTTCTTGGAAATTCCTATTGATTTGCGTAAAGCGGCATCCAGAACGAATGAGCCTATAGCTTCTGCAAATTGTGTAGATTTTTTAGATTTGCCTTCACATTCTCTTTGAATTTTTTGAAGCAATGCAGCAACTATGTCTGTTCTTTCATACTCCCATGCATCAAATTCCACGATCCGAAATTTTAGTTTATTATGAGTATTTTCAATTTTTTTATCTAACTCTTTCTTGATTTGGTGGATAAGTGTTGTTTTTCCACTTCCCCATTCTCCATGAATGGCAATAGTAAATGGAGTTTTCATGTTTTCATCTAAGAGAATTGTTGCTATTTGTTGAGAGTATTCTTCAAAACCAAATTATATGTCCTTCTCTTCTGGCTCATCTATTTGCAATCGAATCTGAGCAAGAATTTCTGCTCTATGATTATTTTGATCCATTGATTTCTATAAAATATAAGATGGTTAAAATTATGACTATTTTATAAAGTAGTTCAATCAAAACTCACACCCTTTTCATAATCTCCATTAGGATTATGAAAAATAATTGAACCTTGTTAGTATGGACAAAATTCATGAAAATCGGCATAGAATCAACTGTCACTATTGACTTTCCTAGCACGATAAATGATTCTAAACAAAAGCATTTTTTGATTTAGGTTTAACAAGTCATCTAAATGTAATTCAATTTATCATCTTATGTAATTGAGTAATTTTGAATTATATCTTAAAAAAAGTTACAAAGTAAAATTTTTTGTTAATTTTCATTGTAAAATTCGTTAACAAAATCATAGCAATTTTGGAGATATTTCTTCAAAAATGGCTTCATATCTAACTCCCGTATTGCAATTTCAAATTCTGTCTGAGACTCAAATTGGTCTTTGAAATATGGAGCCAAACGAAATAAATCATCAATATTCTCTGAGCCTTCAAATTTCTCTTTTTTTAAAAAATAATCTAGCGTTCCTTCCAATCTCCTTTCATACACTTCTTTTGATTTTCCATCTTCTTGTTTGAAGAAATACATCTTGTTTCCATCTAGTCCTTTGTGTGCTATGTTGTTTCTTTTTTGTATGAAATATGCCATCAAAGGATCTTTCATCAATTTCTCATATTGCTCATCATATAATTGGTAAAAATTTTCTATTATATCATAATTCAGATGATCTGAAAGTTGCTCAGTTCGTTTTTTATTATTTTTAAAATTATTTGTCTTCATTCTAATTTTTAATGAAATGAGAAAATCTTGTATTACATAATCTAATGAAGTTCTGCATGCTATAACAAATGCATTAAGATAGTATTCTGGAATCTCACTGTCTTCACCATAGTGAGTGGACAATTGATCTAGGAAATATTCTGCTTCACGGAGCTTTGTCTTGAAAGTTTTAGGTTTCATTTATTTATATTAAAATTATATCTACTAACTAATATGATTACATCAATATTCGTAAATCCAGATTGGGACTATTTTTTATCATTCTTCAAGAAAATAAATGTCCAACTTAAATGATAAAGATTCAATGAATGATTTAAGTTCTGAATTTTTTTATGTTCTGATTAAATTGTTTTATTAAAAATATATTCTAAACTGAATATATTACTGAATTTTTAATAGAATTTTCTCATACAATTTAGGAATTTTACCTTCTGATGAATTTTTCTTGATATACCATAATGTAGATTTGTTAATCCCTAACTTCTTTCGTTCATCATGAGTCATATTCAAAATCTTTTCTCTCTTAATCCCAAATTAGATCGATATCGTTTTGGACTAAAATTACCTATTTTAACCAATGATTGACATCTATTACCATTCATTACCAATAGTATATATAGATAAATAATTGTACTCAATTATGAGTAAAACTTCAGAAGCAAAACATATCTTTGGCATATACGAACAAAACATCAATAGCAGCTTTGCTACTATAAGCAGAGAAGTACCAAAATATCACCAATCCGTTACAGACCTACAACAGCAATGCATGCAAACCTGTGAAAATACAATGAAATCTTTCCTCTCAGTACCGAAAGAAATTGTAAACAGAACAGGAATTGATGCAACTATTCCTGATGCAGCACTAAATATCATCAGAGAAACAAGTGATGGGATCAACAAGGTGCATTCAGTACAAAATCAAATAGTTCAAACATCTATTGATGCAGCAAAGCAAAATATCCAGACATTCAACGATAATGCTAAAGCATTTACCGAACTAAACAAAAACATAATCCAATCTTGGATGAGCGTATTTACACCAAGAAACAACTAGTGTAAATATTATTTTTTATTTTTATTTTCCAAAACCAATTCTCTTTTTGTTTTCAACTGTGTTCTTCCAGTAAAGACTGAACTACTTCTCTGAACTTGGAATACTTACCATTCATCCTTTTCTAATTAGCTGAATCTAAGTTTAGCATTGTTTAAATCTGTTGAAAAATTTTTGCAACAACATGGTAACCTATTGCAGAAATTGTAAAAAAGCATTTAATGCAAAAAATGCATTGTTTTGCTCTACGAGTTGTTACAAGTTCTATACAGACGCATTAGAAAGAAATGTAATTGTATCCTTAGAAGACGATGCTCACCAAATCAAAAAGTCAGCTAATCTTCCTGGTTTAATGTATGATCAAACCAATTGCGGCCATGAATATTCAAAAAATGGCACAATGAGTTGTAAAAAATGTGGTCGTACAAACATCGCATGAATTAGGTAAAATGAAGATCACAAGACTGGAAAATTATCTGGATGCCATAAAATATCTGAAAAATGAAGGCACTATAAAAAAGACTTTCAAGAAATGTATAAAGCAGCAAATTCATCCAAAAAGTTTTTCTCAAATATGGATTTTTGAATTAAGAGATGATGATGATTTGAAACCAATATGTTCTCTTCGTTCAGTTCTATCTCTTTACCCTTGAGTTTACCTAATCCTTGTTGTTTCCATTTTCATGGATTTTATTCAGTTCTTCTAATCTCGCGTTATTTTATCAAATACACAACAGGCTGTAAGATCTCCTGTAACATTGACCATAGTTCTAGTCATGTCCAAAATTCTATCCACAGAAATTAACAGTATGATGCCAATTGGAGGAATGCCGACTGTTACCAGTATTGTAGATAAGACAATCACACCTGCTCCAGGTATGGCAGGGGTCCCAATAGACGCTAAAAGTGTGGTTATAATTATCACAAATATGGATATCAGGCTCAATTCGATTGAAAAGAGCTGTGCCAAAAAGAAGACAGCTATTACCTGATACAAGGCAGTTCCATCCATGTTCACAGTCGTTCCAAATGGAATTACAAATTTTGATACTCTTGAATCTATTTTTAGATCAGATTCTGCAGTCTTCAATGTAATCGGCATTGTAGCCATTGAACTGCCTGTAGAAAAAGCCAAAGATTGCGGATTGCGCATTTTTGAAAATGTGGAGGATATGGATCTCTTTGCTACAAGCTTTAAGATTAATGCGTATACCAATATCATTATTCCAAGACCTAGTACGACAGTTCCCATGTATGCCCCCATTCCAATCATTGATCCTATTCCGACTTTGGAGACCATTCCAACAATTAGACCAAAGACTGCAAACGGAACGATCTTCATGGAAAACAACAAAATGTAAATCGTTATTTTTTGAATTGTTTCTAGTAAGTCTAAAAGCGGCTTGACTGATTCTTTTGGAAGAACCGCCATTGATAGCCCTACAATCATTGCAAAGATCAGAATGCTCAGCATCTGTCCTTCAAGATATGAGGATATGGGATTTTTTGGAATTATGTTTGATATTGCATTTGGAATATCATCTAGCGCAAAGCCGTCTTTGATTTTTACATCATCATCTGTAAGATCAAATGATTCTTGGAGTACAGAAATGTCAAGAAGACTTCCCGGTGATATGACTGACACCAGAAGTACTGCCACAGTTATTGCAATTATGGTAGAAATTACAAAGTAAGAGCCAACGCCAAGCCCCAAAGTTTTTAGCTTATCTGTTGATCCTAAAGAAGTAATTGCTATGACAATTGAGGAAAAAATTAACGGAACTATAATCATGTGAATTACACTCAAAAATATGTTGGCAGGAATTGAAAGATATGACGTTACAAAATCTAGATTATCCTCTTCTAATCCTACACCAGAATCATCTCCTAAAATCAATCCCACGGACAGTCCTATGAGTAGAGAGATTACAACCTGGAGCCACAAGTTTTTGAAAATGTAATTTTTTAATGTCATTTCATTTACCATAAAATTAATTTCATGTTAAGATTTTTCTTAAAAATTTTATACATGGAAGAATCATTCATGTCCTCAATAAAAGGAATTTAATCAGATGTAATCATGATGTATGCTGATTCCATTAGATATGAGAGGAAATTATGCGTAAATTCTACTAGACAAGGTAATTTCCATTTTGATAATGAGGCTGATGATGTTTTTGTGTTACAGAATGGATTCTAGTTTAATTCAGAGATTCTTGGAGATTTTGGAGAGAAATTCTAGTCTGAAAGAGAGTATAGATTAGAGTATGGAAGAAAAATGAAAAAATGGCCTAGTTATACTTCTTTGAACAATGATTTGATGCCTGAGACGTTCTCTTCGTTCAACTCTATCTCTTTATGATCTGCCAAAACGTGCTCTGTAACCTTGCTCATCAATTCTTCTTCAGACTCTGCAGTTGCAGACCATCCACAGTCCTTTCCCGCATCTGAACAGCTGATACTTTTTGCCATGACATTGTTAATCTCTTGGAGATATTTATCTTATTTTCTCAAACACGGAAAGATCTAAATCAATATCTTTGAACAATCTATTCATTGAATAAAGAGACTGAAGACAAAATTCAATCCATAATTTTTGAAACATTTCAAGATCAAGAATCTGAATGGATTAGTTACTTTCAGCACAAAGCAGAACAAATGCATCTAGACAAGAAATCTTTCTTTATTGGAATGATGTACCCCAAAGTCACAAAAAATCTGGAGGAAAATAACATTCACATTCGAATAAAGTCTGATTCTTGGGGTGATCATGAAAATGAAAAAATCAATTCAATGCTTGCTCAATCGTATGAAAAATTTACATGATCTTTTTTTAAAAAAATAGAAGAATTTTTTGGCAAAATTCGGATAAACTCTTATTTTCTAGTGACCAACAAAATCATTCATTGCAATACGAGATCCTAAAAAACCCGATGGGACTAATTGAATTTACGCTAAACAAGGGTGAAAAGGTGACTGCAGAAGCTGCGGCCATGGTATACATCCGAGGTGACATCCTCACTGAAACCAAAATGAGAAAGGGAGGATTTCTAAAATCGCTTAAAGCTGCAGCGTTAGGTGGAGAATCATTTTTTGTAAACGAGTTCATTGCACAAGAAGATAACTGCAAGCTTGGACTGACTGGAAATATGCTTGGAGACATTGAGGTAATCAAAATAGATGAAGAATTCATAGTTCAATCAGGTGCATTTGTGGGATCCACTGGTGATCTAACACTTGATACCAAATGGCAGGGATTCACAAAGGGAATCTTTGGAACTAACATGTTCATGCTAAAAACAATAGGAAATGGAGAAATCTTTGTCAATGCTTGGGGTGGAATCCTACAAACCAAACTGCAAGCAGGGGAAAAAATGATCATTGACAATTATCAACTAGTTGCATTAAGCTCTACTGCAAGTTATAGGGTAACAAAACATGGTAATTTTAAGACGACTCTATTTGGAGGAGAAGCTCTGGTCATGGAAATTATTGGTCCAGGTATTGTATACATTCAAACAAAGAATGTCATGGAGTTTGTTCGAGCACTGCTTCCATTTTTGCCAAAAAGAAACTAGTTTTATTATTTACAATTAATATTCATTATCAAAATTAGATCTTTTCTCATAATCTCCACAATAAACTCATGGTACCGTAAAATGCGATAATTGCAATTGCAATTACTATGGCGCCTTTAGTTGCTTGCTTCATAATTCTTAACTAGAAATTACGAACTTAAGCTTATTGTAATTTATCATTTGCAATGGTTACCGATAAAACACTGTTTACATGCCCTGCTTCCTATTCTGGTGTTTAGGAATTTGATTTGTTCCTGTGTCAGCCTTCCGTGCTGTATTAGGTTGAGAAGTTCTTCTGTTTCTATAGTTTCAAATTTTTTTTGACAGTTGCATTCTGTACATTCACAATCAATCTTTGAACCCAATGCATTTCATGCTTAAGACAATCTTAAAAATAATTCACAGATATTTCTAGACTCCAAATGACTGGGATTTTTTTTTACATTTTGGACAGCTTGAGCCGTTTGTTTCAATCCCGCATTTTTTACAATGTGCATCTATTCCTGCTACCTCGCGAGGATTGGTTTTTGCTACTTTGACAATCAGAACTATTACTAGTAAAACTCCTATTGCGATTCCAATGTATGCAAGTACCATGAATGCTATATCCTGTTATACGTTAATACTCTTTCACATCATTAACCTGGTAAAATAATTTCAAACAGAGATGTCTTTTCCAGGAACTAATTGATTCCTTTTTGGAATATTGTGTATTTCAAGTGATTCCAGATATTTTAGCTGCTCAGAAATTAATTTTGAATCGCCAAATGATATTAAAATTCTGTCATTGTGCCTTATCTCATACAGATTGATGTTTGAGTGAGGTTTACCATTTATCAAAAATATCATTGAGTTTTCTGAATCAATGCAATGTTTTTTTGAAGTATTTGTCTTATAGTTTAACTCCATACAATCAGAAGTAATCACCAATCCCAAAGATGCAAACAGCATATCTAACGGAACGCCAGTTGCATGCTTGTGAATCAAATACGGATTATTATTTTCAAAGTGGATATACTTGCTTTGAAGCTGAAACTGTGGAATGGCAAAGTCTAGCTGATTATCGTTTACAAATACTGCCAATGCCGCATGTGAATGCTCACTTCCAAATTTTCCGACACCGTAGTGTTTTGCCATTTTTTCCTCCAGTGTCTTAAACGTGGTATTGTCTAGAATTTGTGAATCAATCTCACTTTGGTTTAAAAAATAATATGAAAAGATTCCTATGGATATTATTGCAAAAACTATTGTAGATATGACCAGAGATCTACTTTTTGGTTTGGACTCTACTGCTGGCTCAAAATACGCAGAGTTGCTCTCCTCCATTCTTCCAGGGAGGCTAAAATCCGAATTCTCATTAGGTAAGGCCTTCTCAGACAAGCAATACACATTGTCACTTTATTGTATAAATTTCCATGTGTACAGTTTAAGAAAAATAATAATCCTATGATTTCTCCTCTATCTGTATTCATCACCACAGTCACCGATGACATCAAACAAGTCATTTGATTTTGCAGTAATACCGCTAATTGATGAGATATCCTCATCATCTAATTTTACATCAAAGACTTTGGAGTTATCTTCTCTGTGATTAGCAATTCCTAGTCTAGCTCCAATGATCACTCCTGCGACTTGAGGTCTATCCAAAACAAATCTCGTAGATACATTTGCAATACTGCAATTATGTTTTTTTGCAATTTTATCTAATATGGAAAGTAGCTCTTGAAATAATTGCCATCCGCCCCATGTATCAATCATGTTTTTGTATTTTTGTAGACTTGCTGTAGTTAGATCACCTCTGTGTGGCTCATCTATACCCAGATATTTTTCTGAGAAAAATCCACCAAGCAGCGTACCGTAGGACAGAATCTTTATTCCATGTTTTGCAAAAAATGATGTCATTAGTTTTTCTGGCCTTTGATCTAAAATGGAATACTGAACTTGGTTTGATACAATTTCAAAACCATTTTCAATCATAATTTTAACTCGTTCAGTATCAAAATTTGTTAGACCCAGATGTTTTATTTTTTGTTCATCTTGTAATTTTGATAAATGATTCAGTGCATCAAGATAACTTGCATCATTATAGTCCCACCAGTGAAACTGGAGCAAATCAATACAATCAGTATCCATTTTTTGTAATGACTGCTCGATGTAATGGGTGACAATACTTTTGCTCATTGGACCTGGATTGGGAACAAATTTGGTTAGCGCTTGAAATTTGCTTTCTTTCCCTATTTTTCTTCTAAACTCTCCAATTAGTGATTCCGCAGGACCGTAAATATCTGCCAAATCCCATGTTGTAAACCCTGATTTTTGATATTTTTCCATGTCTGAAATTGCTGATTCTGAATCAATTTGACCATGACTTCCTGCAACCTGCCACATTCCATTAAGGACTCTACAAATCTCCAAGTCATCTGCAAGAATAGTTTTCTCCATTGACACACAATACTGTAAATTCTCATCTAAAAACTTCTTTCCTTCCTTCTTGGTTGAAAAATCTTAAATTAATGCATTTTATAGAAAATTCATGAGTAAAAATAAAGAAAATTCTAAAGATAATTCTGATGTAATTGATAAAATTAGTAAAAAGTATTTTTCAGAAGTTGAGACTTCAGTACCGCATATACAGCAAGTATTATTTGATTTACAAAATGAATGTTACAAGACATGGAAAAATGCAGTCAACGCAAATATTTCACTACAGAAAGAATTTCTAAGTACATCTGGGTTTAACAATGCTATGCCAGAAGCAGCAGAATCTCTCATTGAGAATGTGAGTGAAGAGGCTGTAAGGTATAGGGCATATTGCAATAAAATTACCATTGCAAATATAGAATCCGCAAAGAAAAATGCCAAAACGCTAAACGACAGTGCAGAACTGTTTGTAGATTTGAATCGAAAGATAATGCACTATTGGACATCTACTTTTTTTCCAAAAAGAAACTAGTCTAAGATAACTACTGCAATAATTGCTATTGCACTTGCAATCATTGCTAAAATTGCCATCTTACTTTTCTCACTCCATCCTTCTTTTACAGTTACTTTCATGATGATATTCCTAATCTAGTTTAAAGATGCAATTGCTTTGATTATGTCTGTTTTGCTTAAAATTCCAATTAAATTCCCTTTATTTGATAAAACTC
>Ga0224512_10002251_pt1 | contig 17778 bp, 13 predicted proteins | sample SF_May12_sed_USG_4_FD_169103 | JGI IMG/M metagenome (GOLD analysis project Ga0224512, IMG submission 169103) | Sediment microbial communities from San Francisco Bay, California, United States - SF_May12_sed_USGS_13 | ecosystem: Environmental > Aquatic > Marine > Sediment | place: USA... | reverse complement strand
GACGTGCTGGCGAACGACTCCGGCTATGCCCGGGGAGCGGCCCCCGAGATCGCCGCCCCACCCATCCACGGCTCGGCTCGCGTTTCGGGATCATCGATCTGGTACTCACCAACACCCGATTACGCCGGCTCCGACCAATTCGCGTACGCCATTCGCGGCGCCAACGGGACGAAACGGTCTGCCCAGGTCACTCTGACCATTGCCGGGGTCAACGACATCCCGACCGTTCCCGGACCGGGCGAGCTATCGATCGACGAGGACGCCTCCGTGATCTTCGATCCACTCGCCGGCGCTTTTGACGTGGATGGCGATGGGTTGGAGATGATCTCCTACGACGAGGTGAGCACTCACGGCGGCAGGATTACCCTCGGCAGCCTCGAGTACACGCCGGCGGCCAACTGGTCGGGCCGCGACGTGTTCACATACGTGGTCAGCGACGGCACTGCCGAGGTAGTGGTCGAAGTCACAATCAGTGTCGCTGCCGTCAACGACCTGCCAAGCGGTCCGCCTCCGATACTCGAGGCCGTTGAAGACGGGACCGGCACCGGCGACATCCTCGAAGGTTGGAGCGACGTCGAAGGCGAGATGGTGTTCATCGCGAATCCAGGTACCCGAGCCACCGCTCGCGGCGGCTCTGTGACGGTGGAGTCCGATGGGACAGCCCTCTACACATCGCCTCCGGACTATTCCGGCTCAGACAATTTCGACGTCCGTGTGTCGGACGGCACCGACACTGTGAAGGTCAACGTGCTCGTGCATGTAGCCGGCAGCAACGACCCTCCCATTGTCGAAGACGCCTCGTTCACCGTTGCCGAAACGACGGCCCTCGGTCAGGTGATCGGCGTAGTGAGCGCAATCGATCCTGAAGGCGAGGACGTCCATTTCGAGCCGTTGTCGACCGCCGTCATCGAGATCTCGAGCGATGGAACGGTCGTTCTGGTAGCCGAGCTCGATTTCGAAGAGCAGACCCGCCATCGGCTGGACGCGCTCGCATCGGACGATGACGGCGGCACCACCCCGTTCTTCATCTTCCTATATGTCGAAGACGTCGACGAAGCGCCCGTGGTCAACGACGTGGGATTCAGCGTGGCACCCGGCACAGCCGCCGACACCCGCGTCGGGACGGTAAACGCCAAGGATCCTGAGGGTGCCGAGGTGACTTTCGCTCTCGAGGGCGCCGGCGGCCTGGTGCGCATCAACTGGAAGTCGGGCGTCCTGAGGCTCAACGAAGATGCCGACCCGGCTGACTTCCCGATCACCGCCACCATCGTTGTCGCCGATCCAGCGGGCAACGAGGGGCGAGCCAGGTTGACGTTGCTACTCGAGGACTCCGACGGGCCTGACATCACGAACTTCGCGGTCGATGTCGACGAATTCTATGAGCCGCCCGCCGGTGGCGGAGTCTGCCCGGAGCGGCCTCGCTTCGCCACCTACACGGCCAACATCACCGACCCGACGGGAGTACAAGGAGCCGACTTGATCTGGCGGGTGATGGTGGCAGGCGAGGAGATTACGGGTGTGGCCAAAATGGTCTTCATGGACGACCACTACGAGGTGGAATTCACCGCCCCTCGTGGCGTCCTCACCGACGGGAACATCAGCACGCTGTTTGCCAAAGTGAGGGCCCGAGACACCCAAGGCAATGTCTCCGAGTCGTCCGAGATCGGTACGCCGCTGCTGCCTTGCTTCTTCGGCTAGAACCCGTCGAACTGGCTGGCCAGGTCGGTGTCCTTGTCGGTCAGGGCATTGGCACTGTGCGTTGACAACACCACCGTGACCTTGTTCCACCGTATGTCGATGTCTGGATGATGATCCGCCACCTCTGATGCCAGTGCCACCTGAGTAACGAAGGCCATCGCCTCCTTGAAGTCGCGGTGGACATACGTCTTTGAGATCGATTCGCCCGCCAGCGTCCAGCCGGTGTGAGATCCCAGGAACGCCTCGCGGTCATCTTCGTCGAGCGGATTCATTAGTACCTCCGATTGGGTGGTGTCCGGTGACAGGATATGTCCCGCCACCGGGTTACCCTCCCATCATGGGACTTCGCCACGACCAGGGCATCGTGCTGCGGGGCTATCCGTTCGGGGAAGCCGATCGGGTAGTCGTCCTGCTCAGCCCCAACCACGGCAAACTACGAACGGTCGCCAAGGGCGTGCGCAAGACAAAAAGCCGTTTTGGGGGACGCCTCGAGCCGTTCAGCCATGTCGACCTGGTGCTGTACGAAGGTCGCAACCTGGACACGATCACACAGGTGTCGCTCGTTGAGCCGTTCCATCGGTTGCGGGCCGATCTCGACCGGGTCATCTCGGCGGGCACAATGGTCGAAGTCGCAGATGCCGTGGCTCAGGAGGACGAGCCGGCGCTGCGATTGTTCCTGCTGCTGCACCGTGGCCTCAAGGCACTCGACGTCCTGGAACCGCATCCGGACACGGTCACCTCGTTCCTGCTGAAAGCCGCCGCCATTGTGGGAGTGGCTCCGGCTCTCGACAGTTGTGCTGCCTGCGGCCGTGACCAGAACTTGCTCCGGTTCAGCTTCGCCGAAGGAGGGGTGCTTTGTGAGTCCTGTCGGACCTCGGGCTCGTACTCACTCAGGGACGGTCTCACGTCGTATATGGCCGACATGGCGGTTGCCGACCTGGCAGACCTGCCGCCGTTCGATCCGTCGATGAGCCGCGACGCCATGGGGGTGGCCCGCCGCTTTCTCGAATACCACCTCGAACGCAGGCTCGAGAGCCTGGCCGTCCTCGATGTCTGACCAGTTTCCCCAAGTCGATCGAGCTCGAGTTCCCCGCCACGTCGGCCTGATCATGGACGGCAACGGCCGTTGGGCCGAAGCACGTGGGCTCCACCGCACCCAAGGGCACGCGGCTGGTGAGGCCGCCCTGTTCGACGTCGTTGACGGTGCCCTGGACCTCGGAGTCGGCTGGCTGACGGCCTTCACCTTCTCGACTGAGAACTGGAAACGATCCGAAGAAGAGGTGCAGTTCCTGCTGCACTTCAATGTTGAAGTGCTGCAGCGCCGTCGCGACAAGCTGCACGACAAAGGAGTGCGGATCCGTTTCATTGGTGATCGCGAGGACCCCCGAGTCCACCAAGGGTTGCGTGACGAATTCGCAGCCGCCGAGGAGATGACGCAGGACAACCGTACTCTGGAGTTGGTGCTGGCTTTCAACTACGGCGGCCGCGCCGAGATTGCCAATGCGGTGCGCAAGCTGGGGGAGCGGATCTCACGCCGCGAGCTCGTGGTGACCGACGTTGACGAGGCGACTGTGGCGTCGCAGCTGGCCATACCCGATATGCCGGACGCCGACCTAGTGATCCGCAGCAGCGGCGAACAACGTGTCTCTAACTTCCTGCTGTGGCAAGCGGCCTACGCCGAGCTGGTCGTATCTCCGTTGATGTGGCCCGAGTTCAACAGAGACGTCCTGGCCGAGTGCATCGCCGAGTACCAAGCCCGGCACCGCCGCTTCGGATCCGCCGGCTAGCTGGGGGAGGCGGGCGGCCCGGCCGTGAATGCCCCCCTCAACAGCGCCCGCACCCATGGTGTGTGACTGCGGGCTGAGCGTGCCGTTCTACACTTCCGGCTTCACTCTCAAGGAACCTTGATGCCCGCCGACTTCGACACAATCGTCAACCTCGCCAAGAACCGCGGGTTCGTCTTCCAATCGTCCGAGATCTACGGCGGGTTGCGCTCTGCCTACGACTATGGCCCGCTCGGCGTGGCCTTGCTTCGCAACGTAAAGGAGCAATGGTGGCGCTCCATGGTGCGCTTGCGCGACGACATTGTCGGGATCGACTCTGCAGTTATTCAGTCGCCGAAGGTATGGGAGGCCTCCGGCCACCTGACATCGTTCAGTGATCCGCTCGTCGAGTGCACCAACTGCAATGCCCGCCACCGGCTCGACAAGCTCGAGGATGCCAACCAGTGCCCCACCTGCGGCACCCGGGACTCTTTCACCGAGCCCAAGGACTTCAACCTCATGTTCGAGACTCACATGGGGCCGGTCGCCACGCGGGACAACGCCGTTTACTTGCGGCCGGAGACCGCCCAGGGCATCTTCATCAACTTCGAGAATGTCCGCCGGACGGCTCGTATGAAACTTCCTTTCGGTATTGCCCAGATCGGCAAGTCGTTCCGCAATGAGATCACTCCGGGGCAGTTCGTTTTCCGCACGCGGGAGTTCGAACAGATGGAGATGGAGTACTTCTGCCGCCCTGAGGAGGCGGCCAAGTGGCTCGACTACTGGCTCGAGGAGCGGCGCACCTGGTACATGGATCTGGGGATGAGTTCGGACAACCTCCGGCTGCGGGCCCACGACGAAGCGGAGCTGGCTCATTATGCCGCCGCGACCTATGACGTCGAATACAACTTCCCGTGGGGCTGGGACGAACTCGAAGGTATTGCCAACCGCACCGACTTCGACCTGGCGGCACATGCCGACCACAGCGGCAAGGACCTCTCATACTTCGACGCCGAATCCAACGAGCGGTTCTACCCGCACGTCATCGAGCCGGCCGCCGGAGCTACCAGAACAACATTTGCTTTCCTGCTCGATGCCTATTCCGAAGAAGAGGTGGAAGGCGAGACCCGGGTCGTCCTCAAACTCGACAAGCGTCTGGCACCCAACAAGGTTGCAGTGTTACCGCTCTCCAAGAAGCCCGACCTGATGGAGAGCACCGAAGCCGTAGCCGGTCCGCTGCGCCGGAAGTGGGACATCGAAGTCGACGTGACGCAGTCGATTGGCAAACGCTACCGCCGCCAGGACGAGATCGGCACGCCATACTGCGTCACCATTGATTTCGATACGCTCGACGACAACCAGGTAACGGTGCGAGACCGCGACACGATGGCGCAGGACCGGATCCCCATCGAGGGCCTGGTTGGCTATCTAGAAGAGAAGCTCGATCCCCACTCATCGATCTCGCGGGAATAGCGGGAAATGGAAGAGGGCGGCACTGCCCGGGGCAACAAGTACACGGCGCTGTTGACACTTGGCGCGCTTGGTGTTGTGTTCGGTGATATCGGAACGAGCCCGCTATATGCCTTCCGCGAGGCGTTCCATGTTGCGAATTTGCCGGTGACCCGCGATGCCGTACTCGGGGTGCTCTCGCTGATCTTCTGGGCCCTGGTTCTTGTGGTAACCATCAAATACCTGATCTTCGTGATGCGCGCCGACAACGGAGGTGAGGGTGGAATCCTCGCTCTCACCTCCTTGATCATCAGCGGTTCCAAGACTTCGCGGAGTCGATTTGTCCTGATTGGTATTGGTCTCTTTGGCACGGCGCTGCTCTACGGCGACGGGATGATCACCCCGGCGATCTCGGTACTGTCCGCCGTCGAGGGCCTCGAAGTTGCGGTTCCCTCGCTGGGTCCGTGGATTCTTACGATCGCTTGTGTGATCATTGTCGTGCTGTTCATGAACCAACACCGCGGCACTTCCACGCTGGGAGCTCTCTTCGGCCCCATCATGGTTCTCTGGTTCTCGGTCCTGGCGCTTCTGGGAGTCCGCCAAATCATCCATGAGCCGGGGGTGCTGGCTGCGATCAACCCGCTGGAGGCACTCTCCTTTGTGATTGGCGAGCCCCGCTTCGCTTTCCTGGCCCTGGGTGGGGTATTCCTCGTCGTGACCGGCAGCGAGGCGCTCTACGCCGACATGGGCCACTTCGGCACGCGGCCCATCCGCATCGGATGGTTTGGCCTGGTCTTTCCCGCGCTGGTGATCAACTACTTCGGACAAGGGGCGCTGCTGCTGCAAGAGCCGGAGGCGATCGAAAACCCGTTCTACCTTCTCGCACCGGAATGGGCGGTGCTGCCGTTGGTGGTGCTGGCGACCATGGCGACCGTTATCGCCTCACAAGCCCTCATCTCCGGCGCCTATTCGTTGACGTCGCAGGCCATCAAACTTGGATACCTGCCGCGCCAGCAGGTCGACCACACGTCGCCGCGGCAATTCGGTCAGATCTACGTGCCGACAATCAACTGGATTCTCATGATCGCTGCGATCGGACTGGTAGTGGGCTTCGGGTCTTCGAGCAACCTGGCAGCCGCATACGGCGTCGGAGTGGCCACTGACATGGTTATCACCTCTCTGTTGCTGTTTGTCGTTATGCGCGACCGCTGGACTTGGAACAAGTCTGTTGCGGTGGGCCTGACCATGGTGTTCCTCATCGTCGACCTGACCTTCTTCGGAGCCAACATCACCAAGGTTCCTGCAGGGGGATGGTTCCCGCTGGTGATCGGGGTTGTTGGCTTTGTGTTGATGGCGACGTGGAAGAAGGGACGAGCGTTGATGGCGGCCCGGATGCGGCGCACCGAGTTGTCGATTGAGCGGTTCATCGCTTCGATCGTCGAGCATCCGCAACAGCGGGTGTCGGGGATGGGTGTCTACCTCTTCCCGCAGCCGGGAGCTACCCCTCCTGCGCTGCTTACGAACCTCAAGCACCACGAGGTGCTCCACGAGTCTGTCCTGCTCGTCGCGGTCAACGTCGAGGGAGTGCCTCGTGTTCCGCGAGCGCAGCGCGCCACCGTGCACGATCTTGGTGAAGGGTTCTATCAGGTTGTTCTGACATACGGCTTCTTCGAGGAGGCCAACATTCCCCAGGCCCTTGGCGACATCGTCGTCAAGGGCTTCGGATTTGAGCCGGCCATCGCCACCTACTTCATCGGCAAAGAGACCGTCCTCGCCACTGCGTTGCCGGGCATGGCGCTGTGGCGGGAGCGCACCTTCGCTTTTATGCATCGCAACTCGGCCAGCGCGGCGCGATACTTCGGACTGCCCCATGAACGCCTGGTCGAAGTTGGGGTTCAGGTGAAGATCTAGCTTGCTCGAACTTGTGTAGATCATGCCGGACTGCCGCCGTAATCTCTGCCAGTCGGAGGCCCAAGTTCGAGGCGCTCGAAATTCGACGGCCCTTATTGCAGCCGGCCGTCGCGTACGAAAATATTGCGCACCATGCTGTCTGCCTTGAGGAGGCGCCCGGTGAAGCTGACCCGATCACCGCGGTTGAGGTGGGTTGCCGATCCGGCTGGGACCTGAACCACGGCGTCGATCTCGGAGACGCCGTACAGATCGTGCTCAACTTCGGCTAGCGCGACGACCACTTTTGTGCCCGGTTCCGATCCGAAGTCCTGGTCGCTGCTGTAGTCGCGGACCGTCCTCACACGGCCCCGCCATGAGACGTTGCGGCCCAGGTAGTGCTCATCGAAGACCTCAGCGGTCTCGAAGGAGAGGCGGTTCGACACAAAGAGGTCGTCGAGGATTTCCTGCATGTCGACCGCTCGCTGGTCCGGCGCCGCCTGAGTGGGCTCCATCCTGTCCAGCGCCCGGCGCAGCCCGGCCACCTCCTCGTCGGCGGGGAGTCGCTCTGACAGGCGGGACAGAATGGGTGCCGCCTCCTGGAGCCTTCCAGAGCTTGCCAGAGCCTCGGCTTCGAGAAGCGGCACGTCCACATCGGCAGCGTCGGACTGGGCCCGCTGCAGCTCCGCGGTGGCGGCACTCATGTCACCCTGAGCACGTTGCTGCAATGATCGTTCCACGGGCCGTTCATCAGTCAGCCCGGCCAGGATCCGCGCTGCGCTCACCAGACGCCGGGTGGTCGTGATCAGGTCGGCGGCCTTGTCCTCGTAGCCCCGAATGACGATCTCGAGTTTGTCGGGCGTCAGCTCGACGCCTCGATAGAGCGAAAACAGCTTCAACAACAACGTGCGGCGCGAGAGCGTCAAATACTGGGTAGCCCGGGCCATCGAGTCAGATTTGATCATGAAGGCGTCATCAAAGACCTCGTCGCCGATTTCGACATCCGTGGCGCCAAAGAACTTCGTCACCCGGCTCAGCCCGGTCTGGCGTTTGAGGTGGATGCCGGACCCCTTCACGGGAAAGGTGGCTTTGTATCGTGTCCAATGGGTCTTGTTCTTGCCACCCGTGCTGTAGACATCGACGGAGACCTTCAGGTCCGCGACGGCGCCTTTCATTCGCGGAGTTGACCAGCCGCTACCGGATAGGCGCAATCCCAATTGGGCGGCCGCCTGTGCCCAAGCCCGCTTTATGGCCTTGATGCGCCGCGACGAGGCGTAGATGACCAGCACAACCGCCACGATGATGACCGGAAGAATGAGTACGCCCATGGCGCCGGAGTCTACGGTGAGTACAGCTGCGGGGGCGGCCTACACTCGGCTCATGGCTTACTCGCGCGAGGATATCGACAAGGTTCGGGAGCGAACCGACCTCGCGGAGCTGGCGTCTGAGGTGACCAAGGTCAAGAAGACGGGCCGATCCGTTATGGCGGTGTGCCCGTTTCATCAGGAAAAGACGCCCTCCCTGTCGATCGACGCCGCTCGCGGCCTGTTCCACTGCTTCGGCTGCGGTAAGGGCGGCGACGTGTTTCAGTGGGTCCAGGAGACGCAGAGCCTCGACTTCGTCGGTGCTCTCGAGATGCTGGCTCGCCGCGCCGGGGTCACCCTGACGGAGGATCCGGACGCGCAGAAGCGAAGGGGTCGGCGCGAAGCCCTCATCGGGGCAACCAAAGCCGCTGTTGAGTTCTATAACGACCGCCTCAAGAGCGCAGACGATGCCTCTCAGGCACGTTCGTACCTCCGGTCGCGGGGCTATGACGGCGAGGTCGTCAACCACTTCCAGCTGGGTTATTCGCCTGCGGGCTGGGATGAGCTGGCGAAACACCTGGTGGGGCTGGGCATCGAGAGGAAGGCAATCGTCGACGCTGGGCTGGCCAGTCAGGAGCGGCTCATCGACCGCTTCCGGGGCCGGTTGATGTTCCCGATATATGACCTCCGGGGCGATCCGGTCGGGTTCGGTGCGCGCCAGCTCGAAGGGGACGGCCCCAAATATCTGAATTCCTCCGAGTCGCCGATCTACCACAAGTCACGTTTGCTCTACGGGCTGAACTGGTCCAAGTCGGCCATTGTCCGCAATGACGAGGCAGTGGTGGTTGAGGGCTATACCGACGTGATCGCTTTCCACCTCGCCGGGCACCCTGTGGCCGTGGCGACTTGCGGTACTGCGCTGGGTGAGGAGCACCTCGACCTGCTGCGGCGCTTCACGGAGCGCGTCGTTCTTGCCTTCGATTCCGACGAAGCCGGCGCCGGAGCAGCCCTGCGCGGCTTCGACAAGTCGATGCCGGGCGACCTCGATCTGCGAGTGGCCACCTTCCCCCAGGGGCGGGACCCGGCCGACTTGGTAGCCAACGGCGAGACCGAAGCAATGCGCAAGTCGGTCGATGAGTCGATTCCCCTGCTGCAATTCCGCATCGAGCGCGACCTGGCCGGATTCGACCTCCACGAGGCGGAAGCCCGCGGCCGGGCAGTCCGAGCTGTTGCTCCATTGATCCAACAACACCCCGATCCCGTGGTGCGCCACGAGTATGCGGTCTTGCTGTCACGCCGTACCGGAGTCGACCTGTCGGTTGTCGAGCAGGCCATGCGATCCAGGCGGGCTGCGGCCCGGTCGAACGAGCCGCCGGACATGGAACCACCCTCAGAGGCGGAGGCTGAGCCGACGAAACCGCGGCGCTTGAGCGGCCAGGCGAAAGCCGAACTCGAGCTGTTACGTCTGTTGCTGGCCAACCAGCTGGCAGACACCACGATCGATCCTGTGTGGTTCTCTGAGCCGAGTCACCTGCGAGCTTACGAGATCATAGGCCCGGCAGTGATTGGCATGAGGCAGGGGGAAATGCCGGACCTAGGAGCTCTTCTCAGCGAGGATGGGAGCCCGGCAGCGTTGATGTTGCGCCGGATCGCTATGGAAGACCGGCCTTTGGATTCTGTGGACTCAGTCGTGAATAGGCTCAAGGTGGGTGCGGTAGACCGCCGAATCGATATAGAACGACGTGCGCTCGAAGGTGTTGACCCAGCATCACAAGAGTATTCCGAGCGCTTCGCAGAATTGATAGCTTTGGAACGGGAACGGCGCGATTTGCGCGAACAGGGGAGCGAAAGTTGAACGAAGTTGCTGCCAGGGTCCTAGAGGCCCTCGCTCAGCGTGGTAAGCAGCGAGGCTTCCTGGTCATGACGGAGGTCCAGCAGGAGCTGGAAGACGCTGCAGCGCCATCCGAGTCATTTGACGACGTGTTCTTGGCGTTGCGCGAGCTCAGCATCACTATCCGGGAGGATTCGGAAGACGCGCTCGCGGCGACGGCGCTCAGCAGCGATGAGCTGGTCCACGTCTCGGATCCGGTGCGCATGTACCTCCAAGAGATTGGCCGCTATCCGTTGCTCACACCGCAGCAAGAGGTCGAGCTCTCGATGCAGATGGAGGCCGGAATGCGCTCTGATGAGCGCCTGGTCGACTCCGAGGACAACATGACCGCCGATGAGCGCATCTTCTTGCAGCGAGCAAGTCGCCAGGCCGATCGAGCCCGCAAGCGCCTCGTCGAAGCCAACCTCCGGCTCGTCGTGTCGATTGCCAAGAAGTACGTCGGCCGTGGGCTGTCCCTGCTCGACCTCATCCAGGAGGGCAACCTCGGCTTGATTCGAGCGGTCGAGAAGTTCGACTACCGCAAGGGCTTCAAGTTCTCCACCTACGCCACGTGGTGGATTCGTCAGGCCGTCACCAGGGCGCTGGCCGATCAGGCCCGCACCATCCGGGTGCCGGTGCACATGGTCGAGACGATCAACAAGCTCATCAGGGCGCAGCGTTCCCTAATGCAGGATCTCGGCCGTGAGCCCACTATCGAGGAAGTCGCCCTGGAGATGGAGATCGAGCCGGGCCGCGTGTCCGAGCTGCGGCGCATTGCCCAGGATCCGGTTTCGCTCGAGACGCCACTTGGGGAAGAGGACGATTCCACTCTCGGCGACTTTGTCGAAGACACCGACGCCCAGGTGCCGGTTGAAGCCGCGTCGTTCCGCCTGTTGCAGGAGTACCTGGGGCTGGCGCTCGAAGGCCTCAACGACCGGGAACGCCAGGTGCTCGTCATGCGCTTCGGTCTCGCCGACGGCAAGATCCGCACGCTCGAAGAGGTCGGGGCTCACTTCAAGGTCACCCGGGAACGTATCCGTCAGATCGAGACCAAAGCCCTGGCGAAATTGCGCCAGCCGGCCCGCGCCAAACGCCTCGAGGGTTATCTAGAAGGCGCCTAGGTCGCGGTCGGCTAGGTCTCGCGGAGGAGTTTGCTCGTAGCCCGCAAACCGTTGCCGACCAACTGCTGAACCTTGGACCGTGGCTCGGTGGTGGCTTCTGGCATGGTCCGGGCCGGCTCAATCGACCGGACCGGGGGAGTGGAGTACTTGGTCTGCTCGGTCGGCCGACGACCTGCTTTGGTTCCCAGCATGTATCCGGCCGCAACCCCCAGCACAAAACCTGTTCTGCCCTTCATTCGAGCATTCTCGCGCACCCGACAGCTTTTTGCCCGGCGAAGTCGTGATACGATCTCGGCGCTCCATTCCGGGGTAGCTCAATTGGCAGAGCGCCGGACTGTTAATCCGTAGGTTGTGGGTTCGAGTCCCACCCCCGGAGCCATCAAAACCCCTGCTCAGCGGTGGTTTCGGCCAAACATATGCGAGATCATCTTGAGACCCTTCGTCGAAGCTACGAGAAGATTGATCGGTTGAGTACCGTGCCGAAATAGGTCACCGTCCCTAGGTATTCAGCTTTCATTTCTATTTGCTTTGAATAACGGGTCACACCAGAGCTAGCGCAGCGGTAGCTCCGAACTCAAGCCCTCCTGCGAAGCTGCGGGAGTCCCAATGCCAGGCACTCGCGAGGACCGGCGGAAGCCAACGCGATCACGATGAGGACGACGACCACCACCGCCAGGAGGGGATAGGCGAGCCAGCCGCGTTGAGTGTGCTAGTCGTGCATGGGCGGTCAGGGTAACGAAGGGGTTTGGTCGGGTAGCGGCTTCCCCGGGGCTAGTGCCGCCAGTCGTTGCAGGGTCCCGGTTTCCCGTTCCGTCACGTAGATGGCGCTCTCGCCGGGGCGGAACGCGACGTTGGTCGGTTGAGACCCATAGGTCGGGATGCGCTCTGTCCAGTCACCGTTCCGGTCGAGAACTACCACCTCGGATTGGTTGAAGACCGCCACGTAAAGGTTTCCCTCCACGTCGTGTGCCATCCCGTCCGGCCCTCGAAAGCCGGACCCGGAGCGATCAATCACGTTCCCGAACAACTCTCTGGCCCCGATCCCGGCAGCGGTGAAAGGGTACCGGTACACGTCACCGCTGATCGTGTCATTGACGTAGAGAGCGCCGTCGGTACCGACCGAGATCCCGTTGAGATGACCCAGACCGGAATCCACGACCTCGGTGGCTCCAGTCGTCACGTCGATTCGGTACACGCGACCGTCGAAAGGGAGCGCTGTGGGATCGCTGGTCGAGAGCAGTTCGCGCTGCATCACTCCCAACGGCAGCCCTGAGTCGGTGACATAGAGGGCTCCATCGGGGCCGAAGCAGAGATCGTTGGGAAAGAGCATCGGTCCGAGGCCACCGGCATTATCGGATACGACGGACCATTCGCCGGAACCGTCGCGCCAGTCGGTCCCGATTCGCAAGATGGAGGCCCTCATCGACTCGGCAACCATTACGGAACCGTCGGGGGCGAACGCCAGCCCGTTTGGTCGTCCGGTCGTGCAGATCACACGTAGCGTTCCGTCATTGTCAACGTGGGTGACGCAGCCACGTCCGGGCTCCATTTCCACCACCAGCCAGGATCCGTCGTCGAGAGACACGGGTCCTTCCGGCGAGTCGAGTCCGGTTGCGACCACGGCGGAATCGGGTAACAGAGTCATGACGACGGTCGAAACGGAGAATGGTGTTGCACGAGACCATCGTATTCGCCCAGCGCACCCCTTACGCGCATCCGCGGTGCTGTTCTCGAGGTAGTTGGATCGGACCGGCCATTTTCCGACTCCCGACCGATTTCCATGGGTGAACTCGAGCTTGAAGCACCGAGGGGGCCCGACTCAATGGTGGGATCCGATGGGATCCCCTTGCCCGGTACTCCACACCCCCGACTCACCGGAACTTTCCCGAGGGTTTTAGCCGAATACTCGGGATCCGACGGCCTCGGCTCGCTAGAGGAGGCAGTCCACAGGATGTCGGGGGCCACGGCATCCCGATTCCAGATACCCCGTCGTGGTGTGATCGCTGATGGGTTTGCCGCAGACGTCGTAGTTTTCGACCCCGTGTCCGTGCGCGACGGATCTACCTACGACAATCCCTGGGGCACCCCCGAGGGGATCCACCGTGTGATATTGAGTGGCACTCCGTGCGTCTGGTCGGAGGAAGTCGTGTCTTCCAACGCCGGTCGCGTTCTGTCCCGGGTTTGAACCCGGAGTTTGGAACCAAATCACGGACCAGCGTTCCTGCTGTTGTGATCAGCACTTCCCCAAACCAGGGCGCCGGCGGAATCGCCGCTCTCGGGCAGGTCGGTCGTCGCCCGTCGAATGAGGATTCGGTTGTGCTGACTCTCCCGTACCTGGATGTTGAGCCGGTCCGCATCCCATCGGGTGAGGAGCGCAGCTTGCCAAGCCTCGAGCACCGCGCTGTGGTCGGGGCTGTTCGCGAGGTTGTGCAGTTCGCCCGGATCGGACTCGATGTCATACAGCTCAGGGTCTTCACCGTGGATGTAATTGAACTTGTATCGGCCGCGCCGGATCATCGCCATCGGGCCGAGCACTCCGTGCGCCAGGTACTCAGATATCGCTTCGTCTTTCCAGTCGGGGTCCTCGCCGGATATGACATCCATGAGACTCGCTCCCTCCAATGGCTGCACGGGGGTCGCCCCGGCCACTTCGATGAGGGTGGCCGTCAAATCGACTAGTGACGCAGACTGATCCACGCGGCGACCGGCCGGGACTACTCCGGGCCACCTGACGATGAGCGGTATCCGGGCAGAGTGCTCGTAGAACGTGGATTTGCGCCACAACCCGTGCTCGCCGAGCATCTCGCCGTGGTCGGCGGTATACACCACGACCGTGTTGTCGGACTGGCCGGTTTCTTCTAGCACATCGAGCAAGCGACCGATCTTGTCATCGAGGTAGGTGACGAGGGCGAAATAGGCCGCGCGGGCACCTCGCACCTGCGCCTCGCTCACCTCGTCGATTCCGAACATGGAACGTATGCGGCCGTACATCGGGTGCTGTCGTTCGAGATGGTCCGGGGGGAAGCCGGGCATGTCGACTTCGTCCGGGTCGTACATGTCCCAGTACTTCTGGGGGGCTACGAAGGGGAAGTGGGGGGCGATGTAGGACGACATCAACGCCCAGGGTTGCTCGGAGTCGGCCCGGGAACGGATATACGCCAGTGACTCCCTTTCCACCTCGTCGTCCGTCTCTAGCTCGGGAGTGCTGCCCGGGCCGATGGTTTTCAGGTGGTGCCAGGGTCTGGAGGCCGGGGTTACACCGTCGTCCCATGCATAGATGGGGTGCAAAGCGGAAGCGTGAAGATCATGTGCGAGCTGGTCCCGGAAGCCGTGTAGTTGGTCGGGGCCGACAAAGTGCTGCTTGCCGGCGAGAACCACGTCGTAGCCCACCGATCGCAGGAGGTGGGCCCAGGTGACCGAGTCCGAGGGCAGCGGAGAAGCGTTGTCGTATACGCCGTCGGAACTGGCGAGGCGCCCGGTCATCATCGACATGCGGGAAGGCACGCAGATTGGAGAGTTGCAGTAGGCGCTGTCGAAGACCACGCCCTCGGCGCCCAGACCGTCGAGGTGGGGGGATTGGACCTGGGGGTGGCCGTACACACCGGCGAACTGGGGAGCGTGCTCGTCAGCCATGACGATCAGGATGTTTGGCCGGTCACTCATGTGGCCAGCAGTCCTGCGGCACGGAAAGCGGCTCGCAGTTCATCGATTTCGTCGTTTCCGAGTGGGCGGACGGGGTCGCGGGGGGCGGAGCCGTCGTACCCGAGCAGGGTGAGTCCGGCCTTGAGGGCGGCAACGCCGTGACTCATGCCGATGAAATCTGCCCAGAAGACTTTCTCCTGTAGGGCGCTCGCTTCTTGATACCTGCCTTGTTTGGCGAGCAAGAGGATGTCTGTGATCAGTTCGGGGGCCCAATCGGCGAAGAAGCAGCACACCCCGCTGGCGCCGATGAGGGCGTAGGGGAGGACCAGGCTGCCGTTGGGGGACCAGAAGGCGACTGTCGGGGGGACGAACCGGCGGACATATGCCTCGTAGCGCACGTTGTGCCACCCGATGTAGGCAATGACGTTGTCGAGGTTGCAGATTTCGCCGATCTCTTCGGGTGTGGCGGCAAACCCGCCTGACTGCCATGTCTGGTGGATGACGATGATCGGTAAGGGGCTTTCCTCTGCGATCCGGCTGTAGTACTCGACTACCTCACCGCGGTTCCCGCCGGAGGGGGTCTGGGGTATCCGTACCCGGATGAGATCGGCGCCGGTGTCGGCGAACCGGTGGATACGGCGGATCGTTTCGGTGGTGGAAGGACTGTCGATGCCGCCGATGACAAGTTTGCCGTCTGGACAGGAGTCCCTCACCACCGCGACGGCCTCGAACAGTTCGGCCTCGCTGATATAGGTTTCTTCGCTCCCGCCGCTGCCTACGACAAAACCCGACAGGGGGGTCTCTCCCCAGCGCTGGACGTTGCGGGCCAGGGTGCCTGTGTCAAGCAATTCGTCCTTGGTCCATGGCAAGGGCGTGGGCGCGATGACCACCACGTCGTCGGGTCCGAACAAAGGTGTCCTTTTCATGCAGGAGGGGGCCTCAGGTCTGGGCAGGCGTTTCCGAGAGGGCCCAACCGGCCCTTCATGGAATCCTAAGAAGCAGGCCGTCCAATTGTCAACAATATGTGTGCGATGGTCCGCTCCGGTGGGGGCAGTAACCAAACTAGGCCTGGCGGCTGGCGACACGCCTGTTGTGTCAGGCATTGTTGACAATTGGTCCGCCGAAGGCGTAGCGTTCGGGCTGGTGTCGGCCAACAACTGCCAACGGACGAGCATCTCGGAGGGGCTAGCGCGGACCTGCGGCCAACATCGTGGGCGATCGGAGGAGCCCGGTCCATGAAGACATGCAACGAGAAGGAGCACCATGACCGGAATCAACGCAGAAGATCGCGGAGCTGTCCGTTCCTGGCTGGAGGACGTCGATCTTCTGTTTGCGGATTGGACCGCACGCGTGGTGCCGACATATGAGGGTTTTGCAGCACCTTCCCTAGCCCTTGTGCAGAAGCCAGGGCGGTGGTCGAACTCCGTCCGGTCTGGTGCCACAAGGAGAACGCCATGAATATCGTTTGGATCGTGGCCGACACATTCCGACGGGATCATCTCGGCGCATATGGCAATCCAGGCATAATCACACCGTCGCTGGATGCTCTCGCTGCTCGATCAACCAGATTCGACCGGCATTACATAGGCGCTTTTCCCACAATGCCCACCCGGGCCGATCACCAGACAGGTCGCTGGACCATGTCGTTCATGGGTTGGGGTGCGCTGGGCAATGATGTCAAGACCCTCGGCCACATCCTCGGCGAGGAGGGTTATCACACGGCCGCGGTGAGCGATGTGCCGTTCTATTGGCGCCACGGAATGAACTACGACGACGGTTTCCAGACGTTCTTCCCGATTCAGGGTCAGGAGGGATCGGGAACCCGGGTCCACCAGATCGGACACAACGAATCGCGGGACATCCGGGCGTGGTGGCGCACGGAGTCCGACCACAACGTGGCCCGCACCATGGTCCGGGCGGGGGACTGGCTCGAGTTGCACTACAAGGAAGACTTCTTCCTCTACGTCGACACTTGGGATCCACACGAACCTTGGGATGCACCCGCCTACTACACCGAGTTGTACGAACCCGATTTCGATGGGCAACAGGTCGATCCTCCTTACTGCTACTGGCAGGACGCTCCCGGCATGTCGGAGAAGAAGGTGCGGACGGGACGGGCTACCTATGCGGGTTCGGTGACGATGGTGGATACCTGGATAGGTCACCTCCTCAGAAAAGTCGACAACATGGGTCTGCGCGAGAAGACCACGGTCATCTTCACCACGGACCACGGCTTCTACATCGGCGAGCACGGTGGGATGTTCGGGAAGATGATGTTCGCCATGGACGAGAACGGGGCGCCCTTCAAGTTCGGTGATCCCCGGGCCCAATGGCAGCACTCGCCGTTGTACGAGGAGATCGTCGCCATTCCGCTCCTGATGTCGGTGCCCGGCGAACAGCAGAGTTCCTACTCGGGGATCACCTCGGCGGTGGACGTGATGCCGACTGTCCTCGACGCCCTCGACGTGCCGGTCCCCGACTGGGTCCAGGGCAAGAGTCTGTATTCGGCGTTGCGGGGCACCGACCGCGCAGGACGTGATTTCACGGTTAGCACCATTCCCTTTGCCGACGTTGGCCAGAAGGTGAAATCGGTCGACAACGTCGAGCGCACCCTGGCTGCTTTTGCCCCGACGACGGTGAGCGTCGATGAGTGGTCGTTTGTGTACACCCCCGAGCCGGGGCTTTCAGAGCTGTTCCATCTTCCCTCGGACCCGGGCCAGACGACGAACCGAATCTCGGCGGACTTCTCCGTGGCGCGAGATTTGCACCGGACCCTGCTCGATTTCATGCAGGAAATCGGAGTGCCCGAGGAGCTGCAAAGGTCACGGAGCGAACTCCGAATCTGAGAGCTTGGCAGAGTTGTTGACAATCCGTGGGTGGAGTAGCAACCTGCCCGCGCTGACCGAAGAGGAAGCAACATGACTGATCTTTTGATCACGAACGGCCGTGTGGCCGACGGGACGGGTAACCCCTTGCGGCGGGCGAATGTGGCGATTGCTGGGGGTCGGATTGTTGGGGTGGGTCGTCTGGATGGGATGACGGCT
>Ga0224512_10002250_pt1 | contig 17781 bp, 16 predicted proteins | sample SF_May12_sed_USG_4_FD_169103 | JGI IMG/M metagenome (GOLD analysis project Ga0224512, IMG submission 169103) | Sediment microbial communities from San Francisco Bay, California, United States - SF_May12_sed_USGS_13 | ecosystem: Environmental > Aquatic > Marine > Sediment | place: USA... | reverse complement strand
CTGTCGAGCTTACATGCCAAGTACTGTACGGAGTTCAGAATGTTTTGGCTTTCTGCAGAAAAACAGCTCTCCGGTTTTTTCGAGTTTTTCAACAGAATAGGTCGTTTTTTGCCGCTCATTGCAAATATTTGAGCGTCTGCTCTGTACGATTATTGCCATTTACAGTTCCCATAGTGAACGTCAGTTTAAACTTGAACTGGCATTTTAATAAATTAAGGAAGCAAATTAGCCTGCAGCAGAGAATAATTGGTGGGCTAAATGGCGGGAAGAAATTATTATAAAATAAAAAGGCCCTATTTATCAATTAGATAGGGCCATGTCTGGCGGAGAGGGTGGGATTCGAACCCACGGTACGCCAAGGCGTACAACAGATTTCGAGTCTGCCCCGTTCGACCACTCCGGCACCTCTCCGCTGGGGTCGTGAATGTTAGCATCTCTTCGCGCGAAATCTTACCCTTTCTTTTCCATCCGCCGCCGACGACCCGCCCGAAAGAGGCCGGGAAATCCCGCCGTTCTGATAAATTTCCCGGGCTATCCGCGCATTCTTTCACCCGGAATTCGGGGGACAGTACATCAATTTCATGGATTATCCCTGCATTCGCACAAAAAAGGGCCGGGAATCGTTTAAAAACCAACCGGTATTCTGTTCCCGGAGACCTCGATTGGGTTAATCTCATCGCCAGGCACCTGGCGATGAGACCGATAGCATGAACAGGCCTGACCCGGCGCAGGAATTCGAACCCGCCTACCTGTCGTTGCTCGACGATGGCCGCTTGCGCGCAAGGACCGAGCGCGCGTATCGGCGCCTGGCCGATTGTGACCTCTGTGCCCGCTACTGCCACGTCGATCGCCTCGAAACCGTCAAGGGCGCGGTTTGCAGAACCGGCGTCAACGCAGTGGTGCACGGTTACGGCCCGCATCACGGCGAGGAAGATCCACTGCGCGGCACGCGGGGTTCGGGCACGATTTTTTTCAGCTGGTGCAACCTGCGCTGCGTTTTCTGCCAGAACTGGGACATCAGTCAAAAGGGCGCCGGTCACGAGGTCACGCCGCCAGCACTCGCCGAGATAATGCTGCAGCTGCAGGCGCAGGGTTGTCACAACATCAATTTCGTCACGCCCAGCCACGTCGTGGCGCAAATCGTTGCCGCGGTCGAGATTGCCGCCCACCGGGGTTTGCGCCTACCGCTGGTCTACAACACCGGCGGCTACGACAGCCCCGAGGCGTTGGCGCTGCTCGACGGGATCATCGATATTTACATGCCGGACATGAAATACGGCGATTCCGCGATTGCCCACCAATATTCCCATGTGCGCGATTACGTCGAGATCAACTTCGCCGCCGTGCGCGAAATGTATCGCCAGGTCGGCGACCTGCGGCTCGACGCGGACGGTATCGCGCAGCACGGCCTGCTGGTGCGCCACCTGGTGCTGCCGGACGATCTCGCCGGCACCGAGGCCGTAATCGCATTTCTCGCCAACGACGTTTCCAGGCACACCTACCTGAACCTGATGGACCAGTATCATCCCTGCTATCGGGCAGGCGATTATCCGCCACTCGACAGGTCACTGAGCCATGACGAGTATCGGCAGGCGCTCGACCTGGCCGCGAAGCATGGTCTGCAGCGGCTCGATTCCCGCCGCCGGTGCCGGTCGCTGGTTTGAAAATCCGATGAGATCGAGATGGCGCGTCGCATGACCGTTTTGCTCATCGTCGTTATCGCCCTGGTGGGATTGCTGGTTTACATGATCAAAATGCCGGGCGAGTCGTTCCGGGGCGCGCTGCCGCCGCTCGATGAGGGCGGCCGCGAACTGGCGCTCAAACTCGAGCGTCACGTCGAGACGCTGTGCATTAATCCCGCGGGTCGGCATTACCTCGAAAAAAAGGGGCTCGCCGCCGCGCGCGATTACATCGCCGCGCAATTCGAGGCATCGGGTTATGCCGTCGGCTTCCAGTCATACGAATTCGGTGGCGACGATTACGCCAATATCGAGGTCACCCGCGCCGGCAACCGCCTGGTCGATGAAGTCATCGTCGTCGGCGCGCATTACGATGCCGTTGTCGGTGCACCGGGCGCAAACGATAACGGTTCCGGCGTCGCCGCGCTGCTGGAACTGGCGCGTCGCTTCGTTGATATCGAGCTGCCACGGACGCTTCGCTTCGTGGCTTTCGTCAACGAAGAGCCGCCGCATTTCCTGACCGGAACCATGGGCAGCGACGCCTACGCCAGGCGCGCGGCCCGGCAGCGAGAAAACATCGTCGCCATGTTCGCGTTGGAGACCATCGGCTATTACCGCGACGACCCGGGCAGCCAGCACTATCCGCCGCCACTGAATTTGTTTTACCCGCAGCAGGGAAATTTCATCGCCTTCGTCGGCAATCTGCGTTCGCGTGCGCTGGTCACCCGCTCGCTACGCGCCTTCAGGCAGCACGCCCGCTTTCCGTCGGAAGGGATTGCCGCACCGGCCTTCATCCCCGGCGTCGACTGGTCGGATCACCGTTCCTTCTGGAAGCAGGGTTATCCCGCCTTGATGATCACGGATACCGCGCCGTATCGCTACCCCTGGTACCACTCGGCGCAAGATACCCCGGACAAGGTCGACTACCAGCGGATGGTTTACGTCGTCGACGGACTGGCAAAAATGATCGAAGCCCTGGCGCGGGGCGAGTGAGCGAATTCCGTCCCCGGGGAACAGCCGTGCGCTCTTTACCATTTCGCAATATTTATGCTTAAATTTATCCCCCAATAAAAATAAACAATTTATTTAAAAACCAGGGAGCACCTGATGAATGAACTTCTGCCATTCGTGGCATCGGCTATTCTGCTTTCGCTCTCCGGCCACAAGGTTTACGCGGCCGGGGATGCGAAGAACATCAGGAAGCTCAGCAACTCCAAAAGTACCGGGGGAACTCGCGGCAAGTTCATGGAGCAGGACAGGGAACTTGCCACCAACATCCCCCGGAATATCCTGCCCCACATCAAGATGCCGCCCGCGTTTGGATCGAGCTTTTCGCGGTTGTCCCCGATGCCCGGCATATGGCGATCAGTTGCAACAAGGCCGCGGTCTGAATCGGCACGCGCAAGGACCGGGTATGGCAGGCAACCGACCGGGACCTGGATGACGTCGTCGAGTGGTACTCGGGAATCGAAGTCGATGCGTTCGATTTCGACCAGGCGCCGGACATTTCCGCAGGGATATTCGCCGCCGTCCGCGGCAGCGGTATGACTATTCCTGCGCGATCCGGTGTTAACGCGTTACGCCACCTATTCAGGCGCGCCCACCGGGTTACGCCAGGCATCGCCCGCAAGTTCCGCGGCTAAAATCTCCCCCGCCGACCGGCAACCGGTAACGAGCAGGGCCGCCTCGAATCGCGCCCGATTCCTGCCGGTGAAATTATCGGCGGTAACCCTGGCGTTAATCTGCGCCTTGCCGGCGGTTTGCGCGGCCCAGGACAGCGGACTGGGTCCAATTACGATAACGCCGATCCGGGTAGAAAAAAGCATCGACGAGATACCGGCGGCAGTCAGCACCGTCGGCCAGGACAAAATTCAGCTCGGCAACGAACAGCTCGGCCTGGATGAATCCCTCGGCGGCGTGCCCGGCCTGTTCATGCTCAATCGATACAACTTCGCGCAGGACTTGCGCGCCTCGATCCGGGGCTTCGGCGCGCGCTCCAGTTTCGGCATACGCGGCATCAAGATCATCGTCGACGGGATTCCCGAAACCTTGCCCGACGGGCAGGGGTCGGTGGACGGCATCGATATCGGCTCCGCCAGGGAGATCGCCGTTATTCGCGGGCCGTCATCCTCCTTGTACGGCAATGCATCGGGCGGCGTGATATTGATTGAATCCGAGAGCGGGCCCGTCGATCCGTTTGTCAGCGCGCGCACCACCGCCGGCGATTTCGGCTTTCACAACAATCAGCTGAAAATCGGCGGCGAAAACGGCCGGCTCAACTACCTCGTAAATCTGTCGGACACGTCCAGCGACGGCTTTCGCGACCACAGCGAATACGAAAATACCCAGCTCAACGGCCGCTTCGAAACCACGATCAAGGGCGGCTCCTCACTGCTAGCTACCCTGCACCATACCGATCAGCCGGTGGCCAACGATCCGGGCAGCCTGACCGTGGCGGACGCGGAACTCGACCCGGAACAGGCGCGGGCGCAAAACGTTACATTCGATGCCGGCGAAGCACTGGAGCAGACCCGGCTCGGTTTGCTCTATAAAACGGGCCTCGCCGGGGGTCGCGACTTCGAGGCGCGGATTTACCATACGCAAAGAGACTTCAGCAACAGACTGCCGTTCCAGAACGGCGGCGCGGTGGAGCTCGATCGCAATTTCAACGGGGCGGGGCTCAAGTTTACACTGCCGGGCGACCTGGCCGGCCGGTCGAATCGCCTGTTGCTGGGCGTGGATTACGATCGCCAGGACGACGCCCGCAGCCGATTCGACAATCTGTCGGGTGCGCTCGGTGCGCAGACCTTCGACCAGGACGAGCTGGTGACTTCGCTCGGTGTGTATCTGCAAAACGAAACGCGACTCAACGATAGCGTCGAACTCACCTTCGGTATTCGCCATGACGATGTGAAGTTCGACGTCAGCGACGATTATCTTGCCGACGGCGACGATTCCGGCGAGATAGACTTCGACCATACCAGCCCGATGGCGGGAATCAGTATCGACCTGGGCGGCAACACCCATTTCTATGCGACCATCTCCACCGCGTTCGAGACGCCGACCACCACCGAGTTTGCCAATCCCGCCGGAGGCGGATTCAATCAGTCGCTCGAACCGCAGGATTCGACCAACTACGAAATAGGCCTCAAGGGAATGGACGACAGTCAGCGCTTCGACCTGGCGCTGTTTCACATCGATGTCGATAACGAGCTGACCCCGTTCGAGCTGCCGGCCCAGCCCGGACGCACATTTTTCGAAAATGCCGGGTCGTCCACCCGTGACGGACTCGAAGTTTCCTATAGCCGGCATCTTACGCGGCAAATCGAGATGACCGCGGCTTACACCTACTCCGATTTTGTATTCGATCGCTTCTCCGATACTAACGGCGACGTTTTCGACGGCAACCGGATCCCCGGGATTCCGCAGGAACTGCTTTACCTCGACCTGACCTGGAACGGGCAAGGTGGATATTACGCAACCTGGGACTGGACCTATACCGGCGAGTTATACGCGGATAACGCGAACGATACCCGCGTCGATTCGAGCCAGGTGTCGAACCTTCGTATCGGCTATAACGGGAGTTACGGAGAGTGGGAAATCGCTCCGTTTATGGGAATCAATAATCTGTTCGATGAGGACTATAACAACAATATCCAGATCAACGCATTCGGTGATCGTTATTTCGAACCGGCCCCGGAGCGGAACGCCTATATCGGTATTTCGATTCGCACGCGCATCGGAAGTTAACCGATACCCGCCACAAACCAGCATACCGCCGGTAATGCGAAGACACCTGATTCGGGGACAGGACACCTGATTCGGGGACAGTATACCGATTAATCTCAGCCCGTTCCCGGGAGGCTAACCGGGTGCACTGCCCCCTGAGTATGCAAGGTGTTTGCTGTCTGGACGGCCCGGCGCCCCGGGAAATACTCCATGCAATCGTGTCAGGTTCACGCTCTGCCCGGCGACTTTCGAGTCCTGCCTGGCCAACAAAAACAGCGCCTGGAGTGCATAAAAAAACTTAATGCTTAAGCCCTCATTACACCCAATTTACAGGGTTTGCTTAGCATTGACAGGTTGGGACTTTCCTGCAAAAATTTTTCGTTGCCGCTGAGAGAAGAGGCTTGTAATTTTGTTGGATAATAATGAGTGCAGTCGTTTTTACTTTTATGTAATTTTTTTATTCAGGGGACGAATCGGCATTATTAGATTAGCCAAAGGACTACTATTGCTATTCCTTCTAAATTTTTCCGGATATGCATTGAGCGGAGATAAGGAGGCAGGAGAGGCAAGATATAACAAAACTTGTATCAACTGTCATGGGCCAGCAGGTAAAGGTTTAGCCAGTTATCCAAAAATATCTGGAAATGAAGTTTCTTACACGAAGTCAAAGTTAGAGACTTACAGGGACGGAATTAAAATAGGTCCCAATTCGGCTTTGATGATCATGATGGCAAAGCCTTTGACAGATGAAGAAATTGCAAACCTGGCCGCGTATTTAAAAGACGCGAAATACGAAATTAATTGAGGGGGATTATTGATGAACACATTAGTTAAGTTTTTCTCGACAGTCATAGCCTCTACTGTGATGTTTGGATTATCTTCTAATGCCTATGCAGACGAACATGAGGGGATGAACATACCGACGATTAAATCGTCGGTGTTTATGTCCGGACTCGAAAATCCGTGGGATATGGCTTTTTTACCTGACGGTACAATGTTTTTTACTGAAAAATGTAAAGGTCTTTCAGTAAGAACAAAAACCGGAAGTGTGAATGCACTATACGGAATGAAGGGCTCTAAGGACTACGCCGATTCTGGTAGTGATCTTTTCTGTGAAGGTCAAGCTGGTATGTTGGGCGTAGTTGCAGATATCAACTTTGCCAAGAATCGTACCCTTTACGTTTATTCCACTTCTTCCAAATATCATGGCTCCGGTTGCAAAACCAATTTTGAAAAGTGTAACGGAAACATTGTTATGAAGTTTAACGTCGGTAACGACCTCAAGAGCGTTTCTAACCGCACAGATATCGTTACCGATATTCAATACAAGCCATTCGAGTCGAACCAGCCATTCGGTGGGCCTGGCGCTCACAATGGCGGCAGGTTACGTATTGGACCGGGAGGATTCCTCTGGGTAACTGGTGGTGATCGTCACAGAGGAATTTGTCCTCAAGACGGTCAGTTACTATGCGGTAAAGTACTGAGGATCGATGGAGATGGTAACGCACACCCCGGAAACAATCCTCCTGCCGGCTTTGACAAGCGTATCTACACTTATGGGCATAGAAATGTACAGGGTATAGATTTTCGTCCTAGCGATGGCAGAGCGTTTACTGCAGAGCACGGGCCATGGCATAACGACGAAATTACCGCACTGGTCAATGGTGGTAATGCCGGTTGGGACCCCGCAGAGAAAAGAGGTGGCAGAGGCGCGTGCCCGGACCAGTACTGCGGTTATGAACCAAAACAAATGGAAGCCGTGGATCCCGCGGTACGAGCCGCCTATACCCCGATGAGCGATACGCGGTTTAAAGACCTGATGCCGGCTGCCTGGAATAACAATGGCTTTTCCCAGGGCACCGGATCCGCCGCATTCCTCAAAGGCAGCAACTGGGGTATCTATGAAGGTCGTTTAACCGTTGGCATCATGGGCATAGCTTTCGGCGATACGCCGCCTGGATCCCGCATCGACATCATCGATCTCACTCCTGACGGATTGGGAATAAGGGGTATCGTGCGTATGCCGCTCGGATTTTCGAAGCGATTCCGCGGCCTGGTGATGGGCCCGGATAATGCGCTGTATGCTGCTACCGATGAAGGTGAAATTTATAGAATTACAGCTGAATAAGAAGTAATTAGCTGAAATTAGTGCTCGCGTTATGAAAGTAGCGCGAGCATTTTTTGTGTTTACTTGTCCGCATGCTCCGTTTAAGGGGCTGCGTCGGTCTGTTCATTGCCTCGAGGCGTTGTCGAATCTTGTTGCGCCGCTTCGGTATCGAGTCTGGTTCTTCCACTGCCACAAATTCCCGACAGATTTACGCGCTATTGCTTACACAGGATGTCAGCCAGACGTTCCGTGGCTGAATTCGCAGTTATATACACCTTTGGCTTCTGCCTGGTGTCAGTTGCCATTGCCGGGGTGGCCCAGTTTTTATCGGTGTAGAACGTACTGCGTAGCGTTGTTTCCGAGTGCTCGGAGCAGTCTATTTTCATCAAGCTCTGATAGCTCGAGGCCCCCATGACCGAGGACTTATATCGAATTCTATTCCACACGTTAACGAGATTACCGTTCTTTTGCACTCGCGCATTGTCGAAATAAAAGACATCACCATTGGCCCTGGCTGAATACTCGACCCACTCCGCCATCGTATTGCACGAGAAGATTAGCAGGAGGATGAGTAGTAATTTTTTCAAGTCCATGCCTCACATCTGTACAGAATAGTAGGCTATTTCCGGCGGGGCTTGCAACCGGGTTCCTGGAGTGCTGCAGGATCTTGTCGATGACGGACTGATCCTCGATACCGGGATTTATGGTGACAGTTTACATGATTCGGAATTTAAGGTAACTGTCACCATAATACCCGGTATATTAAATCTCGCCAGGGTTGGCGCGGTCATCTGGGGCAGGAGCGCTTTCACTCCTTCCTGATGGATGAAGATTACCTGCTTGCCACGGCCCGATATGTCGAAAGCAATCCGGTTGTCGCCGGACTGTGTCGACACCCCGGCACATGGCGATGTTCCAGCGCGCGTGCACACCTCGAAGGCAGGGACGACATCCTGGTGATCGTCAAGCCCATGCTCGATCGCGTAGCCGACTGGGAAGCCTGCCTGTCCAGCAGCACCCGCAACGACAGGGCGGAGTCGATCCGGCGACAAAATCGCACCGGGCGCCCTCTCGGCAGCACCGAATTCATAAAAGCCTGGAGCAACAAACCGGCAAAAACCTCGCCCCAAAACGCCCCGGCCCAAAACCAACCTCGACTAATTAGGTATACTGTCCCCGGAATTCCCTTTGTACGTGCCGGGTCCGGGTATTTGCCGATAAATCCCCGGGCCGGGATTAATCGTGGTCTGTCACCTGTTACTCCGTTATATTCGTTAGCGGCTGCGCTCGAGCGGTCGCGCCAGACAAAACTGAAAAAAACCAGACGAGATCATGAATTCCAGCCAGGACGCCATCGTAAAAGACCTCGTACTGATCGGGGGAGGCCACAGCCATGTGGCGGTGCTCAAAAACTTCGGCATGAAACCGATACCCGGGGTCCGCCTGACCTTAATCGCCAGAGATGTGCAAACACCCTATTCCGGAATGTTACCGGGATACGTGGCGGGCCACTACAGTTTCGACGAGGCGCATATCGACCTCAGACCCCTGTGTCAATTTGCCTCGGCACGACTCTATCATGACACCGCCATACGCATAGATACCGCCAACAAACAGGTCATCTGCGAAGGGCGGCCAGCAGTCAGTTACGACCTGTTATCGATCAACATCGGTTCACGCCCCGACATCAATTCGGTGCCCGGTGCCGCTGAATTCACGACACCGGTCAAACCGATCAATCGCTTCGTCGATAAGTGGCATCAATTGCTCGAGCGCGTGTTGCAACAACCGGGACCCCATCGCATCGCGGTAGTCGGTTCGGGCGCCGCCGGCGTGGAAATCCTGCTGGCTATTCAGTTCCGCCTGCAAAACCTGCTGCAGCAAGATCAACGCCAGGACGAGCAACTGGAGTTTCACCTGATCAGCAAAAGCGCGCAGATCATGCCGGCTTTTCCCGCTGGCGTTGCGCGCCGACTCGAGCGCATCCTCGAACAGCGTGGAGTCGAGGTCCATCGCGACACCGCGGCGATCGAGGTGTCCGATCGGGACCTTGTACTAAGTAACGGCAACAGGCTGCAGCTGGACGAGATACTCTGGGTTACCGGGGCAAGCGCGCCCGCCTGGCTGCGCGAGTCGGGCCTTGCGGTCGACGATAAGGGCTTCATCCAGGCCAACGACTGCCTGCAGTCGACCTCTCACCAGGACATATTCGCGGCCGGCGACATCGTCAATGTCGTCGATCATCCACGCCCCAAAGCCGGGGTATTCGCCGTCCGCCAGGGTAAACCGCTGGCGGAAAACCTGCGCAGGGCGTTGTTGAATCGCCCGCTGAAACCGTTCAAGCCGCAAAAAACCCTGCTGGCTTTGATCAGCAGTGGCGACCAGTACGCCATCGCCACCAAGGCCAACTGGCACTTCGAAGCAGCGCTGTTGTGGAAATGGAAAGACTGGATCGATCGTCGCTGGATGCTGAAGTACACCGAACTGCCAGCGATGCCCGACCAGGCGGTTTCCCGTCTCGATCGCAGGCTTGCCGACCAGGACACACTGAAAGAAATTTCTGCAATCGCAATGCGCTGCGGTGGCTGCGGTGCCAAGGTCGGCGCCAATGTGCTCAGTCGCGCCATCGCCGATCTGAAACCCGTAAGCCGTGACGATATCCTGATCGGACTGCACGAACCCGACGATGCCGCGGTCGTCGAAGTGCCGCCTGGAAAAGTCATGGTGCATACGGTCGATTACTTCCGCTCTTTTATCGACGACCCGTTTATCTTCGGGCAGATTGCGGCCAATCATGCCCTGAGCGACATTTTCGCGATGGGCGCCGAAGCGCAGTCGGCACTCGCCATTGCAACCCTGCCCTTTGCCATCGAAAGCAAGGTGGAGGACACCCTCAGGGAACTCATGGCCGGCGCCATGGTGGTGTTGAACGATGCCAATGCTGCGCTGGTTGGCGGACACACCAGCGAGGGCGCGGAACTGGCCCTGGGGTTCGCGGTGAACGGCATCGCCGACCGCGAACGGATCCTGCGTAAAGGCGGCATGCAGGCAGGCGATGCACTGGTGCTGACCAAGCCACTGGGTACCGGCACCCTGTTTGCCGCGAACATGCAACACAAGGCAAGGGGCCGCTGGATCGAGGATGCGGTCGAATCGATGATCCAGTCCAATCGACGCGCCGCCGAATGCTTATACGCTCACGGTGCAACGGCGTGCACGGATATCACCGGTTTCGGACTACTCGGCCACCTGGTGGAAATGGTCAAACCCTCCGCTGTCGATGTGGAAATAGACCTGGCCTCGTTACCGCTTATCGACGGCGCCCTGGAAACGATTGCCATGGGGATTCTGAGCTCGCTGCAGCCGGCCAACCTGCGCCTGCGCCGCGCCATTGCCAATATGGAAGAGGCAGCCGCCAGCCCCCTGTATCCGCTGGTTTTCGACCCACAGACATCGGGCGGGCTGTTGGCCAGCCTGCCCGCACAAAGTGCCGAGGCCTGTTTGCAAGAATTAGTCGAACTCGGGTATCGCAAGGCGGCTGTCGTTGGCCGGGTCAAGGTGCAGGGGAAACAACTCGAACCGGTGCGGCTGATCAGGTAATCGTAGCCAGTAGCTTTTGCCAGGCCGACAGTTCCTGCTCTGGCGTAAACATCGGTGCAAGGGCTCTGCCCTGCCGTTGCAGCGACTTTACGAATCGTGCATCGACCTCGGCGCGGCGTATCCGCTCGGCCAGGGACGTCTCGTCGCCGACCCGGAAATAACCGCCGTAATCGCGGCCCAGCAAGCCGATGTTGCCGGCGATATCAGAGGCAATAATGGGCACACCCCCGACCAGGGCTTCGGAAACCACGTTAGCGCCCCCTTCCTGCAGCGAACTGATGACCATCAGGTGAGCGCGCAACAAAGCCTGGCGGACCTGCCCGGCAGATACCTCGCCCTGCCATCGATATCGCGGGTTGACCCGCATCTCCGCCTCGGCCTGCAAGGCCCATTCAGGACCATGCGCCTTGCCGTAGTGCAACACCCGGACTCTGGACTCCACCGGTAACAGGCGCGCAGCGAGGGCGGTTCGAAAAGGATCTTTCTCTTCGCGCAGGTGACCGATAACACAGATATCGAAGCAGCGCTTCGACGGGTTTCGCGGCCGCGGCAGCGGCTTCGCCGACTGGCGAATCACGGATAACTTTCGACGAAACTCGGGCGGCAACTCAGCGGCGACCAGGTCATGCAGACCAACCAGGGCGTCTGCCATTTTCATCGAGTCCAGGGTCGTTTGCGGATCGGTTTTCAGATAGGTATTGACGTCGGTACCACCGAGGGCGACCACCAACGGCCCTTCCGGGCTTGCTTCACGATAGCGTCGAATCGCAGCCGCGCTGCGCCAGGCGTGCAGCGCAATTACCAGGTCGGTGGGTTCTCCATTATAATCGGTATCGATCCTGACCCGGTGACCTGCGCTGCGCAGCAGACCGGCCCAGCGCATTGCCGAGGTACGGTTGCCATTCCTCGAATTTTCCTTGGCTGGAGTGACCAGGTGAATTTTCATGAAAGCAGAGCTTACATCACGATATGACCGCCCTTATTAGTAACACAAATCTGATTGCCATGCTGGAAAACGCCCGGCACAGGACCTATGAACTGGTTGCCGACCTGGACGAGGATCAACTGTTGGGGCCGAAATACGGCACGATCAATCCGCTACGCTGGGAGATCGGTCATGTCGCGTATTTTTACGAATACTTTATTCTGCGCGAACTATACGGTCGTGAAAGCGTTCTGGGAAATCAGAAGGCCGATAGCCTGTATGACTCGATCACGGTCGCGCACGACACCCGCTGGGATTTACCGCTACCCGATCTACGGCAAACCAAAGCTTATATGCAATCGGTGCTGGACAATCTGTGCGAACGTTTGACGGGAACGATAGCAAGCGAGCAGGACAGTTTTATCTACCAGTTCGGTGTGTTTCACGAAGATATGCACTGCGAGGCTTTTCTCTGGGGCCGCCAGACACTGGCTTATCCGACACCGGTTTTCAGCGCGGCAATCGATGCCTCCGGTCTGCGCAGCGCGGGTGGACTACCCGGCTACGTTGACGTACCCGGCGGTCGTTTCCGCCTGGGCGCAGAGAAGGACGCCCCGTTCATGTTCGATAACGAAAAGTATGCACATGACGTAGAGGTCGCTCCCTTTTCCATTGCCCGGGCAGCGGTCACCAATGCCGAGTATGCGGAATTCGTCGCGGCGGGGGGTTACCAGCAGGAGGATTACTGGCATCCCGACGGCTGGGCCTGGGTACAGGAAAACCGGGTATCGCACCCCGGCTACTGGACGCCGCAAGGTAACCGGCAGTGGAGCATGCGCCGTTTCGATAAAACAATTCCGCTGCCCGATAACGAACCCGTTATTCACGTCAGCTGGTATGAAGCCGATGCTTATTGCCGCTGGGCCGGTTTGCGATTGCCAACCGAACTCGAATGGGAGGTCGCCGCCCTCGGCGCAGCGGATAGCCAGGGCAACCTGTCAGCCAGCAAGCGACGCTATCCATGGGGCAACGAAGCGCCTGCCGCCAGCCACGCCAACCTGGACGGCGTCGCGCTCGGCTGTGTCGACGTGGCTGCCTATCCGGCCGGCGACAGCGCTTTTGGTTGCCGACAAATGTCGGGTAACGTCTGGGAATGGACCAGCGACACCTTCCAACCCTTTCCCGGATTTTCGGCGGACGCTTACAAGGAGTATTCGACGACTTTGTTCGGCAACACGAAAGTATTGCGCGGCGGCGCCTGGACCACGCGCGGGCGCATGATGCATGGTGGTTATCGCAATTTTTTTGGCGCCGACCGCTGGAACATCTTCAGCGGATTCCGAACCTGCAAACCGACCTGATTGCAAAAGCAAACGAATCACGGTGACAGTTTACTCGGCTTCGAATTGAGTAAACTGTCACCTTGGTTCCCGGAATTTTTTCCGGCTTCAAAGCTCTAACTGCCGAGAGCTAGCGGCTTGCGATGACTTCTAACCACACTCAACCGACAATGAAGAAGGTACAATGTGAAACCCGAAACAACTTGGCGCAATCATTCTTGCAATCCTTATGGCGGCACCCGTCCGGGCAGCCGAGGAAGTCCCCGCGGATGCTACCGCAGACATGCCGATGAAGCAGTATGGCGGAGGCATGATGATGCCCGGTAACATGATGCCGATGATACACTCGCAAATGATGGGCGGCGGCATGGGCCAGATGATGAATCCGCAAATGATGCAGATGCGCATGCAGCACATGCATAACATAGAGCAGCAGCTGAAAAACATCGAGGCACTGCTGCAACAGCTGGTGGACCAGGGCAAGTCCGATTAGGCATGCGTACCGCCATGGCCCTGGCGCGACCAGCGCTGGAGCCGGCTCGCCCGGGGGCCCGAACGGCAAGGCATCGCGACGATGACACAATTTCGACTCAAGCACCTGTTCGTCCTGGCATTGCTCGCTGCCCTCGTACTTGGCTATTTCGCGCTCGAGGGCTCCGGCCTGATGGTCTATTTCACCGACTCCAGGCCGATCGTCGCCCAGATTCGCGCGCTCGGCATGCTGGGCCCGGCGCTCATCGTCGGGCTCATGGTGCTGGCCATCGTGTTCAACCCCCTGCCCAGCGCGCCGATCGCGCTCGCGGCCGGCGCGGTCTACGGCCATACGCTGGGGACGGTCTATATCGTCACTGGCGCCGAAATCGGCGCCATTATTGCATTTTTCATCGCCCGCACGGTCGGCTACGAAATCGCCAGCAAGCATTTCGACAAGTTCGCGCTGCATCGGTTCGGCAGCCAGAACGGCCTGATGCTGATCGTGTTCGCCGCCCGGCTGCTGCCCTTCATGTCGTTCGACCTGGTCAGCTACGCGGCGGGCGTAACCCCGCTGAAGGCTTGGCGGTTTGCTCTCGCGACCCTGTTGGGGCTGGTGCCGATGAGTTTCCTGCTGGCCCACATGGGCAGCGAAGTCATCGACGGCGGAACAGTAGACTTCGCCGCCACGATCCTACTACTGGGACTGCTGGTCGCGGTGCCGCTTATCGCCGGCCGGTACTATCACGGGCGCTCGGGTAATTCGACGCGGGCGGACGAATCCGACGATTAACTAAATCAGAAACGGAGACTAGCATTCATGCACAAGGCAAAAATACTTTTGACGCTATTTCTGGCACTGGCGGCTTTCGGCTCGCAGGGCGCGGAAATTCCGCTCCAGCAATTGCCCAAGATCAACGATTTCGCGATCGTCGACAGCGAGGGCGAACAGTATATCGCGGCCACCAACCAGGGCCTTTACCACAGTCACGACCACGGCCATAGCTGGCGCGCGCACAAAACCGGCTTCGGCCTGCCGGCGGCCATGGTCGCGACGACACCCGACGGCTCGACTTATGCATTCGTGGTTACGCTGGGCCTGCTCAAGCTCGACGGCAAAAACAACCAGTGGAAGACGATCAACAACCGCTTCGGCAGCCAGGTATTGCAGCAGCTGAGCGCCACCCGCTGGACTCCGTCGCGATTGGTGGCGAGGAATCATTACGGCAAGCTGATCGTGTCCGACAACTACGGCGACGACTGGCACAAGCTGCGCGGCCCCTACCATCCGCGCACGGATGCCGAAAAGCGGGGTCAAAGCATATACGTCGAAAAATGCCAGTCCTGCCACGGCGTCGACGGGGTCGGCGAAACCTATACACGACAAGTGCTGACCGACAAGAATTATGTCATGGCCCCGGCGCTGGACGAGTCCGCGCACGCCTGGCATCACACCGACGAACAATTGGCGAAGTCGATTCTCGAGGGATCGCCTAGAACCCAGCGTATGATGGCCTGGAAGGACGCCGATGTCTCCGACGACGATGCGCGCGACCTCGTCGCCTACATCAAGAGCCTGTGGACGCAGCGGGAACTCGACTGCCAGGGACCGAAACACATGGAGTGTATGTAATAAGCGCTATTGGCGCGGTTTCGGCAAGCATGCAAATCGTCGGTCTGTCAGCGCTGCTGTTGCTCGCCTCCTGTTCGCCGCGGGAAGAGCATTTCGGCACCGCTTACGATCTGGCAGCGTTCGCCTCCAGCGGCGAACGCATTTACTTCACCGGGACCAGCGCCTCGAGCAAGGCCATCGCCGCCAGTGGCGGCACCGGCATGATGAATCGGCACCGGCAAATGCACGGCGGCGGCTGCGTCGTTTGCCACGGCCCCGACCGCGGGGGCAAACGGCTTTGGCCGCAATTCTGGGTCAAGGCTCCTGCGCTTACCGCGGAGGCGCTGTTCAGCGACAGCCACGGGCACGACGGCCACGGCGATCACGGCAACTACGACGCCGAGTCCCTGCGGCGGGCCATCACCACGGGTCTGGATTCCGCCGGCGAATCCCTCGATTCTGCGATGCCGCGCTGGTCGATGAACCCTTCCGATCTGGACGATCTGGTCGCCTACCTGCGGCAATGAATTCGGGGGACAGTATACCTATCTCGAACTTACCTGAGCATTCGAATCCGAACGAATTTAGTATACTGCCCCCGGAATTAGTCGGAATTAAGGGAACAAGCAATGCAACCCGAGCTCATCAGTACCAAGCGCTGTCCGTTCGTTCAACGCTCGGTGATCACGCTTGATTACAAGAATATCGAGCACAAGATGACCTTCATCGACCTGGACGGCCCGCCTGCCTGGTTCAACGAAATATCTCCGCTTGGAAAAGTACCCGTGCTGCGTGTCGACAACGACGCAGCGATCTTCGAATCGGCTGTCATCAACGAATTTCTCGATGACATCACGCCCGGTCAATTGCATCCGACCAACCCGTTACAACGGGCGATCAATAAGAGCTGGATCGAGTTTGGTGGAAACCGCTGCAGCCTCACATTCCGGCTCATGGTTGCCCCCGACAAACAAAGTTACGACGCTATCGTCGCCGACCTCAACGCCAGCCTCGGTCAGGTTTAGAATGTACTGATGCAGGAGCCATACTTCAACGGCGAGAATTTTTCGCTGATCGATGCCGCTTACGCGCCGATCTTTATACGGTCGGACGTTTTCGAAGATCTGCTGGGACTTCAGGTAACCGACAAGTTACCGAAAATCCATGCCTGGAGGTAAACTACTGGCCATGCCGGCAGTACAGAAAGCACGTTTTCCTGAATTACCGGACCTGTTTCGGCAATCGATCGTGAGCCGTATTGCTGATGCACAATCGCTGCCAAGTTGAGCCCGGCCGGCGCAGAACCCGGCAGGGGAAGGGCAACGGTTGCTCGCCTGGAAAAAGCTGGCCGATATCGTGAAACCAGGCTACATGATTTCCATTCAGAAAAAGTAAAGGCACAAGATCAACCATGTTGGAACAGGCAAAATCCGATCTCATCAATCCCGACTGCTTAACCGTGGGCATAAATCTCGGCAATATCCTGCTGGTTACGGGAACCAGCCCCGATGGGGAGCCGCAAGGTGTTGCCCCCGACATGGCCGCGGCCCTGGCCAGACGCCTCGGTGTCGCCGTCTCCTATATCACTTATGCCACTCCGGGCGAGGTCGCCGATGCCGCGGCCCGCGACGAGTGGGATGTCGGCCTGATTGCAATCGAACCGGAACGCGCCGCAGTGATCGACTTCTGTGATGCCTATGTCGAGATCGAAGCCACCTACCTGATTCCCGCCGGTTCGCCGTTGCAATGCGTCGACGACGTGGATCAGGCAGGCGTACGAATCGCGGTGTCGGATCGTTCCGCCTACGATCTGTTCCTGAGCCGAAACCTGAAGCATGCTGAACTGTGCCGCGCCCCGGGCCTTGCCGGTGCTTTCGAGCTGTTCGTTACTCAAAAACTGGACGCGCTGGCGGGACTGGTACCGGCGTTAAAGGACAATGCCGAAAAGCTGCCGGGCTCGCGCGTGCTCGAGGGCAGCTATACCTCGGTATGCCAGGCATTCGGCACCAGGCCGGGAAACACCGCTCTCCATGACTTTACCCAGGCGTTCATCGCCGACGCCAAATCGAGCGGGCTGGTGACCGAGCTGATCGAAAAACACGGCGTCATCGGCAAACTGCAGGTGGCGGGCAACCACTAGCACCGCGCGTCGGACGGGGTTTCCGAGAAACTGGGACAGATCTAATTATCGAGAAACTGGGACAGATCTAATTATCGAGAAACTGGGACAGATCTAATTATCTGAATTATATGCAAAATATCGCGCCGAAACCCCGGGGCTACCTGGCCGGCACGCCGCCGCGCGTCGAAGGGGGTTT
>Ga0224512_10002249_pt1 | contig 17789 bp, 15 predicted proteins | sample SF_May12_sed_USG_4_FD_169103 | JGI IMG/M metagenome (GOLD analysis project Ga0224512, IMG submission 169103) | Sediment microbial communities from San Francisco Bay, California, United States - SF_May12_sed_USGS_13 | ecosystem: Environmental > Aquatic > Marine > Sediment | place: USA... | reverse complement strand
ATGCGACCCGATGGCGGGAGCCTTCATGGGTCTGGTCGAGTGGGTGGACAATGCGCCGGACGGCCATCGCCGTCTGCGCGTGTCCAACCCAGCGACGCTCGACCCGATCGGTGAGTTCGAGGTCGGGACCGCCGCCGACGTTCGCGGGGCGATCGAGCGGGCGCGCAAGGCGCAGGTGGACTGGGGCGCGCTGAGCATCCCCGAGCGCGGGCGCTACCTCGAGCGTGCGGCCCGCATCCTCCAGCAACGCCACGACGAGTTCGTCGACGTCATCGTGGCGGAGACCGGCAAGTCGCGGGTCGAGGCGCTGGCCGGCGAGATCCTCTCGTCCTGCGACGCGCTCCAGTTCTACGCGAAGCGTGCGAAGCACATCCTGGCCGAGCGGACCGTTCCGCTCCACCTGATGAAGACGAAGAAGCTACAGATCTGCTACCGGCCGCTCGGGGTGGTCGGGATCGTCACGCCCTGGAACTTCCCCTTCGTGCTGTCGCTCAACCCGACGGCCCAGGCCCTCGTGGCCGGTAACAGCGTCGTGCTGAAGCCGTCGGAGGTGACGCCCTTCTCGGGGCGCCTGGTGGAGGAGCTGTTCTCGGCGGCCGGCCTGCCCGACGGCGTGTTCAATCTCGTGCTCGGCGACGGCGAGACCGGCGCCGCCCTGGTGGAAGGCGACGTCGACAAGATCTCGTTCACCGGCAGCGTGCGCACGGGGCGTCGGGTGGCCGAGGCCTGCGGGGGCCGGCTCGTCCCCTGCACGCTCGAGCTGGGCGGAAAGGACCCCATGATCGTCTGCGCCGACGCCGATCTGACGCGAGCGGCGCGGGGCGCCGTCTTTGGGGCCTTCGTCAACTCGGGGCAGGTCTGCACCTCCGCGGAGCGCGTCTACGTGATGGACGAGGTCGCCGACGAGTTCACCCGTCGGGTCGTCGAGGAGACGGCGGCGCTGCGCCAGGGCACGAGCGGGGAGTTCGACATCGGATCGATCACCTGGCCTCCGCAGGTGGAGGTGATCGAGTCGCACGTCCGCGACGCGATCGACAAGGGCGCGCGGGTCCTGGCCGGCGGCCGGCGGAATCCGAGCTACGAGGGCTACTTCTACGAGCCCACCATCCTCACCGACGTCACCCACGACATGCAGATCATGCGCGAAGAGACCTTCGGACCCGTGCTGCCGATCATGCGCGTGCGGGACGAGTCGGAGGCTCTCCGCCTCGCCAACGACTCGCACTATGGGCTCAACGCGAGCGTGTGGACCCGGAACAAGCGCAGGGGCAAGGCCCTCGCCCGGTCGATCCGATCCGGCAGCGCCGTGGTGAACGACTGCATGGTTACCTACGGCGTCACCGAGTCGCCGTTCGGCGGGCTGAAGGAAAGCGGAATCGGAAAGGTCAACGGCGAGATTGGCCTGCGGAGCTACTGCGACGCCCAGTCGATCGTGATCGATCGCTTCGGGGGGAAGAGGGAGTTCCTGTGGTATCCCCATTCCGCTCGAAAGTTGAAGCGGGTCAAGCGTATGATGGCGGCCCTGTGGGGAACCTCGCTCGGACGTTGGCTGTCGTGAGTCGGGTCGGGGGACGATCGTGAATGCGGAGAACGGGATGATCTCGACGATCCTTGTGGCGACGGATGGATCCGAGGCGGCTGTCGTCGCCGAGAACTATGCCGTGAGTCTCGCCGCGCGGCTGCGGGCGCGACTCCTCGGCATCTCGGTGGCGGAGGATCGCATGACCCGCGGCATCCAGGAGGACGGGCTGGGTGTGTCGCCGCCGTCGCTCGACGCCCTGGCGGCTTACCTCAAGAGCCGCGCGGAGGCCGCGTGCCGCCGCCTGGCCGAACGCGCCCGTGCCGAGGGAATGGAGGTCTCCTGCGAGACCACCCAGGGCATCGCCGACGATCGCATCGTCGCCCGGGGCCAGCAGGCGGACCTGATCGTGCTGGGCCGGGACGGCCAGCACGCGGGCTTCCGGACGGGCCTGATCGGCTCGACCGTCAGCGGCGTGGTCCACAAGACCGCGAAGTCCGCGCTGGTGGTGCCCGGCGGCGCCCAGCTCGCCGGACCCCTGGTGCTCGCCTTCGACGGCTCGCCCGGATCGCGCATCGCCGCCCGGGTCGCGGTCCACCTCGCCACCCGGATGGGGGAGCCCATCCACGTCTTCGTGGATTCCAAGGACAAGGGCCGCGCCGTCGCCCGCTTCGACGAGGTGCGCGGCATCGTCGGCTCGCTCCCCGTACCCGTCCGCGAGATCTCCTCGACGCTGGGCCGCCCGGACGTGAAGATCGTCGACTCGGCGCGGGAGGTGCGCGCCGGCCTGATCGTGATGGGTGCCTACGGGCGCAACCGCATCACCGAGTACTTCCTCGGCAGCAATTCGGCGGCGGTGATGCGGACCTCGCCGATCGCGGTCCTCGTCGCGCGCTGAGCCGAGAACCTCCGGGACCGGGACGGATGGACGTCTCCCAGGCGCCCCTGTCGGAGCTTCGGCGGCGCTGCGCCGCCGCCGGCTCCGACCGGAGCGCACGGCGCCTCGTGGTGGCGCTGCGCGGCGACGGGCGCCACGGGGCGCGCGCGCTGGCCGAGGCGCTCGAGCGCCGGCTGCAGCGCCGACGCAGCGAGGGGCTGCGCGTCGCGCGGTTGTTCGCTCGCCGGCGTCGGCTGCGCGCGCAGGGGGCGCGCTTCGTCGCCGGCGTCGACGAGGTGGGCGTCGGTCCTCTCGCGGGACCGGTCGTGGCGGCAGCGGTCGTGCTCCCGGATCGCGTCGACCTGCCCGGCCTGAACGATTCCAAACGACTGACGCACGCGGCGCGGGAGCGCCTGGCGGCGCGCATCCGCGAGCAGGCCGTGGCCGTGGCGGTCGCGGAGGTCTCCCGCGCCGAGATCGACCGGCTCGACATCCGGCGGGCGAGCCTCGAGGCGATGCGTCGCGCCGTCGAGGCCCTGGCCGTGCCGCCGGACCACGTTCTCGTGGACGCGCACACGATTCCCGGTATCGCCGCGCCGCAGACGGGGCTGATCCACGGCGACGCCAGCGACGGCTCCATCGCCGCCGCCTCGATCGTCGCGAAGGTGCACCGCGACAGGCTCATGCAGCGACTGCACGCGCGCTACCCGGAGTACGGCTTCGGCCGGCACATGGGCTACCCGACCCGCCAGCACCTCGACGCGCTGCGCCGCTTCGGCCCCTCGCCGGCGCACCGTCGCTCCTTCGCACCCGTCGCGCAGCTCGACGGGGGACGGCGTTGATCGCGGCGGCTGCGAGCGGACCTCGGGTCGCCGCGCCCGAGGACTTTCGGGTGGACGAGGTGCCGCTGTACGCGCCGGCGGGCGAGGGCGCGCACACCTTCCTCCTGGTCGAGAAGCGCCTGCGCAGCACCGACGACGTGGCCCGGGCGCTCGCGCGCGCCGCCGGCGTCCGCGCGCGCGACGTCGGCTACGCGGGCCGCAAGGACCGGGTCGCCGTGACGACGCAGTGGTTCTCGGTTCCGGGGATCGCGCCGGACCGCGCGCTCGACCTCGCCCTGCCCGGAGCGCGTGTCCTCGAAGCCGCGCGACACCCGCACAAGCTGCGCACCGGGCACCTGCGCGGGAACCGCTTCCGGATCGCCGTGCGCATCGGCGACGCCGCAGCGGTCGCCGCCGCGGAGGCGGCCCTCGCGCGCCTCGAGCGCGCCGGCATGCCCAACCGCTTCGGAGCCCAGCGCTTCGGGCGCGATGGCGCGAACGTCGAGCGCGCCCAGGCGCTGCTCGCCGGCGATGCGGCGCCGGGCGACCGGCGCCGGGCGCGCTTCCTGCTGTCCGCGCTCCAGGCCGCAGTCTTCAACGACGTCCTCGCCGAACGCGCGTCGCGCTGGAATCGCGTCGAGCGCGGCGACGTCGCCGTCGTCCACGCTTCCGGCGGCCTGTTCCGCGTGGACGACCCGGACGCCGAGACGGCCCGGGCCGACGCCTTCGAGATCAGCCCCACCGGCCCCATTTTCGGCACGCGCGTGCTGGCCCCCGCCGGCGACGTGGCCGCCCGCGAGGGCGCGGTGCTCGCCCGCTACGGGATCGATCCGGGCGACCTGCGGGCGCCGCGCGGGATCCGACTGCGGGGCGCCCGTCGCGCGCTGCGCGTGCGGCCGCAGGCGGCGAGCGTCGGGCGCATCGAAGGCGGACTGGAGCTTGGCTTCACGCTCCCCGCCGGCAGCTACGCCACGGTCCTGCTGCACGAGGTGCTGGGGGCGCCGGCCCGGCGCGACGGATCGGATGACAGCGTCTTGCGGTCGGGTGTATCCTGACGCTGCAGGGAGGGTCTGATGAATATCGCCAACGATGTGACCGAGCTGATCGGTCGAACGCCGCTCGTGCGGCTCCATCGCGTCGTCGCCGACGTGAAGCCGCAGATCGTCGCCAAGCTCGAGAGCCAGAACCCGGCGAGCAGCGTCAAGGACCGCATCGGCCTCGCGATGATCGAGGCCGCCGAGCGCGACGGTGCGATCACGCCGGGCGAGACGGTGATCGTGGAGCCGACGAGCGGCAACACCGGGATCGCCCTGGCCTTCGTCGCGGCGGTGAAGGGCTACGCGTGCGTGCTGACCATGCCCGAGTCGATGAGCCCCGAACGCCGCGTCGTGCTGCGGGCGTTCGGCGCCAAGCTGGTCCTGACCGATCCGGCGAAGGGGATGCCCGGCGCCATCGAGCGGGCGAACCAGCTCGTGAACGAGCTTCCCAACGCCTTCATGCCGCAGCAGTTCCGGAATCCCGCCAATCCCGAGATCCACCGCAAGACCACGGCCGAGGAGATCTGGAAGGACACGGACGGTCAGGTGGACGCGCTGGTCGCGGGGGTGGGCACCGGCGGCACCGTGACGGGCGTGGCTCAGGTGATCAAGCCGCGCAAGCCCTCCTTCCGCGCCGTCGCGGTGGAGCCAGCCGACAGCCCGGTCCTGTCCGGCGGGTCGCCCGGCAAGCACGTGATCCAGGGCATCGGCGCGGGCTTCGTGCCCGAGGTGCTCGAAACCGATCTACTCGACGCGATCGTCCGGGTGGGCAACGACGACGCCCTCGAGATGGCGCGCCGTCTGGCGCGGGAGGAGGGCCTCCTGTGCGGAATCTCCTCGGGCGCCGCGGTGAGCGCCGCGGTCGAATACGCGAAAGGGGAGGGGAGCGAACTCGGCCTGATCGTCGTGATCCTTCCGAGCTTCGGCGAGCGCTACATCCAGACCAAGCTGTTCGAGCCCTATCGTTACGAAGGCAGCGACGACCTCGGCGCCTGAATCCGGATTCCGCTCCGGCGCTGCGGCCGGCGCGTGTCATCCGCGGGGCTCACTCAGGCTTCTGAGCAGTCGGCCGATCAATGACCTACAGTCATATTGCGGCTGCTGCCGGACGGGGGGATGAAAGGCGATGGGCGACAACCTCGAAGTGCGGATTCGATCGATCGTTGCGGAGCAACTCGGCTGCGACCAGGGCGAGGTCACGGCCAACGCCAGCATCCTCGACGACCTCGGGGCCGACTCGCTCGACGTGGTCGAGCTGGTCATGGCCATCGAAGAGGCCTTCGACATCGAGGTTCCCGACGAGGACGTCGAGACGCTCCGCACGATCAGCGACATGGAGCGCTACGTCGGCGAGCGCGCCATCTAGGAGCGGGTGGCCCCGGGCAGGACGCGGGCGCGGATTCCGAGGGCGGTCGTCACCAGTGCCGCGAGCCCGGCCATCCACAAGCGCGACTGGACCGCCTCCTTCGCGGCCCGTGCTGCGGCCTCCTGCTGCTCGGGTCCCGGCGGCACATCGTTGGCGACCTCGATCAGGGCGGGAGCCGCGATCAGCAGGCAGTAGAGCACGAAGAACGCCACGAGATAGAGCAGGCCGAGCGTGAAGCGCGGCTGGAATGTCGTGCGTGGCCGCCGGCCCGGGTAGGGGGGCTGCGTTGACATCGGGGGTCGAGCGTACGCAGGGCCGCCGTCCCGGTCAACCGGGTTCGGACGGGGTACCCTCCGCCGCCGACGTGTCCGCGCAAGCGCCGCGCTCCTCCCCGCCCCGCGTCGTCCTCGTCGACGGCAGCAACTCGCTCTACCGCGCCTTCTTCGCGATCCCGAACCTGCGCGCGCCCGACGGCACGCCGACCAACGCGGCCTACGGCTTCGTCAACATGCTGCTCAAGGTCGTCCGGGAGGAGCGGCCCGACTACGTCGTCGTCGTCCTGGATGCCCGTGGCAAGACCTTCCGGCACCGCATCTACGGCGACTACAAGGCCACGCGCGACGCGCAGCCGGAGGATCTCTCCGCGCAGTTCCCCATCGTGCGCGAGCTGCTCGACGCATACCGGATCCCGGTCGTTGCGGTGGAGGACTTCGAGGCCGACGACGTGATCGCGACGCTGGTGGCGGGCGCGCCGGAGGACGCGCAGATCGCGATCGTCTCCACCGACAAGGATCTGATGCAGCTCGTCGACGACCGCGTCTGCGTGCTCGACGGGATGAAGGACCGCCGCTACGGGCCCGCGGAGGTCGAGGCGCGATTCGGCGTGCCGCCGGACCGCGTGCTCGACCTGCGCGCCCTCGTCGGCGACCCGAGCGACAACATCCCCGGTGTGAAGGGGATCGGCGAGAAGGGCGCGGCCCAGCTGATTCGGGAGTGGGGCGACCTGGAGACCGTGATCGAACACGGCGCCGAGATCGGCGCGAAGCGCGCGCGCGACGCGATCGTTTCCCAGAGCGAGACGGCGCGGCTGTCGAAGCGGCTCGCCACCCTCCGCGCGGACGTGCCCCTCGACCTGGGCTTCGAGGACCTGCGACGGCGCGAGCCGGACCGGGCGAAGCTCCAGGAGCTCTTCGAGCGCCTCGGCTTTACGCGGCTGCTGGAGGCGCTGCGTGCAGAGGGCGAGTCCGAGGGGTCGCAGGCGACGGACGCGTCTCCGGAGCTGCGGGTGGTGCGCAGTCCGGAGGAGCTGGACGCGCTCGTGCGGGCGCTTCGGCAGCTTCCCTGCATTCCGCTGCTCAGCGTCGCGAGCGTCGCCGGTCCGCTCGCGGGCGAGCCCGTCGCCGTCGCGGTGGCGCTCGCGTCGGAGGTCGCCGCCTATGTGCCGATCGCGGCGGCCGGCGCCCCGGCGCCCGCACTGGCGATTGACACCGTCGTCGAGCGGCTGCGGCCCCTCCTCGGCTCGCCGGGCGCGGTCGCCTGGATCGGACGCGACGTCAAGGGCACGCAGCGCTTCTTCGCCGAGCACGGCTGCGAGCTCGCCGTCCCGCACTTCGACGTCGAGATCGCGGGGCATCTGGTCGACGCCGCCAGCGGGTGGACGCTGGCGGCGCTCGCCGCCCGCCTGCTCGGCACCCGGCTGCGCACCTGGGAGGAGCTGGCGGGCCGCGGCGCGAAGGCGAAGGCGGCCTCGGAGCTGCCGCTGGAGGAGGTTGCGGCGTGGGCGGGCGGCGAGGCCTGCGCGGTTCGCGCCCTGCACGCTCCCCTCGCGAAGCGGCTGGAAGAGGACGGTCTGCTCGAGCTCTTCGAGCAGGTCGAGCTGCCGCTCACCCGGGTGCTCTGCCGCATGGAGCGGACGGGTGTGCGCATCGACGAGGCGAAGCTCGAGGAGCTTTCCCGCGAGTACCGGGACCAGCTCGAGTGGATCGAGTCCGAGATCTACGCCCTCGCCGGCGAGCGTTTCCTCGTTTCGTCGCCGAAGCAGCTCCAGCGCATCCTCTTCGAGAAGCTCGGCCTCCCGGTGATCAAGAAGACGAAGACCGGCTACTCCACCGACGAGAACGTCCTCGAGCAGCTCGCGCTGCAGCACGAGCTCCCCCTCCGCATCCTCGCCTACCGCCGGCTGGCCAAGCTCAAGAACACCTACGTCGACGCGTTGCCGCCGCTCGTGAACGAGAAGACCGGGCGCGTCCACCCGACCTTCCACCAGCTCGGCGCTGCGACGGGCCGGCTCTCGGCGGCGAATCCGAACGTCCAGAACATCCCGATCCGATCGGACGAAGGCGTCCGGATCCGCGAGGCCTTCATCGCCTCGGAGGGCCACAGCCTGTTGTCGGCCGACTACTCCCAGGTCGAGCTGCGCATCCTCGCGCACTATTCCGGGGACGAGAGCCTGATCGAGGCGTTCCGCTGCGGCGAAGACATCCATCGGCGCACGGCCGCGGAGGTGGCCGGCATCGATCCCAACGACGTGACGCCGGAGCAGCGCGCCCGGGCCAAGGCCGTCAACTTCGGCATCATCTACGGGTCGTCGGCGTTCGGACTGGCGCGCCAGCTCGGGATCGCGGCCGGAGAGGCCCAGGAGACCATCGACGCCTACTTCGCGCACTACCGGGGCGTCCGGCGCTTCCTCGATGCCACGATCTCGGAGGCCCGCGAGCGGGGCTGGGTGAAGACCCTGCTCGGCCGGCGCCGTTACCTCCCCGACCTCCGGTCGCGCAATCGCGTGCTGCGCAGCGCGGCCGATCGCATGGCGGTCAACAGCGTCGTCCAGGGAACCGCGGCCGACCTGATCAAGAAGGCGATGGTCGAGATCGACGCGGCCCTCGAGGCCGGGGGCTTCACCGCGCGCATGATCCTGCAGGTTCACGACGAGCTCGTCTTCGAGGCGCCCGAGTCGGAGCTCGAGTCGCTGGAGGCGATGGTGCGCGAGCGGATGGAGGGCGTCCTGCCGCTGCGCGTGCCGCTGGTCGTGGACGTGGGCGTGGGCCGCAACTGGCGCGAGGCCCATTGATGCGGGAGGTTCCCGCGCATCCGGCCGGGGGAAGGCCGGGCGAATAGAGGCCGCGTCGGCTGCGTCCAAATCAGCGGAGACGCGAGCCCGGAGGTCGGGACCCCATGGGCGACGCAAGCCGGTCGGCGGCCGAGTCCACGGGTCCGTCCGAATCCGAGATCATCGCGCGCGCAAAGAGCGGCGATCACGAGGCCTTTCGGCTGCTGGTCGAGCGCTACCAGGGCCGCGCCTACCGCCTGGCCCTGAGGATCATGGGGGATGAAGAGCTGGCCCGGGACATCGTCCAGGAGGCTTTTCTAAAGGCGTATAGCTCGCTCGGCCGCTTCGAGGGCCGCTCGAAGTTCTACACCTGGTTGTACCGGCTCGTGTTCAATCTGTGCATCGACACCAAGCGCCGCGACCGCTCGGCCGGACACGTCGAGTGGTCCGAGGAGCAGTCGCTCGAGGCGGTGCCCGAGGCCGGCGCCCTGGGTTTCGGCGATCCCGCCGACGCCACGCCGTCGCGGGAGCTGGAGCGCAAGGAGCTTCGCGAGCTGATGGTGCAGGCGATCGGAGCGCTGCCGGACGATGCGCGGCGTACCCTGTTGCTCCGCGAGGTCGATGGTCTCAGCTACGCCGAGATCGCCAAGAGCCTCGGGGTTCCCAAAGGCACGGTCATGAGCCGCCTGCACTACGCGCGCCGACGGGTGCGGGCGGCGTTGCTGGAGACGGGTGCCGTGGGTCACGTCCCCGGTCGGGGCAGTGCGGAGGGAGCGGCATGAGCTTCGCCAGGGGCGAGCAGACGCTGCACGCCTACCACGACCGCGAGCTGCGGGGCTTCGCCCGTTGGCGCTTCGAGCGCCGCCTCGCCCGCTCTCGGGAGCTGCGACGCGAGCTGGAGGCCCTGGCGCTGATGCGCGAGCTCCTGCGCGAGGGCGAGTCGCGGGAGCGGACGCCGGACCTGTGGGAGGGGATCGCCCGGCGGCTGCCGGCCCCGGGTGCGCGACCGGCCCGGACGGAGGTCCGGGAGGGCCTCGCCCCGCTCGCGTGGCTGCTGCGGCCGCTCGCGACCGCGGCGGTCGCGGCGGCCGCGGCGGCCGCGCTGGTGTTTGCACTGCTCTCCGGCGACAATGCGGCCACGGGCGTCGTAAGGTGGATCGACAGCGGCGACCGCAACGTGATGGTGCTCGAGGGCGGCGAAGAGGTCACCATCATCTGGGTGCTCGGCGACGTCTCACAGCCGCCGCGCGAGGGAGGTACGGGTGACAGGGCTTGAACGGGCGCTGGCGGCGGCAGCCGTCGTACTGCTGCTCGCCGCGGGTCCGACCTCCGCGCAGAACGCCGGGCGCGTCGAGATCGACGTGATGATCAGCCACATCTCCAATCGACCCGGAGACATCGATCCGGCGGGTCGCAAGCTCGACCGAGAGCTGCGCGATCAGTTCCGCTACGAGAGCCTGCGCGTCCTCGAGAGCCGGCGGCTCTCGCTGCGGCTCGACGAGGTGGGCAGCGTCGACCTGCCCAACGGCAAGCCCCTGCGCGTTCGACCCCTGCAGGTGGGCGAACGCGGCGTGCTCGTGGCGGTCGCCATCGAGGGCACGCTCCAGACCGACCTGCGCATTCGCAACGGCCATCTCGTCGTGATCGGGGCCGAGCCCTACGAGGACGGCCGGCTCGTCATCAGCCTCGAACCCCACTTCTGAGAACGCCCCCCCCCCTCCCGGGGGGGGGATTCTGTCCGGGACGGACTTTCTCACCAATTCCGTGACACCTTTTCGGGGTGGCACCCACTTCAGTCTTAGAAAGCCAAATATCCCCTTCCCAGGGAGGCCCGGAGTTGCTTGTCAGCTTCGGGCCGTCCCCTTTGGACTCACGGGCACCTGGGGGATGGGGGGCCGAGGCGCGGCGGACGGGAGCGGGGAAGGACGGGCCTCTACCCCAAGGGGGCGAACAGGTTCAGGCTGAAGCGCTCGCGCGGGTCGAGCCAGCGATCGGCAACCCGCATGTCCGTGGCGGCGGCGAGGCCGTCGATCTCCTCCAGTGAGTACTTGAACGCGTTCTCGATGTGGATGCCTTCGCCCTCGGCGAATTCGACCTCGAGACCGAGAGCATCGATCGTCACCCGCTGGGCGCGCCGGCTCACCAGCGCGATCTCGATCCGGCCCTCGTCCACGGCATACGTGGCCCGGTGCCGGAAGGCGTCCGGGTCGAAGCGGCCGCCGAGCTCGCGGTTGACGCGCTCGAGCAGATTGAGACTGAAGCGCGCCGTGACGCCTCCGCGATCGTCGTAGGCCTGCTCGAGCACCCGCCGGTCCTTGCGCAGGTCGATTCCGATGAGCAGGCGGTCGCGGCTCGCCATCGCGGCCCGGATGCCGCGGACGAAGCTCTCCGCCTCCGCACGGTCGAGGTTTCCCAGGTTCGAGCCGAGCCAGGCGATCAGCTTCGAACGACCCGTTTCGGCCCGTACGTGACGCAGGCCGGTCCGGTACTCGCTGGCGATGGCGCGGATCTCGAGGGGCGGGTACTGCTCGAGCAGCTCGACGGCGCTCGCCTCGAGCATGCCGCGCGAGATGTCGACGGGCACGTATCGCAGGGCGCCGTGTCGGCGCAGGAACGCTTCGATCAGCGATCGCGTCTTCGCGGAGTTGCCGCTCCCGAGCTCGGCCAGCGTGATGCGCGCCGGGAAATGCTCAGCGATCGCGTCCGACCGCGCCTCGAGGATCTCGCGCTCGGCCCCGGTGACGTAGTACTCCGGGGTCTCGCAGATCTCCTCGAAGAGCTTCGATCCCTGCGCGTCGTAGAGGAACCGGTAGGGGATGCGCTTGGGCGTGGCCGTGAGGCCCCGCTCCACCTCCGCGGCGAAGGTCGCGCCCTCGGCCGCCTCGGCCTCGATGAGCGAGTAGCGCGGGATTTGCTCGGAGCGTTGCACGTGGACCTCGCGCCGCGACCGTCGAGACATCCCCGAGGGCCCGGGTCAAGGGGCCAAAGCATGCGGTCCCCCGCTCGTGCGTGCAACCTCAGATCGGCGGTCCCGGTGCCCGGTGCGTTGGAATTCACCCGTCCGGGCGCCTTGCTTTCTCGGCCGCGGGGCATCTGCCATGCTCCCGCGCGTGCGCAGCCGGGAGAGAATGCTCGTCGTCGCTCTCGCCGCCGTGGCGGCGCTCCGCGTCTTCGTCTTCGCGGCGGCCTTTCCCTTCTTCTCTCCCATCGACGAGCACCGACACGTCGATGCGGTGCTCAAGTACGCGCGCGGTTACGTGCCCCGGCCCGACAGCGACGCCTACGAGGCGGACACGGCGACCTTTCTCGGGCTGTACGGGTCGCCGGAGTACATCCTGCGCCCCTGGCAGCGCGAGGAGGGAGCGCCACCGCCGCCCTGGAAGCGAAGCTCGGAGGGGATGCTCCAGAAGCTCGAGGACAGCCGCGACTTCCTCGCTCGACGGCACAACCTCGAGGCCTACCAGCCGCCGGTGTACTACGCGCTCGCGGGCGCCTGGTACAACCTGGGCCGGCTGCTCGGCCTCGAGGGCGGCCCTCTCCTCTACTGGCTGCGCGGCTTGAACGTCCTCGCGGTCTTCCTGCTCGTGATCGTCACCCACGGCCTGCTGCGGGAAGCGCTTCCCGGGAATGCCACGGTCCGGCTCGGGGTCCCGATTCTGCTCACGGTCTTTCCGCAGGACGCCTTCTACTACGTGACTCAGGACGCCCTCTCGCCCCTGCTCTTCAGCGCGGGGTTCTTCCTGGCGCTGCGTCTGGCCCGTCGGCCGCAGGACGGAGTGGGGGCGTACGCCGCCGCGGGGCTGCTCGCCGCCGCGGCGCTGCTCACGAAGTACACGAACCTGGCACTGCCCGTCGTGTACGCACTCTGCACAGCGCACGCGCTGGCCCACCGCCCGGAGGCGCGCAGCGTGCGCGGTGAAGGCGGCCGCTGGATCGTGCTGTGGCTGCTGCTCCTGGTTCCCGTCGGCTTCTGGCTCGCCCGCAACCAGATGCTCTTCGATGACTGGCTGGGAACCTCGCTCAAGATCGAGCGGATGGGCTGGGGACGGAAGTCCCTGTCCGAGGTCTGGGATCACCCGATCTTCACGCCCTCGGGCTTCGCGACCTTCGTCACCGATCTGATCCCCCGGTTCTGGCGGGGGCAGCTCGCGTGGTACCGCACCACCCTGGCGTGGGAGGGGGCCGACCGCTTCTACACGGCGTCGTCGCTCGTGTTCCTGCTCGCCGCCGGCCTAGGGCTGCTGCGACGCGGGGATCGGCAGGCCGCGCCGCTCCTGGAGGGCATGAGCTGGGCCGCGCTGCTCACTTCGGTCGCGTGTCTGGCCGCGCTGTCGCTGCCGTTCGTGTTCGGGGAGAAGACCGACCCCTCCCAGGCGAAGCCCTACTTCTCGCACGGGCGGCTCATCTCGGGGGTGATCGTGCCCTTCCTCGTCCTGTATCTGCGCGGCATCCAGGTGGCGTGTGCGCGGCTGCCCGGTCGCGCCGCCGGGGCGGCGGCGTGGGGCTGCGTCGGCGCCGTCGTGCTCGTCGTCGCCGTCTCGGAGATCGCCATCCACCGCGAGATCTTCCTCAGCGCCTACAACGGGTATCACCTACCCTGACCCGCTCGATGCCCGAGCGGATGTCCACGGCGCGTCGGATCGTCTACGGGCTCGGACCCGGCATGGATCGTTTCGGCCTCGGGAGGCTCGCGTTCGGCGGTGGCGCCGCGTCCCTGGCGCTGGGCTGCGCGCTGCTCGCCGGCCTGAAGCTCTGGCTCGTGGCCGACGACGAGGTGGTGGCCCGGGCGATTCCGCACGATCACCAGCGCTACGCCGAGATGGCCTTCGAGGTGGTCCACGGTCGCTGGTTCGGGGCGTACGGCCCCATGACGCTGATCCGCGAGCCCGCGTACCCGCTCTGGGTGGCGGGGGTGCACGTGACGGGCGTCCCGCTGCGGCTTGCCGCCGAGGTCCTGCTGGCCGCCGCGGCGGCGCTCTTCGTCGCCGCGCTGCGGGGGGCGGGCGTGCCCGCGGCGCTGGCGCTCGCGTGCTTCGGCCTCCTCGTGCTCCAGCCCCACAGCTTCCTGGTGAACCGCGAGCTGCTCGCGGCCGGCTTCTATCTGCCCGTGCTGCTGGTCGCGCTGAGCGGACTCCTGATCGCCGCGCGCGCCGCGAGCCCTCGGCGGCGCGCCCTCCACGCCGCCTGGGCGGGGCTGGCCCTCGGCGTGCTGTGGACCACGCGCCCGGAGAAGCCGCTCGTGGCCGCGGTGATCCTGGCGTTCGTACTGCTCGATCTCGCCAGGCGGCGCGGGGGCGCTGCGCCCTGGCGGCGCGCGGCCGGCCCGGCGCTGGTGCCGCTGGTCGGCGCGGTCCTGGGCATCGGAGCGGTGGTGACGGGCTTCGGCACCCTGAACGCGCGACACTACGGATTGTTCCTCACCTCGGACCTCTCGGCCCCGGGCTTCGTGGCCGCCAACGCCGCGCTGCTCGGCATCGAGCACGACGCTCCGCGGCGCTTCGTGCTGGTGCCCCGCGACGCGCGCGAGCGCGCCTACGCGGCGAGCCCGGCCTTCCGCGAGCTGCGTGCCCAGCTGGAGGGGCCCGGCTGGGGCCGCAACGTCGGCTGCCGTCTGCTTCGGGTGTGCGACGACTTCGCCGGGGCGTGGTTCATGTGGACGCTGCGCGAGGCGGCGGCGCAGACGGGGCACATGGAATCCGCGCCGCAGGCCGACGCCTTCTTCCAGCGGATCGCCGACGAGATCGCCGGGGCCCGCGCCCGCGGCGAGCTCCCGGCGGCGCGCGCGACCCTGCCACTGCTCCACCCCTACCCCGAGACCTACCTCGCTTATCTGGGCAGCTCCTTCCGGCGCATCGCCCGGCGCATCGCGATGCCCGGAGACGCCCCCGACTGGGAGCTGCCGCGCGACGACCCCTCGACGCCCGCGTCGGTGGTGCGGCTCTTCGATGAGGTCGCCAATCGCCGCACGCAGCTCAGCGCGGCGCGCACCGTCGTCATCGAGGGCTGGGCTTCGGCCGCGGGCGACGCCATCGAGCGGGTTTCCCTGCTGCGGCCGGAGTGGCGCGGCGCACGGCCCGCCAGCGCGCCGCTCCGATCCGAGGTGATTGGCGCGCTCGCGCCTCCCGACGGCCCACGCGAGCGGCTGCGCTTTCGCTTCGAGGTCGCCAAGGAAACCGGCGCCTTCCGCACGCTGGAGCCGACGATCGCCGTCGCGCGCGAGTCCGGCGCGACGACGGAGCTGCCGCTGCCGCCGGTGGGTCGTTCCGCCGAGCGCGACGGAGTCCGGATCGTGGTGGACGCGATCGACGAAGGCGAAGGCGGGCGCGCCGCGCGCCGTGGGGTGCGGTGGGCGCTCTGGCGCGCCCACGCGCTGGGGGTCCGGGTGCTGACGCCCCTGGGCGCCCTGGCTGCCCTGGTGCTGCTGCTGCCGCCCTGGCGCGGGCGCAGGGTCGACCTCGTCGTCGAGGCGCTGGGCCTAACGGCCGTCGTCGTGGCCGGCCGCGTCGCCATGCTCACGATCGTCAACGCGTCCTCGCTTCCCGCCTGGAGCAGCCGCTACGTCTACCCGGTCGTCTCGCTCTACAGCTGCACGCTGCTGCTCCTGGTCTTCGCAGCGCTGCGTCGCTGGCGGCTCCGCGCTGCGGGGGATCCGGGCTAGACTGCTCGCTCCCGCGTCCTGGCGTGGCGGCGTCGACGGCGGCGGGGAGGGCGATCCGTGGCCGATGAGCGCAGCGCGGTCCTGGTGGGCGCGGCCCAGCTCACGCAGCGCGACGCGGACCCGCACGAGGCCCCGGGTCCCCTGGCCATGCTGGCGCAGGTGGCCCGCGAGGCGGCCGAGGACGCCGGCGCCGGCGACAGCGCGCTGCGCGCGCTCGACACCCTGGGCGTGGTCCAGGTGGTGGGGTGGGGGGCGCGGAACGGGCCGCGGCTGCTGGCCGAGGCGCTCGCGGCGAAGCCCGCGCGCGAGCTCGTGACGGCGATCGGCGGGGAGTTGCCCGTCACTCTCGTCAACCACATCGCGCAACGGATCGCCGACGGCGAGGTGCGCGTGGCGCTGGTGGCGGGCTGCAACAATCTTCGGACGCTTCGGCTTGCGCGCGAGACCGGCATCCGGCCGGACTGGGAGCGCGGAGGGAGCGGCGAGCCCGAGCTCTTCGGCGAGGAAAAGCCGGGAAGCTCGCCGCGCGAGCTGGCCTACGGGCTGAACGCTCCCGCGTTCGTGTATCCCGTCTTCGAGAACGCCCTGCGCGCGCGGCGGGGGCTCGACCTCGAGACCCATCGCCGACGCATCGGCGCGCTCATGAGCCGCTTCAGCGAGGTGGCGGCCCGCAATCCCTACGCCTGGTTCCCGGTCGCGCGCAGCGCCGAGGAGATCGCCCGGCCCACCCCGCAGAACCGGATGATCGCGTTCCCCTACACCAAGTACATGAACGCGGTGATCGAGACCGACCAGGCGGCGGCGGTGTTGATGATGTCCGCGGCTGCGGCTCGCTCCCTGGGCGTACCCGAGGAGAAGTGGGTCCACTGGTGGGCCGGCGCGCACGGGCAGGAGGAGGCGTGGTTCCCGAGCGAGCGGCCCGACTTCGCCGAGTGTCGGTCGCTGGGCGACACCGTGGGCCGCGCTCTCGCCGGGGCCGGCGTCGCGCTGGAGGCGATCGATCACGTGGACCTCTACAGCTGCTTCCCGGTGGCGGTCGAGATGGCCTGCGAGATGATCGGCCTCGACGAGGACGACCCGCGCGGCCTCACCGTGACCGGGGGGCTTCCCTACGCGGGGGGGCCGACCAACAACTACACGCTCCACGCGCTGGCGACGATGATGGAGCGGCTGCGCGCCCGGCCCGGCTCGAAGGGGCTCGTGACCGGAAACGGCTGGTACCTGACGAAGCACTCCGCCTGCGTCGCCTCCACGGCGCCTCCGGGGGGGCGGGCCCGCCGGGCCGCTCCGCCCCCGGTCGGTGTGCGTCGCGCTCCCGAGCCGCCGGCCGAGGAGGTCCGCGGGCGCGGCACGCTGGAGGCGTACACCGTTCGTTACGAGCGCGACGGCGCCCCGAAGCAAGGCATCGTGCTCGGGCGCATGGACGACGGGCGGCGCTTCCTGGCCAACACCCCGGACGATCGCGCGCTGCTGGAGTCGTTCGCCGCCGTGGAGGGGGTGGGTCGCGAGGGCCGCCTGTCGACGGCCGACGGCCACCACGTCTTCGATCCCGCCTGATCGCTGCGGGCGGAGGGGACAAGGAGAAGAGCCATGCCCGAGTTCTGCCAGGTGGAGCGCGACGGACGCATTCTCACCGTGACGATGGACCGCCCCGAGGTGATGAACGCCCTCCATCCCCCCGCCAACTTCGAGCTCGAGAAGGTCTTCGACGAGTTCGCCGCGGAGCCGGACCTCTGGGTCGCCATCCTCACCGGCGCCGGCGATCGCGCGTTCAGTGCGGGCAACGACCTCAAGCACCAGGCGTCGGTGGGCGCCGGCATCAAGCTGGCGGCGACGGGCTTCGCGGGCCTCACCTCGCGCTTCGACAACCCCAAGCCCGTGATCGCGGCGGTCAATGGGCTGGCCCTGGGCGGCGGCTTCGAGATCGCGCTGGCCTGCGACCTGGTGATCGCGTCGGAGAACGCGAGCTTCGGTCTCCCGGAGCCGCGCGTGGGGCTCGCGGCGCTGGGGGGCGGCATGCACCGGCTGCCGCGGCAGATCCCGCTCAAGCACGCGATGGGCATGTTGCTGACGGGGCGCCGCGTGTCGGCGCAGGAGGGGCTGGCGCTGGGCTTCGTCAACGAGGTGGTGCCGCCCGAGCGGCTGCTGGACGCGGCGCGGTGCTGGGCGGATCAGATTCTCGAGTGCGCTCCGCTGAGCGTGCGCGCCTCGAAGCAGTGCGCCCTCCAGGGCCTCGAAGAGGGGGGCGTCGAGCAGGCCATGAAGGGGCGCTACGACGCGCTCCGCGCCATGATCCAGAGCGCGGACTTCACCGAAGGCCCCCGCGCCTTCGCCGAGAAGCGCAAGCCGCAGTGGCAAGGGCGCTGAAGGCGCCCGCGCAGCGAGCCGCAGGCGAGCGAAGGCGGGCCCCCGGAGTGGCAAGGGCGCTGAAGGCGCCCGCGCAGCGAGCCGCAGGCGAGCGA
>Ga0224512_10002248_pt1 | contig 17802 bp, 17 predicted proteins | sample SF_May12_sed_USG_4_FD_169103 | JGI IMG/M metagenome (GOLD analysis project Ga0224512, IMG submission 169103) | Sediment microbial communities from San Francisco Bay, California, United States - SF_May12_sed_USGS_13 | ecosystem: Environmental > Aquatic > Marine > Sediment | place: USA... | reverse complement strand
CTCGAACTGCGTCAGCACGCGATAGACCGTGGCCAGGCCGATGTCGATGCCCTCGGCCATCAGGCTGCGGTACACGTCTTCCGCCGAAAGGTGGCGCACTTTGCTGTTCTCAAACAGCTCCAGCACCTTGCGCCGGGGCAGCGTGGCCTTGAGTCCGATGTCTTTAAGGCTTTGCGCCGAGCTCATCGATTATCATTATATGCCGATGTTCCGCGCGCTCACCTTGCTCCTGGCGCTGCAGCTGACGGGCTGCGGCTGGCTTGCGCCCTATCGCATCGACATCCAGCAGGGCAACTTCGTGTCGCAGGACATGGTGGCGCAGCTGAAGCGCGGCATGACGAAGGATCAGGTGCGCTTCGTTCTCGGCACACCCTTGCTCACCGACATGTTTCATGCCGATCGCTGGGACTACGTCTATCTGCTCGAGCGGCCCGGCGAGCCGCGCGCGCAGCGCCACCTGGCCGTGATCTTCGAGGACGACAGGCTGGCGCGGCTCGACGGCGACATCGAGGCCGCGGCGCGCGCCAAGGAGCCGGCGCAATGAAGGTGGCGGTGGCAGGCGCCGGCGGACGCATGGGCCGCGCGCTGATCGAGGCCGTGCTTGCGGACCGCGAACTCACGCTCGCCGCGGCACTCGATGCCGCGGGCAGCCCGGCCCTCGGGCAGCCGGCGGGCGACCTGACGATCGTCGCCGACCTTGGTCAGCTGGCCGGGGCCGAGGCGCTGATCGATTTCACGCGACCCGAGGGCACGCTTGCGCACCTCGATGCGTGCCTGAAGCACGGCAAGCCCATGGTCATCGGCACCACCGGATTCGCCGCGGCGCAGAAGGCGCGCCTCGCCGAGGGCGCACGCCGCATCCCGATCGTCCTGTCCCCCAATTTCGCCATCGGCGTGAACGTGGTGTTTCGCCTGGCGCAAACCGCCGCGGCGGCCCTGGGGGACGCCTACGACGTGGAGATCGTCGAGGCGCACCATCGCCACAAGGTGGACGCGCCCTCCGGCACGGCGCTCAAGCTTGGTGAGCTGGTGGCGCACGCCCTGGGCCGGGACCTGGGCAAGGTTGCCACGCACGGGCGCGCCGGCGACACTGGCGAGCGGCCTGCCCAGGCCATCGGCTTTCATGCCATTCGCGGCGGCGACATCGTCGGCGAGCACACGGTGATCTTCGCCGGCACCGGCGAGCGGGTGGAGATCACGGTGCGCTCGCAGAGCCGCATGACCTACGCCGCCGGGGCTTTGCGTGCGGCCAAATGGCTGCGCGGCCGTGGCCCCGGGCTGTACGACATGTTCGACGTGCTTGGCCTGAGGTAGCCGGCGCGGTATAATTTGGCGCTCTGACGAGCGGGAGGGGCGCAAGCCTCTTCCGCTTTTTCACATCTACTCCGGGAGTTCCGCTTTGCCAGCGTTCGATTCCGCCGTCCTCGTCCTCGCCGACGGGGCGGTGTTTCGGGGCCGCGGCGCGGGCGCCCCGGGAATCGCCACCGGCGAAGTGGTGTTCAACACGGCGATCACCGGCTACCAGGAAATCCTCACGGATCCCTCCTATTGCGGCCAGATCGTCACCCTCACCTATCCGCACGTTGGCAATACCGGTGTCAACGCCGAGGACGAGGAATCAAACAAGGTGCACGCCGCCGGTCTGGTGGTGCGCGATGTGCCGGCGCTCATGTCGAACTGGCGTGCGCAGCACAGTCTCGGCGACTACCTGGCGGAGCGCGACGTGGTGGCGATCGCCGACATCGACACGCGGCGGCTGACCCGGCTGCTGCGGGAAAAGGGCGCCCAGAGCGGCTGCATCATGACCGGCCAGGTCAGCGTCGACCAGGCGCTCGCGGCGGCGCGCGCTTTTCCGGGTCTGGCGGGCATGGATCTGGCAAAGGAAGTCACCACCCGCGAGCCGTTCGAGTGGCGCGAGGGCGCGTGGGAGCTGGGCAAAGGCTACCGCCGCATCGACGGCGACGCGAAATTCCACGTCGTCGCGTACGATTACGGCATCAAGCGCAACATCCTGCGGCTGCTCGCCGACCGCGGCGCGCGCGTCACGGTGGTGCCGGCGCAGACGCCCGCGCGCGAGGTGCTGCGCATGAGACCCGATGGCGTGTTCCTGTCCAACGGTCCCGGCGATCCGGAGCCCTGCGACTATGCCATCGCGGCGATTGGCGAAATCCTCGACGCGACGCGCGTCCCCGTGTTCGGCATCTGCCTCGGGCACCAGTTGATGGGTCTTGCCTCGGGGGCGAAAACGCTGAAGATGAAATTCGGCCACCACGGCGCGAACCACCCGGTGAAGGACCTCGACACCGGTCGCGTGGTGATCACGAGCCAGAACCACGGCTTCGCCGTCGACCCGGCGAGCTTGCCCGCCAGCCTGCGGCCGACGCACGTATCGCTATTCGACGGCTCGCTGCAGGGGCTGGCGCGCACCGACCGGCCGGCGTTCTGCTTCCAGGGTCACCCCGAGGCGAGCCCGGGGCCGCACGACGTTGGTTATCTGTTCGACCGCTTCGCCGAGATGATGAGCGATGCCCAAGCGCGCTGACCTGCACTCGATCCTCATCATCGGCGCCGGGCCGATCGTCATCGGCCAGGCCTGCGAGTTCGACTACTCCGGCGCGCAGGCCTGCAAGGCGTTGCGCGAAGAGGGCTACCGCGTGGTGCTGGTGAATTCCAATCCGGCCACCATCATGACCGACCCGGAAATGGCGGACGCCACCTACATCGAGCCGATCACCTGGCAGATGGTGGCGCGCATCATCGAGCGCGAGCGCCCCGACGCGCTCCTGCCCACCATGGGCGGGCAGACCGCGCTCAACTGCGCGCTCGACCTGGCGCGCGAAGGCGTGCTGGAGAAGTTCGGCGTGGAAATGATCGGCGCCTCGCGCGAGGCGATCGACAAGGCCGAGGACCGGGAAAAGTTCAAGCGGGCGATGACGCGCATCGGCCTCGCTTCGGCGCGCTCCTCGCTTGCCCACTCGATGGAGGAGGCGCTGCAGGTGCAGGCGAGCCTCGGCTTCCCGGTGGTCATCCGGCCCTCGTTCACGCTCGGCGGCTCGGGCGGCGGCATCGCCTACAACCGGGAGGAGTTCGTCGTCATCTGCGAGCGGGGACTCGAGGCGTCGCCCACCAACGAGCTGCTGATCGAGGAGTCGGTGATCGGCTGGAAAGAGTTCGAGATGGAGGTGGTGCGCGACCGCGCCGACAACTGCATCATCATCTGCTCGATCGAGAACCTCGACCCGATGGGAGTGCACACCGGCGACTCGATCACCGTGGCGCCGGCGCAGACGCTCACCGACAAGGAATACCAGATCATGCGCGACGCCTCGATCGCGGTGCTGCGCGAGATCGGCGTCGATACCGGCGGGTCGAACGTGCAGTTCGCCATCAGCCCGGACGACGGCCGCATGCTGGTGATCGAGATGAATCCGCGCGTGTCGCGCTCCTCGGCGCTCGCTTCGAAGGCCACCGGCTTCCCCATCGCCAAGGTGGCCGCCAAGCTGGCCGTCGGCTACACGCTGGACGAGCTGAAGAACGACATCACCGGCGGCGCGACGCCGGCGTCCTTCGAGCCGACCATCGACTACGTGGTCACCAAGGTGCCGCGTTTTGCCTTCGAAAAATTCCCGCAGGCCAACGATCGCCTCACCACGCAGATGAAGTCGGTCGGCGAAGTGATGGCGATCGGCCGCACGTTCCAGGAGTCGCTGCAAAAGGCCCTGCGCGGCCTGGAAGTCGGCGTCGACGGCCTCAACCAGCGCACGACCGACCGGGAGACGATCGAGCGCGAGCTCGGCGAGCCGGGGCCGGAGCGCATCTGGTTCGTGGGCGATGCGTTCGAGAACGGCTTTACGCTCGAGGAGGTGCAGCGCCTGACGCGCATCGATCCCTGGTTCCTCGCGCAGATCCAGGAGATCGTCGAGCTGGAGATGCGCCTGGACGACCAGAAGCTCGCCGAGATCGACGCCGAAACCCTGCGCCTGCTGAAAAGGAAGGGCTTTTCCGACCGGCGCCTCGCCTACCTGTTCAATACGAGCGAGATGGCGGTGCGCGAGAAGCGCCACAAGCTTGGCATCCGCCCGGTATACAAGCGCGTCGATACCTGCGCCGCCGAATTCGCCACCAACACCGCGTACCTGTACTCGACCTACGAGGAGGAGTGCGAGGCCGAGCCCAGCGCGCGCCGCAAGATCATGGTGCTCGGCGGCGGCCCGAACCGCATCGGCCAGGGCATCGAGTTCGACTACTGCTGCGTGCACGCGGCGCTCGCGCTGCGCGAGGCGGGTTTCGAGACCATCATGGTCAACTGCAACCCGGAGACCGTGTCCACCGACTACGACACCTCCGATCGCCTGTACTTCGAGCCGCTCACCCTCGAGGACGTGCTCGAGATCGTCGACAAGGAAAAGCCCTGGGGCGTGATTGTGCAGTACGGCGGGCAGACGCCGTTGAAATTGGCGCGCGACCTCGCCGCCGCCGGGGTGCCGATCATCGGCACGAGCGCCGATTCGATCGACATCGCCGAGGACCGCGAGCGCTTCCAGAAGCTTCTGGAGAAGCTCAAGCTGCGCCAGCCGCCCAACCGCACGGCGCGCTCGGCGGCAGACGCCGTGAAGCTCGCCGAGCAGATCGGTTACCCGGTGGTCGTGCGGCCGAGCTACGTGCTGGGCGGGCGCGCGATGGAGATCGTGCATCATCAGAGCGATCTCGAGCGCTACATGAAGAGCGCGGTCAAGGTGTCGAACGACGCCCCGGTGCTGCTCGATCGCTACCTGTCCAACGCTATCGAGGTGGACGTGGACTGCATAGCCGATGGCGAAGTCGTGCTGATCGGCGGCATCATGGAGCACGTGGAGCAGGCCGGCGTGCATTCGGGTGACTCGGCCTGCTGCCTGCCCCCGCATTCGCTCGCCCCGGAGCTGGTGCGCGAGCTGCGCGTGCAGACCGAGATGATGGCGCGCGCGCTGCAGGTGCGCGGGCTCATGAATGTGCAGTTCGCCATCCAGGGTGCCGACGTGTACGTGCTCGAAGTGAATCCGCGCGCCTCGCGCACGGTGCCGTTCGTGTCCAAGGCCACAGGCCGGCCGCTCGCCAAGATCGCGGCGCTCGCCATGGCCGGCATCGGTCTCGCCGCGCAGGGGATCAGGGGTACCATCACGCCGCCCTACTACTGCGTGAAGGAAGCGGTGTTCCCGTTCGGCAAGTTTCCGGGCGTCGACACCATTCTCGGGCCCGAAATGAAATCCACCGGCGAAGTGATGGGGGTGGGGGAAACCTTTGGCGAGGCGTTCGTCAAATCGCAGCTTGCCGCCGGCGTCAGGCTGCCCAAGGACGGGCGCGCTTTCATCAGCGTGCGCGACGGCGACAAGCCAGCCGCCGCGGGGGTGGGGCGCGAACTCGCGGCACTGGGCTTCACGGTGCTCGCGACGCGCGGCACCGCGACGGCGCTGGCGGCTGCGGGCGTGGCCGCGACGCCGGTGAACAAGGTGGCGGAGGGTCGGCCGCACATCGTCGACATGATCAAGAACGGCGAGGTGAGCTTCATCGTCAACACGGTGGAGGATACGCGCACGGCAATCTCGGATTCGCGCTCCATCCGCACCACGGCGCTGCAGGCGCGCGTGACCTACTACACCACCATCGCCGGGGCGAAGGCCGCCTGCGCCGGCATGCAGCACCTTTCCCGGCTCGAGCCCTATCGCCTGCAGGACCTGCATGCGAAACTCGGGGCGGTCCCCCTTGCCCGAGCGGTAGCATCCACTTCCTGATGGCCAAGACCCCCATGACCTTACGCGGCGCGGAAAAGCTGCGCGCCGAGTTGCACAGGCTGAAAACCGTCGAGCGTCCGGCCAATTCGAAGGCCATCGCGGAAGCGCGGGCGCACGGCGATCTGTCGGAGAACGCGGAGTACGACGCGGCGCGCAATCAGCAGGGCTTCATCGAAGGACGCATTTCGGAGATCGAGGCAAAGCTCGGCAACGCCAATCTGATCGATCCCAAGCTGCTCGACGCCGACGGGCGCTGCGTGTTCGGCGCCACCGTGGACCTCGAAGAGAAAGGCGTCGGCGCGGTGACCTACCAGATCGTCGGCGAGGACGAGGCCGACATCAAGGCCGGGAGGATCTCGATCTCTTCGCCGATCGCGCGGGCGCTGATCGGGAAGGAGGCCGGCGACCAGGTCGACGTGCATACCCCGGGCGGGGTGAAGCAGTACGAGATCCTGGACGTGCGCTACGAGTAGGTGCCTGCGGATGATGGCGCTCGCCCTGGCGGCCGCGTGCTCGCCGGGGGAAGGCGACGCGCCCTACCTGGAATTTCTCGGCGGCGGCTTCGTCTTCAACTACCGGCTGGCGCAGGCCGAGTACGGCTTCGTCGTGAAGCGCCTGCGTCGAATTCCGGACGGTACGATCCTCGAAGCGGTGCTGGCGAACCCCGGCGGCGGGGAACCTTTCGTTCTGCGCGAGACCGCGGCGTGGGATCGCCTGGAGTACGTGTTCCGGTCGCCGCCCGTGCGCGGCGTCAAGGCCAACCACGACTATCGCGTCGAGGTGCGGCTCATCGACCCCGTGGACCGGCGCGTCCTTGCGACTTACGCGCGGGCTTTCCGCTCGGACGTCGACCAATCGGTGTTGCCCGAGCGCGCGCCGGTGGTCGGGCCCGGGTATCAGCCGGCGCCTCGCTGACTTCGGGCTTCGGGCGGTAGACGACCAGGATCTTGCCGATGTGCTGCACCGGGTGCGCACTTGTACGCTCGCAGATGCTCGCCAGCGCCACTTCGCGCTCGTCGCGGTTGAGCGGCGCGGCGCGGATCTTGATCAATTCATGATGCGTCAGGGCGCGGTCGATCTCGGCGATGACCGCGTCGGTGAGGCCTTTTTCGCCCAGCTGCAGGATGGGGTGGAGCGAATGTGCGCGCGCCTTCAGCAGTTTGCGATCCATGCCGCGAGTATAAGATCGATGACGATGGCCAAATCGAGCAAAGCGTGGCTGCGCCGCCACGTCACCGACGCGTATGTCCGCCAGGCGAAGGAGGCGGGCTACCGCTCGCGCGCGGCGTACAAGCTGCTGGAAATCGACGCCCGGGACCACCTTCTCAGGCCCGGGATGCGCGTGCTCGACCTCGGCGCCGCGCCCGGCGGCTGGTCGCAGGTCGCCGCCGAGAAAGTGAAGCCCGGCGGCACGGTGGTCGCCGTGGACCTGCTGGAGACGAAGCCGATTCATGGCGTGACGATATTCAAGGGCGATTTTCGCGAAGCCGACCTGGAGAGCGCCCTGGGCGGGAAGGCCGACGCGGTGCTTTCGGACATGATGCCCAACATCACTGGCGTACCCTCGGTGGACCAGGCGCGCGCCGCGCAACTGCTGCTGTCGGCGATCGAGCTGTGCCACAGAGTCCTGAAGCCGGAAGGGGTGTTCCTGGTGAAGATGTTCCACGGCGAGGCGTTCGACAAGGTGCTCGACGCGCTGAAATCGTCGTTTCAAACGGTCGCCGTGCGAAAACCGTCGGCCTCCCGCGGCGAGTCCCGGGAGAACTATTTGCTTGCGCGCCGAAGAATTAAGCATTGAACCCGGGCTGCTCGCCGCAATCTACCGTTTGGGCGTAAACTCAACCACTCGCGGCGCTCTGGCCCCCCGAAGGAGCAAGTCCTTGAACAACATGCTTAAAAACCTCGTCATCTGGCTGGTGATCGGCCTCGTGCTGATGACGGTGTTCAACCAGTTCAACACCCGCCAGACGGCGCAGGCGCCGATGGAGTACTCGCAATTCCTGGACGAGGTGAAATCGGGCCGCATCTCCAAGGTGACGATCGAGGGGCGCCAGCTCAAGGCCACGACTCAGGACGGCAAGCGCGTCACGAGCTACTCACCCGGCGACATCTGGCTGGTTTCGGACCTGCTCAAGTACGGGGTCAAGGTCGAAGCCAAGCCCGAGGAGGAGCCCTCGCTCATCATGAACATCTTCGTGTCCTGGTTCCCGATGCTGCTCCTGATCGGCGTGTGGATCTTCTTCATGCGCCAGATGCAGGGCGGCGGGCGCGGCGGCGCGTTCAGCTTCGGCAAGTCGAAGGCTCGGATGCTGGATGAATCGACCAATACCGTCACGTTTGCCGACGTTGCCGGCTGCGAAGAGGCGAAGGAGGAGGTTTCCGAGCTGGTGGACTTCCTGCGCGACCCGTCCAAGTTCCAGAAGCTCGGCGGACGCATTCCGCGCGGCGTGCTGATGGTCGGCAATCCCGGCACCGGCAAGACGCTGCTGGCGCGCGCCATCGCCGGCGAGGCGAAGGTTCCGTTCTTCACCATCTCGGGCTCCGACTTCGTCGAGATGTTCGTCGGCGTGGGCGCGGCGCGCGTGCGCGACATGTTCGAGCAGGCGAAGAAGCACGCCCCCTGCATCGTGTTCATCGACGAGATCGACGCGGTCGGCCGCCAGCGCGGCGCGGGGCTGGGCGGCGGCAACGACGAGCGCGAGCAGACGCTCAACCAGCTGCTCGTCGAAATGGACGGCTTCGAGGCCACTGTGGGCGTGATCGTCATCGCCGCTACCAACCGCCCGGACGTGCTCGACCCTGCGCTAATGCGTCCGGGGCGGTTCGACCGGCAGGTGGTGGTACCGTTGCCCGACATCCGCGGCCGCGAGGAGATCCTCAAGGTGCACATGCGCAAAGTGCCGCTCGCGCCTGACGTCAAGGCCGACATCATCGCCCGCGGCACGCCGGGATTCTCGGGCGCGGATCTCGCCAACCTGGTCAACGAGGCGGCGCTGTTCGCGGCGCGCAAGAACAAGCGGCTCGTCGACATGGACGATTTCGAGATGGCGAAAGACAAGGTCATCATGGGCGCCGAGCGGCGCTCGATGGTGATGCCGGAAGAGGAGCGCAAGAACACCGCCTATCACGAGTCGGGTCATGCGGTGGTGGCGAAGCTGCTGCCCAAGACCGACCCGGTGCACAAGGTGACCATCATTCCGCGCGGCCGCGCGCTCGGCGTGACCATGCAGCTGCCGACCGAGGACCGTTACAGCCAGGACCGGGTGCGGCTGCTCAACACGATCACGGTGTTGTTCGGCGGCCGCATCGCCGAAGAGCTGTTCATGAACCAGATGACCACCGGCGCCTCCAACGATTTCGAGCGCGCGACGGAACTCGCGCGCCGCATGGTGACGCAGTGGGGCATGTCGGACGAGCTCGGGCCGATGGTCTACGGCGAGAACGAGGGCGAAGTGTTCCTCGGTCGCTCGATCACCACGCACAAGAACGTGTCGGAAACGACGCTGCAGAAAGTCGATGCCGAAATCCGCCGCATCATCGACGAGCAGTACAAGCTGGCGCGCAAGCTCATCGAAGCGAACCGCGACAAGGTCGAAGCCATGGCGAAGGCGTTGCTGGAGTGGGAAACTCTCGACTCCGATCAGCTGGATGACATCATGGCCGGCAAGCCGCCGCGGCCGCCCAAGGTGGTCGCTGCCACGACCGCGGCGATGGGCGGCGCCGCCAACGACGGCGCGGCGGGTACCGCCGCACCGGCGTCCCCGGCGGTGTGACGCTTCGCTGCGGCAGATTCTCACTGCCGCTCGATCGGCCGCTCGTCATGGGCGTGGTGAACGTCACGCCCGACTCGTTTTCCGACAGCGGGAAGTTCCGGGATCCCGAGGCTGCGATCTGTCTCGCGCGCGCGATGATCGACGAGGGCGTCGACCTGGTCGACATTGGCGGCGAGTCCAGCCGGCCGGGCGCCGCCGGCGTCGACGAAGCCGAGGAGCTGCGCCGCGTCTTGCCCGTCGTCGAGGCATTGCGCGGCTTCCCGGTCTCGGTGGATACGCGCCGTCCGCGCGTGATGCGCGCGGTGCTGGCCGCCGGCGCCAGCATGATCAACGACATCCAGGCGCTCACCGCGCCCGGCGCGCTGGAGGCGGTGGCCGCAAGCGACTGCGGCGTATGCCTCATGCACAAGAAGGGCGAACCGGAAAACATGCAGGAGGATCCGCGCTACGACGACGTGGTGGCCGAGGTGCGGACCTACTTGGCGGGGCGTATCGCCGCCTGCGAGGCGGCGGGCATTGCGCGCGAGCGCATCGCGGCCGATCCAGGCTTCGGCTTCGGCAAGACCGTCCAGCACAACCTTACGCTGCTCAAGCGCCTTCCCGAGCTGGGCGGCCTGGGTGTGCCCCTGCTCGTCGGCTGGTCGAGGAAGTCTTCGCTGGGACGCATCACGGGGCGCGATACGAGTGAGCGGCTCGCCTCGAGCCTCGCGGCGGCTTTGCTCGCGCTGCTCGGAGGCGCGAGAATGCTGCGCGTGCACGACGTGAAGGAGACGCGCGACGTGGTTCTCGTCTGGGAAGCCTGGCGCAAGGCATGACGCGAAGCTATTTCGGCACTGACGGCGTGCGCGGCACGGTGGGCGAGGCACCCATGACCGCCGACTTCGTGCTGCGGCTGGGCTACGCAGCGGGCAAGGTGCTGGCGGCGCGCGAGGCCGGCGCCGCCGACCGGCCGGCCGTGCTCATCGGCAAGGACACGCGCATCTCCGGCTACATGATCGAGGCGGCGCTCGAGGCGGGCTTTTCCGCCGCGGGGGTGGACGTGCTGCTGTGCGGGCCGCTGCCCACGCCCGGCGTGGCCTACCTCACGCGGGCGCTGCGCCTCGCGGCCGGCGTCGTCATCAGCGCCTCGCACAACCCTTATGGCGACAACGGCATCAAGATCTTCTCCGGCGACGGCTTCAAGCTGGCCGACGCGGTGGAGTCCGAGATCGAGCGCGCGCTCGGCGAGCCGATCGGCTGCAACGCCTCGGCGCACCTGGGGCGCGCGCGGCGCGTGGATGATGCGGGTGGCCGCTACGTGGAGTTCTGCAAGTCGACGTTTCCGGTGCACCTCGACCTGCGCGGCCTGCGCCTGGTGGTGGACTGCGCGCATGGGGCGGCGTACAGCGTCGCGCCGCACGTGTTCCACGAGCTCGGCGCGGACGTGGTGCCGGTCGGCGTCTCGCCCGACGGCTTCAACATCAACGACCTGTTCGGCGCCACTTCGCCCGCACAGCTGCAGGCGGCGGTGCTGCGCCACCAGGCCGATCTCGGCATCGCGCTCGACGGCGACGGCGACCGCCTGATCATGGCGGACGCGCAAGGCGCGCTGTACGACGGCGACCAGCTGCTCTACGCCATCGTCAGGCATCGCGCGATGAAGGAAAAGGTCGCCGGCGTGGCGGGCACGCTGATGACCAACCTCGCGCTCGAGCAGGCATTCCAGCGCCTTGGCGTCGCTTTCGCGCGCGCGCGCGTGGGCGACCGCTACGTGCTGGAGCTGATGCGCGAGAAGGGCTGGCAGCTCGGCGGCGAGAATTCGGGACACATCATCTGCCTTGAGCGCCACACCACGGGCGACGGCATCGTCTCGGCGCTGCAGGTGCTCGCGGCGATGCGTGAGACGCAGAAGACCCTCGGCGAGTTGACCGCGGACCTGGTGATGTTCCCGCAGGTTCTCGTCAATGTGCAGGTGCCGCGAGGCTTCGACTGGAAGAAGGACCGCTCGATCGCCGACGCGCAGGCGGCGGCGGAGAAGTCGCTGGACGGCAAGGGGCGGGTGCTGCTGCGGCCTTCGGGGACCGAACCTCTGGTGCGCGTGATGGTGGAGGGGGAGTCGAGGCAGATTGTCGAAGCGGCGGCGAATTCCATAGCGGCAGCGGTGCGCCGGGCCGTCGCTGGCTGAACGGGGGCTTTTCTCTTGCCTAGCGACACGCGGCTCGACATCTACCGGCCGCTGGTGCAGGCGGGACCCGAGGGCATCGCGGCCGGTCAGGTCGGCGAGAAGCTGGGTCTCGCGCCGGCCGCTTCCTGAGTGAGCCTCTTCGAGCGCTGGCTGTCGCTGTGGGTGTTTCTGTGCATGGCCGCGGGAGTCGCGCTCGGGCAGTGGATGCCGGCGCCCTTCGAGGCGCTCGGGCGCCTGGAGGTGGCGAGCGTCAACCTCCCGGTGGGCCTGCTCATCTGGGTGATGATCATCCCAATGTTGCTGCGCATCGACTTCACCGCGATGGGGCAGGTGCGGCAGCACTGGCGCGGCATCGGCGTGACGCTCGCCGTCAACTGGCTGGTGAAGCCGTTCTCGATGGCGCTGCTCGGCTGGCTCTTCCTGCGACACGTATTCGCGCCATACCTGCCAGCGGCGCAGATTGACGGCTACGTCGCGGGCCTGATACTGCTCGCGGCCGCGCCGTGCACCGCGATGGTGTTCGTGTGGAGCCGGCTCACGCAGGGCGATCCCTACTTCACGCTGAGCCAGGTGGCGCTGAACGACGCCATCATGATCGTGGCGTTCGCGCCGATCGTGGCGCTGCTCCTCGGCCTCTCGGCGATCGTCGTGCCCTGGGGCACGCTGTTCATCTCGGTGTTGCTGTACATCGTCATCCCGGTTGTGATCGCGCAGCTGTGGCGCACTTTGCTCCTCAAGGACGGCGAGGCGCGTTTGCAGGCGGCGCTCGCCCGCCTGCAGCCGTTCTCGACCAGCGCGCTGCTCGCGACCATCGTTCTGCTGTTCGCGTTCCAGGGCCGGCAGATCCTGGCGCAACCGCTCATCATCGCCATCCTGGCGGTGCCGATCGTGATCCAGGTGTACTTCAATTCAGCGCTCGCCTATTGGCTGAACCGGCGCCTGCGGGTTGCGCACAGCGTGGCAGGCCCGTCGGCGCTGATCGGCGCGAGCAATTTCTTCGAGCTTGCCGTCGCGGCGGCGATCACGCTGTTTGGCTTCGATTCAGGCGCCGCGCTCGCGACCGTGGTGGGCGTGCTGGTCGAGGTGCCGGTGATGCTCTCCGTAGTCGGCATCGTCAACCGGTCGAGGGGCTGGTACGAGCGGGGCGCGGCTTGATCGGGATTCTCGACGGGTCTCCTGTCGAGCCGCTGCCGACTATCCCTTCGCGCGTCTCGGATGCGGGACCGGCACGCGCGTCACTGACGATGCGGGGGGCTCCGGTTGCAGCGTGACGTGATCGATGCCGAATCGCGCGCGCAGAAGCGCTTGCAGCTCGCGAAGCGTGCGCTCCCACCGACTAATGTCGCGCGTGACGATGTGCGCCGAAAGCGCGATGCGGCTGCCGGACAGAGTCCATATGTGCAGGTCGTGGACAGACTCGACGCCCTCCTGCCTTGCCAGTTCCATGCCGATGGCCTGCGCCGAAACGCGCAGCGGAACCCCCTCCATCAGCGCATGCACGCCCTCGCGCAGCAACCGCAGGCTCGAGACGGCGATTAGCGCGCAGATGAACAGCGACGCGATCGCGTCGATAGGCGCCCAGCCAGAGAGGGCGATGACGAGGCCCGACGCAAAGGCGCCGATCGACCCGAGCGTGTCGCCCAGCACATGGAGAGCGGCAGCACGCGCATTCATGTCGTGGCTGTGCGGCGCCAGCCATTTTATGATGCCGAGATTGACCGCAAGACCGGCCAGAGCAATCGCGGCCGCCACTGCGCCCTGGATCTCGCGCGGCTGACCGAGCCTCATGTAGGCCTCGTAGGCGATCGCCGCCCCGATCGCAAGCATCGTGCCGGCGTTGATGATGGCGGCGAATACCTCGGCGCGGCCAAAGCCGTAGGAATGGCGCCGCGAAGGCGGGCGCTTGGCCAGCCAGCCAGCGATCGCGCCCAACATGAGCGCGCCGCCGTCTGTCAGCATGTGGCCGGCGTCCGACACGAGGGCCAGCGACCCGGTCCACCAGCCTCCCAGCGCTTCGAGTGCAGCGAAGGCGAGCGTGAGCACACCGGCATAGCAGAGAACCGAGCGGGCGTCCCTTTGCCGCGGCGCGGGCGGTGGATGCGAATGGGCCATGGCGCGGAAACATTCTAGGGGTTTCAAGGCGGCGCCGACGCCCAAGCCGTCAAGTACAGCTCGCGCGAAGTCACCCGCAGCGGAAGCGGGAGATTGACGCCATGGCGACCTCGGCGCGCTCGATCGTCGCCCAGGCCTGCCTCAATGCCTCGGGCAAGAGACGCTTGGTCGTCTACAGCGCGGGCGGCCGATGAAGACGCACTGAAGAGACTCGATGACATCGGCAAGGCCGGGCAGGGGATTGTGGTGCCGGGGTAGCGGGTCGCGCCGACAAGGGTGGCGACTGGAGGTTGTCACGATCCCGCAACAATCCGGACATAGACTGCGCGGGCGTCATGATCTTCCACATTTCAACCGCTAGAGGAATTCCCCGTATGCGCATCAATGCCTTCAGCAGGATTGCGGCCCTGGCGGCCGCGGCGACGATTTCCGCACCGGCGCTCGCTGTCGACATTACAGGCGCGGGCGCGACCTTCCCCTACCCGATCTACGCCAAATGGGCGGAAGCCTACCGCAAGCAGTCGGGCGTGCGGCTCAATTACCAGTCGATCGGTTCCGGCGGCGGCATCAAGCAGATCACCGCGAAGACGGTCCAGTTCGGCGCTTCGGACAAGCCACTGGATGCAGCAGACCTGAAGAAGTACGGCCTGATGCAGTTTCCCGCGATCATGGGCGGCGTGGTGCCCGTGTACAACATCAAGGGCATCGGCGCTGGCGAAATAACCTTGACGGGAACGATGCTCGCCGACATCTACCTGGGCAAGATCAAGAAGTGGAACGACGCGGCGATCGTCGCTTTCAATGCCGGCGTGCGGCTTTCCGACCAGGCCATCACCGTCGTGCACCGCTCGGACGGCTCGGGCACGACATTCCTGTTTGCGAACTACCTGTCCAAGGTAAGCGACGAGTGGCAGAGCAAGATCGGCGAAGGCACGTCGCTCGGCTGGCCCAGCGGCGTGGGCGGCAAGGGCAACGAAGGCGTGGCCAACTACGTCAGCCGCATCGACGGCGCGATCGGCTACGTCGAATACGCCTACGCGAAGCAGAACAAGCTGGCCACCGCCAAGCTGGTGAATCGCGAGGGCACGACCGTGTCGCCGAACGAGAACTCGTTTAAGTCGGCCGCCGCCGGTGCGGACTGGCGCAAGACGCCCGGCATGGCGGTCCTGCTGACCAACCAGCCGGGCAAGCTCGCCTGGCCGATCACCGGCGCGTCGTTCATCCTGATGCACACGAAACAGCAGAACCCCGAGCGCGGCCGGGAAGTGCTCAAGTTCTTCGACTGGGCCTTCGCCAGCGGCGATCGTATGGCCGCCGAGCTCGATTACGTGCCGATGCCGGAATCCGTTGTTGTGCTGATCAAGTCGGCTTGGAAAGCGCAGATCAAAGACGCCACCGGCAAACCGCTGTACTGATCGACAGGCGAAACTGAAAGGACGGCGGTTGCCGCCCCTTTTCGTTGCGTCGGAGTATTCGAATAGAATCGACGGGTCTTGCGGATGAGCGCCGTGCCCGTTTCGGGTGCCGACTATGGGATTGCGATGACCGTGCAGCGCAATGGCGCGACGCCGCCCCGCAGGGCGGCGAGCGGCCGCTGGAAGGATGCGGCTTTCGCGTGGCTGACCCGGCTGTTCGCGCTCATGGTGTTTAGCATCCTGGCCGCGATCCTGTTTTCCCTGGTGATGGGCAGCACGCAGTCGCTGGACAAGTACGGCATCAGCTTCATCTGGCGCGACGACTGGAATCCGGTGCGCGAGGATTTCGGCGCGCTGGTGCCGATCTACGGCACGCTGATGACCTCCCTCATCGCCATGCTGATCGGCGTGCCGGTGAGCTTCGGCATCGCGCTGTTCCTCACCGAGCTCTCGCCGCTCTGGCTGAAGCGCCCCCTGGGCACCGCGATCGAGTTGCTGGCGGGGATTCCCTCGATCATCTACGGGATGTGGGGGCTGTTCGTGTTCGTGCCCCTGTTCCAGTCGCACATCCAGCCGCTGCTGATCAAGACCCTGGGCAACGTCCCCGTTCTGGGCCTCCTGTTCGAGGGCCCGCCGCTCGGTATCGGCATGCTGACCGCGGGCGTCATCCTGTCGATCATGGTGATTCCGTTCATCACGGCGGTCATGCGCGACGTGTTCGAGCTGGTGCCGCCGCTGCTCAGGGAATCGGCCTACGCGCTGGGCGGTACCACCTGGGAAGTGGTGTGGCGTGTCGTGCTGCCCTATACCCGGATCGGCGTCATCGGCGGCATCATGCTCGGCCTCGGGCGCGCGCTCGGCGAGACCATGGCCGTGACCTTCGTCATCGGCAACGCCCACCGCCTGTCGGCCTCCCTGATGCAGCCGGGCAACAGCATTGCCTCGGCGCTCGCCAACGAGTTCACCGAAGCCGTCGGCGACCTGTACTTCTCGTCGCTGATCGAGCTCGGCCTGATCCTGTTCGTCATCACCTCGATCGTGCTCGGGCTCTCCAAGCTCCTGCTGATGCGTCTGTCGCGGCAGGAAGGCACCAGGACATGAGCGTATGAGCGACATCAGCGCCGACAATCCGCTGTACCGGGTGCGCAAGCGCCGCAACGTGTTGATGCTCGCGGTCTCGGCAGTGGCGCTGAGCTTCGGCTTGTTCTGGCTGGTCTGGATCCTGGCGACGCTGCTCTACGAAGGCGGCACCGCGCTGCTGCGCATTTCGCTCTACTACCAGATGACGCCGCCGCCGGGCGCGGACGGCGGCCTCGCCAACGCCATCGCCGGCAGCCTGCTGATGGTCGGCGCGGGTACGCTCATCGGCACGCCGATCGGCATCCTTGCCGGCACCTATCTCGCGGAATACGGCCGCTCCAACTGGCTGGCAACGGGGACGCGCTTCCTCAATGACGTCCTGTTGTCGGCGCCTTCCATCGTCATCGGCCTTTTCGTGTACTCGGTCTACGTCGCGCAGGTCGGGCACTTTTCGGGCTGGGCGGGGTCGATCGCGCTCGGCCTGCTGGTCGTCCCGGTCGTGGTGCGCACGACCGACGACATGCTCAAGCTGGTACCCGACAGCCTGCGCGAGGCGGCCGCGGCGCTGGGCTGCCCGCAGTGGAAGATGGTCGTCATGGTGACCTATCGCGCGGCGCGCGCCGGCATCCTGACCGGAATCCTGCTCGCCGTGGCGCGCATCAGCGGCGAGACTGCGCCGCTGCTGTTCACTTCGCTCAATAACCAGTTCTGGTCGCTCGACATGAACCGGCCGATGGCCAACTTGCCGGTGGTGATCTTCCAGTTCGCCATGAGCCCCTACGAAGACTGGCAGCGGCTGGCCTGGGGCGGCGCGGCGCTCATCACTCTGGCGGTCCTCGCGCTCAACATCGTCGCCCGCGTCCTGTTCAGGAAGGCAGCTTAGGAGACCCGGCAATGCAAGCCCAATCTCCCGTCCTGCGGCAAGGCGCGAAGCCGAAGTCGAAGATCGAGGTGCGCGGCCTGCAGTTCTACTACGGCGGGTTCCACGCGCTGAAGAACATCACCCTGGACGTGGCGGAGCGCAAGGTCACCGCGTTCATCGGCCCCTCGGGCTGCGGCAAATCGACGATGCTGCGCACCTTCAACAAGATGTACGCCCTGTACCCCGAGCAGCGGGCCGAGGGCCAGATCCTGATGGACGGCGAAAACCTGATCGATTCCAAGCAGGACGTGTCCCTGATCCGCGCCCGGATCGGCATGGTGTTCCAGCGGCCGACGCCGTTTCCGATGTCGATCTACAACAACATCGCCTTCGGCGTACGCCTGTTCGAGAAGCTGATGAAGCGCGACATGGACGAGCGCGTGGAATGGGCCCTGACGCGCGCGGCGCTCTGGGACGAGGTCAAGGACAAGCTGCATCAGAACGGCAACAGCCTGTCCGGTGGCCAGCAGCAGCGCCTGTGCATTGCGCGCTGCATCGCCATCAAGCCCGAAGTGCTGCTGCTGGACGAGCCCTGCTCGGCGCTCGACCCGATCTCCACCGCCAAGGT
>Ga0224512_10002247_pt1 | contig 17810 bp, 10 predicted proteins | sample SF_May12_sed_USG_4_FD_169103 | JGI IMG/M metagenome (GOLD analysis project Ga0224512, IMG submission 169103) | Sediment microbial communities from San Francisco Bay, California, United States - SF_May12_sed_USGS_13 | ecosystem: Environmental > Aquatic > Marine > Sediment | place: USA... | reverse complement strand
GTTGTGCCATCTAACCCGCGCATGAAACTGCCACGCCCGGCCGAATACCGGGCGCCGTCTCTTTCAAGCCCCGAGCGTCACGCGGCGTTCGGGGCTTTCGTCCTCCACAAGTCTCCTTCCGAGCACAAGAGGGTCCCCATGTCTCCGTGCCAACACGAGCGGTCTGTCGCGTTCTCCACTGAGGGATGGACGAGCGGGGCGAACTCTCAACAACACGTCAACAGCGACCGAAAGACTCTCAAATCGTGAGAGGCATTCCCCGACTGTTTCACACTCGAATGTCCCAGTTCAGGCTCCTCGCGACCCGAAACCGCCCTAGCTAGCATCGGTGCCCCGCCTTAGCGTGGGCACGTGGCCCTCACGCCACACCGAGACGGCCTTGCACGTCGGTGGCCCCCCCAGGGCTCCGGCTATTCCGTGATCCACAATCGGGAGATGTCCCTAGAGCGAGTTCAAGGCTTGGGCATTGAAACGGTCGGGCCTGGTCACAGAGGATTTGAGTTGGCTCGGCCGGGTTGGAGGTCACCCGTAACCTCGACGTGCGGTGCCGGCCGAGGCGCCGTGTCACCAGCGTCGGTCGACGTATCCACCAAACAGGAGGTGCGTATGCGGAGGCTATTGGCAGTGCTCACGCTGGCGGTGCTGGTGGTCGCCTGTTACGACCAACCGACGGCGCTGGACGAGACCGTCGCCCCACAGGCGAGGGTCTCGCCAGCCGATCGCAAGGGCTGGGTCGTCCTTTCTGACTTTCGCTCTGAAAATGGGGAGATCGTTCGGAGCTTGCCCTGCCTCGGCGACATCCAGGTCTTCGGCACCCAAACCATCTATGCGAAGCGCACCACCACCGGCTGGGGTGGCCTGAACATGATGATCGACAACGTCTTCGAGCCGGGCCACTACGTGCAGGAAGTCGCGACCGGGTTCAAGTGGTCTCCGACGTTTGCCGCGCAGCCGGGGCACTTCCAGCTCAAGCGGGACGGTTCGACCTACCGGGCTGCGACCGAGCTGCTGGAGAACTACGTACGGGAGGATGGGGCTCTCAACCTCAAGGTCCGCACGCGGTTCTCGTTTGAGATCGACGGGAACTGGGACGGGACCGGTGACCCCCCCATCCTGTTCGATACCTACGAGTTGAAGATTCAGGCCTGCGTGGTGAACTGATCCTCACCCAGGGTCGCGGCGAGGTCGCGACCGGCCGTGATGCGCGAGGGATGAGGTTCGGCGGTCCGGACGCTCACGGCCCCGTAAGCCGTGCTGCTCCATCGACGCCTGCACACGTGCTCGCCGCCGCTACCGCTCCGGCATCGCATCCGGGGGTCGCGGGTTGAAGAAGGCGCCGGCGCCTCGGCCGGTGCCTTCTTCCGCTCTGCTCGCGTCGCGACGTCCGTCGCTCCCTCACGGCACGTGACCTCCCAAGTACGTCCCAGCGGCCCCAGGCTCCGCTCATGCGTCAAATCCCGCCGTCCCGACTAGTGGAAGTTGATGTAGCGAAACAGGTTGGAAGGCGAGGGAGTCGCTCCTGATTCCCTCGTTTTTCGTCGTTGTGTGCCGATAGTGTGCCAAGTCAAGGCAAGCCTCACGTGGTCACAAACGCAACGTGCCTTCCCCTCCTTTATGGACGCTTCTGTAGACGGTTGCTCGTTTCAGCCGTATGATCGCAGGTGAACTCGGCACACCAAGGGAGTGCCGATGACCGACCAGCTGAACCGCCTCAAGACAGTCCTCGCCGACCGCTACGCCATCGGGCGGGAACTCGGTCGTGGCGGGATGGCGATCGTCTATCTCGCCGAGGACCTGAAGCACCGGCGCAAGGTGGCCCTCAAGGTCCTGCGGCCCGAGCTGACCGCTTCGCTCGGTGCGGAGCGGTTCCTGCGCGAGATCACCACGACCGCCCAGCTCTCGCATCCCAACATTCTCCCCCTCTACGACTCCGGCGAAGCGGACGGCACGCTGTACTACACGATGCCGTTCGTGGAGGGCGAATCCCTCCGCGATCGGCTGAACCGCGAGAACCAGCTCCCCATCGAGGACGCGCTCCAGGTCACGAAGGAAGTGGCCGACGCGCTGGGCCATGCACACTCACTCGGCTTCGTGCACCGCGATGTCAAGCCGGAGAACATCCTGTTTCAGGGCGGGCACGCTGTGGTCGCGGATTTCGGGATCGCGCGCGCGGTGACGGAGGCGGGTGGCCAGCGGCTGACGGAGACAGGGTTGGCGGTGGGGACCCCGGCGTACATGAGTCCGGAGCAGGCGAGTGGCGGCCGCCAGATCGATGCGCGGAGCGACCTCTACAGCCTCGCGTGTGTTCTCTACGAGATGTTGAGCGGCGAGACGCTGTTCACCGGTCCCTCTGCGCGCGCCATCATTGCGAAAGTGCTGAGTCTCCCTCCCACTCCTGTGCGCATGTTGCGCCCCCGCGTGCCGGAAGGAGTGGAGCAGGCCATCCTCGTTGCGCTCGACAAATCGGCCGTGGACCGGTTCGCGACAGTTGGTGCGTTCGCCGCGGCCCTCGAGGAAGGCGTCAAGGCCGAGCCCGAGCAGCGGCTCCCCGGGTTGCCGGGACCCGCGGGACGGGGCTCGGCATGGTCCCTCTCGAAAGTGATCGCCAACGCCACCGCGTATCTCTTGGGTGCGCTCGTGTTGTTTACTGCGATCGGTCTGCTAACCACGGTGGTCTATGACGTCAAGATGCAGCTGCCGGCCGAGTATACGCCGTCGCGTACGGACTTTCCCGTCGTCGGCGTGCGCGCGGCGACGCCGGCGATCATCCTTGGCTCCGCAGTGGTAGTGGTGTACGTCGTCCTGAAGTATTTGATGCGGTTTCCGGTCTTCCTCCTCCGCCGTTTCCTCGACGTCGGGCCAGCGCTCGACGACTGGGTTCGCCGATCCACCGGCACTTGGCGTCGGATGTGGGGGTCGGTGCACTCGGCGGCCGTCGCCGAGCTCTTCTTGGTGGCTGCGCTCGGCGCATCGATCCTGGTCCTTTTCGCGTACCGGCGGCTCCTCGCCTCGCTGTGGACCGACGATACGGAAATTCTGTCGTGCTCTTTCAGACCACTGCACGAATCGTACACCATCGCCGTGATCTCCCTCCTGGCAGTCCTCGCTGTCGGTTGGATCGGGGTCTCACGGTACCTGCACAGGCGTCAGGCTCGTGGTGTCGGTGTCGCGGTGGCTCGATGGGGCGGCCTGGTGTGGATGTTCATCCTCGTCATGATCATGACGATGCCGTGGCGACTGTTGTACCAAAACGAACGGGAACGTGCGCTCCTGGACGACGAGCGCGTCTACATTCTCGTCGAACGGGATGCGGATCTCGTGGTCTACAATGCCGAGCGGCGATCGACGCGACTATATCGCAAGGATGGCACGGTCGATCTCAAGCGATTGAATACGAGTGGTTACGTCTTCGAGAATGCGGAGGAGTTTGCAGCGGACTCCGGATGTTGATCCCAGGTGGTGAACGCTCGATCAGAGCCACACACGGGGGGACGGTATGAAACGGCTGATAGTGAACGCCATGCTCGTGGTGTTCCTGGGTGCTGCCGGTGCTGAAGCGGCAGCGGCGCAGAGCGCGGGTGCTGGGGGGATCCTGGATTGGATTCACAAGCTGAGCGGCCCACAGTTCTTTGGGGTTGGAATCACTGCGTACGGGACCTTGCAGGGAGAATCCGGGATACGCGCCAGGCTTTCGGTGGTGCACCGCTGGTCCATTGATGAAGAGGAAGAGGTGATCCCGCCCGAGTCGAATATCACGATGTGGACCTTGCAACCCACGTTAGAGTTTCCTCTCAAGGACGTTCCTCTCGAGTTGGTCGTCGGTGTGGCATTTCACCGGTTTCAGAAGGATGTCGATCCCTTTTGGCACTACTCGGTCCCGGTGCTCATTCAAGGGCGTTTTCCAGTGAACAGTTCGAAATCAGTTCTTCTGAGACCCGGTGTCGGTATCCATGTCTTCCCGGCATTCGGGCCCAATGATTTCTTGCCTCTCAACGTCGACGTATCGCGGGACACCGCGGAGCTGGTGCTGCAACTCTTTGTCGGAATCGATTTCCGGCTGACCGGCTTGAGATGACGAGGCCCACAAACAAGAGCGGGCACCGCGCTTGCCGAGATCGAGAGGTGGATCAGGGTTAGCCGCCCCACGGCCTGACGCCACAGTTGCGCGGTCTATGCCCCTCCCGATTTGAGCGTTCTTCGGTTGCTCAGAGGAAATCACTGACTCCTCCGGCTGACTGTAGGGCCCCGAGCGTCACGCGGCGTTCGGGGCTTTCCTTCCTAGCTGAACTCGTCTGAGAATCCTACCTTAGTGCCATCCCGGCCGAGGTCCTCCCATGACCGACCTGGTGGACCGCCTCAAAGTCGCCATCGCCGACCGCTACACCATCCAGCGCGAGCTGGGTCGTGGGGGCATGGCCGCGGTCTACCTGGCGACCGACCTCCGGCACGACCGCCCCGTGGCCCTCAAGGTCCTGAAGCCTGAGCTCGCCCAGGCCCTCGGCGCCGACCGATTCCTGCGCGAGATCAAGACGACGGCGCAGCTCACGCATCCCCACATCTTGCCCCTGCTCGATTCCGGAGACGCCGACGGGTTTCTCTACTACGTCATGCCCTATGTCGAAGGGGAGTCGCTACGGGATCGACTGACTCACGAGAAGCAGCTCCCCGTAGACGATGCGCTCCAGATCAGTCGGGAAGTGGCGGACGCGCTGAGCTACGCCCACAGTCACGGGGTGATCCACCGCGACATCAAGCCGGAGAACATCCTGCTCCAAACGGGGCACGCGGTGGTCGCGGACTTCGGGATCGCACGGGCCGTGGATCAGGCGGGTGGGGACAAGCTCACGGAGACGGGGCTCGCGATTGGGACGCCAGCCTACATGAGTCCGGAGCAGGCAGCGGGGAGCCAGGATCTGGACGGACGCTCCGATCTCTACGCGCTCGGCTGTGTCTTGTACGAGATGCTGGCCGGGCAGCCGCCGTTCACTGGCCCCACGGTCGAGAGCGTGATCCACCAGCATCTGGCGGTTGAGCCACCCAACATCACGGCCATTCGCCCGGCCGTTCCCGCGCAGGTGGCAGCGACGTTGCAGCGGGCGTTGGCCAAGACGCCGGCCGACCGGTTCAACCCGGTGGCCCTGTTCGCCGAGGCGCTCGGGTCCCGGGGGTCCGCGGCGGTGACATCAGCGCCGGTCATGACGGTGAGCCACGTCCCCCGACGATTCTCGTGGGAGCGGATCGCGCTGCTGGGGATCGCGGCTCTGGTGGTGATTGGTGCGGCAATCGTGGTGGGCCGATGGACGCGCTCGGGCTCGCCTGAGCCCTCGGCAACTGGAACGCACCCGCGCAGCGCCATCGCGGTCTTGCCGTTCGAGAACCTGAGCGGCGAGGGCCCCAACGCCTACTTCGCGGCCGGGCTCCACGACGAGCTGATCACGCAGCTCGCGAAGGTTGCGGCGCTGAAGCCGATCAGCCGGACGTCCGTGATGGAGTACGCGACGCGGACGAAGCCGCTCCGCCAGATCGCGGACGAGCTGACCGTCGGCACGATCATCGAGGGCAGCGTGCAGGTGGTGGGGGAGCGGCTGCGGGTGAACGTGCAGCTGATCGATGCCGCGACGGACCAGCACCTCTGGGCGGAGCGGTACGACCGCACGCTGGACGATGCGTTTGCGGTCCAGAGCGACATCGCGCACCAGATCGTGGCGGTGGTGGGGGCCACACTCGGCGGCGCTGAACAGATGGCGATTGCCGAAACCCCCACAGCCAACGCCGAGGCCTACCGGCTGTACCTGCAGGGACAGGAGTACTATCAACGGCCGGGCTACCTGCGTCGCAATTGGGAGATCGCGCAGGACTTCTATGAGCGGGCGGTGGCCCTGGACCCGACGTTCGCTCTCGCCCACGCGGTGCTCTCCGAGCTGCATGGCCGAATCTTCTGGCACCGGCACGATCCGTCGCCGGACCGACTGGTGCGCCAGCGGACGGAAGCAGAGATCGCGTTGCAGCTTGCGCCCAACCTGGCGGAGGCGCACCGCGCCATGGGGTTGGTGCACCACTTCGAACGGGATGGGCAGGCGGCGCTCGAGGAGTATCACATCGCGCTGGCTGGCATGCCGAATGACGCCTTTCTGTGGAACCTGATTGGGGGCGTGAATCGCCGGCTCGGACACTGGGACGAGGCGCTTGGAGCCCTCGACAAGCTCGTCGCGCTCGACCCGCGCAACGCTGATCGTTTTCGCGATCTGGGTGGCGGCACGTTGCGCTTCCTCCACTCGTATCAGGAGGCCGTGGAATGGTACAGCCGAGCCATGGCCCTGGCGCCGGACGTTGCGGGGGTGGACGTGGAACGCGGGTGGACCTGGGTCGAGTGGCACGGCCGGCTGGACTCACTCCGGGCGGCGCTGGATCGCCATCTCCCGGATGTCGATCTCGGTGATGAGGGCAGCGCGAGCGCTGCGCGAGCCCGCATGCTGTTCTGGGAGCGGAAGGCCGACAGCCTGCTTGCGCTGCTCCGTCGGACGCCGCAGCCGGTCTTTGACGGTCAGCAGTTCTACCTGCCGACGGCGCTGTATGCGGCATGGGCCCACCAGCTGCGTGGGGATGGTGTGGCGGCACAGGCAGCCTTCGGTTCGTCTCGAGCGCTGCTCGACTCTGTGGTGGCGCTACTCCCCGACGACTGGCGGGTGCACGCCGCACGGGGCCTGGCGCTCGCCGGCCTCGGCCGACGACACGAGGCGCTCCGCGAAGTGCGGTGGCTGGAGCAGTCGCCGGCCTACCGCGAGGACGCCCTCGACGGGCCGCTCCTCGGCGAGGACCGCGCGCGGATTCTGGCGGCGGTTGGCGAATCGGATGCGGCTCTCGAGGAGATCGAGCGTTTCCTGACGCGACCCTCCGAGCTCAGCGTCCATACGCTGCGCCTCGACCCGCGCTGGGACCCGATCCGCAACGATCCGCGGTTTCAGGCGCTGCTCGAGAAGTACGACCCGCCGCAGCCGGTGCGCTTCTAGAGGAGCGAGATCACAAATGTTGGTGTGCCAGTTGTGTGCCAACTCAGCCACGCTCAGCCCAACCCAGCGAAACGCAGGCAAACAAATCAGTCCTCTAATTGCTCACGCAGCAATACGTAGCCGCACTCAGACGAACGCAGCCAAACTCAGCGAAAGTCGTTCAGAGTGAATGGGGTTGCCGCAATCGCTCGCAGGCTCGCGATCGCACGCGTGCTCGCCGTCGCTAACGCTCCGGCATCGCATCAGGGGGTCGCGGGTTCACCTGCGGCGACCTGCGGTCGCCTCGGTATCCTTCGGATGAGCTGCGGCCGCTGCGCGGCCTCGCTCCGCTTGCCGGCTGCGCCGGCACCGCCCGCGTGCGCGGGCGGACGCGTCGAATCCCGCCGTCCCATTCGAACAGGGGCTGGCATCTGCCGGCCCCAACCGCTCGTCCGCCTAATCACCTGATCCACCTCCCGCTCGTGATCCTGCGCGAGGCAGACGACGCGGCCCACCCGTTTCGCACGCCCGCGTGCGCAAAGGCAGTCACGGTCGATGGAGCGTTCGCAACCTGGCGCCCGCACTCCCGACTGCCATATTGATCCGCGATGCCCTCACCACCGTCCCCTTTCGCCGACCGCCTTGCCCAGGCGCTCTCCGACCGCTACACCGTCGAGCGAGAGATCGGCGCAGGCGGCATGGCGCACGTGTATCTGGCGCAGGATCGCAAGCACCACCGCCAGGTCGCGATCAAGGTCCTACGCCCCGAGCTGAGTGCCTCGCTGGGCACTGAGCGGTTCCTCCGCGAAATCGCGATCTCGGCGCAGCTACAACACCCGCTCATCGTCCCGCTGTATGACTCGGGCGAGGCGGACGGGCTGCTCTACTACGTGATGCCGTACGTGGAGGGCGAGAGCCTCCGCGATCGCCTCCGGCGCGAGAAACAGCTCCCGCTCGATCAGGCGATCGCCATCTGCACGGACGTGGCGGAGGCGCTGACCGTGGCGCACAGCCACGGCGTCGTACACCGTGACGTGAAGCCGGAGAACATCCTCCTCTCGGGCGAGCACGCGATGGTCGCCGACTTCGGCGTCGCCCGTGCGCTGAGCGCCGCCGGCGGCGCGGCGCTCACCGACTCGGGTGTGGCGATCGGCACGCCCGCCTACATGAGCCCGGAGCAGGCCTCCGGGGTGGACGACGTCGACGCGCGCACCGACATCTACGCGCTGGGATGCGTGTTGCAGGAGATGCTCACTGGCGAGCCGCCCTTCACCGGGGTAAGCGCCCAGGCGATCATCGCCCGCCACGCGAGCCAGGAGCCGCCCTCGGTCCGGGTGGTTCGCCCAACGGTGCCCGACTCGGTCGAGCGCGCGATCGGCAGGGCGCTCGCCAAGGTTCCGGCAGACCGGTATACGACCGCCGCGGCGTTCGCAGAGGCGCTCCACCGCCACGCGCCACCGGTCACGCGCCGGGCGAAGCTGGTCACGCGCGTCCTGTTCCCGACGGTCGCCGTCGGGGCGGTCGTCGCGAGCGGCTTGCTGCTGCGGTCTGCCCTGAGCGACGGCGGTTCGCCGATCGCGGCACCGCCGGCGACCCCCACGAGCGGCATCGCGGTGCTGTACTTCAAAGATCGCAGCGCCGATGGCTCGCTTCGCTGGGTAGCCGACGGCCTCACCGAGGACCTGATCGACCAGCTGACGCATGTGGAGGCGCTACGGGTGGCGTCCGCCCTGCAGGTGCGCCAGTACGCGGATGCTGCGATCGGCCTCGACAGCTTGGCGGCGCTGCTGGGTGCCGATCTGCTCGTGGACGGCGCGGTGTCCGGCACGCCTGAGAGCCTGGGCGTCGCGGTGCGGCTGATCGAAGGCCGGTCCGCTCGTCTCGTGGCGAGTCAATCGTTCACTGCCCCGAGGTCGCAACTCTTGCAGGTGCGGGATAGCCTGGTGCGCGAGGTGGCCGACGCGCTGCGGCGCGAGCTGGGCGGGCACGTGCAGCTCGAGCGGTACCGCGCGGAGACCTCCAACCCCGAGGCATGGCTGCTCGTGCAGCACGCGGAGGAGCTGAACGAGTACGGCCATCGCCTCCGGCGCAGCGGCGGCGATGAAGTGGCGCAGCGGGCGCTGGGGGAGGCGGACTCGCTCGCGGCCGCGGCCGAGCGCCTGGACCCCAACTGGATCGTCCCCATCGTGCGGCGCGGATGGTTTGCGTGGACCAACGCCGCACTGGTGTACGACCGGTTCTCATTCGGCGAGGGAAGCCCCGGGTTCGTCGATTGGCTCAGGGTGGGACTCGGGCACGCCGAGCGCGCCCTGGCCAAGCGACCGGCTGACGCGCGGGGCCTGGAGCTGCGAGGCTACTTGCGCTACCGGCTTTGGACGTCAGGCTCCATCGAACAGGCCGATACCCTGTTGGACAGCGCTGAGAACGATCTGTGGGCCGCGGTGCGGTGGGATCCATCCCTCGCACGCGCGTGGTACGGCCTGAGCCTCGTGCTGGGCGCACGCGGTCGCCACACCGAGGCGGCCGAGGCGGCCCGGATGGCGCTGGAGAAGGATGCGTACCTCGCGGACGCGGAACAGGTCATCCCGCAGCTCTTTTTTACGAGCCTGGAGCGCGGCAACTTCACCGAAGCGAATCGCTGGTGTGAGGAAGGGCGCAGGCGGTTCCCAGAGGAGCCCAATCTGATCGAATGCCGCATCTCGGTCCTCGGCTGGTCGGCGAGCGGCCCCGAGCCCATCGCCGAAGCCTGGCTCGAGCTGGAGCGGACCGAGGCCGTGGCCGAGGTGGAAGCGGGCAGACCCTATCGTCGCCTGCTGGTCGCCGCCATCCTTGCCCGCAGCGGACTCGGCGACAGCGCCAGGGCAGTCCTCCGACGCACGCGGGACGAGTACCCCGGGGAGACGATGTACATCCAGGAGGCGTACGTGCGTCTGGAATTGGGCGAGATCGACGAAGCGCTACACCTGCTGGAGCTCACGCTCGACGAGTACCCGCACTACGCCGACTGGATCGCCAATCACTACTGGTTCCGGCAGCTTCGGGATGACGATCGTTTCCAGCAAATCGTCAGCCGGGCCGAGTCGGCAGTCGACACTCCCTGACGTGCACTGTGGCGGGCCGGCCGCGTGACCGGCCCGCCGCGCGGCTTCAGCGTATCCCCAGACCCCGCCGGACGTATTCCATCATCTGCTCGCGCATTTGCACGACGTACTCCGGCCCGAACAGATGCAGGTAGTACGGAGCGATGAACCGGTCGAACGCGTCGAGCGTGAAGATCATGCTGCTCGGCGGTCGCACCATGCCGATCGAGATCGGGCCGCGCAGGTTCGAGAAGAAGGTGATCCGCAGCGAATCTACCTCCTCCATGCGGAACACCGGGTCCTGCCCCCCGCCCATGATCGGCGGACACACGTACCGCGTGGTGATGTCGTCCTTGTAGCAGCCCAAGACGATGAGCGGCAGGCCGGCATCCTGGGGTGTCACGAACGGGCCGTACAGGTGGAAGTCGATTCCTGCACTGTCCGCCGCGCGGAACGCGGCCTCACGGTCCGCGTAGACGTCGATCACATCGTGCGGGTAGACCTCCGATGCGACCACGAACACGGGCTGGCCGTTGCGGAACGCGTCAGCCGATGCCGCGAGTCGCCGCAGCAGTGCGGCCGATGGGGATGGAGCCGGCTCTTGGGCCGTTAGGGACTGGGTCCCCAGCCCCGCGGGCGTCTGCGGCAAAACCGCGGAGGCGACGGCGATGGCCGCGAGCGCCGCGACGGTCCGTGCCAGTGGAAGACTCGGGCTATTCATGCTGTCACCTCCGGGTATCGGGGCGGTGTCTTGGCGAGTATCACGTGCGACCGGCCCGGCAAACCGCTCGATCGTCATTTGGCTCGATCCATTGTCCCTAGCAACGCCCCCCAAAGTGGGAATGCTCGACTGATCGCGGGAGAGTCGGCGCCCATGGTCACCTCGGCGGGAGAGGCTACCCTAAGGTACGGACCGGACAGGTTCTCGCCAGGGAGGTGAGGGGTGAGCGACGGTAGGGCGGAACTCTCAACAACACGTCAACAGCGACACAAAGACTCTCAAACCGGGAGAGGCATACAGGACCATTTCACTTCCATCGTGGCATTGCTACGACTCTTGTCAGCAATGGTCCCGTGCCGTATTACCCACGACACAAACGGAATCATTCCCGTCGGTGGCCCCTTATCCGGCCCCGCCGCCCGACAGACGCCGCAGTACGACGCCCGCCCGACGACGAGGCCCCGGACCGCCGAACGGAGTTTCACTCTGTTTCAAGGAGGCCAGCATGAAACGCAGATTCCCCATTGTTCTGCTCGTCGCAGGCGCATTTCTCGCCTGTAACGACGCTCCAACCGGGGTGGACGATGCACCCGACGAGGTGGGCACTCCGTCATTCAAAGTGACCACTGACGAACTGGTCGAGTCACCGCAGTTCTCAGAAGCAGCCGCTGTCGATGGCACGTATCTCCTCACGGCAAGCAGGTGGAGACGACCACAGACAGCCGCCGTTAGGGAGGCGGGCGGGACCGTCGTGTGGAGTCACGACCGAACCGGCATGGGAGTCGCGACCTCGGACGATCCGGATTTTCTGGATAACGTAATGGCCAGCGGGGCCTTTTCATCGGGTGAGGCGGATCAGATCGTGGAGTGGCAACCGCCGGTTCGGGTCGCAGACGTCAAAGTTGCTGCCGTGACCGGAGGCGACGAGACGTTCTTCCTCACCCAGTGGAACATGCAGGCGATCGAAGCTCCGGCGGCCTGGGCGGCCGGTTACGACGGGACGGGCGCGCGGGTTGCCGTGATTGATGGTGGGATCAACGACACACACGGCGACCTCGCTGGCCAGGTGGACGTGGCCTGTTCCGCGTCATTCGTTCCTGGGTTCGCTTTCAACCAGGATGTGGGCGGCTTCTGGCACGGGAGTCACGTGGCCGGCATCGTTGCCGCGGCGGATAACAACTTTGGTGTCATTGGCGTGGCCCCGGGGGCGACGATCATGGCTCTCAAGGCCTTGCACGACGGCAGCGGGTCCTTTGGCGCCGTGATCGGGGCAATCTTGTTCGCATCCGATCCCGCTTCGTTTGGAACTGGCTGCACTCAGCGGGCAGACATCATCAACATGAGCCTGGCGGGCGTGTTCCTTAAGAGCTCGGCGCGTGGGTTCCAAGCCGCGACCACCAAAGCGGTCAATTTTGCGGCCAGTAAGGGAGTCTTAGTCATCTCCGCGGCGGGGAATAACGGCCTTGACCTCGGCCAGTTCTTTGACTTGACTGTGATTCCCGCCCAATCGGGCAGTGGTCTTGCCATCTCGGCGACCGGTCCGCTGAACTTCTGCCAAGGCGCGACCAATTTCAGGCGGTTTGCGTCCTACAGTAATTACGGTGAGGACTTGGTTACTCTGGCGGGGCCAGGAGGTGACTTCGTGGGCTCCGACGATGACTGTAGTATTCCGAGGACCACTGGCGGACCAGATGTCACATTCCCCACGTGGGTGTTCGACATGGTGCCGGCTCCTTGCGGAGGGTCCGGAGGAAGCTTTACGTGCTGGGCCGCCGGCACGAGCACGGCCAGTCCGGCCGCAGCGGGTGTGGCAGCTTTGATTGTCGGCAAGAACCCCGGCATCTCTCTGGGTAAGCTGAAGGCTAAGCTCAAGAACTCGGCGGACGACGAAGGAAAAGTCGGGAAGGACGAGTTTTACGGACATGGCTTCGTGAACGCGCGAAGAGCAGTGCAGTAGCAAGTCGCTCAGAAGATCCGCGAACCAGAAAGGGAGGCGCGAGCCTCCCTTTTGCCAAGTGATTGGGGTTGTTGCGTGGTGCATTCTAGGGGCGGACTCCAGTGGCGCTTGAGCAGCTTTTCCCATTCCTCGGCGGTCAGCAACTCGCGGATGTCGGCGAGGTCGTCAGGCCAGATGGGGGGCTGGGGGCCAGTCCAACTTGCAGAAACGTCGTGGAAGCCAGAGTGACAAGGAGCGTGACTCGCATTTCAGTGACCTCCTCCCAGAACGTCGCTGGTGTTGAGCGAACATGGGGACGGTGGGTTGTACTTGACGTGCAAAGTCAGCCAACCTATAACGATTAACGAGCCTGAGCTGTTCTCAGCCAATCTCCCGGTAATCTGCGCTACGCCGGGTTGACTGCACGAGACAACCAAGGAGGTTGCCAAGGATGCCGGAAAAACGGATTAGGGTTCCACCCCGTACAGCAGCGTATGCTGACGAGGAGACACACAAGCTAGTGGTGGAGTTCGCCATTCCAGGAGCGCCAACGGATACCATCGATCTGAAGATCCTGCCGGACAGCGTCCACCTGACAGCGCCAGCAAAGGACATCGAGTATGTCTCAGCACTGCCTTTAGCTTGGCCGGTGAAACCTGAGAAGGCCGAAGCGATCTACGAGCACGGCCTGCTCCGAATCGAGGTGCCCTTCAAAGATCCGATGGAAGATGCTGTGAAGGTCGCCATCAAAGCCGGTGGCGCGGAAGCCAAGACCAAGAAGATCGAGGTTGGGCGAGGTGGCCGACCGGCGATACCAAGGCCCCAAGGCGAATAATCTGATGTGCGAGGACTTGGCCGGGTTAGTCACCAACTACCAGCACAACCGCCGGTCTGACCGTCCAGGATGACACCGCCCGGCCCCGCGCCGGGCGGTGGTGTTCCAGCCCCGAGCGTCACGCGGCGTTCGGGGCTTCTCTTTTGGCTCACGTTGACGCCTGCTGACTCACGCCGCACTTTGGCGTCAGTGGGGGGGCAACCCATGGGCACTGCCAGCCGAGTTTGCACTTCGTGCGACACTCCGGTTCCCGATGACGCCGCGTTCTGTCCCATTTGCGGTGAAGCCACTCCGACGCGCGTGATCGCCGGGGAACCGATCGACGAGCAACATCTGCGCACGGCCCTGATTGACCGCTACTGGATTCAGCGGGAGCTGGGCCGCGGGGGGATGGCCGTCGTCTACCTCGCCCAGGACGTGAAGCACGACCGGCAAGTGGCCGTCAAGATGATGCTGCCAAAGTTGACGGCCGCACTCGGTGCGCGGCGGTTTCTGCGTGAGATTCAGATTGCCGCGAGGCTCAACCACCCCCACATCGTGGCCCTCTACGATTCCGGCGAAGCGGACGGTTTCCTGTACTACGTCATGCCCTACGTCGAGGGGGAATCACTGCGTGCTCGCCTGAGGCGCGAGTCTCAGCTCCCTATCGAAGACGCGCTCGAAATCACTCGCGAGCTTGCGGAGGCGCTGGACTATGCGCACGAAACGGGCGTCGTCCACCGCGACATCAAGCCGGAGAACATTCTGCTCTCGCGGGGCCATGCGCTCGTCGCCGACTTCGGAATCGCCAAGGCCGTCTCCTCGGCGGCGGGCTCGGCACTCACGTCCACGGGGATCTCAGTTGGTACTCCGCTCTACATGAGTCCGGAACAGGCAGCCGTGGATCCGAACATCGATGGGCGGGCCGACACCTATAGCCTGGGCTGCGTGTTCTTTGAGATGGTGACCGGCCGGCCGCCGTTCTCGGGCCAGACCGCGCGGGAAGTGCTGGTCAAGCACGCCATCGAGCCGGTGCCGTCGCTCCGCGCCGCGGCGCTCGGCGCGCCGGAGGCGTTAGACGCCGCCGTGCGCCGTGCCCTCAGAAAGTCGCCGGGAGAGCGCTACCCATCGGTCCGCGAGTTTGCGCAAGCTGCATTGAACGCGGTGCGAGACGCCTAGCACAAGGACGACTGAGCCTAGGCAATCACTCCTGCGGCGGGGGATCCTCTCGGTACAAGGCAGCGCGGTTCGGCCGATCCCACGCCTCGTAGAGCGTCACGAGGCGCTCGCGGGTCGTTCGGGTCCGAGTGTGGTCGACGCCGTACTCCAGTTCCAGTGCCGAGAGGGCTTCGAGCAGGTCCACCTCCGCTTCGGCGTATCGCGTGAGTTCCGTCAGGCATACACCCAGCATCGACCGCGCGATTGCAGCGTAAGAATACTGTTCCTCTCGCTCGAACACCGGGATCGCCTCCTCCAGGAGCGTCACGCCTTGCGCGGGCTCTCCTCGTACCTCGCACAGCAGCCCGGCCATGAGGTAGCGGTCCAGGGCCACATCGGGATTGTCGTCGCCGAACAGCGCTTGGTGCATCGCCAGCGCCTCGCGGTACAGGGTCTCGGCCTCGTCGTACTCCTCCTTCCAGACGTCGAGGAGGATCGCGAGGTTCGCCGTGACTGTCGCCAGCTGCGTCGATCGAGGTGCCCGCTCTTGGAGCAGCGCCCGGGCCTCCCGGTACAGAGACTCGGCCTCGTCGTACTCCCCCTTGTCATCGAGCAGAGCCGCGAGGTTGCTCATGCTGGACGCCACTAGCCCGCTCTCTTCGCCGTAATAGGACCTGCGGGCATCGAGGGCCTTCCGGAGCCAAGGCTCCGCTTCCTCGTACCGTTCTTGCGCCCAGTAGAGCGTGCCCAGGGCGTCCCACACCTCGGCGAGCTGGCCGGTGTCCGCCGCCGCTCGTTCGCGGATCGCGAGGGCTTCGTGGAAGGAGGTTTCGGCCACCTGGAAGTCGCGGGCATCCTTGTGCACGAGTCCCAGTCCCATCAGGGAGACGGCCACATCGGGGTGAAAATCACCGAGCGTTCGCCGGCGCATGACCAGCGCGGCGCGGTACAGCGAGTCGGCCAATGCAGAGTGCCCTTCGGCACGTTCCAGGTCCGCTAGGTAATCCAGGCTCTCGGCCACGTCGGGGTGTTGCCCGGCGTGAACCCGCTGCCGGATCTCGAGAGCGGACTCGAGCAACGGCCTCGCCTTCTCGTACCGACCGAGCTTGAAGTAGGCTACTCCGAAGGTGTTCCTCACCGATGCCTCGACTTCCGGCTGTCCCTGCAATTCGTCGGTGATCGTCTCGGAAGCTGCGTCGAGGGCCTCGACCACGGTCACATCTCGGCCCTGTCCCTCGAACGGATCCGAAGCCCAGATCCACTCTTGCAGGAACGACTCGGCTGCCTCCGCCCGTGCCAGTGCATGCTCGATCCGCGCCGCCTGCACGAAGACCGCTACAGTGGACGCCGCGACAAGCACCGCCACGGCCGCCGTCATCAGCACCCCCGCCCGGTGACGGCGTACGAACTTGGCGGCTCGGTAGCGCGCGCTCGGCGGCCGCGCCAGGACGGGCTCGTCCAGCAGGTAGCGCTCCAGGTCTAACGCCAGATCGTTCGCCGTCGGGTATCGCCGCTCGCGATCCTTCTCGATCGCCTTCATGGCGATCCAGTCCAAATCTCCCCGGATCTGGTGGTGGAGACCTCTGGGATCCGTGTGCCTGAATCTCGCGATGGCCTGCTGGGTGTCCCCTTCGAGCGTGTCGTACCGAGTACTCGGCGTCGGCGGGTCCGAGTCCCGCAGCAGCAGCTGGGTCATGAAGCCCGCAAACCCCAGCTCCTCCGGATCCTGCGGCAGGCGCCCGACGAGCAGCTCGTAGAGGGTGACGCCCAAGCTGTACACGTCCGTCCGCGTGTCCACGTCCAGCCCGGACGCGTCCGCCTGCTCCGGGCTCATGTACGCGGGCGTGCCCAGCGCCTGGCCGAACCCGGTGACCAGCGTCGTCTCCGTCAGGCGCTGTCCCGTCGCCTTCGCGACGCCGAAGTCGATCACCTTCGGGCTCGGCACGTCATCCCGTTCGGTCACCAACACGTTGGACGGTTTCAGGTCGCGATGAATCACCCCCTTCAAGTGCGCGTGCTGGACCGCCTGGCAGACCTCGATGAACAGCCTGACCCGATCCTCGACAGAGAGCTTCCTGCCGTCCGCGTACTCCTTGAGCGACTCCCCGTCGACCAGCTCCATCACGAAGTAGGGCCGACCTTCCTCCGTGGCTCCCGCGTCCAGGACCTTGGCGATACCGGGGTGCTGCATCACGGCCAGTGCCTGCCGCTCGGCCTCGAAACGGGCCAGCACTTCCTTCGAGTCCAACCCCGGCTTCATCACTTTGAGCGCAACCCGACGCTTCAACGCAACCCGCTGCTCGGCCTCGTACACCACACCCATCCCACCCTCGCCAAGCACGCGGAGTATTCGGTACGGACCGATGGTGCGGGGAGGATCCCCGCCCGATGCGGATGGGGAGGAGCCGAGGGGAGCCCCCGGGTTCACCGGCGGGCCGCCGGTCGAATCGTCAGGGTGCATGTCCGTACCCCCGTTCGAGAGCCTACGGCAGCTGTGAGGGATGATGTAGTATTGGCGCCGTCGACGCCGACCGCTAGTTCGAGGGGGATGAGATTCCGTCGTGCGCATCCTCGCCCAGCCCTGCGCGCCACACGGCGCTCGGGGCTTTCGGAGGACGGTGTCCTTTCGACGGGTGAGCCACCCGAGCACGGGCCGAACGACGTAGCACTCCACCACACAGTGGCCTAATCCAGACGACGCACGTTCGGTATCAGTGAACCACGCAACGCCCCCCGCACGAAGCGGTTGACGGGCATACGCGACCGTGGGGGTCCAATTGTGGCATTGCTACCACTCTTGTCAGCGATGGTCTCGTGTCCTATTGATCGCGACACAAACGGAATCATTCCCGTCGGTGGCCTTCGCGGCCCCGCCGCCAGACCGACGCCGTTGTAGACGCCGAAGCATGACGCCGCAGTAGACGCCCGCCCGACGACGCGACTGCTGGACCGTCGGCTAGCGAGTACGTTCTAGTTACAGTTCTTTGGAGCCCACGCGGCCAGCTACGACGTGCGAGGCAAACAGCGTAGAGGCACCCGGTCTCACGATGACCCTGTGGCGGCAGGGCGCCCGAAGAACGCCGGCTGGGCGCGGCCCTTGACGCAGGGGGAG
>Ga0224512_10002245_pt1 | contig 17819 bp, 17 predicted proteins | sample SF_May12_sed_USG_4_FD_169103 | JGI IMG/M metagenome (GOLD analysis project Ga0224512, IMG submission 169103) | Sediment microbial communities from San Francisco Bay, California, United States - SF_May12_sed_USGS_13 | ecosystem: Environmental > Aquatic > Marine > Sediment | place: USA... | reverse complement strand
GGCGGCCGCGGGGTCGGGCCACGCGCGTGCCGCGTAGGCGACGGCGAGGAAGGCGGGCAGCCACGTCCACATGGCGTACAGCTCCCACATGTGGCCGAAGTAGCCAAGGTTCGCGAGGCGCAGAGGTCGGACGGTGAGGGCCCGAGTCATGTACGTCCACCGGAAACGCGGGACGGGAGCGCGATACGGTCCGAGGTCGCCGTACCCCCACGCCAGGACGCCCCCGAGCGCGGCGAGCGCGGCCGCGACGTACAGCACCGGCTCCCACGCCCGGAAGTCGCCGAGCGCGCGAAACAGGTGGGGCGAGGCCGATCCCACCGTGAGGGCGCCCACCAGCAGGCCGATGCCGAGGCCGCGGTCCTCGCGGGTCCACGTGGCCATGATCTTCATGCCCACCGGGTACACCAGGGCGAGTGCCATGCCGGTCGCGAAGCGGAGGACGATGGTGACGGCGAATCCCGTGCGCGCGAGCGGAATCGCGACGGTGAGGGCCGCGCCGGCCAGGGCGCCCGCGGCGAGCACGCGTTTCGGGGCCCACACGTCGGGGACGTTGAACAACGCGCTCAGCAGCGCCCCCGCCACGAACCCCAGCTGGACCGACATGGTGAGCCAGGCGCCCGCGCCCGCCGTAACGCCCCACTCGGCCTGCAGCGCCGGGGCGACCGCGGTGGCGGAGAACCACAGCCCCATGGCCAGCAGCTCCGCGACGGCGAGCAGCAGGAGCACGCGCCACTTTCGCGCCGCGGTCGGGATGGGCGGGTCGGAACCGTCCGCAACGGCTGGCCGCTGCTGGGCAGGCACGGGTGCAGTGTACGCTGTCGCGGGACGCGAGAACAGGGTGGCACGCGCCGGGCCCCCGCTTGCTGAATCGGCACAGTCGTTTCACGTTTCACGTTTCACGGTTCTGTGTCCATGCCTCGTTTCCTTCGCCTGTCCCGCGCGTTCGCGTCCCGCTACGGCGTTCCCGTCGTGGCGCGCGTGGACCCGCGGGTCTTCACCTTTCGCTACTTCACGCACTGCCTGCAGTGCGGATTCTGCCACGACTGGTGTTGTTCGCATGGCGTGGACGTGGATCTCCTGCACGTGGACGCCATCCGGCGCGAAGCCGACGCGCTGGAGCGCTTCACGGGGATCCCGCGCGCGCGCTGGTTCGAGCCCGACGTGGAGGAGGACGATGAGCTCCCGGGCGGCGGCGCCCTGCGGACACGCGCGGAAAACGGACGGTGCGTCTTTCTCAATCGGGAGGGACGGGGCTGCCTGCTGCACGCCTACAGCCTCGCGCGCGGCCGGGACTACCACGAGCTCAAGTCCATCGTGGACTGTCTGTTCCCGCTCACGTTCGAAGGGAACGCGCTCTGTGTAGCGGACGAAGTGCTGGACGGGGAGCTCGTGTGCATGGATCAGGGCCCCACGCTCTATCGCGGGGTGCGGGACGAGATCCGCTATTACTTCGGCGATGCCTGTGTGGCGGCGCTCGACGCGGTGGAAGCCCGGGTGGTGCGGGCGTGCGCCTGACGCGCGTCGCGGGCGTGCTGCTCGATCTCGATGGCACGCTCTACGAAGACGACACCCCGATTCCGGGCGCGGCCGAGGTGGTCGCCCGACTCCGTCGGGCTGGCCTCCCGGTCCGGTTCGCGACGAATACGACCCGCATGTCCCGCCGCGCGCTGGGCGACCGTCTCGCGGCGTTGGGGATCCCCGCCGCCGCCGAGGAGATCATCTCCGCGCCGGTGGCGGCCGCCACGTGGCTCCGCGCCGCGGGAGTCCGCCGCATCGCGCTCTGCGTGCCGGACGTGACCTTCGAGGACTTCGCGGAGTTCGAGCGCACCGCTGAGCGTCCGGAGGCCGTCATCGTGGGCGACCTCGGCAGCGCCTGGACTTTCGAGCGGTTGAATCGGGCGTTTCGCTGGCTGCTCGACGGCGCGGCGCTCGTGGCGGTGCAGAAGAACCGCTACTGGAAGACGGCTGACGGGCTCACGCTCGACGCCGGCGCCTTCGTGGCGGCGCTCGAATTTGCGGCCGGCGTCACGGCGACGCTCACCGGCAAGCCGAGCCCCACCTTCTTCACGGCGGCGGCCGCCTCCATGGGCCTCGCGCCCGCGGACGTCATGATGGTCGGGGACGACGCCGTGAGCGACGTGGCCGGTGCGCGCGGCGCCGGGTGCGTGGGCGTGCTGGTGCGGACGGGGAAATGCCGGGCCGCCGACGAAGTCGGCGACCCGGCTCCCGACTTCGTGCTCGATTCGGTCGCCGACCTGCCTGACGCGCTCGGGCTCGCGGAGGGCCGCTAGCCGCCGCCGCCGTTGCCCGGGATCAAGTCGAGCACGCGATGCCCGTCGAGTTCCAGGGTCGCGCCCAGGCCGAAGGGCACGGGCGCCCGAAACTCCGGGCCGTCGTAGATGAAGGTGTGGAACTCGCCTCGTTCCCCCGAGGGGTCGAGATCGTCGGTGATGCCGAGATCCGTGAGCAGATCGGCGTCCAGCTCCCGTCCCAGGAACCGGGTGGCGGGCATCGTGAGGTTGACGCTCACGATCAAGCCGTGGTAGCCGCGCTCGACGACCTCGTGCGCGACCTCGATGGAGGGCTCGCCCCACAGCAGCTCGACGTGCGCGAGGCCGGCGGCGACCACGCGCTGTTCGTACCAGTCGCGGACGTCGGCGAGATGAATGTTGCCGAACACGACGCCGGTACACCCCCGCCGCTTGAGCTCCTGGAGCAGTTGCAGGAAGACGGCGTCGAACGGCGCCGGGTTGGTGGCGTAGAGCACGGGCTCGAGGCCCAGGGCGCGTGCCTGTGCCTCCACCAGCTCGTGCCGCACGCCATGGTAGCGGACCCGTCCGGTGTCGCTCTCGTAGATGTTCGCGAACCATCGGACCGCCAGTCCGCGGCGCCGGGCGCGGTCCAGCGCCAGGGTGCAGTCCTTGCCGGCACTGCTCATGAGCGCGAGCGACATGGGCGGGAAGATACCGGCGGAACTTCCGTCGGCCAGGGGACGGGACCGAACGGCTCGGGAATCGGCTACATTACAGGCTTCGCGACCCAGGCTGCTTTCGCCAGCGCGTCAGCGTTGCCCGCCGTGCGCGCCGCGTGGCGTGGTTGGGCGGAGAGGTGAGGATGACCGACGCCAAGAAGTCCCGTCCCGAGCTTTCGGCCGTGTGGCAGGAGGCGCGCCAACTGGTGTGGGCGCACCGCCGCCGGTTGGGCCTGGGCGGTATCCTGATGATCGCGAACCGGCTCGCGGGACTGGTGCTGCCCGGGTCGTCGAAGTTCCTGATCGACGACGTGATCGGGAAGGCGCGCCACGAGCTGCTGGTGCCGCTGGCCGCGGCCCTCGCCGCGGCGACGCTCGTCCAGGCCTCGACCTCGTTCGCCCTGTCGCAGGTCCTTGGCGTCGCCGCGCAGCGAGCCATCACCGACATGCGGAAGGCGGTGCAGACGCACGTCGAGCGGCTGCCGGTGCGCTTCTTCGACTCCACCAAGTCGGGCGTCCTGATCTCCCGGATCATGACCGACGCGGAAGGCATCCGGAATCTGGTCGGGACTGGCCTGGTGCGGCTCACGGGCGGACTGGTCACGGCCACCATCGGCCTCGGGGTGCTGTTCTGGCTCAACTGGAAGCTCACGGTCGTGACGCTCGTGGTGCTCGGCACGTTTGGCGGCGCGATGGCGTTCGCGTTCCGCAAGCTGCGCCCGATCTTCCGCGAACGCAGCAAGATCAACGCGGATGTGACCGGCCGGCTCGCCGAATCGCTTGGCGGTATCCGGGTGGTAAAGGCATACGTCGCCGAGCGGTCGGAGCGGCTCGTCTTCGCCAAGGGCGTGCACCGGCTGTTCCGCAACATCGCGACGACCATCACCGGCGTGTCCGCCATCACCGCCTTCACCACGGTGGTCATCGGCGGCATCGGCGTGGTGATGGTGGTGATGGGCGGACGCGCGATCCTCGCGGGCACGATGACGCTCGGCGATTTCGTGATGTACGTGTTCTTCACCGGGCTGGTGGCGTTACCCCTGGTGGAGATCGCCGAGATCGGGACGCAGATCAGCGAGGCGTTCGCGGGCCTGGACCGGATCCGGGAATTGCGGCGCATGGCCACCGAACAGGACGAGGATCGGGGGAAACCCCACCTGGACGGCGTCGAGGGCGACATCGCGTTCGAGGACGTCACGTTTGCCTATGTCGCTGGCGTCCCGGTGCTGCGCGGCGTCTCGCTCGAGGCGCCCGCCGGAACGACGACGGCGCTGGTGGGTTCGAGCGGGTCCGGCAAGAGCACGCTCATCTCTCTCGTGATGGGGTTCAACCGGCCCGAATCCGGGCGGGTGGTCGTCGACGGGCGCGACCTCGCGACCGTGCAGCTCCATGATTACCGCCGGCAGCTGGGCGTCGTGCTCCAGGACAACTTCCTGTTCGACGGGACCATCGCCGAGAACATTGCGTTCTCGAAGCCGCATGCCACGCGCACCGAGATCGAGCGGGTCGCTCGCGTCGCCCACGCGCACGAGTTCATCATGGAGTTCGAGCAAGGCTACGCCACGATCGTGGGCGAGCGTGGCGTGAAGCTGTCGGGCGGGCAGCGGCAGCGCATCGCGATCGCGCGGGCCATTCTCGCCGATCCGCGGGTGCTCATCCTGGACGAGGCGACCTCGAGTCTCGATAGCGAGAGCGAGGCGCTGATTCAGGACGGGCTGCGTCGGCTCCGGCACGGCCGCACGACGTTCGTGATCGCCCACCGGCTTTCCACCATTCGCAGCGCCGACCAGATTCTGGTGCTCGAGGAGGGACGGATTGTCGAGCGCGGCACGCATGCCGAACTGATGGCGCTCGGGGGCCGGTACCGGGAACTGCACGACCGCCAGCACCGGGTGGAGGAGGACGTGTTCATCAATCCCGGCGAAGATCCCACCCGCGTGTTGGAGGAGGCGTCCGTGACGCTGCCGCAGGCGCGCGCCGCGAGTCCCCGGGACCTGTGAGCCGCTCCCAGGATCAGGAACCGCTTTTTGCGTCGACCGGACAGCGCGAGGTCGATCGCTACGTCCGTCCCCTGCGGGCGATCGCCGTGGTCGTCGCCATCGTGGCGGCGACGTGGGAGATTGCCAGTTGGGGCATGGATCCGATCATCCTCAAGCGCCTGGCCGTGCTTCGGGTATTCGAGACGACCGTGGCCCTCGTGGTCGCGTGGGCGACGACGCCCCGTCGGTCCATCGCCGCGCTGCAGGCGCTGGTGTGGGTGCTGGCCCTCGACGTGGCCGTGTGCAACGTGCTGGTGACGTGGATCTACCCCGCGGGCGCCATGGAGGCGCTGCTCGTCCAATCCATCGTGATCGTCGGGGCGGCGGGCCTGGCGCCGTGGTCGTGGCGGCATCAGGCCGCGCTCGCGGCCATCGTCACCGCCGGCTCGGGGGCGGCCGTCCTGCTGTGGGTGCCCGAGAGCGTCCTGCCGGGCGTCACCCGGCTGCGAACGATCTTGTCACTGCTCACTGTGGGAGGCGTCTCCCTCATCGTGACCGCCCTGCGCGGCGCGGACCGCCGGTTGGTGACGGAGTCGGAAGAGCGGTTTCGGGGGTTGTACGAAGCCGCCGGCGACGCGATCGCTGTGCTGGATACGTCGGGCCGCATCCGGCACGGCAACCCGCGCCTGGCCGAGCTGCTGGGGCGGCCCATCGAGGCGGTACGCGGTAGCCCGCTGCACGGCATGCTCCGGCTGCAGACGGGTGAGCACGTCCAGCCCGTCGATGCCGTGCGGTTTGCCCGGGCGGCCGTGGCGGCGGAAGTGGTCGAGGGCGTGATCGTGCGGGGCGGCGGGGACGAACGTCAGGTGGAGGTCGTGTTTTCCCTGCTCCCCGGGGGCGGGTCGCCGGAAATGCTGGCGATCCTCCGCGACCGCAGTGCGCGACGCAGCGTCGAACACCGGCAGGCGGAGGAGCGCCGCATCGAAGCGGTGAGTCGGTTGGCCGGGGGGCTCGCGCACCAGTTCAACAACCTGCTCGGGGGGATTCTGACCGAAGCGTCGCTGCTGCGGGATGAGGCGGTCGGTCCGGACGTGGGTGCGGGTCTCGAGCGAATTCGGGACACGGCGCGCCGCGGGGCGCAGCTCACCGACACGCTGATCCGCCTGACCCCGAACACGACCGTCACGACCCTGCCGGTGCCGGCCTCCGACGTATGCAGAAGGGTGGCCGAGCGGGTGACCGCGGAACTGCCCCGGGTCCCGATCGCGTTCGACGTGGCGGCCGAGCTTCCCCTCCTGGCCGCCGACCCCGGGCACTTGAGCGACGCGCTCGTGGAGTTGGTGCGCAACGCCGCCGCCGCCCTGGGGGGCCGTCCAGAGCCGGTGCGTGTGGCGGTGGGGACCGAGCAGGTCGGCCGTGGAGACACGCGGTGGATCGGAGCGCTCCCCGGCCCGTACGTGCGGCTGACCGTGGAAGATCGCGGGGTGGGGATGGACGCCGCGACACGCACGCGGCTGTTCGAGCCCTTCTTTACGTCCCGCCCGATGCACGAATCGGTGGGGCTCGGGCTCGCCACCGTGCATTGGGTGATGCGCGCTCACCGCGGGGCGATCGCCGTGGACTCCGCGCCCGGCCGCGGCACCAGCATCCACCTGCTGGTCCCCGTCGCGGCCGACCGCGCCGATCGTGACACGACGCCCCGGAGCGTGCGGGCCCGGCGAACCGTGCTCGTGGCTGACGACGAGGAGATGAACCGACGGACCGTGGTCCGGGCCCTCGAACGGTTCGGCTACGCCACGATCGCGGTGAACGACGGCGCCGCCGCGCTGCAAGCCCTGCAGGCCAACGATCCGGCGATCGACGCGATCGTGCTGGACGTCGTCATGCCGGGGAGCGGTCCGGAGCTGGTCCGCCAGCTGCGCGCCGTCAACCCGGGCATCGGCATCCTGATCTGTTCGGGGTACGGTCCGGAGGGCGCGGCGGCCGAGATGATCGGTGCCGGCGCCACGCAATTCCTCGGTAAGCCCTTCGAGCTGAACCAACTGCGGGATAGTGTGGCCGAGGTGCTCTCGCCCTGACCGCCGCGGCGTTCAGCCCGTCGAGCCGAACCCGCCGCGCTGCCGGTTGGGATCGGTGTCCTCCACCAGCCGCAGAACCGGAAACCGAACCTCCACGAAGACCGCTTGTGCGATCCGTGTGCCGGCGGGGAGCGTCACCACGGCGTCCCGCAGGTTGTGGACGATGATTCCGATCGGCCCTGCGTAGTCGGCGTCCACGAGCCCAGGAGAATTCGGGAGGATGAGCCCGTGCTTGAGCGGCAGGCTCGAGCGTGGAAGAATGAGCATGGCGAGCCCACGGCCGGCATCGTGCGGCAGATCGTGGGCCAGCTTGAAGCCGCAGGGCAGCACGCGCGTCTCACGGGGACCCACCCGCTCGTCTGCGAGCGTGGCGAGGTCGTAGCCCAACGCGCCCGGCGTCGCGCGTTCGGGCAGCCGCGCGTCGGGATGGAGCCGGTTGAGGCGCACGTCATCCATGGCGTGGGCAAGGTATCGCGGGCAGGTACTTCTGCAAGGGAGGAGGCGAGGCATGACCGACGCGGCGGACCGCGCTCCCGTCTCGAAGCGCCCGCCCCCGGTGCTGTACCGGTGGGTCGTGCTGGTCGTGATCAGCCTGGCGATGTTCGGCAACTACTACGTCTACGACGCGGTGAGCCCGATCGCCGATCTGCTCAAGGCCCAGCTGGGCTTCTCCGATTCCCAGATCGGCCTGCTCAACGCCATCTACAGCGTCCCCAACGTCGTCATGGTCCTGCTCGGCGGGATCGTGGTGGACCGCATCGGTGTCAAGCGCGCCACGTTCGTGTTCGGCGTGCTGTGTCTGGTGGGGGCCGGCGTGACGGCCGCGACGGGCACGCTCGCGGTGATGGCGACGGGCCGGCTCATCTTCGGCATCGGTGCCGAATCGCTGATCGTGGCGGTCACGACGGCGTTGGCCAAGTGGTTCAAGGGGAAGGAGCTGTCGTTCGCGTTCGGCGTGAACCTCACGATCGCGCGTCTGGGCTCGTTCGCGGCGCTCAACTCCCCCACCTGGGCCAAGCCGGCGTTCGAGCACTGGCAGGCCCCGCTGGTGATCGCGACGGCGATGGGGGTGTTCTGCGTCGTGGGCGCCGTGGTGTACTGGGTGCTCGAGAACCGCGCCGAGGCGCGCTACGCGTTGGGCCACGCGGCACCGGTCGACCGGGTGGCGTGGTCGGACTTGTTCAAGTTCGGGACGTCGTTCTGGTACGTGGTGCTGCTGTGCGTGACGTTCTACTCGGCGATCTTCCCGTTCCAGACGTTCGCCGTGAAGTTCTTCATCGAGGCGCACGGCGCCACGCGGGAGTACGGCGGGTTCCTCTCGAGCCTGCTCACCGCCTTCGCCATGGTGTGCACCCCGCTGTTCGGCTACCTGGTGGACCGGGTGGCCCGGCGCGCCCTGTTCATGATGCTGGGCTCGCTGTTGCTCGTGCCGGTCTACCTCCTGATGGCGTACACGGACGTGCCGTTGCTGGTGCCGATGGCGATGATGGGCGTCGCGTTCTCGCTGATTCCCGCGGTGATGTGGCCGGCGGTGGCGTACCTGGTGGACGAGCGCCGGCTCGGCACCGCCTATGGCGTGATGACCATGATCCAGAACATCGGGCTCGCAGGCTTCAACTTCCTGATCGGCTGGGCCAACGACGTCGCCGGGGCGAGCGCCGCCAACCCCGGCGGCTACGCGCTCGGCATGTGGATCTTCTCGGGTCTCGGGTTCGTGGGCTTCTTGTTCGCGTGGCTGCTGCGCCGCCAGGAGACAGGGCCGCACGCGCACGGCCTGGAGACTATTCGCGTGGGCTGAGGGCGGTGCGCGCGGTCTCGGCCACGCGCCGCTCGACCCAGCGCGCGACGTCCGCGTGCGGCAGGATCGGCTGCCCGTCGTACCGCACGGGCAGGCCCGCGAGATCCGCGCGCAGCGTGCGGTCGGTGAAGCGTCCCGCCGCGATCGCGAGGGGCAGGACGAGCACGTCCGTGCCCGTCGCCGCGGCCTGCAGGGCGACCACGTCGTGCACCGCCCGAACGGCCTCGGCGCGCACGGCGGGCGCGGCATCGTCCCGCACCACGCCGGCGCGGGCGTCGCGGAAACCGACCACGTCGCGCACGTGCTCGGCCAGTGTCCGCAGGCCCATCATCCACTTGGCGTGGTCCTCCGGACTGTTGGGGCCGTGACCGACCAGAAAGAGCGCGTGCGCTCCGGCCGAGTCGCCGGCCAACAGCGCACGCGCGCGGTCCACGAGGATCCGGCCGAGTTCCGGGGCATCGTCGAGTGCGCGGGTCACCACGAGCGGGACCGCATCCAGCGCTCGCTCGATCCCGGCGTGCTGCAGGTGCGCAGCCATCGCCGCGTCCAGCGAATCAACCTGCCCGGCGAGCCAGCGGATCTGCTCGTAGTGGCCCGAGTGGCTGGAGACGAGGAGCGGCACGACGGCGACGCGCGTCGCCCCGGCGGCCCGCAACGCGGCTACCTGGTCCTGGAAGCGACTGGTCGGAGCCCCCGCACCCATCAGAAACGACACCGCGACGGGCCCGCCCGTGCGCACCTCCCGGGCAACCGCGCGCACGTCGGCGTTCCATGCTTCACTCCCCCCGTGCGCCACGAGCAGCGTGCCAACGACGTCCTGGGCCGTCAGGGAGCTTGAGCCGGCGAGCGACAGGGCGAGAACCACGCGTGCGACCATGCTCCGTCTCCTTCACTTCTATGGAAGGGGCGTCTCTATGGAAGGGGCGTCGGCAGCCGTCGTGGGCTCCGCCACTTGGATGAGAACGACTCTCAAATAGTCTGACGGAAAACTAAGGGGGAGGTGGAGACTCGGCAATTGGCGGACGATCTGGCGGCGGGGGCCCTCGCACATACCTTCCCCCGCCATGCCGGAACCCGCGCGCACCGCCGAGGCGGCCGTGACAGCCCCAACCGGCCTCAAGCGCGAACTCTCCCTGTTCGACGCCACCACCATCAACGTCGGGACGATGATCGCCTCGGCGATCTTCATCGTGCCCAGCATGATCGCGTTGCAGCTCCGCGCCTCGGGCCTGGTGCTCGCGGTGTGGATCCTGGGCGGCGTCGTTTCGCTGCTCGGCGCGCTGTGCATGGCCGAGTTGGGGGCGGCGTTCCCGCGCGCGGGGGGGCTGTTCGTGTATCTGCGCGAGGCCTACGGCCCCGTGTGGGGATTCCTCTACGGGTGGGCGGTGGCGGTGCTCGTGAACCCCGCGTCGATCGCGGCCATCGGCGCGATCTTCGCGGCCTACGTGAGCTTCTTCGTTCCCCTCGGAGCGACCGCTCAGAAGGCGGTCGCGGTCGGCTCGATCGTGGCGCTCACGCTGCTCAACTGCGCCGGCGTGCGCGCGGGGGCGGTGACGCAGAACGTGCTGACCACGCTCAAGGTCGCCGCGCTCGCGGGACTGGTGGTCGCGGCGTTCGCGCTCCCCGGGGGGTCCGGCGGACAGCTGGCGCCGTGGCTCCCGGCGTCGTTCGATGGGCTCTGGGGCCCGGTGGGGATCGCGATGGTCGCCGTGCTGTTCGCGTACGACGGCTGGATCGAGATCACGTACGTCGGTGGGGAAGTGGAGCACCCGGGCCGCGTCCTGCCGCAGTCGATCGTCTATTCGCTGGTGATCGTGATCGCCGTCTACACCCTGGTCAACCTCGCATTCCTCTACGTACTGGCGCCTGCGGGGATGGCCGGAAGCGCCCTCGTCGCCTCGGACGCGGCGACCGTGGTGCTCGGGAGCGCAGGCGCCGCGTTCGTCGCCGCGGCGATCGTGATCGCCACGCTCGGCGCGAACAACGGGATCGTGCTCACGTCGGCCCGCATTCCCTACGCGATGGCGCGGGATGGGGCGTTCTTCGCGTGGGCGGGACGGGTGCACCCGTCGCTCGGAACGCCCGTACCGGCGCTCCTCGCGCAGGGAGCGGTCGCCTCGGTGATGGCGCTGACCGGGACGTACGAGCAACTCTTCACCTACGTCGTCTTTGCCTCGTGGGTCTTCTACGCGATGGGCGCGGCCGCAGTGATCCGGCTGCGGCGCACCGCGCCCGACCTGCCGCGGCCGTACCGGGCGTGGGGGTACCCGTGGACGCCGCTCGTGTTCGTGGGGTTCGCCATCTGGCTGGTCGCGAGCACGGTGCTGGAGACCCCGCGTGAGGCGCTGGTGGGGGTCGTGATCGTAGCGGCAGGCCTGCCCCTGTACCGGCACTGGAGCCGGGAGAGGCAGAGTACTTGACATATCAACTAATGATGAATAGGTTATTTTCATGACGCGCCGCTCTCGGCTCCAGGTGGAGCTCAAGCAGACCAGGCCGTTCCGGTCGCCGGCACAGGAGGCCACGCTGGGAATCTTGAAGACGGCGGATGTGCTGCGGCGGCGGATGGCGGGGCTGCTCCAGCCGTACGGCCTGAGCGGCCAGGCCTACAACGTCCTGCGGATTCTCCGCGGGGCGCGGGGGAAGCCGATGGCCACGCTGGAGATCGCCTCCCGATTGATCGAGCAGACGCCGGGGATCACCCGGCTGCTCGACGGGCTCGAGGTGAAGGAGTTGGTGCGGCGGGAGCGCTGCCGGGAAGACCGCCGCCAGGTGCACTGTTTCATCACGCCGGCGGGACTCGAGGTCCTGCGCCAACTCGATCCCGAAGTGGACGAGGCAGAGGCGGCCTGGTCCGGTCGGCTGAGCGGGGCCGAGTTGGAGGCCCTGATCACCAGCCTGGAGAAGGTGCGGGCCGGGGAACCCTGAGCCCCTTTTTTTCGCTAAATAGTTGATGAGTTAATGAACATGTAGTCAATAATCTGAGGAACCCTTACCATCGATGCCACAGGAGGAAACCATGAGTTCCACCGACACGCTCGCTGTCCCACGCCCCCAGCCCGCCGCCGCCGAGCATCCCACCGGCGGGGCGCTGGCGGCACTGTTCCGCACGCCCAACGAGAGCGCGCTCACGATCGCCCGCATCACGCTGGGTCTGGTCATGTTCCCGCACGGGGCGCAGAAGCTGCTCGGCTGGTTCGGCGGCTTCGGTTTCGAGGGCACGATGGGCTTTCTCACCCAGTCCATCGGGCTGCCATGGATCCTGGGTCTCACCGTGATCCTGATCGAGTTCTTCGGGTCGCTCGCGTTGATCCTCGGCTTCGCGGGTCGGCTCATGGCGCTGGGCGTCGCGGCCGTCATGGTCGGAGCCATCGCGACGACGCACTTCGCGAACGGGTTCTTCATGAACTGGAGCGGTGCGCTGCCGGGTGAGGGCTTCGAGTTCCATCTCCTGGCCATCGGGCTGGCGCTGGCCGTGATCGTGCGTGGCAGTGGCGCGTGGTCGGTGGACCGGGTACTGGCGCGCGTGCGCAGCTAACACCGGCCGTCCGTCGTCAACGGGGGCGCCCGTGGACCGTCACGTCCGCGGGCGCTTCGTGCTGGCACCGCTCGTCTCAAGGGTTTGGCCGCCACGCGTCGTCGCGAGCCGGTCGCGCTAGCGCTCCCCAGGGGGCAGCAAGCGAACCCGCAGGGCGATCCGCACGCTGCGCCCGCCGACCCAATGCACTCCACCGGCGAACGCCTCGAGGGGAATGTCCTCCCACACGTCCGGCACCAGCAGCCCGACCGCGACGGCGAAGAGGATCGCACCGCCGCCCGCGCCCACGAGCGTGGGCGATACCTCCCAGCGGCACGCGGGATCGGGATTGCCCGGCACGTCGCACGCGGCGTCCGGGGCCAGCGCGGTAGCGCCGAACCACGCGCCGAGCGCCGCGCCCACGAGTGGTGCCCCATGGATGAGCGCGCGGGGCTTGCCGCGGTTCACCTGGAACCTGCGCAACTCGGCGACCCGGAAGCTCAGGGGAGACGCCGCGTCCCGTTCCCTGATGGTGACGCCGTGCGGGTCGAGCAGCAGGAGGCGTCCGGCGAACGCCCGCGGGCCGGCCGCCGTCATGGCGATGAGCCGGACGCGCGCCGCCGCTTCGAGCAGGGGGCGCTCGCGTGCCTGCGCCGCGGCGCGCGCAGGCGTCAGGGACAACGCACAGAGCACAATGCGGCCCAGCCGCCGCGCCCGAGTGCTGTCCCAGCGCTGACGAGTGATCCTCGGTCGAGATTCGCGCCCTGCGGCGGTCTTGCTCACCGCTGCAAACTGCATGATGGGATTGGCTCAGGCCATCGAGTACGCGGGCCCGCGCTCGCTGGGACCGCGGTGGCCGTCCTGCCGCGAGGCGATAGGCGAGGGTTCCGCTCGGATTGGCACCGACTCTCAGGGAGTTTTCAGCGCGGCTTCACCGATCCGCGCGCATGTTGCGACCACTCTCGAGACAGGAATACCGCCATGCGCACCGCTGTCGTGCTGTTGGCGCTGGTACCACTCGCGTGCCAGCGAGACGTCGCGATCGACCCGGCGCAGCTCGACGCCTTTGCGCCGCTACCGTCGGTGATGGCGTCCGCCGACAATCCCGTCACGCCGGCCAAGGTGGAGCTGGGCCGACGACTGTACTACGAGACCCAGCTTTCGGCCGACGGCAACCACTCGTGCAACTCGTGCCACCCACTCGATGGCTACGGCGCGGATCATGAGACGGTCAGTACCGGCGTGAAGGACCAGCGCGGGGGTCGCAACGCCCCCACCGTGTACAACGCGGCCGGCCACATCGCGCAGTTCTGGGATGGGCGCGCGGCCACCGTCGAGGAACAGGCCAAGGGCCCCATCCTGAACCCGGTGGAAATGGCCATGCCCGACGCGCACGCGGTGATGGCGCGGCTCGCCCGCATCCCCGGCTACCGGGCGGCGTTTGCGGCGGCCTTCCCGGGTGAGCGGAACCCGATGACCTACGACAACCTCGGCAAGGCCATCGGCGCGTTCGAGCGGGAACTCGTCACGCCGTCGCGCTGGGACGCGTTCCTGAACGGCACCGACACGGCGCTCACGAACGCGGAGAAGGTGGGGTTGCAGGAGTTCCTGGCCGCCGGGTGCCCGGCATGCCACAACGGGTCGTATCTGGGCGGCACGATGTTCCAGAAGGCGGGTACCGCGCGGCCCTGGCCCGACCGTGCCGACCCCGGTCGCTACGCGCTCACGAAGAACCCGGCGGACAGCCTCGTGTTCAAGGTGCCCGGGTTGCGCAACGTCGAGCGGACCGCGCCGTATTTCCACGACGGCCAGGTGGCGCGGCTCGACGACGCCGTCCGGTTGATGGCGCGCCATCAGCTGGGGAAGGAACTGACGGACTCCCAGGTGGCTGCCGTGGTCGCGTGGCTCGGGGCGCTGACGGGGACCATTCCGGCGGATTACATCGCGCCACCCAAGACCGCGGACTGAGACGTATGGGGTGACCGGCATGGGGGGGCGGGGATCCCACGATCACCGCCCCCCTGCCTGCTACTCGTTCACCCGCCGCCACGTGAGCGTCTGGTTGGGCGTCCAGCCGCTGGCGGTGTACCGGAAGCTCTGCGACTGGAACGCCTCGTCGCTCAGGCGTGTATCCCCGTCGCGGTGGAGGGCGACCGTCCCGTCGGGCGTGATGATCTCGAACGCTAGCGTCCCCGCGGCGTCCACGCTCTCACCTGCCGCGATCGCGCCGCCCGTGCCCTGCGCCACGTACATCAGCCGGTTCTTGACCGGATGCCAGTAATAGAAGCCGTCCCAGTAGAGGTAGGTCTTCTCGCCAACCCGGCCCGTGATCTTGAGCCGCATCACGTCGGCTCCCCAGCCCTGTGTGAACTGGTAGCCGAACGACCGCGGGGACCCTTCCGCCGTGGAGTCGAACGTGGGGTTGTCGGCCGACCACTTGCCGCCGTCTCGGAGCAGCCACGCCTGCTTGGCCCGGTATGCCTGGTGCTCGGGGCTGGCTGCCGCCGTGTCGAGCGTCTGGGCGGCGAGGGGAGTGGCGGCCACGGCCACGGCCACGACAACGGACGTCAACAGGATTCGGTGCATCGGCGCTCCTGGCGAGGGTCACGGTCCCCGACGTCGCATCCACGGGAGAAGGGAAGGTATGCGCCGGAGGGCCGGGCTGGCGAGCGCGGCCGGCGACCGGTTGGCGCGCTATCGCCGGCCGCACCACATTGACATCCCTCTTCACGGCGGGCCGTGGCATGCCCCATTGGCCGGAGGTCGGCCTGAACCGTTGTTGCGGCGTGGGCGTGGCGCTCGTGCTGCTCGCGCTCGGCATGACGTCGCCTGCGCTCGCGCAGGATACGGTGGCGCTGCGGCGTGGCGACCGGGTCCGGGTCACGCTCCCACGGCTGCCGGCACGCACGCAGCCGCGTCTCTGGACGGGCGTGTTGCTCGCCTTCGACACGGCGGTGATCCGCCTCGAGCGCCGAGTGGATACGGTGCGGATCCCGCTCGATTCCATCCTCCAGCTCGAGCGCAGCCTGGGACGCGGCCCCGACCATCGGCTCCCGCCCGCGGGTGGCGCGCTCGGACTGATTCTGGGGTTTGTCGTGGGACAGGCGAAGAACCCGTTCCGCCCCGACCCCGAGCCACTGGAGATCGGGGCGGTCACGGTGATCGGCGGTCTCGTCGGTGTCGCCATCGGGGCCGTGATCGGCACCCAGGTGCGGCGCGACCACTGGGAGGTCGTTCCGCTGCCCCGGCGTTAGGGAACGTCTGCACGAGTCGCGCGGTGGGTCCCTCCGGCCGCTGCAGTTCGCGAAAAGTGTCAACGAACGTGAGGGAGGTTCCCCCGCCAGCAGCTAGCGCTCGTTAGGCGGCGGGGCGGTACGGACCGGGGACATAGGTAACACCTCAGACCGGAGACATAGGTAACACTTTCGGGCATCGTTGGCACCCACGGAGGTGCCCGATGCCGTGGAGAGTGCAGACACCTATGTCCGAACGACGCCGTTTCATCGATGAGTACCTACGGGGCACGGCCTCGATGACCGTGCTCTGCGCCAGCTATGGGATCAGCCGCCGGGTTGGCTACAAGTGGCTGACCCGGTTCCTGGTGGAGGGGGATCGCGCCCTCGAGGATCGGTCTCGCCGGCCCCGCACCTCGCCCTGGGCGATTGCGCCGGACGTGGCGACCCTGCTGCTGACGGCGCGGCGCCGGCACCCCACCTGGGGTCCGCGCAAGATCTTGGACTATCTCCGACCGCGGCACCGGCAGCTCCAGCTGCCGGCCCCCAGCACGGCGGGGGCGTTGTTCAAGCGCCATGGTCTCGTACGGCCCAAGCGCCGGCGGCCGCAACCGGGGCATCCGGGCCGGCCGACCTCCCCGATCTTGGCCCCGAACGATGTCTGGACGGCGGACTTCAAGGGCCACTTCGCGCTCGGCTGCGGGCTCCGGTGCCACCCCCTCACCATCGTGGACGGGTACTCGCGGTTCCTCCTGGCCTGCGACGCGCTCCGGCAGCCTACCACGCCCGCGGCGAAGGCGGTGTTCACCCGCGTGTTTCAGGAGTATGGCCTCCCCGATCGCGTGCGGACCGACAATGGCGCGCCGTTCGCTAGCATCGCGCTCAATCGCCTGTCGACCCTCAGCGTCTGGTGGATGAAGCTTGGCATTCGACCTGAGCTGATCGAGCCCGCCTCGCCGCAGCAGAACGCCCGCCACGAACGCCTGCATCGCACCCTCAAAGCGGAGGCCACAAAACCGCCCAAGGCGACGATCCGGGCCCAGCAGCGCCGGTTCAACACGTTTCGGACTGAGTACAACACCGAACGGCCCCATGAAGCTCCGCAGGGCAAGCCTCCCGCCGCGGTCTACCGGCCTGCCCAGCGCGTCTTCCCTGGTCGTATTCCGGGTCCCGAATACCCGAGTCACTACCTCACGCGCTACGTCAGCACCAACGGCGGAGTCCGCTTCCACCGCCGCTTCATCGCCATCGCCCCGGCCCTGATCGGGGAACACGTCGGCTTCGAAGAAGTTGCCGACGGCCGCTGGGCCGTCTACTTCTACAACTACCTGCTGGGACACTTGGACGAACGCGAGGGCCACATCCATGGCGTGCACCTGCGCGCCAAACCCGTGCGATCGGGGAACTGACTGTTACCTATGTCCCCGGTCTATCTGTTACCGATGTCTCCGGCCGTTCATGCCCCTAGGGCACCTGAATGCGAAAGAACGCATTGACATCCACCGTGACCGCAATGAATCCGGGCGTCACGACGGTGGTCTGATCCGGACGCTGCGGTGCCTCCTCGCAGGCCACACAAGGGACTCGCGCGCGCCGCTCATTGGCGATGAGCTCGACTGCGGCGATGAGGTGCCCACCGGCGGCCACGGCCACCGCCTCCGCCCGGCGGTAGACGTCTCGCACGGCAGCGGCGTACGCGGAGTCACGCGCCATATCCAAAGACCGGGCGGCGAAACTCACGGGTGCAACGTCGGTGGCGCCGGCCTCAAGCGCGGCATCGATGACCGTGCCGATCTGCTCAAGGTCGTGGAGGACAACCGACAACTCAGCGCGGGCCGTGTAGCCAATCACTTGCCCCGCGCGGTCACGGAGGTTGGCCTGGACGGCATACGCACCGGTGGAGATGGAGTCGAGCGGAATGCCGGTGCGGCGTACCGCCTCCATAACCTGGCTCACGAGACGGGCGTTGGCGCGTCCGGCGTCGGCAGCGCGTTTGTCTTGAGTGTTAACGCCCAAGCGGAGCACCGCATAGTCCGGTGGGACGGTGCGCGTGGCCGTCGCGGAGAGACGGAGGAGCGTTGTACCGGGAAGGCTGTCGCGGGTTTGAGCGGATGCCCAGGGTGTCGACGCGCCCAGCAATAGGGGTATCAGACTCCAGCGCATGGCGATCCCCCTCGTGACGGCACGGCTGTATAACGGATCTCCGCTTGAGCGGCGGGCGCTCCAGCCCCCCACGCGCACCG
>Ga0224512_10002244_pt1 | contig 17830 bp, 17 predicted proteins | sample SF_May12_sed_USG_4_FD_169103 | JGI IMG/M metagenome (GOLD analysis project Ga0224512, IMG submission 169103) | Sediment microbial communities from San Francisco Bay, California, United States - SF_May12_sed_USGS_13 | ecosystem: Environmental > Aquatic > Marine > Sediment | place: USA... | reverse complement strand
AAACCAGCGTCGATCGAACCTGCCCAAAGATCGGTAAAGCCCGGATATAGGAGCCTTTCCTGCTCGGCTTCGTATGCTGCCTGCTCTGTTTCATTTCGCACCACCTGGATACTTGAACGCTCAATTTCGATGGTTCCCGCGTCGCGGGTCGCGACCTCCACTTTTTCTTCGGCCTTGGACGCCATCGTGCCTTTGATCACCTGGCCATCGGAGAGTTCGAGATTCACAGGCTCATCCGCTGTTATCGATTCAACGGCAGACCAAAGTATCGATACCGTGCCGGCACTTTCCGTTTCAATGATTATCTTGTCGCCGTCCTTTTTTAGAATCTTACCGGTGATCCGGTCACCATTTTTCAAGACAATCTGGTCCGCAAGAATGGATGGACCTGATACACACACGAGCACACACGTCAAAACAAATGACAAAAACTTCGACATTACTTTCCTCCGAAAGAAAATTAATAATTTGGGGATCTTGCGAAAATGGGTAGGTGAGAAGATTATCTACTCGCAGCCGATTTGTCTAGTAGAACCTTGAGTCAACGGACCGCACGTACCATGCCAGCAGGCCCCGTTTTGATACGAAGTTGCTCGCGGCTTTCGAGATAGTCCACGAGTTTGAGAAAATCCATCCGGGGATATGAATACTTGCCGAACCTGCGAAATCCGAGAGTCGGGACACCGCCGTCAAAAAGGTGTATCCCCCAGTAAAGAAGCTGCTTGCTAAATCTGATCGCAACTTCAGTAGGATCAATAAAATGTACCTTTGGGTCGTGCATGCTCAACGACTCAAACTGCTTTCTCAAGCCCTCGGCAAGAAGCTCGTTGCGTTTGACCTCATCGGCCATAAGGCCGTTGATCAGTACAAAGAGTTCGGCGTTCGTATTGGCCTTTCTAATGAGGTCAAACGTGCGCTTGATCACATCCGCATTCTTGTTAATTCCCAGCGGACTCAGATTGGTTGGAACGATACAATGATCAAATCGCCGCAGGAACTCAGCCGGGTTCATCTCAAACTCGGGATTGCAGTCGCATACGACGTATCTCGTTCGGCGGTTTGTTCCCTGGCGCCACGTGTTCGCATTCCCGACATCAATCCTGGATCCCTGTGTTCCCCCCGTCCTTGAAGGCAAATAGACGCCCTTTCCAAGAAGTTTCATCAAATTTTGCTGGGGATCTAGATCGACCAGACTAACATCGTACCCATTCAGCGCAAGCGCGCCTGCAAGGTGCGCTGAGATCGTCGTCTTTCCGACTCCTCCCTTGCAGGTGAACACCCCAATGAATGTCGAGCGGCTGCTTTCGTCTTCCCTGTCGACCTCCTCGCAGTTCCAGATCAATTTTGAACCCTTGAGCATCGCGAGCTTGAGATTGGTGATTTGCTCATTTCGCAGAAAAGCATACACAGAAGGAGTAAAACCGGCGGTCGAAATGCAGATACCGCCCGTAAACTGCTGCGGCGAAATTGATACACAATCGATAAAATGCTCTATTTCGGATAGACCCACCCTTTCTTTGCCGTCAAAGATCTTGACTGCCACATGCTGGCCCGGACGAAACAGTTCCAGATTAAAATCCTTTTTGATCATCGTCGGACGTACGCTCCATTCCTGCTTGCGAAGGATGAAAATCGCAATCCGCTCAGCATCCGTCGATTCACCCGGAGCCGGCCGCCGCGTCGGGCCGTTCACGGCGTTACCGTTGAGCATTTCACGGTACGTACTCTTTTTCGGCGGTGAATTCATCATCAGGGGGGGCTTCCTACAATGGAAAGATCGGAACATCAAGAACCTAATTCGTTAGGATTCTTATGTACCGCTCTCCGAATGCACTAAATGAGGGTCGAAACTGCACAATGCGCCTGAGTTTCAAAACCAATTTTTGAAACTCAAATCTGATTTCGGCTCAATGTGCTCTTCTTGCCCCCAATCTTAGCTCACAAGGCGCAATATGAAAAGACTATTTTTAACCTTCTCTTTTTCGTCTAAATGTTAAAAAACCTGAATTGACCAGGACTTCCACAAAAAAGGCCAATTAAAAGGGGCTATTTTGCTGAATTTCGAAATTGAAGGGAGCCACTACGGCGTTTAAGGCTGGATGCACCTTTGAAACAAAAATGCTCAGAAGCGCGCCGCAACGGATCTGTCGTTTTCGATGTCCGTATGCCTCTCGAGATAATCGACAAGCTTTAGGAAATCCATACGAGGATGCGAATAGCGGCCGTAGGTGCGAAAGGCAAGTGTCGGGGACGTGCCGTCAAAGAGATGAAAACCCCAGTAAAGAAGCTGTTTGCTAAACCGGATGGCTACTTCGTCGGGATCGACGTAGCGACAGCGCGAATCCTTGTTTGACAGCGCTTCGAACTCGGTCTTGAGCACCTGGTTCAAAAGATGATTACGTTTCTTCTCCTCTGATTGGAGTCCGTTTATGAGCACAAACAATTGGGCCTTGGTGTTTTCCTTCCGGATCAGGTCAAATGTCCGTTTTATCACATCCGCGTTCTTGTTGATCCCAAGGGGGCTTAAAGAAGTGGGAACAATGCAATAGTCAAAACGACGTAGAAATCCGGTTGGGTTGCCGTCAAACTCAGGGTTACAGTCGCAGATCACAAACTTCGTTTTCCGGTCACTTGTCCCGTTGGTTTCACCCGGTATGATGACGTCGATCCGGGCACCCTTCCGGCCGCCCGCGGGTGGCAAATAAACGCCCTTGCCAAGCAATTTCTGCATGTTCCGCTGGCGGTCGAGGTCAACGAGGCTGACGTCGTAGCCGTTCAAAGCGAACGCGCCTGCCAGGTGAGCGGCGATGGTGGTTTTGCCGACGCCGCCCTTGCATGTGAAGACTCCGATGTATGTCGAGCGGTTACGTTCTTTTTCGTGGTCGAACTCTTCACAGTTCCAGTGGAGTTCGCTGCCCTCGAGGATCGCCAGTTTGAGGTTGGTGATATTCTCGTCGCGAAGGTAGGAGTAGACCGATCTTGTAAAACCGGTGGTGGAAATGCAGATGCCGCCGTCGAAATCCGCGGACGATTCACCCGACAGAAAATCTATAAACTTTTCGATCTGACCGAGTGAGACTTTGTTTCTTTGATTGACCACCTTAGCCGCGATCTGACGCCGGTATTTGAATAGCTCGAGATTGTATTCCCGTTGGACGCCGGAAACCGACCGCACAGACCAATTGTCGCGGCGGAGCAAGAAAATCGCCATCCGTTCCGTCTCGGTGGTGCGTTCGATAACGATACTCCTGTTACGGTCAGTATCGGTCAAATCATCGAGCAGTTCGGACCAGCGAATTCGTTTAGGGGGTAAATTCGGCATTCAGTTGTTTCGCGATCTAAGTGTTAAACGCTTTCAATACCTCCTCGGCATGCTCGGCGACCTTAACCTTATTCATAATTGTCGCGATTTTTCCCTCTTCGTTTACCAAAAAAGTCGTGCGCTTGATGCCCATGTACTTTTTGCCGTACATGTTCTTTTCGACCCAGACACCGTATTTCTCGGCAACCGCGTGGTCTATGTCGGCAATCAGGGTGAAAGGAAGATCGTGTTTCCCAATAAACTTCTGGTGCGATTTTTCATCATCGGTCGAAACGCCGAGCACCACGATATTGTTCTTTGTGAGTTCCGAAAACCCATCGCGAAGGGAGCACGCCTGCTTCGTACAGCCGGGCGTCATGTCGCGCGGATAGAAGTACAGCGCGACCCGCTTGCCTTTGTAATCCGAGAGTTTAACCTTGTTGCCGTCCTGATCTTTTGCGTTAAACGACGGCGCTTTATCACCTTCTTTTAGCATAGTGCCTCCTGTGAGCTTGCTCGGACGCAGGAATACTGGGTGAGGGTCCGGCAAACTGACCTTTGACTTGAATTGGTGTAATGATAACAAGTAGGGTACCGATTATGAAAACGTGGAGTGAAAAGAGGGGTCTGGCGGCCTTGGAGAAACTGCGGAAGAACTTCAGCAGACGGATCCGCGCGGCTTACGAGTTCCGTGCAAAAGATTGTCTGACATGCGACGTACAGGGGAGCTGCTGCACCGACGCGCATTTTGTCAATGTACATATTTCGAAGCTCGCAGCCGTCGCGATCCGGGATGCCTTAGCGGCGCTGGACCCCACGGTTCGCGAGAGAGTCATCAGGCGAAACAAGCATGCGGTTGAATCCCTGCAATCCGATTTTGCGTCGACCTATTCATGCCCGCTCTTTGAAAAAGGGGTCGGTTGTCTTGTACATCAAACGGCCAAACCGCTTCCATGCATCAACCACGCCTGCTACGAAAATGCTTCGGATTTGCCGCCGTCGGCGATCCTCAAGAGTTTCGAAATGAAAATCGGACGCTTGAACGATTCGGTCTACCGGAAAAACTGGAACTGGCTGCCGATACCGGTCTGGCTCCATAGAGTACTTAGCCGGTAAAGTTGGCAAAGTTAACAAAGTCTGCAAAGTCAACAGAGTTAGCAAAGTTTGCAAAGTCTGCAAAGTTGGCAAAGTCCGGAAAGTTGGCAAAGTCTGCAAAGTCTGCAAAGTCCGCAAAGTTGGCAAAGTCTGTAAAGTCTGCAAAGTTGGCAAAGTCTGTAAAGTCTGCAAAGTTGGCAAAGTCTGCAAAGTCTGCAAAGTTGGCAAAGTCCGTAAACTCTGTAATTTCTGCCAACTCTGCCAACTCTGCCAACTCTGTAAACTTTGCCAACTCTGTAAACTTTGCCAACTCTGTAAACTTCTGTCGACTCCAAAAAGAAAAAGGCCAGGATTCCCGAATCCTTGGCCTTTCATTGCCCGTTTCTGTTTTGCCAAACAGTTACTTGCCCATGTTTTTTACCGTCACCTTCCTTTTCGACGGCAAGAAAGAGAGTAACACAAACGGTTTTTTGTTGCAAGTATGAAACACTCGAGATTCTGCCACAGAGACATAGAGAATGAAAATGGAGTACGAAAGAATACAGTACAAGGAGCGGTAGCGACCCGAAAAGCTATAAATAGGCAGGTTTCCGTTTAGAGCAACGCTTCGCGTTGTCGATCGGGCAAGCCCGATAAATTCATTCTTTCAATTCGTTTCGTCGTGCTCCGCACGGCGCGGCAGTGCAAGCACTGCTCTAAACGAAAGTGCTCGGGATTATTCTTCGGTCGCGGGAGACCGTGCGGAACTGGAGGTCCGTTTCCAAAAATATTGCCCCATAAACGACAATTGAACTAGAATTCGAACACTATGTGCAGAGTTCTTTCAATGCTGTTCGTTCTCTTGACGCTGCCCTTTGCCTTATATGGGCAGACCAGTGCCGATTGCAGCGACTTTGCCGTCACAGGCCCATCTGCGGTGTTGACTATGAATGAACCGTACAGGTTTGAAGCCAAATTCACACCTTCGGTCGATGCATCTACCTATACGATCAAATGGACCGTAGACAACGGAAAAATCGTATCGGGACAGGGCACGCTCGCGATCGAGGTTGCCAAAGTAAAGCCGGGGACTTCAATTCAGGCCGTAGCGGAAGTGACAGGGCTGGGTGAGTGCGATCGGACGGCGAGTGACTCATTGATTATCTGTGAAGCTCAAGTCAAACCATTTCTTATTAACGAATTTGGCGAACTCCCTGCGGACGAGCTGCAGTTTCGCATTGAAAAAGCGCTCGAGGAGTTGCGTTCCGACCCCACTGCCTCGCTTTATTGGGTCTCGTACGGTCCGGAAAAGAAAGTGGCAGAATTCGAGAGGGCGGTTCGTGATTTAATTACCTATCGCGACGGTGAAAATGGACCCGATTCTTTTGTCCTGGTTAACGGCGGTATCGAGGATGAGCTCCGTGTCCGAATCTGGATCGTACCGGCAGGCGCCGATTCTTCGATTGTTAATTAAACGCAATGTTTATAAGAAGGCTACGGGAAAACCGCGAATTGCGTTTGATGCATTCTTCAAGATCTTCGTGCCCTTCGTGGATAAAACTTAGCGGTCGCGGGCGACCGTGCGGACGAGCCGTCCGCGCTCCGGCAAGAGGTTGTCCCTTGCGGATTAATCTCTTACAAAAAAGAACTCGCCGAATCTCTCCGGCACGTGAAAATTGGGAACTTCAGTGCGTGTCGCGGACCACGCAAGATACCCCCTGTTCTCGCCTTTCCCGACCGCACGGAGCAGGTTTCCCTTCCAGACGTCGCCCGCAGCCGGTTTACTGCCAAACGCCGTCCATTCGACACGGAACGCCATCACCACAAGGTCGTATTCGATCTTGGCGGCGGTCGTCATGCCCGAAGCGTAGTCCCAGTCGGTGTCGCGCTTTTCGGGCCCCTGGTAGATGCCAAGGTCTATCCATTCACCCGTCGGCGCGACCTCGAACTCGAAATACTTCCGCGCATCATCTCTAAAAGGCGATATGAACAGTTCACAGACATCGCGGTCCCAGAGACCACGTGTCTTTTTTGTCAGGTCGGGCTTTTCGCTGATAACAAGGGGTTCGCCCTGGTTCGCATCGAACCTTACATAGAGTGCCGATTCCGACCAGAGCATTTTCGCCGTAAACCGGCGTTTCTTGGGCGCGCGCTGGCCAGACCAGTATGACTTTATCTTTATCGTATCCGCCGCGTCCCAGGCTGCATTTTCGAGATCGCTTATCTCAAAGTCAGTCTCTATGTACTTGATGTTAGCGGATTTACCCATAGCAAAAACGGACGCGGAAAGCAGTATGATCAAAACGGCCGGCAATTTCATAATAAACGCGAATTATATCTCAGAAAGGATTCGCCCGCGAAACACGCGAAAAGACGCAAAAAAAGGGGTGTTTTGACACTTTCTCTTAAATCTTATTCGCTTCTGAGAGGTTACTTCACCAAGATAGTTTGAGATCCAAAGAATCTCAAAGCGTCGGAAGGAGAGTCCGGTTCTTTGCCCATCCCATTTTTCGCGTCTCTTCGCGTGTTTCGCGGGCACGTCTGTTTCGCTTCTCTTCGCGTGTTTCGCGGGCACGTCTTTTTCGCTTCTTTTCGCGTGTTTCGCGGGACTATTTGCGATTAAACACAGTCTTGGCGGCCATCTTGGCGAGTTTCCATGTGCGGTTCCAGTCTATTTCCTCCCCGTCATTGCCGAGAAGTTTGTCGACAAACATGTTTCGCAGGTCCTTGCCCTCGCGGCGGAGCATGAATTCCTTGGCATAGGGCTTTGCGGTCTCAAAGAAGTTAAATTCCGGATCCGTGACCATACCGATGCCCTCGAGCGTCATAAGAGCCCGCATGATGTATGTAAAATTCGAAGGCAGACGGAACGGGTAGTCGTACATCACCTCGGCGAGATCATAGGTCAGTTCCTTGAAGTTCACGTCCTTCAGTTTCAAATCGAGGTGAAACTTGAACATTCGCCGGACGACCTCTCTGACGGACTCTTCGTCGGCACCGGGTTTTAGAAATTCGAGATCGATAAGGTCCTGCGCGATGGAATCGGGATCCTTCGCGACGACATGGAAGAATGCGTCGATCATTTGTGACTGGAGTTTCGGGGTGATCCGGCCGACCATTCCGAAATCAAAAAACGCGAGCCGGCCATCGGGCATCACAAGCAGGTTGCCGGGATGCGGATCGGCATGAAAAAACCCGTCCTCGAGAAGTTGTTTGAGATAAGTGCGAATAAGAAGCCGGTTGACCTTCTCGGGCGAAACCCCACGCGCGACGAGTCCCTCGATGTCGGTCACCTTCGTGCCGTGGATAAACTCCATCGTCATCACTTTCGAAGTTGTCGATTCCCAGTGGATCGAAGGAACATGTATGTTGCTCCAGGCCGCAAAACTCTCGCTAAAACGCTCGGCGTTACGTCCTTCCGCCGCGTAATCCATCTCTTCATGGATAGTCTGATCAAACTCACGCAGCATTCCCTCCCAATCGGCGTTTCTATTCAATGCCGGAAATCGTCCTGCAAACTTCGCGATCTTCTGCATGATCTCGATATCGCCGCCGATGATCCCTGCGAGGTTTGGCCGCTGGACCTTGACAGCGACTTCCTCGCCGGTATGCAGAAACGCCCGGTATACCTGACCGAGCGAGGCCGCCGCAACCGGTTCGTATTCAAACTCACGATACACCTCGGAAATTGGTCTCCCGAGTTCCATTTCGATCCGTGCAAAAGCGATCTCGTTGGGAAACGCCGGAACATCATCGACCAGGGTCCCCAGTTCCTTTACAAACGGAAGCGGCAAAAGATCGGCCCGCATACCGAGTGACTGTCCGATCTTAATAAACGTCGGGCCGAGCGTAATAATCGATTCCTTGAGCCAAACCGCCTGTTTTTCCTGTCTCAGGTCTTTGTTTATTTCACTTCCGACAAAGATCTTGCGAAGAAACAGCAAGAAAACGTGAAACACCCAGAGCTTGACCGCGTACCAGCCTTCTCCGGCGACAGCCAGCCAGCCCAGATTTCGGGCTGCTTTCCGACGCGTTTTCTTAATTTTCAGATGTTGCTTGCGATGAATGTCGTACTGGTCGAGGTATAGATACAGCGTCAGCATACCGATTACGCGTGCGACCTTTCCAAACCGAAACCATCCGCGAATTCCCCGGTAGTTGCGCTCTACACCTTCCTCGGTTCTTAGGAGCTCTTTTTCCTTCGCGATGAGATCCTTGTTCGCAACACTGTGAAGTAGAGGAGGCGTCTTGGAAGACACAAGAGCCCCGTTACCGTTCACGGCAACGGCCTTAACGTCTATTATCGGTGAATCGATTGTCGTAATCTCTTTTTCGCTCATTATGACCAGTCTAGCATTTCGATACGAAAACGCCCCCCATGTTTGCACCTTTTTTCACAAGCAAAAAGACACGCTGGTATTTGATACGACGGCTGGGACGTTTTGGATTCGATAGAATTTCAAATAAGGGATTCCTGGTACTACGCGTGATGGCTCGGTTTTTGGTCCGGTCTGAAGCTCTGATATTCCAACGCACGAGGCAGAGCCGCCGGTCGGTCTTTTTTGCATAACAGCGGGGTTTCCGTAACACAGGCTTTAAATACACATTCGTGTCGGGCAATAATTGTGGCGCGTTTCGGTGTAGCGCCGCTAAAATGTTAAAATCGCAAGAGCGAAAACAAGAAAGAGAGTTAAAATCAAATGATCGGAACAGATGATCCCAGCAACGAAGAAGAATCGGCCCTAAAAGTAACGGATAAGCGTAAATTCAATGAAGACGGAAGCTTACGTGAGGGTGTCGTTTTAGAAAAAGATGAGCCGAAACCGGAGCGGGAACCGGAAGCGAATGCCTCCGATGCCGCTGCTTCCGGAGTCATCCAGGACCCGGGCAGTTTGCAGGCTGAGGAAGCAAACGAGACCGTGGACGAGAGCCCGGCACAAGCCGAGGCCGATGAAAAGGATCCGGCGAGTTTTATAAACTTTCTTTCGACACTGGTTACAAACGCCGCCGCAGCCCTTGGCGCGATTCCCCACCCGGTTACGGGACAAAAGGCAACGGATCTCGATACCGGGAAGTACTGGATCGACGTGCTCTTGATGCTGCGTAAAAAAACCAAGGGAAACCTGAGCGCGCGCGAAGACTCTCTGCTGACCAGTATTCTGTCTGACCTCCAAATGCAGTACGTTGCGCTTAGCCGCGCCACTGAAGAAAAGCTCAAAGCGCAGGCAGCCAAGAAATTTTCTTCGAAAGACATCCTCGGGGGGTAGGAGCATAAGTTTGGAAAAAGTACTCAACGTTGGCAAAGTTTGCCGCATTAGTTCTTACGGGGTCTGTCCAAGCTGCAGTTATTGTACTTTCAATCACAAAGACCCATAAAGACAATTCAAACATAGGAGCACCTCACCATGGCTACTATTAAGACCTTTGAAGAAATTAAAGCCTGGCAAAAAGCCAGGATGGTCACAAAGGCAATTTACGAAATCTCGAAAATCGGCGAATTCAGGACCGATTTTGAGCTTCAAAAACAAATGAAACGCGCGAGTGTCTCGATGATGGCAAATATTGCAGAGGGACACGGCCGAAGAACGAATAAAGAGTTTGCAAATCACCTCAACATTGCTCGTGGATCCTGTCACGAGGTGCAGGCTCTTTTGTATGTTGCATTGGATCTGAACTATATCGGGAGTGATTATTTCAAAAAGATTTATAGCGATCTGGCCGAAATATCGAAAATGACGCTTTCATTCGCGCGTTATCTTCGCAGGAACTAGTTTGGCGCCAGCTCTTTTATTAAATAAGCTTGAGGTTTTTAGAGAAACTTGTCGAATTTGCTGACTCTGCAGACTTTGAAAACTTTGGAAACTCTCTAAACTTAAAGATATGCGTCTGACCTTCCTCGGTACCGGCACATCGACCGGAGTTCCATCAATCGGCTGCGAATGCGAAACCTGTGTTTCCATTGACCCGAGGGACAAACGGCTGCGTGTTTCGGTACTCATCGAACATGCGGGCAAGTCAATTCTGGTAGACACCTCGATCGATTTTCGCCAGCAGGCGCTGCGTGCCGATATCAAGTATCTGGACGCGGTCTTGATAACTCACTGTCATGTCGACCACGTCTTTGGACTCGATGACATACGCCCGTTGAACTTCCGTCACGGTGCAATAGGCGTTTACGCCAACGAACCGGCGTGGAAGGACCTGAGACGTATCTTCCAATACATCTTTCAACCTAGTCATTTCGGAGGGGGCCTGCCGCAGCTTGTACCGCACACGGTCGTTCATGACGCGGCATTCATGATCGGAAAAGACCTTGAGATCACACCGCTTGAGGTCATCCATGGAAAATTGCCGGTGATCGCTTATCGTTTCAACGATTTTGCATATGCGACCGATCTTAAAACAATTCCCGTAGAGTCGCTCGAAGGCTTGCGGGATCTGGACGTACTGGTCCTCGACTGCGTCCGTTTGAAACCGCATTCCACTCATCTCTGTCTCGAAGAAGCCCTAGGTTACATCGAGATTCTGCGTCCGAATCGTGCATTTCTTACCCATTTGAATCACGATATCCTGCACGAACGCGAAAGCAAATTGCTTCCGGATAATGTCGAGTTGGGTTATGACGGGCTTGTGGTTGAAGGATAAGATGGTTTGCAATGTTGCCAAAGAATCAAAAGTTGACGAAGTTTGTAATTGGACATTTAAAACTCTGGTTAGGAATCGCAGGGACATCGCTATGATAATCGGGCTTCGGCATCTTTGCTGACTTTTAAGGCCTTGCCAACTTCTCATGCAGATTTTTCACGGAACAGAAAACGCCAACATAAAGGGCCCGACGGTCCTTACCCTTGGCGTGTTCGACGGTCTGCATCTGGGACATCAAAAGATCATGAAGACAGTCGTCGAACGCGGATCGGCGATTTCGGCAGTTCCGACGGCGATTACATTCGACCCCCACCCGCGTGCCGTGTTGCATCCGGAAAACGCGCCGCCGTTGCTGCAGACGCTCGATCAGAGACTCGCCAATTTCGAAATACTCGGTTTGGAGCAGGCCATCGTAATCAGGTTCGATAAGACCTTCGCTTCGCAGGACGCGGAATTATTCCTGCGGGAGATCATTTACGAACGGCTTGGCGCGAAGGAAGTCTACCTCGGGCACGGGTTTGCATTTGGTAGAAACCGCGGCGGGAATATCGAACTCCTCAAACGGATGAGCAAAGAACTTGGTTTTGTTGCCGAAGAGGTCGACGAGGTGCGATTGCGGGGCCGCCGGATCTCCTCTTCGCGGATTAGGCAGATGCTTGCGGACGGCCGTGTTAATCTCGTCAGAGGAATGCTCGGGCGGCCTTATGGAATCGAAGGCGCGGTTATCCGCGGGGACCGCCGCGGACACACCATCGGATTTCCGACTGCGAATCTCAAGCCTCAGAATCGTGTTGTTCCGAAATACGGCGTGTACGCCACGGCGACGCTCATCGACGGCGTGTGGCGGAAAGGAGTGACCAATATCGGGGTGCGTCCCACCTTTGAGGACGAAACCGAACCATCGATCGAGACGTATGTTTTTGATTTTGAAGGCGATCTTTATGGCAAGGTCCTGCGCGTCAGGTTTCTGCACAGGATCCGAAACGAGCGAAAATTCTCGGGTATTGAAGAACTCAAGTCGCAGATTGCACGGGACGTATCGACGGCGAAACGTTACTTTTCATTCAAAGGGGTCGAGAATAAGCTAAAGGTGGTTTAAGGGTTCGCAACTGGCAAGCCAGGTACGCGCTTTCAGCGCTCTGTCGCACTATTACGCACTAGAAGCTTGCGAACTGCGCGCAAACCGCTGACAGTTTGTCACCTGTCAACCAATTTATTTATGTCCAAAGAATTTGAAGAGCTTGTAAAAGTAATGGCCCGCCTGAGAGCACCCGGCGGCTGCCCGTGGGACCGCGAGCAGACCTATGAGTCGCTGGGTGAATATCTCCTCGAGGAGTGTTACGAGGCTTATGATGCGATCCAGGAAACCGCGGAGACGGGAGACACCCAAAATCTAAGAGAAGAACTCGGTGATGTGTTGCTCCAGGTAGTGTTTCATTCGACAATCGCCGCCGAAAAGGGAGATTTTACGATCGACGATGTCGCCGAGAGTGTCCGGACAAAACTCATATTACGTCATCCGCATGTGTTTAAGGATAAGAAACTGGAAACCGCGGACGATGTCTTGGACAACTGGGACGAGCTAAAGAAGGACGAACGCAAGATGCGGGGTTCGGGTCCCAAGGGCGGAGATTCTATACTCGACGAAGTGCCGGTCGCGTTTCCCGCATTGATAGAGGGAAACAAAATAAGCAAGAAGGCCGCCAAGACCGGTTTTGATTGGGAAAACACCGCACAGATTTTCGATAAGCTTGATGAGGAAGTCTCGGAACTAAAAGAAGCGATTGAAGGTGATTCGTCGGAGCGTCAGCGCGAGGAGATTGGCGACCTCCTTTTCGTCGTTGTAAACCTCGCCAGAAAACTGGGGATCGAACCAGAAGACGCACTGAAAAAAACAAACCGGAAGTTTCGCAGTCGATTCAGGTATGTCGAAGAAAGCCTGAAAAGGAAAGGGAAGACTCTTGAGGATGCCGACCTTTCTGAAATGGACGGCCTTTGGGAAAAAGCAAAGTCCGAAGCAAACATATCGGGCGCCTGATCAAGGCTGAAAGCCTGGATTCCGCTGGATAATGAACTCTTTTTTGAAGCCCTTGATGTCCCGCAGACGGATCGTTTTATCCTCAAGCCCCGAGTTGCGGAAAATCTCCTCAACCTGGTGTTTGCGGTACATCGTGTAGACTTTGAGGCCCTTCTTGTCGAGATCTTCGAACAGCTCGGCGAATACCTCACAGGCACTGACATCAAAGTAGTTGACGCTCCCAAAACTGATTACGACGTGCTCCAGTTGAGGCCCTTTCATGGCAACTAGATCGAGTATCTGGTCCCGGATCCCATAGACGTTTCCAAAGTAGATCGACATATCTACCTGCAGCATAAGAAGATTCGGGAAGTCCCGGGGTCCGCCGTACATTTCAATTTTTTCAAATCGCTCATTCTGAAAATCAAAGTAAATCGGCACCACCTTAACGGCGATCGTCTTTCTCAGAAACAGGATCAGAGAAGTCGCGATGCCTATGAAGATCGCGGTATCCGGTTTTGAAAGAAACGCAATTACAAAAGTCGTCGTGATGACGATACCGTCGGTCCCGGACAGGTTGAAGGTCTGTCGAAACTTGCTGAACTCGATTAGGTCGACAAGCGCCGCAATAACGATCGCGCTCAGAATCGTCTTCGGCAGATAATAAAGATACTGCGTAAACAAAAGGATCGTGAGCAATACGAAAATCGACGCGAATACCGACGAAAGACCGGTCACCGCTCCGGCCGCATAATTCACGGCGGTCCTTGAAAACGAACCGGCAATCGGATAGCCCCTGAAGAGGCTCGAAGCAATGTTGCCTATTCCCTGTCCGATCAGTTCCTGATTAACGGCGATCTTTTGTTTCGATTTCTCGCTGATCGACTTCGAGATCGCAAATCCCTCTAGGAATCCTATGACGGCGATGATCAGTGCGTTAGGAATCAATGCCAGGAACTGCGCCGATGATACATACGGAACTGATGGCATGCTTAAAGCGGCGTCGATGCTTCCTATTACAGCGACACCATCAGCTTCCAACCCGAGTGTGTAGGAAAGCACTATTCCGCCCGCCATTACGATCAACCCGCTCGGAAACGCCTTTGAAATGAAACGTTTCGACACGATAATTATCGCCACCGAAACGAGGCCGATCGCGGCCGAAAGCAAATGCGTCGAGGGAAGCGAGCGGACGATCTCGAAAAAATTCTGAAGAACAATCTCGTGTTGTTCGATCGAAAAACCAAACAGCGCGGGGATCTGGGTAGCGGCAATTATGATCGCGGCCGCGGTTGTAAATCCGCCGATCACGCTATGCGAGACAAAGTTCATCAGGAACCCGAGCCTGAAGACTCCCATCAAAATCTGAAAAATGCCCACCATCAAAGCGAGTATTATCGCGAGGGTGACAAATTCCGCGCTCTCGGGCTTGGCCAGAGGGATAAGTGCGGTCAGGACCAGAAACGAGACAACCGCCGCGGGACCGGTGGAAAGATGCCGGCTGCTTCCCCATAAAGCCGCCGCCGCGGTACCCAAAAAGGCCGCGTAGAGTCCGTGTACGGGTGGCATACCGGCAAGCGACGCGTAAGCCATGACTTGCGGGATGAGGACAATTACAACGGTAAGCCCGGCCAGAAAGTCTTTGCTCAGGTCTTTTGTCGAATAGCCCTTCAGCCAAGCCAGGAATGGGAAAATGGTTTCTATCCGGCGTTTGCTCATATAGTCGGAATGAGGATATGGAGGCGCTATTGAATGTTGATGTTCTTCTGAATAATGAACTGCTTCTTAAAGCCCTTGATGTCTTTGAGCATTGTCAGCTTGTCTTCGAGACCGGATTTCTTCATTATCTCGCGAACCTGTTCTTTCCGGTACATCGTAAAGATCCGAATATTTTTGGCATCGAGTTCATCAAACAGTTCGCCAAGCACTTCACACGCGCTGACATCCACGTAGTTAACGCCGGAAAAATTGATGCAGACCGATTCCAGAGCCGGGCCTTTTTCATTAACGAGAGTTTCGATCTGTTCCACTATATTGTGAGCGTTCGCAAAAAACACGGACATATCGATTCTGAGAAGCAGGAGATTTGGAAAGTCTTTTATCTTATTCGTGTCATTCAGACGCCTGAATCTTTCCTCTTCGAAGTAAAAGACGAGCGCGTATACCTTGGCCGCGATCGTTTTTCTCAAGAAGAGTATCAGGGATACTAAAATACCGATGAAAATCGCATAGTCGGGCTGCGAGATAAACGCAAAGATGAATGTGATCGTGATCACGATCCCGTCCGTGCCAGAAAGTCTGAAGGTCTCCCGGAACTTGCTGAATTCGATGAGATCGACGAGCGCGGCGATTACGATCGCGCTGAGAATTGCGCGCGGCAGATAGTACAGCATCGGGGTAAAGAAAAGAATCGTTATGAGCACTATCAAGGATACAAAGACAGATGAGATCTCGGTTGCCGCACCTGCCGTAAAATTTACGGCGGTCCGCGAAAACGAACCGGCAATCGGATAGCCGCGGAAAAAACTCGAGACGAGATTTCCAAGTCCCTGCCCGATGAGCTCCTGGTTTACATCGGTTTTCTCTTTCGTTTTCGCCGAGATCGATTTCGAAATCGCATAGGCCTCAAGAAAACCCACGATTGAAATTATCAAAGCGCTTGGAAAGAGCGCGATCAAATGTCCGGCTTGGACACTAGGTAAGCTTGGAAGGCTAAGGCTTGCGTTGATATCGCCGATCAACTTAACGCCCTGTTGCTCGAAATCAAGAAAATACGCGATTGTGACTCCCAGGCTCATAACGATAAGCGCCGCGGGAAACGCCTTCGAAATATACCTCTTGGCGAGGATGATCGACGCCACACTGATCAGGCCGATCGACAAGGTCAGGAAGTGTGTTTCCGGAATCGCATACAGAATCTCATAGATGTCGAGTATTACGATCTCATGTTTTGTGACCGAAAAACCAAATAGCCCGGGCACCTGGGTGGTTGCGATGATCACCGCAGCGGCGGTCGTAAAACCCGCGATCACGCTGTGGGAGATGAAGTTCATGATAAAACCGAGCTTGAACACTCCCATCGCGAGTTGGATGATCCCGATCAGCAGTGCAAGCGCAACTGCCAGGAAGACATACTCCGGGCTTTCAGGTTTTGCGAGCGGTACAAGGGCTGTCAGGACAAGAAAGGAAACCAGCGCTACGGGACCCGTCGAGAGCTGGCTGTTGCTGCCCCAAAGGGCTGCGACCGCGGTCCCCAGGAATGCGGCGTAGAGGCCATGAACGGGTGGCAGGCCCGCCAATATTGCGTACGCCATCACCTGAGGTATCAATACGACCGAAACCGTGAGGCCCGCCGCAAAGTCCTTTGACAAGGTAGCGAAGCTATAGTTCTTCAGCCTGTGAATAAACGGAAAGAAGGTCGCCAGGCGATTGTTTTGGTTGAGATCCATTATTTGTGAGCAGGAGACGAAAGCCCACGAACAGAATATTCAATCAAAAACCAATGTCAATAAGTGACAGGTTGCTTCGTATATTTCAGGGTCGGCGGAAGCGCGCGGACCGGCAACATTGATTACATTGACCGTGTTGCGTTCGATCCAGCTCTTCAGAATTCTACTCGCGGTCTCAAAATCATTCGCGAGAAGATCGAGATGCAGGCACGGGCATTCTGCCGCAAAGGCGATTCTCTTTGTGAGCAATGAACCTCCCGAGAGTTCGCCATGAGAAATTATCAGCGTGGCATCCGAATCTTCGACGTTCTTTCGTGTTCTTTCGGGATATGCGGAGGTTATAGTCTCGCGAAGTTTTGAGTATCGGAGCGGTATCGGCCCGTCTTCTGCTCGCCTTCCCTTTGGAATCCACCCGCCATATTCAATACCATGTGCGATCGCGAAATCGAGGGCAGCGCGATCGGCGCCTGTTTGTCCGCCGGAGACTATTTTCATCTGTCAGTTATCACCGGTCAATCATCAAATAAATTATCCTAGATCAATCTGCGATCCTAACCTGGATCTGCTTGGATGAAGCAAACAATCTTATTGGTAGTTGGTAATTGGTGATTAGCGTCGATCAATTGGATAGGTTCGATGCGGCGTCAATCTCAATCTTTTCTTCCGGCACCTCGACCAGGATCCGCGCCTTCCTGTTTTTGACCGAATCAACGATCTTGCCGGCCGAACCTAGTTCGATCCGCGATGACAAAACCCGCGAGACGCGCTGCGGGAGGATCTTTGGTGCTAAGTTGGCAATTGAAGATGCAAGGGGAATGATATCGCCGCCGCCCTTCCAGTGTTCGCGAACGATCTCTTCATCCGTGTAATTGAGCAGACGCAAAAGGGTAAGAGAAATCAAATAAAGATCGTCGATCTGTCCGATAAAAGGAAAAATATCGGGAATCAGGTCAAGTGGCGAAATAGCGTAAACGATCGCGGCCGCAAAAAGGGCTTTCTCTGTGACCGGAACACGCGCATCCATCAACAGTCCTCCGCAAAGCCTGACCATATTCGGAAGAAACATCATAAAGTTCTTCATACGGCCTTTCGCCGCCTTCTTCTCTCTTCTTTTCTTAACAATCTGTTTTTTCATTTGTTGTTTTTCATTTATGATCTAGTCGCAATACCATTTATCTCGACGGCGCCCTTTTGATGCGACTTTCCGGATTCGGGTTCTTTCAATTCGGCCTTCGAACATATGATGCCTGATGGAAAAGCACAGCGTTGTTTGCGCGTTGGTAAATGATAAATGATAACCGGCAAATGTAAAGACATATGATTCTCCAAAACATAAGGGAACGG
>Ga0224512_10002243_pt1 | contig 17832 bp, 16 predicted proteins | sample SF_May12_sed_USG_4_FD_169103 | JGI IMG/M metagenome (GOLD analysis project Ga0224512, IMG submission 169103) | Sediment microbial communities from San Francisco Bay, California, United States - SF_May12_sed_USGS_13 | ecosystem: Environmental > Aquatic > Marine > Sediment | place: USA... | reverse complement strand
GGCTCGCAATGGTTCATCCGGCCGCTGCGATGGGCGACCATCCTCGTGCTCATCTACTTCAAGCGATGGCGGCACCTGTTCGGGCTGCTCGGTGCTTTGTTCATCGTCATGCTCGTGGTCAACGGGCTCGAGCTCTCGGTGGCGCGCCCCCGGCCCCTGGTGGACATCATCGGCCCCTGGACCGGCTACAGCCATCCGTCGGCGCCGGCGGCGGGTCTCGCAGTGACCTTCGGGGTCATGGGCATGTCGCTGTTCCCCAAGGGCAAGGCTCGCAACCGTTTCATGACGGCAGCCGAGATAGTCGTCGGGTTGCTGATTGTCGCTCGCCTCTACCTGGGCGTGGACCACCCAAGCGACGCAGTATTTGCCGCCCTGCTCGGCTTCGCGGTTGCCGTCCTCGTGTTCAAGCTCTTCGTGCCCGAATCTGTCTTCCCGGTGGTCAACAAGCGAGGGGTCACCGCCCACCTCGATGTCGGCGGCGCCCGCGGGGCAGCCATCCGGCAGGCCGTTCAGGATCAGCTCGGCATCGAGGTTCTCGCGCTCGAGCCATTCGGGCTGGAGGGGTCGGGGGGCTCGACTCCGCTGCGGCTGACCGTTGCCGGAACCGATGCAGCTGAGCCCGAAGTTCACTTGTTCGCCAAGCTGTATTCCCAGACTCATCTCCGTTCTGACCGCTGGTACAAGGTGGGGCGCACCATCTTGAACGGTTCCCTTGAAGACGAGGTCAAGTTCGCCTCGGTGCGGAGGCTGGTGGAGTACGAGGACTACATCCTGCTGCGCATGCAAGAGGCCGGTCTGCCGTCGGCTGAGACGTACGGCATTGTTGAGATCACCCCCGAGCGGGAATACCTGCTCGTCACCGAGTTCCTGCTCGGCGCCGAGGAACTGGGCGACGCCATCGTCGACGACGCCATCATCGACCAGGCGCTGCTCATCATTCGTAGGTTGTGGGATGCCGGGCTCGCTCATCGCGACATCAAGCCGGCCAATGTGATGTTGCATGCCGGCGAGGTCAAGCTCATCGACGTTGCCTTCGCCACCGTGCGACCCAGTCCGTGGCGCCAGGCCGTAGACCTCGCCAACATGATGATCGTCCTGGGGCTCCGGCACGATCCTGCTCACGTGTACGAGGCCGCCCTCAAGTACTTCACTCCCGACGACGTCGGCGAGGCCTTCGCCGCCACCAGTGGAATCACCATTCCCACCCAATCCCGCTCGGCTCACAAGCGGTACCTTGCCGCCGGCAAACCCGATCTGCTGAAGACGTTCAAGGACATGGCACCACCGCGTGAACCCATCTCCGTGCAACGGTGGAGCCGCCGGCGGCTCGGGCTGACGGCCGCCGCGGTATTGCTCGCAATGTGGTTCGCCGCGTTCGTGGTGGACAATCTCACCGGAGCCGGGTTCGTATGATCCGCCGGCTGCTTGCCCTGGTTGCCCTTGCGCTGCTGGCGTCCTCATGCGGGAACAACCAACTCGGGCGGTCGGTGCCGGCCTGCCCGGCCGACCCGGATGTGGTTTCGACGTTTACCGGCGCCATCGTCCTGCAGATGCAGGCGGTGGACACGGCCGAGTTCGTGCCGTGTTTGAACGACCTCAAGGCAGGGTGGTCCTATGAGCATCTGGTCCCGGAACGCGGCCGGAGCAGGTTCTGGCTCGATTCTGATCGGATTGGCTCGAGATTCCTGGAAGTCACCCTCGCTCCCAGCTGTGACGTGGGCGCGGCGACGCTGGTCGGTGGTGGGGACGATGAGGTCATCACCGAGTATCGCGATGTCGAGCTGATCGGCTCCAGTGTGACCATCGTGATCGTTCCCGTCACCGGCCGCGAGACCGGCTATGCCGAGGCGATCGAGAGCGAACTCGAGGCCCGCCAGATCAATGATCGGTCGGTGTTCGTGGTCTTCGACACCACTGACGACCCGCTGGCCGACAAAGTGGCAGCGGCTGCTCGCCGGGGCCGACCGATCATTGTCGTCGGCGAGCAGGATGCCCAGGACAAGACTGCCACCCTGCGGATGCCAGACGAAGCCGGATCCGCTCGGGGGTTGGAGCTGAATGATCTGTTCGACCGGCTCGAAGCTTTGCTTCCCTCCCCGAGCTTCGAAGGGACGTGGTATCGGGTGTTCGAGGGCGGGTGCATCACCTATGCGTTCGACGCTTCCGGGCCGGGTGTCGATCGACTAGCGGAGGACGTCGAAGAAGCGGTCGGTCTGTTCCCGGCGGGCGTGGTTCGGCGGGCTTTGCGGGCTTCAGGCTTCCTCGGATGAATCAGCAACGCGAGCACCACCATCCCCGGCTCTTCGACGATCAGCGGTGGGCGGTCGGGGGAGCGGTGGCCCTCTACGCCCTGGCTGCCATCGTCATGATCTGGATGGCGCTGGGACGTTCGACTCTGCAGCCGCTCGACGACTGGTTTCATGACGCCATGATTGACCTCGAGAACGGGGTCCTCACCTTCGGGGCTCAGGTGCTCAACTACGCCGGCAGTGTTTGGGTCACGGCGCCGTTGCGTTTGGCAATCGTCGGGCTGCTGTGGGCGCGCAAGCGATGGGAGTGGCTCACCGTGTGGATGGCTTCCATAGTGGTGGCTGAGATCTCCGTCACCGTGTTCAAGCTTCTCTATGACCGTCCCCGTCCACTCGATCCGCTGGTTTCCACTACGGGCGCTTCCTTCCCTTCCGGTCACGCGGTCGCCGGTGCCGTGACGGCCGTTGCCCTGGTGATCGTCTTTCTCCCATCCGGACCGCATCGGCGGATTTGGGAGCTGGTCGCCGTCGGGTTCGCCTTCTTCATGGCCATGAGCCGGACCTATCTGCGAGCCCATTGGCTCACCGATGTCGTCGCCGGCACTTTGCTCGGGGCGGCGGCCGCTGTGGGGGTGGCCGCGGTCGTGCACGTGTGGTGGCTTCGCAATCGTGGTGCACGGGAGGTACCCCTCCGTGCTTGACACCAGAAAAGCGCAGCTCGTTGCCCTCACCGGAGGATCGGCCGTGTTTGTCACTACCGCCGCCCTGGCATGGGACGACAACGTGTCGGCCGCCGAGAAGTCGGCGTTCGAGTTCATCAACGGATGGCCCGACTGGATCGCCGGGCCGTTGTATCCCGTCATGCAGTTCGGCATGGTGGTGGCGCCCTTCGTGGCCGGAGCCGTTGCCTGGTATTTGACGCGCAAACGCCAACCGGCGGCGGCGTTCGTTTCCACCGGATTCGGCATGTGGCTGTTCGCCAAGCTGGTCAAAGTGGTCGTCGATCGGCCCCGGCCCGGCGGGTTGCTGGAGGAGGAGATCTCGTACCGGATCGACGGTGGTCCCGAGGGGCTGGGGTTCGTATCCGGGCACGCCGTCGTCGGTTTCGCCATCGCCGTTATCGCCACGCCGTATGTCGGGAGGCGCGGGGCGGCGGTGCTGTGGGCGCTGGCCACCGGGGCGGCCACGCTACGGGTTTATGTCGGTGCCCACCTGCCGCTCGATAGCGTCGGCGGAGCCGCGCTGGGCATCGCCGCCGGCGCCATCGCCCTCCTCGTGGTTCGAAGGGGTTGACGTTCTCCAGCTTGAATTGGCCCGCCAAATGAGATAGGACGCCGCCCCCAGCGGGACGGGCAGCAGGAAGGTGATGGCGCGAAACACCAGCACCGCGGCTGCGATCTTGGCCTCGAACAGCTGCTCGCTGACACCGGTGAAGTCGGCCGCCACCTGGAGTCCGACCGTCATCCCCAGCTCCACGACCCCCACCCCGCCGGGAGTGATCGGCAGCGCCGAGATCAGCCGAATAAAGGCGAACACCGCCAGCACCTCAATCCACGACAGGACATCGTTTCCCACCCCGACATGGCGGAGCGTGATGAGGAGCACGATCCACAGTGAGGTATGGCTCACCAGCGTGGCGAGGGTCAGGCGCAGCCACCGCGTTCGCAGCAATACGAGGGCTCGGGCCCGGAACCCGACACCGGACTCGCCCCAATCGCTCACCGGCGGCTTTCCGACCAGAGCCCGTACCCGTGTTGCCACGCGGCCAACGAAGCTGCCGATCCGGCGGGCAAGCGATTCCTTGAACAGAAACAGGCTCCAGAGCGCGATGAAACCGATGAGGACGCCGATGCCGGCGACGGCGGCAATCACCCGCGCGGCGGTGATCTCGCCTTCGAGTGCCAGCAGGGCGAGGGCGAGGACCGGCATCCCGAGCTTGGCGAAGTTATTCCATACCCCGGACACCACTGCAGCCAGTGCGAATTCGCTCTTCCCGAAGCCCCACGACCGGTACATGGCGTAGGTAACGCCGACCGCGATCGCTCCTCCACCCGGCAGCGTATTGGCGACCGCGGTCGATGCCTGATTGGAGACGGCGGCCTGCGGGTAAGTGAGGCCCGGCATGACGGCGGTGAGCACGAACCAGTAGGTGACGAGGTTCCAAATGGCGACCGCCAGCAGCGTGAGCATCTCGACGACGGTCATAGCGGTGATTTCGGTCCATACGTCGCCGTAGTCGGCGAACTGGGGGAAGGCGAAGACGAAGATCCCGACCACGATTGCCAGCGAGAGGACGGTCTGCAGGATGCGCTTGGCCGGACTGGTGGCCTTCGGGCGGTCGTCCATTCCCTCAACGCTAACGCTTCGATCCTCGGGCTTCCGACGGCCGCGTCGAGACGCGCTGCGGGGGTGGCCGCCGCTCTTAACCATCACTTAAGGGTGGCTTGAGTCACCGTTAGGCGGGCGTGACGTAGGTTGAGGTTGGGAAGAACTGCCGAAGAGCGAGAGACGAGCGAAGAGCAGCCTATGGCACGAATGGTCCGGTGGTTGGCCTCTGGATGCGCCGGTGACGACTCGCCCGACCGGCGACGACGGATCGAATTGGCCCTGCTGGTGGCCGGACTCGTCGCGGTGGGTGGTGGGCTCCTGCTGTCCGCTCCGCAGGCGAACGCCAAGCAGAAGTTCATGTCAGAGTTCGCCGACGCCTTCCCGGCGGCAGCCGGATCACAGCTGGACTCTTGCGTGCTCTGCCACACCGACCCTGCTCAACCGCGTGAGGAGAACCTGAACAACTTCGGGCTGGACTGGGAAGACGGTGATCTCGGCGACAAAGACTTCCTGGCCCCAGCCCTTCTCAACTGGGATTCGGACGGTGACGGCGTCGCAAACGGGGCAGAGATTCAGCAACTGTCGCTTCCCGGCGATCCTGCGAGCAGTTCACCTCCGACCACCACCACCACCGTTCCCGGAACCCCCCCGGATGGGCAGGCCCTCTACGCCTCCCGGTGCGCCGCCTGCCACGGCGCCGACGGAGGCAATCTGAGTGGCACCGGCCTTGCGCGTTCGACCTTTATCTCCATCACCCTCAATGGGCAAGGAGGAATGCCCGCCCAATCGAATCTCACCAATGAACAAGCTGGTGCCATCTGGGACTACGTGACCGGGGCCACACCCGCGACGACGACCACCACGATCACGCTCCCCGGCGCGACCACCACCACCACCGCTCCGCTCACGGGTAGCGCGGTGTGGGCGCAGAATTGCGCAGCCTGTCATGGGGACAACGGTGGGAATGTGGTCCCCACCTCGTTGAGCAGGAGCCAGCTGGTGGCGATCGTTACGAATGGCAAAGGGTCGATGCGGGGGTTCCCCGAGTTGGGCGCGACGCAGATCGGCAACGTGGCCGACTACCTCTTGAGTCGAAGCGCCCCGACCACGACCATGCCGGGCGCTACGACCACAACCACGACCCCGCGGAGCGGGTCGGCGGTTTTTGCCGCCAGTTGCGCGCTCTGTCACGGGGTGGAGGCTGCCAACCTGCGGGGCCATGATCTGAGCCTGTCACAGATCATCTCCATCACCACCAATGGGAAGGGCACCATGCGCGGCTTTGCCGGCACGCTCAGCGCAGCCGAAATCGGCAACGTTTCCCAGTATGTCTCGTCGTTCGGAGCGGCCTCGGGCGTGACGACGACGACGGTCCCCGCCGGAAGTCCCATCTCCGGCTCGACTCTCTATATGCAGAATTGCTCGGGCTGTCACGGATTGCACGGTGAGGGGGGAGTAGGCGGTGCCGTGGCAGGAACCGCCTCGAGTCGATCCGGGATCATCTCGTTGATCGATGCCGGCACCAGCGGAATGCCGGGGTTCGGCTCTCAATTGTCCGTCGAGGCGATCGACGCCATTGCCGATCACGTCCTCGGCTTGACCCGCGACTCAGGGGGATCGGGCGGGGACACAGTCCTCGGCGACGAGGCTGCTGAAGGTTCGCCGCTCATTCCTTCCGAGCAGAGGCAAGGTCACGCCCTCTACGACCAGCTTTGCGCGAGTTGTCACGGCGCACGGGGCGAGGGCGGTATTGGCGGCCCGCTGGCGGAAGTCGAGCTGTCGGCGGCCGGGCTCCGAGAAGTCATCCGGCAAGGGCTCGGCACCATGCCGGCGTTCGCGGGTCAAATGAGTGACTCCGAACTCGACGCCCTGGTGGCGTTCACGCAGGCGATCGACTCGGCCCCGACGCTCGTCGGCTCGACGCCCGACCGGTCGGGGAATGAGCCCGACGCCGGTCTCGCAGGCATCGGCCCCGGCGGCCTCGAGAATCCGGTGGGCGAGGATGGCATTTCGAGCCTTGCGATCATGTTCGTCATCGTCGGAGTGCTGGGAGCAGGAGGTGCCGTGTATCTCTGGATACGCTCCGCTCGCAGGCTGGCCGGCTAACCAACCGTTGGGCGCCGCCCGCTGATCAGTGCTGTGGGCCTTTGTCAGCCGAGGTCGTACCCCGGACATCCCCGCCTCACCCAGTCGTCGAAGGCGGCGTTGTTGCCGACGTCGTATTCGGCGGTGCGCGACATGATGAACCGATGGTGCAGGAAGTCGCAGTAGGCCTGCAGACGGTCGCTCCCATCTGGGGTGACCTCTCGGACACGGTGGAGCCACGGCTCGAACACGCCCACCCGCCAGCGGATGGCCGCGATGGACTTGCCGGTCTTCGAGTCGCCGTCTTCCTGGCGGGTGAGGAAGTACTGAAGGTCGCCGAGGATCGTCCGCGCTTGTTTCTCGCTCGTCCAGATGCCGGTCAGCTCTTGGAGGCGGTTGCGGTGGAAGCGGCGGCTTCCCACCCGCAGCTTGAATCGGCGCAGGTCGATCTCGCCGCCGGCGGCGAGGATGACGTCGTCGACTTCGAAGCCGAGATCGTTGAGGGCCTTGATGCGCTCGGTGATGCGGTAGCGCTCGTTCGGGCCGATCGACTCTTCGCGATGGAGCTCGGCCCACAGGCCGCGGTAACGCTCGGCGATGTCGTCGCCCAGGTCGAGGTCGGCTTCATCGATGTCCCGGCCGGCCTGGGCGGCAATGTCGGCCATTCCGCCCGCCACATTGGTGGTCATCACATCCAGGTCCCATTCCCGCTGCCCGTCGCTGAGCCCGTTTTCGTGGACCTCGGCGGTCTCGGTATCGACCAGGGTGGCGGCGATGGAGTCGGCGTCGTATTGGTAGAGGACATTGCTGAGCGAGCAGTCGCCCCAATACAGACCGAGGATGTGCAGCTCGGCCAGCAGGGCGGCGAAGGCGTCGAGCATCTGATTGCGTCGCTTCCCGAAGCCGGGGCCTTGCAGCAGCTCCCGATAGGAGAACGAATGATCGAGGTACTTGGTGATCACCGCCGTCGACCACTCCTCGGTCGGGTCGACGCCTTCGCGGATGACGAAACCGGTGCCGATGACGGACGGTCCGTTCACCGACTCGAGCCATCGCAAGTTGTCCCACTCCGATTGTGCCGGCTGCCGGGGCAGCTCCTTGATGGCGTAGATGCCTTCGTCATACCCGACGAATCGCACCTCATGGCGGGAGATGCCCTTGGGCAAGTCCATGAGGCGAGGGTGGGTCCAGTCGCGGATCGACGACTCCCATTCGAGGTCGAGGAAATCAGGATGGCCGGCGCGGACGTTGAGGCTTGGTTTGATCACGGTGGGGGATGGTAGGGCGCACCGGTCGCTGCCGGTCAACTGCCGGCGGGAGGTAGCCTGCTGCGATGGATGTCCCCGAACGAATCGAAGTCGAAGCGGGTGCCGCCCTGGTGCTCACTTGGCCGGATGGCACCCTAACCACCGTGGCGGCCCCGGCACTGCGGGCCGCTTGTGCGTGTGCCTCGTGTCTGGGCCCGGAGGGTGACGCCGCATGGATCGGCGACGCCGCCGATGTGCGGATCATCGACGCCTCCCTTGTCGGCGCCTACGCTATCAATTTCACGTTTGCTCCCGACCATCACCACACGGGCATCTACCCGTTCGACCGGCTGCGGGCGCTCGGCGAGACCGGGTCGGTGTAGATGGATATCGGAGTCGACCTCGTCGAGGCGTACTTGCGGCTCAACGGGTACTTCACGATCACGGAGTTTGAGGTGCTGCGCGAGACGACACCGGATAACTACCAGACGGTGACGGATGTGGACATGATCGCGGTTCGGTTCCCCGGCCCGATCTACATCGCCGACTCGCACGGCCAAGGGGAGTCTCCGGCCTTGCTGGTCGAAGACCCGGTGCTCGACCTCCAGCCCGATACCGTCGACGTCATCATCGGTGAGGTCAAACAGGGCGAGGCCGTGTTCAACCCCGGCCTCACCGACCACCACACGTTGCACACCGTCCTGCAGCGAGTGGCGTGGCTGTACGGCGACGACGTGCATCAGGTGGCCCGTGATCTCGAGAAGCACCTGGTGTGCTATCAGGCTGAGCCGGCCGACCGGAAGGTACGGACGCGGCTGGTGGCGTTCGGACGCAGCCCGATCAACGACTTGCACACCATCAGCCTCACCCACGTCTTCGACACGATGATCGGGCAGTTCGAAGAGCACGGCGATGCCCTGCGGGCCGCCCAGTTCAAGAACCCGGCCGCTGCCCTGATTCGCTTGTTGGTCAAGACCGGCTTCGATATCAAGAAGAATGCAGCCGACTGACCACGACCGAAAGCGGCCCGTGCAGGTACCGGATGGACTACCCGCCGGCCGGGGCGCCGGGTGCCCGGGTGACGATGCGACGGTAGGGGGCCGGGGCGGCCTGGAACGGGCTCCAGTCATCTCCTGGCTGGCTGAGGCGATCGGCAATGATGTGCAACGCAGCCGGGTTGAATCCGAGGCAAATGTGGCTTCCCCGCACCCGCAGGTTCTCCGCGTTGGCCGCCTCTTCGACCAGGCAGGTTTGCCACGGCACGATCCCGTCACTTCGAGTGTGGACGGCGGTCACGTCGATGCCGGTCAGCTGCTGCATGCCGAACCTGCTTGCCGGCAGCCCTGAAGAGTGCCCGGATCGGTCACGCTTCGGGTTCGGGCCGATGCCAAAGGGAAAGGCCGGTCGGTTCGTCGAACCGGCGGATCGGCGCCGGTCCCTCGAACTCCTCGATCTTCACCTCGAGGGCCCACACGACGCAACCGTGGTTGACGTGGCCGCCGAATGCCCGGCCGGAAGCGTCGGCGAAAACCGCATGTGTGTGAATGAAGGGCTTGTCGTCGAGCAGCGAGACATTACCCATGCCGGAGATGACTTCCAGATGCTGGTGAATGTGAAAATCGCAATACTCGCGCTCGGTCTGGTCGTAGTAGCGGAGGGCGGCGGTCTGGACGGCTCCCAGATAGGAGAGCCAGGCGGCCTCGATGCCGTTGGCGGTGACGAAATCCTCGAGGTATCCGAGTAGATCATCGCCGGTGGGGACACGGAGGAGGTGCACAGGGCCGGGCTGGAAGGTGTGAGCACTCACCGGGCGTCCCGGACGAACGCGGCTGCCCTGGCCTCCGGCAGGTGGCCGGCGGAAGCGCTCGCCGCCCGGCGGATGGTCGGGCGGTTCACAGATAGGCTTTGGCGACTTGGAGGGCACGTTCCGCCAGCCGGCCGGTGGCCTCGAGCTCGGTGTCGGCTGCTTCGAGCCGGCGAACGACCACCCGGCACCATTCGCCTGCCTCGCCTCGCACGACGTTCTCGGCGTCTTCCGGCCCGAATATCCATTTCTGGTATTCGGGGGCCCGCAGCTCGACCCGAATGGGATTCGGGTAGTCCTCACCGGCCTGGGCGAACGCGTACGGAAGCGTCGCCCATCCGAGGAACGCGACGTGGCGGAGCCGGGTGGTGTCGACCGGCTCGGAACCGACCGCGGCGTGGATATCCAGGCCGTGGGCCCATGTCTCCATGAGGCGGGCGGTGGCGAAGCTCTTGGCCGACATTTCTCCGGCCAGCCACGAGACGCGTTCGTCGCCGGTCATGCGCGAAAGTGCGTCCACCACGTCAGCCCGGGCGTGGCGCCACCACTCGATGACCTGGCCGGGCCGCATCTCGCGGCCCCGCTTGACGCCGGCGTCGGTGAAACGGTCGATGGACCCGTATTCCTTGATGGCGGCCGCGACTGCACTGGGGCCGGTGCCGATAGCTCCAAATGCCAATTCCTCGCTGCTCGCCAGGTGGCTCACCTGGTCCTGGATGTTCCAGCCGGCTGCCGGCGTAGGCGTCGGCCACTTCCGATAATCGATGCTTTGGAGGAATTGGTCGAGTCCTTGTTGTTCGGCAACAAGATCCGCCAGAATTTCGCGCATTTCCCTGCCAGGCTAGCGCCCGACACGGGATTCAGCCTCCGTGAAACTGCTCAGGGGAAGGGGTCTAGAGCGTGTTGAGCTTGTTGATGAGCTGGCGAAGCCGTCCTAGATGACGCCGGTTGAACTCGAAGCTGATGCGGTCGGCTTCGAGGGCATCCTGGTCGAGGATTTCCGAAGCGCTGGCCGGCACCCGGACGATCTTGCCGGCGACGACGATATCGGCGAACTCGTCGTTGAGCTGCTCGAGCATGGCGTCGTCCGGTCCCCGGAGCATGCGCAGCACCAGCTTGCCGTCCACATATCGCTGCGATTGATAGTTGAGATAGAAATCGCAAATGGCGTCGGCGGCTTCGACCACATCGTGGGCGTGGGTGAACAATCCGAGGTCCTCGATTGTGATCATGCCGTTGCCGAGCAAGTCGTCGCGGACGAAGGCCTCCCAGGTCTCCCAGTAGCCCGTTCCCTCGGACTCGATCAGCACGATCGGTGCCATGGGGCTCTTGCCGGTTTGGATGAGCGTGAGGGCTTCGAAGGCCTCGTCCATCGTGCCGAACCCGCCCGGGAACAGCGCGAAGGCATGTGATTCCTTGACGAAGATGAGTTTGCGGGTGAAGAAGTACTTGAAGTTGATGAGCCGATCGGGCAGCACGTGGGCGTTGGCTTCGGCTTCGAACGGCAGCCGGATGTTCACCCCGAATGACTTCTCCCGGCCTGCCCCCTCGTTGCCGGCTTCCATTATTCCGGGGCCGGCTCCGGTGATCACCATCCAGTTGCGGTCCTCGGTCATGATGCGAGCGAAGTCGGCGGCCAGCTTGTAGTCGGGGGAGTCCGGCTTGGTGCGGGCCGAGCCGAAGATGCTCACCTTGTGGACATCCTTGAAGCGGGAGAAAATGCGGAACGGGTAGCGCATTTCCTTGAGGGCGGCATTGGCGAGCTTCACGTCACCGCGCTGGGCGTCATCGCGCAGGAGCTTGAGCGTGGTCACGATCATCTCTTCGATGAGGTCGGCGTTGGCGCCGCCCCCGGCGGTGGCTACGAGTTCTTCGATGAGTCGATCGATCTCGGGGTCACCGACTTGGTATTCGCGCATATCGGTCACACGGTAGTGAGGAGGGTCCCCGGCCGCGGCTAATCCCAGACGGGGAGTGGGCTGTCGGCAGTGGCCCACGCCGGATCGAAGCCGCGATCGGCAAACACGAGAAACGCGGCGTCGTGGTCGGCCACGGTAAGCCAGATGCGGCTCGTGGGCCGGGATGGGGACGGCGGGGCCGACAGGTGCCACAACCGCACCATGCGTGACCTTGCCTGGTTCACATGTACCGGTTGGTTGAGAACGATGACCGCGTTGGGGAGCTGTGGGAAACGGCCCAGCTGGGTTTCATAGCTGCGGGCAAAGGTGGCGTAGGTGCCGACCATCCAGCCCGCCACGTCAGGGCCCACATAGACCGAGTGCACCAGGTCCCACGGGATCGACTGGGGCCCTTCGAGGGTGGTGGGGTCCTCGATGATCAGCCGGTCATCTTCCACGTAGATGGACGGGTCGGCGAGCGCCCACCGGGCGGTGCGGACCGAGAGCGCGGCAATCCGCTGCGCAACCAGCAGCAGGGCGATGAGCAGCGGGGCATCGACCCACCCGGCGCCGGTCAGGGCGGCGGCGAACACCCACCACACGATGCCGGCGGCCACCCCGAAGGCCAGGGCGCCCCCGTACCCGGCCAGAATCCGCTGACGGGCTTTGTGTCTCAGTCGCAGTTGTGCCGATCCCATGAAGAGGGTTTCGGCAGTGTTGGCCGAGAGGTTTAGGGGAGCCGGGAGGCAGCAGGCGGTTGATGGTCATGCCGCCGCCGCTGCCCGCTAGGAGAAAGCCGGCCCGGTTGGCCCCTTGCGCGCCACCGCGCTCCACACGGTCTCATAATGGTCGCGGTCGTAGGCGTCGACGTGGGGGAGCACGAACTCCTCCCAGGCGGTCCGCAGCGGGTCCTCGGAGTCGGCGAACATCCGGAGCCCGGTCGGGAGGCGGTCGAGGACCGTTCGCAGGCTCATCGGGGTCTCCACCCGGGTCCGGCTGTCGCTGGCGGTGAACGACTCGTTCACCTCAACGGCCAATCGGGAGATGAGCTCGACGAACTCGGGCTTCATGGTCGTGTATCGACGGGTGAGCATGCCGGTCAGCTGCTCGGCAATCGGGAAGTCCTTCTCCCAGATGACCCAGCGATCGGCGAACGCCTTGTTGAGCGTCTGAGTGCCGGCGTAGTCACGCAGGTCGGTTGGATTCATGGTCCCGAAGAGACGGGTATCCGGGCGCAGCTTGACGTTGTCGCCGGTGGGAAGATCGAGGGCGTGGTAGCGGTCGAGCAGCCCGTGGAGGGCGAACAGGGTCTCGGCGCCCGCTGCGTTCAACTCGGACAGGTTGATGAGGGCGGTGCCCCGCAAAGCCCGGGTGATGTCGCCGTCCTCCCAGCGGCTCTCGGTTCCTCCCCGCCCGTCGCCGTACAGCTTGACCGAGCCGATGAGCGTGATGTCGCGCACTTCGCCGGTCAGGGGGATGCGGTAGTAGGGGAGGCGCAGCAGCGCGGCGAACTGCTCGAGGTCGTGGTCCTTGCCGGTGCCCATGTGGCCCCGCAGTGCCAGATGGAGCGGAACCTGCTCGTCGGCATGGTCACGGCGTACCTTTTCGAGCCGGGCCAGCCGATAGAGCATTCCGAGGTCGACGTAGAACGGATCCGGCTCGGGGATCTTGGAGACCCGTTGCTTCCGGTCGGCCACGTCTTTGGGAACCTCGAACGTCTCGAGTTCGATCGGCTTCCCCTCGCCGGCGGGGTCTTCGAAGATGACGATGTCAGGCATTCACATTCCAGTCTTGGTCGTGCCACTGCGAGCGGGCCCACCACGTGTCGGCTCCCCACAGGGAAAGGCTGCGGCGAAGGCTGGAGCGTACCCCATCGACCATCGCCCGGGTAAGTGCATCGGGGCGTTCCACCACCTGACTGCGGCCGTAGGCCGCCTGGACGGTCCCATCCCCGATGCCGATGCCGAGCACGGTGGTGCCGGCGTGCTCCGCCTGGCGAACCGTTTCGGCCAGTGATTCGACTGAGCCCCGGGTCATTCCGTCGGCCAGAACGACCAGGATCCGCACGGTGGCGCGACGGGCGAGCAGGCGCTCGGCGGCGTATGACACGTTGAACTCGTCCACGTTGGCAGCCTTCTCGAACATGGAGACCGGGGGCGCCTCATCGCGGTTGCGAGCCGCCAGGGTCGTGGCCGCCCGCGGCTCGGCGGCGGTCCAGAACAGGCCGGCCACGATGTCCTCGGCCGAACGCCACCGTTGATCGAAGGTCTTGAGAGAGTAGTGATTGACCGTGCGGGTGAGGCGTTCGGCGTGGCCTCCCTGGGTGCGACGCAGGCCGGCGGCGGCGCCGTGCATGCGCTTGACGAAGGTCGCCTCGGTGTCGTCGCGGGCTGCGGCGAACGATCGATTGAACAGAGCCATCTCGAACTCGACCTGTAGCTCGTCGGCCAGACGTGCCAGGGTCCACGCCCCGAGAGTGGCTGCCGCCATTCCCCACGGCGCCCGGCCTCCGCCGGGGAGGCGGCGGGGCTGGAGCATCGAGGCCGATCCGTCGATGAGGAGGCTCACCGCGTACGAGCGCCGGCTCGAGATGGCTCGACGCTCGAACATGCGCTCGTAGAGCCCGGCGCCCAGGAAGAGGGCGGCGTAGGGGGAGAGGTCGCCGGCGTCGTAACCCGACCGCAGGCCGCGGCGTTGGTTGGCGATGAAGAGGGGCCACAGCTCGCCGGAGATGTGGCGCTGAGCGACTCCCCAGGCGCGGGCGGCGCCGGTCAGCGATGCCCGGCCGTCGGCTGCGAAGCGCCGGAAACGTTCGGGGAACTGGCCGACCACGAGCTTGCCCCCCTGCCCGATGGGCGGATAGACGAGCGGTGCCTCCGAGACCCGGATGAGTTGTTCGGTCGACGGGTCGCCGCCGGCCTCGGAGTCGCCCTCGGTGTCGGAGTCGCCGGCTGTGGCCTCCATGGTCTCGTCGTAGCTTTCGACATCCTGGAGGATGGGGCTGGTGAGCCGCACCCGGTCGACGCCGTCGGCAATCGACTCCCGGTCGGTTTCCTCCGCCTGATCGTGGGCGCCGATCATCTGCATGCCGGATACTTCCGTCAGCAGCCCGTGCAGCCGCGCGACTTGGAGGAGCTGCAGGGCGCGTCCTGCGACCTCCCACACATCCGTCGAGTCCCGGACCCCGTCGAGGAACACCACGGCGTCGTCGAGAGCGGCGGCGACATGCGGCTCGACCTGCTTCTGCAGCCGATCCCGGGCGGCATACTCGCCGACGATGAGAAAGCATGCCAGGGCGAACTGGCCGAGCGGGCGGGCATGGGCGAGGGCATCGGGTACGGCGGCAACGTACAGGTCTTCCAGCACGCTCTGGGCGCCCCGGTAGGCCGACAGGTGGGCGACCTCCTGGCGGGCGTCTTCCAGGGCCAGGAAGAGCGCCTCGGCGGCCGGACCTCCCGCCTCCGCCAAGGCATCGAGTAGCGGAACCGGGTCTTCGACGATGGCGTCGTGATCTTCGGGCAGCCATTCGGCGGGGATCGGGCGCCGCTCCTCGAAGTCGGTGACGGCCAGGTGCACCACCTCGTGAAGGGCGGAGGCGAGTGCCACTTCGGCGGGAGTCACCGGTGCGCTGCGGCTATAGGCGGCCTGGAACAATCGGGGGTCGAGCACCACTTCGCCCGGCCGGCTGGCGGCTTCCGACCCGAGCCGGACGCGCAATTCCTCGTTCTTGCTGAGGGTCCGGGCAAAGCGGGTCACCGCCGGAGCAACCCGCTGATACCGGGTCACGACGGCCTCAATCACCCGCTCCTCGGGCGGCAAGATGTCGGCAAGCACGGTGAGACGTCGATCGCGCATAAGTGATTGACGATAGCGGCTACTGGTTCGTCGGTGTCTCACCGTGGCAGGCCGTTACCCGTTACCCCTTACCCGGTACTCGCTTGGGCTTCGGTCGGCGGTGGGCGGTGGGCGCCGCGGCCCCCACCCGAGCTACGGCCAGGAGCAGATATGGGCCGAGGATCATGCCCGACAGCACGACCGGGTACATGTACCGAAAGTCCTGGACGGGTGCCGCGATGGCGAGGGTGGTCGCCACCAGGATCGCCGGCATTACCGCCGCCCAGTAGCGCCGGTCCTTGGCGCGGAGCGCGGCGATGGCGGCGCCGAACAGCAGGAAATACAAATAGAGAGGCCCGCGCCACCAGAGCCAGGAAACCGCTGGCTGCTGTGTCTCGACGATCAGATCGGTGAGCGGGCCCGTCAGTGAATTCAGGACCGGGTCGAGTGCGAGCCCGAAGTCATTGGCCGCGACCGTTTGGACCGCACCGTCCGGTCCAACCGTCAGCATGGTTCCGTACTGGTAATCACCGGGCAGGTGGCGGATTCGCCACACGAGGTGAGTGCTGCAGGCCATATGTCTGAGGTCGGCGCCGGGATTGCGGGTGAACAACGACCACCACAGGGCCCGTGCCCGAGCGGCCCGCTCGTGCATCGCCTGCAGGCTGAAGTCCGGGTTGAAGACAAACGAGTTGATGGATTCGCAGTTGTACCAGGGCTCTTCGATCGGGATGAGCTCATCGATTTCCGCTCGATCCTGAACGGTCAGCGGGGTCCCTGCGTCGAGGTGGGCGCCGATGTGTTGAATCATCAGGCCGTCGATCCCCGGGTGTCCAGTCTCCGGGATGTCAAGTGCGTTGTAGAGCCCAACCTGCACGACCAGGACGGTGAGCAGCGTCATCGAGGCCGCTCCGATGACGGCTCGCCGCCGCACCGACAGCCACAATGCCCCGAGCGAACCGAACCCGACCGCCACGCCGGCGTGGTGGTAGAGGGTGACGGCCGAAGCGACGCCGGCCAACAGGAGCCAGCCGCCCCGCTTCTTCAGGAGACTGGTTCGTCCATCGATCTCCCGGAGCATGATGATTCCAAGAGCGAGCACGCCGATCGCATACGGGATGTCCTTCCACAACGTGATTACCGTGATGCCGTTGGCGGGCCAGAGGGCGACGACTCCACTCATTACCCAGGCGGCGTTCGTTGGCAGACCGAGGCGCCGCATCGAAGCCAGCCCCCACCCAACAACACCGCTCAAGACGGCCACCTGAGTCGCCGCCACAATTGCCGGTGACTCCACCAGCCGGGTGAGCACCCACTCGGTGAGGGTGTGAAACACCGGGTGCCAGTCGTTGTAGCTGCCGGTGCGAAGCTGCGTCCATTGGACGATGGAATCGGGGCTCATCACCCCGGGCCAAAACGCCAGCAGATAGGCGGTCCACACCAGAGCAGGCGGAGTGGCCAGCGCGATCCATTCCCACTTGCCAAACCTGCCGTGGGCGGCGACAGCCGATGGCTCGCGGCCGGCCGGAAGATCCGGGGTCGGGCGTCGCGGGCCAAGTATCAGCCATACGCTGCCACCGAAGAACATGAGCCCGAGGAACAGGCTGGACGCCAGCAGGACGCTCACGTAATACAAACGCGGCTGTGATGACGGCGTGAGCTCAATGACTCGGACAATCCCAGTTGGGCTGTACAAGTCGATCCTTTGGGTAGCTCCCGCCCGTGTCACCTCGACGATGCCGGAGAGCGGGTGGGTGAGCATGACGAGATCCGTTTCCCGCGAAACCTCGGTTTTCCAGGAGATGGGAGCGGGCATGCTCTGACGCGGCGAGAGCAGGGCTCCCTCTTTCAGCTCCCACGACCGGGGTAGGTCGAAGTCGGTCAGATCGAGGGGCCGATCGTTTTCGGTGACCTTGAAGATCCAGACCTCGCTGCCTGCTGAGGCAGGATTCCGATCCCCGGTGGCAACGACTTCCACCGTCTCTTCGACGCTTCGCAGCGGGGTGTGCTCCACCGGGATGGCCAGGGCGAGCAACCCGCCCGCAACCACCGAGGCCAGCAACCATCGGCCTCGACGTCTTCCCTCTAGCCGATGCCATGTCCGGGAGAACAGCCAGCGTGTCGGGGCAAGCAGAAGCAGGGCAATCGAGGTGACCAGGAGGATGAGGCGCAACGGTCCGGTCGGTTCCATGCCCGCCTGGTGCACCAGCATCCAGCCTCCCGCAACACTCCAGGCGGCACTTGTCGACCAGTCGCTCGCGATGGCTCGAGTTCGCAGGTTCGGTGGAGCGGCCGCTTGCGGCTCCGGGTCGGATGGCCCGGGACGGGTGCCGATGCTCATGCTGAAGGACTCACTCGATGGTGGATGGGCCAGGAATCTAGTGTGC
>Ga0224512_10002242_pt1 | contig 17842 bp, 11 predicted proteins | sample SF_May12_sed_USG_4_FD_169103 | JGI IMG/M metagenome (GOLD analysis project Ga0224512, IMG submission 169103) | Sediment microbial communities from San Francisco Bay, California, United States - SF_May12_sed_USGS_13 | ecosystem: Environmental > Aquatic > Marine > Sediment | place: USA... | reverse complement strand
GAATCAGGTTGAACGCATAGAGCTTATTCATGGCCAGGCGGAAGGAATAGATCGTCAAGGCCAGTCCGTACTGGCAAACGTATATTTACGAACGGATATACCGGCATCCGGTCGCTGGCAGTTTTGGATGATGTACAACAATACCGCACCATTTAAGCCCGGGGCCAATCTCTCCATATCTGACCGTTGGCGTGAGATTGATTTTAATGCCGGTATCGACCTTGAACGAGACACCAGTGGTTGGTATGGCACAGAAAGAGTGTTTGACGAAAATGGCGTATTAATCGTATCGAGCACGGATGTCAGCACAGAAAAAGGATTTAGGCTCAATAGCCTGTCGCTGAACGCTTCGACCTGGATTGGGGAAAATTTTGTTCAGGTTAATTCCAAGTTACACGCCAGAAAGTCAAGTTATCTTCGACCGTTCGGCAGCGTGTCACAATTACCTGGCGGCACGGCAAGTGATGTCATCATAGATACCACAACCAAGGATTTTCAGTATGAATTGGGGGCTGATGTTGAACGCAGTTTGTCCAACACACTGGCCGGAAAACTGATACTGCTTTTTATCAACAAGGACCAGGATTCGACTTCTTCGCGGGAGAATATCGATTCAATACTGGGCCAGACCTTGTTCAGGCTTGCGGATACCGATACAGCACAGAAGGAGGGGATTGCACGCCTCGAGTTTGACTGGTCTAAGTTTGCGGAGCACGCCGTGCAGTTCAACGTCGAGTGGGCCTACAATGTCCTTGACCGTGGCTTGATTCAGACCGATGACAGCGGAGCCGGACCCGTCGTTGTTGATGTGCCGGGTGCCAATTCACGCGTTCAGGAGGTCAGGTGGGACCTCTTGCTCCAGGATACCTGGTCGCTCGGAAAGCTAAACATGGACCTGGGTATCGGGGCCGAGATGTCCACCCTTTCTCAAACGGGCGATGCTGTACTGGAACGAGACTTCGTCTACCTGAAACCTCACGCGATATTGAGCTATTCATCAGGCCGTGGCAAACAGACCAGCTTTAGGGTGGCGCGTGAAGTGTCGCAGTTGAATCTGGCCGATTTTGTCACCGCCACTGTATTCCAGGACGACGATCTGGCGCTGGGTAATCCGAATATTCGCCCAGAGACTACCTGGGTCGCTGAATTCAGCCATGAGCGACGATTCGCGCAGGAAAAAGTCATCAAGTTGACTGTATTTTACAATTGGATTTCGGATGTATTGGATCTGTTACCGCTCTCGCCAGACTTTGAGGCGCCGGGAAATATAGGAGACGGCACGAGGAGGGGGCTTCAGCTTGACAGTACTTTATCCCTTGACATGTTGGGGCTGCGCAATGCACGAGTTGATATTCAGATGCGATGGCAGGATTCGGACGTAACAGATCCGGTAACCGGACAGGACAGGAGACTTTCTGGTGAGGGAGGACAGGGCGGCTACCGTACGCTTGAGGTACGAAACAAAAATATGAAGTTATTGTCCAGGGCTGACTTTCGACAGGACTTTGCTCGGTATGCTTGGGGATGGACAGTAGCTGATCGCAATGATCGTCCGCTGTATAAGGTCAATGAACTGGATGTGCATAGTGAAGGCACCGCAGTAAATGCTTTCATAGAGACCACACGTTGGTTTGGGGTCAAAACGCGTTTAGTGGTGGAAAATATTCTGGATTTTAGCCGTCGCCGTGATCGCACCCTGTTTGTTGGCGAACGTGATCTTGCGGCGGTGGATTCTACAGTCATCAACGAGCGTCATACCGGTTACCGGGTGAGCTTGTTTGTTAGCGGAAATTTCTAGCTGAAAGTTCAGTAGCAACGAATTGTGGGATTAATGTAATTTGGCGACGATATCTGACATGGTTTCGACGTCGATCCTCCGTTTCCGCTAGACAGGTAGGCATCCGTCGGATTTCGAACCAGAGACTCGCGAATGCTCTGTTGTTTGCGCGGCTAATAAACTCCGTCGGGACGCCGCGCAATTTGCTAGGCTGAATCAAGAATAAGACTAGGTGGGCATCCAACGAAGAAATGTTCGCAGGGGCGAATCAATGACAGCAATCTCCCATTCCATGATTCCGCTCGTGTTACGTGTAGTAACCGGCACCGTACTGCTCGGTCAGGCGAGCATTTGCCTGGCCCAGGCGCCCATAATCCAGCCGGGCGCGCCGGGTCAGCCGCCGCGAGAACTTAGCGCGGACGAGGCGATCGATGTAGCCATTACACGCTACTCACCGGATGACGTGCGGTTCATGCAAGACATGATCCCGCACCATCACCAAGCCGTCGAAATGGCGGCACTCGTCGCCGATCGTACGAACCGCCCGGAACTCCTCGATGTTGCCGGGCGCATCAACGCCTCGCAGGCAGACGAGATCAAATTCATGCAGCAATGGTTGCGCCACCGGGGCCAGCGCGTGCCGGACCCGACCGCGCACGACGCGATGCACACGTCTCACAAAATGGCCGGCATAGCCTCGCCCGAGCAGATGGCCGAGCTTGCGGCCGCGAAAGGCACGAATTTCGACCGGCTATTTTTGCGTTTGATGATCACCCACCATGAAGGTGCGGTGAAGATGGTGAAGGCACTGTTCGAGCATCCTGGATCGGTATATGACCCTGTGCTCTATGAGTTCACAACGGACATCAACAACGATCAGACTACCGAGATCGAGCGGATGAACGGCATGCTGGTAGGCCTCTCCATCGATCCGCGCGCAGGGTTGAAGGCAGGTATGAACGATGCTGGGCTGGCGCTCTGGAATCTCGAACTCGTAGCGTCGCTGCCCAGGCCACCGGGGTTCTTCGACCCACAGAATCCCGCCGAGCTGCCGCCGAAGCACATGTGGGATGGCACCGACGTGCCGCCCGAAGATCGCAAGCGACCCGACCAAGAGATCAGCGAGCGCACGCCGCTTATGAGTTTCGCCAATACCGACATGGCGTTTTCCGGCAATGTACTGGTTGCCGGCAGTTACCACGGCTTCAATATTTACCGGCTACAGGACGACGGCGTGCCGGTGCAGGTCAGCTCGGTGGTCTGCCCGGGCGGGCAGGGTGACGTTTCCATTGTCGGGGACCTGTTGATCATGTCGGCGCAAGAAACGAGAGGTCGGGTTGATTGCGGATTGCAGGGCGTTAGCGAAGACGTGAGTCCGGAGCGTTTCCGGGGGCTCAGAATCTTCGATATCAGCGACCTGAAACGACCGGTACAGGTCGGCCAGGTACAGACTTGTCGCGGCTCGCACACTCATTCGGTCGTTTCAGGCCCCGGCGAGGACGGCAAGATCATCGTCTTCAATTCCGGCACGTCGACCGTTCGCGAAGAGGAGGAGTTGGCAGGTTGCATCGATGAATTACCCGGTGACGATCGAACCGCGCTATTTCGCATTGACGTGATCGAGATCCCCGTCGAAGAACCCGGCAAAGCCAGGATCGTCGCAAGTCCTGCCGTATTCGCGGATGCAGAGACGGGTGTCCTGGCCGGTCTATGGCGAGGCGGCGATCACGGCGACGACACACAGGAGACCGAAGCCACCGACCAGTGCCACGACATCACGGTGTTCCCCGAACGCAATCTTGCTGCCGGCGCATGCTCCGGCAACGGCATCCTCTTTGACATTAGCGATCCTCTGAATCCGCAGCGTATCGACGCAGTTGTCGACGAGGGTTTCGCTTACTGGCACTCGGCGACATTCAACAACGATGGCACCAAAGTCATATTCACCGACGAATGGGGCGGCGGCAGCCGGGCACGTTGTCGCGCCTACGACCCGCTGAGCTGGGGCGCGGATGCCGTTTACGACATTGTCGATGACAAGCTCGAGTTTCGCGGCTACTTCAAGATGCCGGCGCCACAAGTGGAGGAGGAAAACTGCGTCGCGCACAACGGCTCGATCGTACCGGTACCGGGCCGCGATATTTTCGTTCAAGCGTGGTACCAGGGCGGCATTTCGGTCATAGACTTCACCGACTCGGCCAACCCGATTGAGATAGCCTATTTCGACCGCGGTCCCATCAATGCCGAGGCTCTGGTCCTCGGCGGCTTCTGGTCGACCTACTGGTACAACGGGCTCATCTATGGCACCGAGATATATCGCGGGCTGGATGTCCTTGCGCTGGTGCCGAGCGAATACCTGTCTGAGAACGAGATCACTGCTGCGAAGTTGGCCGACGATGGCGGCGTTTTCAACCCGCAGCAGCAATTTCGCGTGAGCTGGCCCGCCGAGCCTGCTGTGGCCATGGCGTACATTGATCAGCTCGAGCGTGGCGGGGCACTGTCCGCCTCGACTATGGTGGACCTGACGTCAACGCTCATGCGCGCGGCATCTCGACTCGGGGAGGATGCGTCCGACAAGGATTTGGCGGCGGATTTACGGTCCCTGGCAAAAGCCCTGAAAAAGGAGCGCGGCGATGCCGTGGTGACAAACAAGCGGATGGCGCTGGCCGATGTGCTAAACGGCATCGCTGCGAGATTTCGCTAGACCACCTGGGTTTATGACTTCATATAAATCGTAACTTTTGACGGGTTGCGGTCTTTGAAAATCAGGAGCATCCTGCGCAATCGAAACGCAAGTCATCGCCAATGGCACTCCAGAGACGCCTCAAACCTGGCCATGCGGGCATATAAGTTTGATGCCACAGTCACACGATGACGACTTTCGCGATGAAGTTGCGAATTCTCCGGGTACGGCACCAGAAGTGTGTGCCACGTCCCAGATTATGTCTGCCGGGGTGTTCTATGCTGCAAATACTTATGGCAGCAGCACGCGGCTCGGTTCGGCACCGGGAAGCCGGGTTTTCGTCAAGCTTGGGTTAGCTTCGTCGGTCTTGTGAGCGCGTGCACCTTGATCAACAGGTGTATCCATGCGAAACGCTTTAATCGTCCTACTTTTGGTTCTGATGTGGGGTTCCCCGAGTTCCGCGTCGCGCGCGGCGGAGCAGCTTTCGAATGCGTCGTCGGAGTCACACGGCGGTGTGCAGATCGTCATCCAGTCACCGGCTGCTGACTTTACCGCCGTCGAGGGTGAAACGGCGATCGAGGTGGAGGGCATTGCGTCGGCTATCGGCGGTGTACGTTACCTCGACATGATGTTCGTAATGGACACGTCGCAGAGTCTCCGCAGCACGGATCCGGAGGATTTTCGCTCCGCGGGAGCAATCGGCCTGGTCAGAAACCTCTCGCCGAAAAGCGACATCAAGATCGGCGTGGTCAGCTTCGATAATAACGGAGAGCTTGCTCAGTCCATGACCTCGCACCGCGACAGTGTTGTCCGGGCGCTGAAGGATTTGCCACGATCCGGCAGTACGAATCTCGCCGCCGGCATTCAGACAGCGCTCGAGGAACTCGAGCTGAATGGGCGACCCGGTTCATCCCGAGTGATCATGCTCTTTACCGACGGCATGTCGAACGAGAGAAAAGCGTATGACGCCGCGGTGCTGTCACACTCGCAGGGCGTGACGATTCAAACGCTCCTGCTCGGGTCGAGCAAGAAAGGCGGCTCGATTCTCGATACGATCGCATGGGCGACGGGTGGCAGTTTCGTCCAGGTATCGGACCCAACCATGCTTCCCCAGGCTTTCCTCGACCTTCGTACGACGGGCGTGGACAGCGTCACGCTTAGCGTCAATGGTTCGCAGCCGGTTCCCGCGCGGCTCGCAGGTGGAACATTCTCGGGAAACGTGCCGCTCGAGGCGGGCGAAAATCGCATCATTGCGCTCGCGACGAGCCTGGACGGGGACACGCAGGAATCTGTCATAACGGTGAACGTGCGTGATGCGAGTTGTGCGGCCCTCGAGGTGATGGCCATGAACGAGGGACGCCCGGTCCTGTCCCTGAACGACCGGGCGGTCGAAATCGTCGTTGATGCGTCGAGAAGTATGTGGGGACGCATGGGCGGTGAGCCCAAGATGGCGGTCGCCAAGGAGATTCTTCAGGACGTGTCCCACTGGTTCCCTGACGACCTCGATCTGGCACTCCGCGCCTACGGAAGCACCAGCCCGAGCGATCAAATCGATTGTGCCGATTCGACGCTGCTCGTCCCGTTCGGTGAGGAGAACCGGGAGCCGATCCGCGAGGCGATCGCCCGCTTACAACCGTTAGGGCAGACGCCCATCGCCTATGCGTTGAATCAGGCGGCCCGCGACTTCGGAACGCTGCAGGACGAGCGTGCACTGGTTCTGGTCACCGACGGCATCGAGAGCTGCGGCGGGGACCCCGTCGAGGCGGCGCGCGGGCTTCGTGAACAGGGCATTATGGTCCACTTGATCGGTTTCGGGCTTGGCAGTGCGGCGGACGAAGACACCGCGAGTTTGCACGCCGTCGCTGCTGCGTCGGGTGGGCGCTACGTCACCGCGGGCAGCGCGGAAGAACTCAAAGAAGCATTGACTCAAACGGTAGCTACCTCGTTCAGCGTATTCAAAGGCAGCACAGAGGTCGCGAACGGATCTCTCGGTTCAGACAAACCACTGTATTTACCGGAGGGCGACTATCGGGTTGAGCTCGATAGTTCGCCGCCACAGGCGATACCGATCAGCTTGACCCCAAGGGATCAATTGACGTTGACGCTGGAGAAACAAGGAGGCATCGTGTCTCATTTCGAGCGCCGCAGTCGTCTTCCGTACACATCCTGCGAGAACGCCATCGCATCCATGGAGCGATTGCAGAAGAGAAACGAACTGCGGCATCCGTTTGCGACTGCAACGAACTAGCGAGCTTGGTGCTAAGAAGAGACGGCGAGCTTGCCCTGAAAATCGAGTTGGAACGCGATGACTCAGGTGGGCAACCTTTACCTGAAGATCAAATTCGGTCGCTAAGATAACTCCTTCCCCTGGAGTGATGCCACCAATTCTTCGATGACCTCGTTCGGGTCAGTTCCATTCGCGTCGCCTGCGGTCACATCGTTGCGCCGAATTAGGGGTTTCGGCTGTCGTCGGGGCGTCGGGGCAATTCGCAGCCTCCGCTAGTGCCATGCTATCGTGCGTCATGCGATCCTTGCTGCTTGGCGAACCATTTAACGATCAACGCGAGCGATCTCTGACAGCTGCCCGCGTACCCTATCTGCCTGCCCTGTCTCCTCAAGACTGATCCAGAGCCGGTCGATCATTCGGCCATCCACATAGCCCGGGACGGTCGTTCCCCATCCCTGATCCGAGCGGAACCGATCCACGGCTGCAATTGCCCGCTCGTCATAGACATTGATCGTCGGGTCCGCGAGCGAAAGCTCGGCTGAATCTGTCTTCAAGTAACCAAGTGCGTGGAGGATTATCTTGAGCTGCACGACATCATCGCCTTTGAACTGACGAAGTACTCTGAAACCGAGTGTCTCGGAGATCGTGTCATAAATACGGCGCATCTCGCGCACCGGCTCCGGATGTTCACAGACGTTGATGTCCACGCCTATCTTGTCCGGACGCCGGGACATACCCGGGCGTGGATCGGCGACCAGCACTGCGGCCGACTGCGTTTCACCATGGCGTCCGTCTCCTCCCAGTGCCTGACCGGCATCAATAGCCTCGATCAGCCGGTCCGCCAGGTGGCGTTGCTTGCCTTCGCTACTCTCGAAAGCGTCTGCAACCGCATCGACCACGTGTTTGCCCACCAGGGAGTTACCCTGCACCGCGTAGTGCTTGCCGGTTCGCATGGCTACCCAGTCTCCCTGGGCCTCGGCACCGTATTGCTCTGAGCCCGTCCACTGCGCAGTCCGGCCTTTGATGTCAATGACGCCAACCTGTCGATGCTCCCTCCCAGTGTCGGCTGCGACCACGCGGTCCATTGCTTCCTGTGGTGCCACCCCGCGCTCAAGCAGGTCGAGCAGATCATTTCCGTATTCCAGGCGGGTTCTGCCTTGAGTCGCGACCGCACCGACACCGGCACGGACCCAGGTGACGGCATTGCCGACACAGGGCCGACGTGTGGTTACCGCCACGCCAGACTCACTCGTGACCGGATCGATGGCGACAATAGAGAAAGTGCGGAAGTCCAATTCCGCGTCCCATGCGAGCGGCTCCTGAGCCGACACTTGCGGCATCGCGGACATCGATACTAGAACCAGCGAGGAAAATATCAGGTTTTGAATCTCACGTGGTTCGTTCCAATTCATGACTAACATGCTGTGTACCTTCGAATCAATGCTAACGAAAAAAGCTGATTCGCACTCGGAGCTTACGCATGCCGCACCAATCTAGTCGCGCGAGTCATACATGATTTCGCCGCCGACAAGTGTCATCAGCACGCGAATGTCGGAAATTTCCTCGACGGGAATTGATAAATAGTCGCGATCGATGACTATGAGGTCCGCCCATTTACCCGCTTCTAAGGATCCGAGTTCGTCTCCTCTGAGTATATTTAGTGCATTCCACCGGGTCGCCGCCCGCAGCACCTCTTTGCGGTCAATGGCCTCAGCCGCGTTCCACACGCGCCCGTCCAGGTCCTCGCGTGTAATCGCCGACTGCATATACTTGAACACCATCGGGCCGCCCTGGTCACCATCAGTGTGGAAACCCGGCTTCAACCCGGCGTCAATCAATGATCGCATGGGCACCACCCATTCGGAAAACGCCTCCGTGTCATAACCTTGGGAGTCGATGGGTGCCCGGATGATGTATTTTGGGCCACAGGTCCAGGTGACACCCAGACGCTTTCCCCGTTCAATCTGGTCGGCCCGCGGATTTATGGCACAGTGATCAAGCACATGCCTTTTGCCTTGAATATCCTCCAGCGTCATCCCGCCGGCCGCACTGGCCTGCTCGATCAACAGTAAAATGTGATCGACAGCCAGATCGCCATGTACATGAAACCCGGATAGGCGAAAGCCGCTGCGTAACGCGGGAAAAAGGCTGCCCCACAATTCACCCCCGGGTACAAGATCACAGCTTTCAAGTTGCTTGTTCGCCGATGGCAGCGTAGTACATTGAAACGAATCGGCGGAGCCGCCATAGATTCCGGCCATCCACAGATGAGACGTACCGTACCCCTGGTAGTTGGGCATCTGTCTCGCCATGAACTCTGACGCCATGGGACTTCTGAAACTTTCTATGTGGTAGGCCCAGCGGACGGGCATCTCACCGGCACGGTCGAGTAACGACATAGCAGCGTGTTCCTCCGCATCTAACTTCGACGCGATTGTCGTGATCCCGTACCTTGCCCAGTGATTGCGAAGCTCTGCACCGAAGGCCCGGGCCAGCAGTTTGATTCTGCGGTTGTAAGGTATGCGGTCCTTACCCGGAAAGAAGTCCCGGCTACTATCCGAAACGACGACTGAAATGATCGGACCTGCACCGGGACCCAGGCGTCCTGTCGGCACGCCTTTCGAATCGAGCTCCGGGTCCAGGTCGACCAGCGGGACTTTTTTCTGCAAATCGTCCAGGCCGGCCGAATTCACCATCAGGTTGCCGTCGGCGTCTACGAGCATCGGCCGGTTCGGGGACAGCTTGTCCAGATCGAATCGATCGAACGTTTTGAAGAAATGGTAATCCGCGTCGCCCGGAGCAGAACGCATCAGGTAGGATAGCCACGGTTGTTCCACGGCCGGCGACCGCAGGTCCTTCTGGACCTGTTCTTCCAGCTTCCGCAGCATCAACTGCAAACTATCACTGACATTGACGTTCAGTCTCGGTCCTTCGATCATATGCGTCGCTGCAATTTCCGGCGCCAGCTCGGGAGCGGTACGATAACCGGCGTACTGTGTGGGATGAGTGTGGGTGTCGATGATTCCGGGCATGATGGTCTTGCCCTCAAGATCAATGCGCCGGGTTTGCGACCTTGCCAGCCTCTGAATCTGTTCATCCGATCCCACGGCTTGAATGACGCCGTCCCGGATCGCCAGCGCCTGCGCTACTGTGAAATCCCCTTCGTCCGTGTCAACAGTGAGAACCTTGCCATTGAAAAAAACCATGTCCGCCGAATTCAAAGTGCCCTGCTGGGCAGTCGTGGATATGCTGAATACGATCAGACTGCAACTGACTATTAATTTCGTAAGATACTTTGCGCTCAAGTTGTTAATCCTCTTAAGAATTCTACTAGCGCGGTTCATGCGATCGCTGTCGCTTTATCATATTGAGTTTTGCTCCCGACATTATTCTGTTTCTTAAAAGAACCCGAATTGCCAGATTATTAATTTACATGAATTGAATTAAAAAAATCAGATGACCACTGCTAATTATGGATTAGTCAAAAGTCCGTTCTTGATATTCTAACGTCTGTCAGCTCTGCCGTTTGTGCTTTAAGGCGAGGGCAGTTTACGGCCAAACGCAGAGCAATTGCGGACAGGGCGCGGTACAGGCTGCGCCCGGGCACATTGGCATCGCTTCATCCACGTCTAACGACAGGTCATTGTGCCAGCAAACGTCGATACGTCTCCGTGACTCATACGTCGGTGCTTACCTTCGCACCGCAATTCCGGTATAAGTTTAGCCAGTCAGTTCAAGATCATATCGTTCTTGCGGTTTTTCTAACGCCAGGGATCGACGTATAAGCCACGATGATGAAGATACTGAACGATCAGGGAGTGCGATTATGAAACACCCGTCTATTCATTCAGCGAAGCCTGTGCGCCGACACTCTGCCAATGTGAGGGCTGTGTCATTCTTAATGTATTGCGTGCTCGTAACCGGCCCTGTTGCTGGGCAGGGACAATCGGAAATCCCTGATCGCTTTGTTCCGATAGCTGACACGATAGTGGTCAATGCCGAAATCTATGCCATGGACGATGTCGGAACCAGCGTCAATCCGGGCACAGTTGCCGAGGCGATGGCCCTCAAGAACGGCAAAGTATTGGGGTTGGGCAGCAACACAGAAATTCGGTCATTGGCGGGTCCCGAGACGGAGGTCCTTGACGTCAACGGCAGGACGGTGGTTCCCGGCTTGATTGATACTCACTCCCATCTCGACAGCTATGGAGTGGGCAGATGGGCGTCGGAAGTCCTGAAAAACAAAACTGAATTCGAGTGGCGGATACAAGCTCCGCCCTTTGAATTCGGCTGGGACGTCAATTGGGAAGAGGGTTGGGATTTCATTGTAAAGGCAGGCCAGGAAACACTTCGTGATGCGGTGCTCGAAACCCCGCCGAAAGAATGGATTGTTTTGGTAATCCAGGGTGCCAACTGCCGGGCAGGTTACGGCCAGGCGCGTTACACGAAGCACAACATGCGACTGGATGAGATCGCGCCGGACTACCGCGTCCATGTCGTGTGTGGGCCGAGACCCATTCTCAATACCAGAGCCGAAGAGTTCTATCGCTCTGAATGGGGAGAACCGGTGGAGCCAGGGTTGATCGATGTGTTCAACGACAACACCGGCCGCGCCAGCAATACGTTGAACCGCGTTTTGCGCACGGACTACCTGACGGACCCGGAGGAACTCGCGGAGATCCTGGAGCGACAAAACTGGTTGTGGGCGGCGACCGGCATTACTACCTGGTCGTCGACCATTCGCGGCCGTCGGACAATAGATATTTACCGGCTTCTCGATCAGCGAGGCAGAATCGGCACCCGGCTCGCTTTTTCACCGAGTCTGGGCACGTTGGCGCAGACCACGTTCGAGAGAATGCACCCGGATTTCAAGGGATACGGGAGCGACTACGTCTGGTTCAACGGCATGAGTCTGCGCGGGGTTGACGGCGCGTATCCTAGTTTTGCGACGACCCTCGAGCCGCCCGCGATTTCGCAAGAGATCAAGGACCGAGAATGGGAAAAGCCGACGAATTCCTGGGTGCGGGACATCATCGCCACGGGGCATCGCTATGCGAACACCCACATGGCGGGAGACTATGTGGTGGATACGGCATTGGACTGGATTGAGCAGGAAAGCGCCAGGCTCGGCATGTCTTTAGAGGACATTCGTGCGCAGCGCCACGCCTTCGATCATTGCGCCATGAATCCGCGTCCCGATCAGATTCCGCGGCTCGCCAAGCTGAACGTGATCATGAGCTGTGCCCCCAAATACATCGATCGTGCGGTCGTCGGCATCGCACAGGATTACGGTGAGGCCTATACGAAATGGGTCCTTCCTGCCAAGGGAATGATAGACGGCGGTGTTCGCACCGTGCTTGAGATCGATTCGAACGAACATCCCGAGTACGGCACGTTTTATTGGCTGGACCTGCTTATAAACCGGATCTCCGAGGACGGGCGGGTCTACAATCCGGAGGAGCGCATTGATCGGGTGCTGGCGCTGAAGATGGCGACCGTCTGGGCTGCCGAGTACGTCCTCCGGGAAGACGTGCTGGGTTCCATTGAGCCCGGCAAGTGGGCCGATTTTCTGGTCTTGGATAAACCGTATTTTGATTTGGATGCTTTACCGAACGAAATGATTCGGACGGTCCGGCCGTTGCTGACACGGGTCGGGAACAACACGGTTTACCTGGATCCCATTCTGGCGCGGGAATTGGGCGTGGAAGCAGTCGCCGGAATCGGCACCGAGGCTCACTTAGGGACGCTGCGCGAACGGATCGCTTTTTGGGAAGCAGATCTTGACCGACAGGCAGGGAGACAGACGCAGTGACACAGATGTCGCAAAGCCACTTTCAAGGCTAATTACGAGAATTTCTCGATTACATCACCATGAATTATTTGCGTCGCCGTTTTATTGCAGTAAGTCAACTTCTAATTCTGACGGCATTCAGTTCTTCCGGCCTGGCTGTCGACGAAGACTCCGGTACTTTGTATGAACTCGGACTACTGAATTGGCTGCAATATCAGAAAATACTGCTTTCTGACGAAGTATATGAGGTCAATATTCGAGACTCTGTTTTTCAAACAGCAGAGCTGGGAGTTACTCTGGCCAACGGCAACGTACATGGAAAAGTCATTTTTGAAAACCAAGACGATATTAACCATCGAATCGTCTTCGAGCAGCATGTAGGTAACGATTTGAGATACGAGATACGCTCGCCTGTAATAAAACCCGGTGCCCGCTGGGCATTGGAGATATTGCGAGATGGATTTTATCCATTTCGCTGCAGCATACACGCCGGGAAAATGCAGGGGCTATTGCGGATACGGTATGAAGATGATGGTCTATGGTAGCTGTCTGTCGGATGCGTCAAAGTGGCTTACTGGCGACAAAATTACAGGCTTCGCCCAACACTGTTCTTCGCCCGCGCAACAGGAAAAGGGTCGCGGAATCAACGGAGTATGGTTCGCCCATGACTCGCTGCACCTCTGGTAGTCGGGGCGAACTGCCGGTAAGGAAACGAAGTGCATCCTTCGGCCAGGACTCGGCACACCGCCAGACAAATCCAAATACGCGTGTACCTTGCTGCCCACTGAAATATGGAATCATGACTCCGGCCATTTGGGCTATGATTGCGGCGGCTGGAGGGAGGACCTAGGGCCATGTGGGATCGCCTGATCGATATCTGGAATTACCCGCTGTTTACGCTGAGCGGTGGCGGCACCGTCGCCGTGAGCCAGTTTGTGCTGGCGATTACGCTGACCCTGGTTGGCATCGCGTTGAGCCGTATCATTCAGCATGTCGTGCGCAGACGGCTCGCGAAATCGAGCGTGCAGCCCGACGTTGCGCAAGTGATCGATCGAGCGCTGTTCTATGGATTGCTCGTCGTCGTCGTTATGACGGGTTTGAATCTGCTGCATGTGCCGATGGCCGCTTTTGCGTTTGTTTCGGGTGCCGTCGCGATCGGCGTCGGTTTTGGCGCGCAGAACATCATCAACAACTTCATCAGCGGCTGGATCCTGATGTCCGAGCGGCCGATACGGCTCGGTGACTTCATTGAGGTAGGGGAGTGGCAGGGCATTGTCGAGCTGGTCGGTAATCGCTCCACGCGCATTCGACGCACGGACGGCGTGCACATGCTCGTGCCGAACAGTCAACTGCTCGAGCAGACTGTAGTCAACTGGACACTGATTGATAAACAAACCCGCACGACCGTCCGCGTCGGTGTCGCATACGGTTCGCCCGTGCGTAAGGTCGCCGAACTGATCCAGAATGTCGTCGATACCAATCCCGGAGTGCGAGACGACCCGGCGCCAAGAGTGATCTTCGAAGATTTCGGCGACAATGCACTGATATTCGACGGCTATTTCTGGTGCGACGCTTCAGGTGAGCGCGATTTGCGCCAGATTCGCAGCGATATACGATTTCAGATTGCCGATGTATTCGAGGAAAACGGCATCGTGATCGCGTTCCCGCAACGCGACGTCCATCTCGATGCCGAAATGCCGGTGCCGGTGCGTATGGTCGATAGCGATCGGTAAGGCGCTGATCGTTCTTACCTGAATTACTCCGGAGCCGAGCAAGCCTATCGGGATGCGATCGATCTCGATCCAGGCTGGTTACCCGCGCCGGTCAACCTTGCCGACTCTATCGAGGCAGGGGCCGGGACGATGAGGGCGCTCCACTCCGAAAACGGGCAACCGCGGAATCGCCGGACAACGGGGACGTGCGTTACGCCTTTGGCCTGCTGCTCGTGCGGCAGGGCCGGTCAGCAGAAGCCCCCGCCGAACTCGAACAGGCGATGCTGCTCAGGCCGAACGACGCACACTATCGATATGTGTATGGAGTCGCAATAAACTCCGAAGCGAGTTCGGCTGAAGCAATTACAGTACTCCGCTACGGACACGAAAAGTTTCCTGACAACATCGATATCCTGTTTGCATTGACGACGATCGAGCGTGACCGCGGCGATACGGCGCAGGCACTCGTGTATGCGAGGCGACTGTTACGCTTGCGCCCGGCTGACCCAAAGCTGCAACGGCTCAAAGCACAGCTTGAGTCGGCAGGGAGCGACTGACAGCAAGCAAGGTTGACCGAAAAATCGGTCAGTGACCATGTCGACATCAACGGTATCTTGCAGCGCGTTTGCCATTAGTAGCCGAACAAGATTCGCCTGGATTTGCCACTGCTCAGAATCGCATGTTCATAACCGCGTGCCCGGACGCAGCCGACGAACCGCCGCGAAATGTATCCGCGTTTGTATCGGGCGGTTACGCGGAAAATTTCTGAACGTGAACCGACTCGACCTTTGCGGGTTCTTTGGGCAGGTCTTCTTTTGCCGCCTCTCCCATATCGATTCGCCCGACAAACCTGGCGCCATCCTCCATGACAATACGGCCGCAGAAGATGTCGCCCTCGACATCGGCCCCGCGTGCCAGCGAGACAACGCCTTCGCTGTGAATGTCCCCGACGAGCTTGCCTTCAACGATCACCGAACTGGCATGGATATTCGCTTTCACCCGTCCCTGCTTGCCGATGGTCAGGTGCTTCTTGTGGTGCGCAATCGTGCCCTCAATTCGGCCTTCGATCACGAGATCTTCATCGGCCGATAGCTCGCCTTTGAAAACGAGCGTCGGTCCAATGACGGACACGTTCTTGGGGCGAATCGGACGCGCCTGTCCGATTCTTGGTGGCGAGGCAACGTCCGCCTCATTGTCTTCCTCACCCTTTCTGAATATTGACATGTTCTCCTCCGCAGGATTCAGCCTAACCACGCAAGGTGCCTACGGGGCCAGAATACCCCAGATTCCGCATTGTGGCACCTGTCCGATACGGCCCGGATCTTGTCGGCGCTGCCGAGTGCGCACGCGGCGCTCGAATCGGGCCGCCCGCACGCGGGTTTCTGCCGGTCATCGTTGCCCCTGCAGGGCGTGCCTCCGGGCGCGCGCCGCGCAGATTCGCGGCCCGATTGCGACGATTACGGATGTTATTTTCAGGGTCCTGCGCCGACACTGAATGACGGCACGCGCGACAGGCTTTGATTCGAAATGTTGTGGGGCAAGGAGCATGACGGATTTCTCGGCGCGAAGCGCAATCGTTTCGGTCGCGTCGTACATTTTCAACGGGGATTATTCATGATCGCTGGCGAGTTTTCAGTCGTGCTCGAATGGCGCGCCTGCGCCTGGGGTCACGCTGTGACAGAACGATGAGCTGGCAGCTGCAGTTTCTGGGAGCCACGGGCGAAGTCACCGGCTCGCTGTACGTGCTACGTGGAGGCGGACGCACGGTGTTGCTCGAATGCGGGCTCGTTCAGGGCAGTCCCGAGACGGAGCGGCGTAATCGGGAAGCGTTCCCGTTCGAAGTTCGCGATATCGACGCCGTCATTCTGAGCCACGCGCACATCGATCACTCGGGACGCGTGCCTCTCCTGGTCAAGCAGGGCTATGCGGGCCCGATCCATGTGCAGCATGCGACCAAAGCACTCGCCGAGATCATGCTGCCCGACGCGGGCTACCTCAACGAGAAAGACGCAGAATGGGAAAACAAAAAACGCCGCGGTAAAGGTCTAACGCCGGTCGAGCCCTTGTACACGCGCGAAGACGGCGAGACGTGTATCGGCCAGTTCGAAAGTGCCGATTACGACGAAACGATCGACATCGTCCCCGGCATGCAGCTCAGGTTTCATGATGCCGGACATATTTTGGGTTCCGCAATCGTGGAGCTGAGGTTGGCGGCCGGCGAAGAGCAACGAACGCTTGTTTTCAGCGGCGATCTGGGTTACCGCGATGCGCCTGTAATGAATCCGCCGGCACGGCTAAAGCATGCGGATGCAGTATTGCTGGAGAGCACCTACGGGGATCGTTTGCATCGCGCATTTGACGACACGATGCAGGAACTCGGCGAAGTATTCCAGGCTGCCAGAGCCGGACAAGGCAATATCCTGATCCCGGCTTTCACGGTCGGACGTACCCAGGATGTCCTGTACCTGATGGCGGAGCACTACGATGACTGGCGTCTTGACGACTGGCACATCTTTCTCGACAGCCCCATGGGCATCGAAGCGACTGCCGTGTACTCGCAATACCGGCATCTGTATGGCGCGAAGCTTTTTGGCCCAGACTCGAGCCTGCCCGAGCTGCCAAACTATCACGAGGCGCGAAGCTCGGAGGAGTCGATGCGGATCAACGAGATATCGAGAGGCGCAATCATCATTGCCGGCAGCGGCATGTGCAGCGGTGGGCGGATTCAACATCATCTCAAGAACAATATCTGGCGACCCGAGTGCCATCTGATGATCGTCGGCTTCCAGGCCTATGGCACGCTGGGCAGGCGCATTGTCGATGGCGCGGAGACGATCAGGCTTTGGGGGGACAGCTACCGCGTGCGTGCCCAGGTACACACGATTGGCGGCTTGTCGGCGCACGCCGATCAGGCCGACCTCGTCGACTGGTATGGTGCGTTTGAAAATCGACCGCCGGTGTTTCTCGTGCACGGGGAACGCGATGCGCAACGCGCATTAGCGCAGAAGCTGCAGTCCAAGTTTACTGCTCGGGTCATGATTGCGAATTACGAACAATCATTCGATATCTGATGCTGCCCGCACGCTGCTGAACGTCGGATTCGGGAGATAGCGAAGCGAAAAGCCATGACCAGCGTCCCCGCAGAGCCCCGCGCACCGTGGGCAGAGAACGTCCAGTCGGTGCTGGCGGCGTTTTCGGTCGATGCTGATCGGGGTCTCGATTCACGAGAAGCGGCGCGGCGCCGTGTGGTCTACGGGCGTAACCAGCTGCGCGCAACGCAGCAGCGTCCCGTACTGTCGATACTTGCTGCGCAGTTCAAAAGCGTCGTTGTCATCCTGCTAGTCGTTGCCGGCGGCTTAGCCACAGCATTTTCCGAATTTGCCGAGGGGCTGGCGATCTTCGCCGTCATCATTATCAACTGCACGATCGGATTCCTGACCGAGTGGCGAGCCGTGCGTTCGATGGAAGCGCTCCGAAAGTTTGCGAGCATTGACTGTGATGTATTGCGCGACGGCGGTGTCATTCGGGTTTCCGCGGAGGACCTGGTGCCGGGAGACATCGTGCTACTCGACGCGGGCGATCTGGTGCCTGCCGATTTACGCCTCATCGAAGCCGCGAAACTGCAGGCTGACGAGTCGACACTCACCGGTGA
>Ga0224512_10002241_pt1 | contig 17844 bp, 15 predicted proteins | sample SF_May12_sed_USG_4_FD_169103 | JGI IMG/M metagenome (GOLD analysis project Ga0224512, IMG submission 169103) | Sediment microbial communities from San Francisco Bay, California, United States - SF_May12_sed_USGS_13 | ecosystem: Environmental > Aquatic > Marine > Sediment | place: USA... | reverse complement strand
CAACCCGCTCACCTTGTCGGCGCCCGGACGCCCACACCCGGCCGGGCGTCCGTGAGCTCACCCCCGTCTACTACGAGCACCCCGCCCACGATCACGTACGGAATCCCCACCGCCGGAATCGTCGCGTCCATATAGGTGGACCGGTCGATCACCGTGGCGGGATCGAAGATGGTGATGTCGGCGTCCATGCCCTCCTGCAGGCGTCCTTTCCGCTCGAACGCCGGCGTCAGGTCGTCCAGTCGGCGGGCGGGCATGATCGTCATCTTGGCGACGGCCTCCTCCAGGTCGAGCAATCCCTCGTCGCGCACGTAGCGCCCGAGGACCTTCGAATACGAACCGGACGTGCGGGGGTGTCCCCTGCCGTTTTCGATGAAGCCGTCGCTGGCGATCATCGTGAGGGGGCTCCCCACCGCCGCGCGCGTCATCTCCTCGGTGCGCCCGTGGATGATCACCGTCCCGCCGCGCGCCCTGGCTTGTCCGAACGTCTGGCGGTTCAGCCGTTCACCGGTCGAGACCAGTTGGTGGTCCGCGAAGCGCTCCTCGGGCCAGCTCTCCCAGTCGTCGAAGAGCGCCGACGTGATCTCGGTCATGCCCGCGCCGTACGGATACGTCTCCGTAGTCACGTCCTGACCATCGTCGCGGGCGGCCTGGATGGCGGCGAGAAAGTCGTCGATCGCCCCTCCCGCGCTCGAGTTCACGTGCACGATGTGCAGCGGCGCACCCGCGTTTCGGGCCGCGGTGATCGTCGAGTCCAGGCCTGCGACGCTCCCACGCATGTGGATGTGCACCGAGGCGCCGTATTCGCCTGCCACGTCGAACATCCGCTCGACCTCGCTCATCTCGGCGCCGGGCGTGTACGCGGTCCCGAAGCCGACCGCGAGCGCCCCTTGCTCGAGCCCGCGACGGATGCCGTCCTCGATCGCGTCGAGCTGCTCGGGCGTGGCCGCCGCCGAGCCACCGACTCCGGCAGGCGTGAGGCCGGTCCCCGGATCGTCCAGGACCTCCATGCGCACCTGCATGTGGCCGACGCTGACGCCGTGGTTCACACGCTGTCCGCCTGCTCGCGCTGCGTACCACCCGTCCACGTCGGCCGTGCCGACCTCGAGCTCGAGCGCCGTGGTCACGCCGTCGCGCACCATGAGGGCGTACGCCTCGTCGCTTTGTCCGTGCTCGTGCAGGTCGATGAAGCCCGGCGCGACCACGAGTCCCGTCGCGTCGATGACTCGCGCCCCGGTCATCCGTTCGTTCGAGATCTCCGCGATGCTGCCGTCGCTCACGCCCACGTTCGCCACCTCGAACAGCCCGGTCGCCGGATCGACCACGCGGCCGTTCTCGACGACGAGGTCGTACGACTCCGCCCCCGCGCACGCTGCGGTCAGCACGCACAGCGCCACCACGTGGCTTCGCACTCGATTCCTCATTTGTTCTCCTCGCCCCTCCGGGCTTCGGACATCGCTTCGTTCGCGGGTGGGACCGAACCTCTGCCGATCATCCACCACGACGTCGGAAGTCGGCTTCGAAGAGCAGACGCGTGTTGGGGTCCAAAACGACACCCGAGGGCGGCCCGGACACTGGGATCACGAAGCGGTGAAACCGACCGTCGACCTCGACGGACTCCACCACCGAGGGCGTCCGCTCGTCTCCGAAGAGGAGACCGATCTCCAGAGGAAGGCGAAACGTCGGTCCCACCTCCTGTGTCTGCTCCAACTCGACGCGCAGCGACCTGGCGCTGGCCTCATACTCCCACCAGCCCTCGAGCCGGGGATTCCCTCCGCTGTAGAGCCACTGGTCAAAGAACGGTTCGAGATCCAGTCCGGAGGCCTCTTCCATGGCCCGCCGGAAGTCCTCCGTCGTCGCGTTGCCGTTCATATGTCGCGCATAATAGGCGCTTATGCCCGACTGAAACGCCTCGTCCCCCATCGCGTTCCGCAGCATATGCAAAATCCACGAGCCCTTCTGGTACGTCGCCCCGCTGGTCACACGCCCCATGTCGTTCAAGTCGTCGTGCACGATCCGGTACGAAGGGTCGTTCGCATACTGCTGAAAGACGCGCTCCGCCGAGCTCTGGAGGCCCGCCACGAAGGCATCGCGTCCGTACGCGTGCTCGATGAAGAGCAACGTGAAGTAAGTCGCGAAGCCTTCGCTCAGCCATACGTCGTCCCAGTCGGACTCGGTGACGGCGTTCCCGAACCACTGATGAGCCACCTCGTGGATGATGACGTTTCGCCACCGCTCCGTTCGCTCACCCGTGACCGAGCTCTCGTGGTACATGATCGCCGAGGCGGCTTCCATGCCTCCGCCGGTCGCGGGTGACGTGATGTTCGCCAGCTTCTCGTACGCGTACGGCCCGACGTAGTCGGAGTAGAACGCCATCGCCGCCTTCGTCGGGACCGCGAAATCGTAGAATCCGTCGTCACGGTCCTGAGCGTAGACCCAGGTTTGGATCGGGCGTCCCTCGAAGTCGTCAACGTGTTGGACGGCGAAGCGAGCGACGCCGAGCACGTACAGCCAGGTCGCGATCGGTGCCGAGTTCCGCCAATGCGTCCGCCGCGTGCCGTCCAGGCCGTCCGACTCCTCCACCAACAGACCGTTCGAGACCACCTGGTAGTGAGAAGGTGCGGTCACGATCATCTCGCTCTCGGCCTTGTCGTACGGGTGGTCGATCGTCGGCAGCCAGTTTCTGGCCCGATTCGGCCAGTTGTCGCTGAAGAACGTCCGGTCCCCGTACTTGGTCGGGCCGATCCGCAGCCCTGATGCCGGTTCCCCCGCGTATCCCACGACGACGTCGAGACGATTTCCGGCTCGACCGGCTTCGGGCAGGGCGATTTGCAGGAGGTCTCCCTCATGCGTGAAGGGAACCGCCACATCCCGTATCATCACGGAGGTCACGCTCATTCCACGCCCGTCTGCGTCGGGGCCCGCGAGATCCAACAGGAGCTCCGCCACGCCGTTGTTGGAAAAGCGCACGGTCACGGTGGTCCGCCCAGCGATTCGGTCCGAGTCGTCGCTGAGCGTCAACTCGAAGCGGTAGCGCTCGACGTCGATCCCGATTCGACGCGGGTAATCGTCGAGGACCTCCAGATGCCCGGCCGTTCGAGCCGGCGCCTCGGTGATCGGGGCGAAAGCGAGCAGGAGCGCGGCAGGCAGCCAGATGGGGAACACGGACGGTCACTCCGAGAAAGTACGGGCGGGCAGCGAACATGCGGCGCCCCCTCCGTCCGTAGCAATCCCGTGAGCAAGCTGCCGTCCGAAGCTGCACGGTTGGCTCCCACCCGAGAGAGCACCGATCAGAGTCCCCTGGTGGGATCTCCAGCGCGGAGTCTGCGGCCCTGTCGGGGCCTTGCCGGGTAGGCCAACGTTCGAAATGTCCTGTGCTCTCCGACCTTTCAGAGGAGCGCCTCTCTCGTGAGCCACCCGATCTCGAGTGCAACACGGCTGGCGGAGCTGGTCGAATACCAACACGCATCGGTGGTGAGTCGTGTTGTACTCAGAAGCCCCGGAGGCACGATGACTGTGTTCGCTTTCGCCGGAGGTCAGGGCTTGAGCGAGCATACCAACCCCAACGACGCCGTTGTGCAGGTTCTCGACGGCGAGGTCAGGATCCAGGTGGGGGGAACGGAGCACCTGGTACGTCAGGGTGAGTGGCTCCACCTGCCGCCGTCGGTGCCCCACGCGCTGCTGGGCGGTGCTCCCTTCAAGATGCTGCTCACCCTGCTGAAGCAGACACCAGGCGTGGAGTAGGGTCAGGCGTCGAAGTCCAACCAGGAGTAACCATGAATGAAGAACTGATGGACCGGGCGCGGCAGTCTGCGTTGGCCGCGGCAGAGCGCAGCGAGCGACTCACGCGATGGCTGCTCGGCCTCGCTGCTGTCTTCGAGGCAGGCGTATTGGTCGCTGTTCTCTTGGTGATTGACTGGAGCAACTCGACGCATCAACTGGTGTTTCTTTGCGCCTGCCTCATGTACGCACCCCTGGCTTTGGTGATGGTCTCGCTTCACAGCGCGTTGGACGGCGCCACGCAGCGAGTGCTCGTTGGATTGGACCACCTGACGGACGTGTAGGCTTTGGGCGGCCTCGTGGTGATCGTCGGTCAGGCGGGCGAACGGCGCCGTGATGCCGTATACTCCACGAAAGAACGATGAATCGTGCCCCCTCGATCGTCACCCGGAGACAACGCTTGAACGCCACCGCCCGTCGGTACGGTCGGTTGGACCGAATCGGCCGACGTGCCCGGCCGGGATCGCCTCGATGCTGGGCGATGCCGGCCCTCGCGCTTGTCTTGGCGGCGGCGCTCGCTGGACACGCCTCCGCCCAAACAGGCGTGACAGTGACCGGGCAGGTCACCCACATCGAGGACGGCTCACCGATCGCTCTCGCGTTGATCGCGGTCGAGAACACGAGCGTTCGAACCATCACGGACGACGACGGCCGCTTCCGCCTCACCGGTGTCCCGGTCGGCCAGCACGTGCTCGTCGTTTCGTGGTTTTCCACGGGAGAGCAGCGCGTCGAGCTGACCGTGCCCTCGGGCGGTGTGGACGACGTCGCGATCGAGTTCAGACCGATTCCGTTTTCGATCACGGGCGTGATGGTCACCGGTGCCTCGAAAGTCCCGCAGCGGTTCGTCGATGCGCCCGTGGCGATCGAGGTCGTCGAGCGCGTGGTGTCTCGCAACTACTCCAGCACCGGACAGCATCCCCAGGTCATCAAAGCCCTCACGGGAATGGATGTCTCCGCAAACGGGATTCACGACTTCAACGTGAATTCCCGCGGATTCAACGCGGACCTCTCGCAACGCTTGCTGGTGTTGATGGACGGCCGCGACCTGGCGATTCCGTTCCTCGCCGCACAGGAGTGGAGCGCTCTGACCATGCCCCTCGACGACATGGAGCGCATCGAGGTGGTCCGGGGTCCCGGCTCGGCTCTGTACGGAGCGAACGCCTATAACGGGGTGATCAACATCATCACGCCCGCGGCCCGGGACGTCCTGGGCACCAAAGTCGCGTTGGCGGGCGGAGAGCTCAGGTCGATGAGGGGCGATCTCCGGCACGCGCGGACGTTCGGTGTGAACCAGCGCTTCGGCGTGCGCACGAACGTGGGCTACTACCGAAGTGACGACTGGCATGAATCGCGAACGAATCTCGGCGACTTCGAGAGCGAGTACAGCGAAGCCATCGATGTCGCGGACTTCCCCATCAATACGCCTCCTCCGGGCTACGAAGCCGTACCGCTGAACGGGCAGACCCTGGCGGCGGCGCCCGGGGTCGCGTTGGGTCGGCCCTCTCCGGTCGAGAGTGTCTACGGCTCGGCGCGTTTCGACCTTTACGCCGAGGGCGGCGCCGTTGGCACCGTCGAGGGTGGAGCGGCTCGAGTCGCCAATCAGCTGTTCATGACGAACGTCGGGCGCTTTCAGGTCGACCACGCGTGGAGGCCGTGGGCTCGCGCCGCGTGGGCCGATGATCGCTTCAACGTCATGGCTTGGTACTCCGGGCGGAGCTCCGAAGCGCACGCGATCGCGAGCGGGGCTCCACTCAAGGAGACGTCCAGTCTCCTTCACCTGGAGTCGCAGTGGAATACCCAGATCGCGGACGGCCGGGCGCGGCTGGTATTCGGTGGCTCGTACCGCAGGGCACTCATCGACTCACGCGGAACACTGGTCGCTCCCATCGACGATGGCCGCAACGACTGGTACGGCGCCGGCTTTGCCCAGGTGGACGTCGAGCTGACTCCCGGGCTGCATCTCGTGGCCGCCGGTCGCCTAGACGGCTCGAACCTTTTCGACCGCGAGTTTTCACCCAAAGGGGCCTTGGTCTTCACGCCGACGGAGAGTCACTCGTTCCGAGTGTCGGCGGGTGCCGCGTACCAGACCCCTAGGTTGACGAACTTCTTCCTCAACGTGCCGCTCGGCCTTCCGGCCGACCTCGACGCCGTAGAGACGTCGATGAGGACGATGTTTCCCGCGGCCCTCGCCGCGGTACCCGTCGGTACGCTGTTCACCGAGTCGTCCGCCGTGCCCGCCTTGGCATTAGGCAATTCGGATCTCGATGTAGAGCGTCTGACCAGCTACGAGGCCGGATACCGCGGAGAATTCGACCGACGGATTCAGCTCACGGTCGACGTCTATTATTCCGTCGTGCGCGATTTCGTGAGCGCGCTCCTGCCCTCGGCGAACCCGGCCTACGGACCTTGGACGGCCCCGGCGGCCGTGCCCGCGTCGGATCGGGCTGCGCTCGAGACCGCCGTCTTGGACGCCCTGGGGCCCGGTTCAGGGCTGACGAACCTGAGTGATGGCTCATCGGCGATCGTGTTCTCGTACGGCAACGCGGGCCGGGCCAGAGAATGGGGCATCGAGCTCGGCTCGACCGTCGAGCTGACGCCCCAGCTTCACGTTGGCGTCAACTACACCTACTTCGGCTACTCCGTAGACGAAGGTGTGCCTCTCGTGCCTGGAGACCTGATCACCCCCAACACGCCCACTCATAAGGGGAACCTCAGGGTCGGATACACCACCAGGCGATTCGACGCCTGGTCGGCACTGAACCTCAGAACGGCCCACGACTGGTCGTCCGGGTTCTTCCAAGGCCGCATCCCCGCGAGCCAAACGATCGACTTGGGCCTGGGATACTCCCTCTCCACGCGTGTACGTGCCCACGCGACCGCGACCAACCTTCTCGGGCAGTCCGTCTACCACATTTACGGGGGCTCGTTGGATCGCCGCCGCGTGCTGCTCGGACTCACGGGGTACTTCTAGGCTCCCGCATCAGGATTTCAGCACGGTCGTGAACACATTGAGCGCTTGGTACTGCTCGCGCACGGTCTCGGCGTAGCGTTCCGAGAAGTAGCGCCCCACGACGTAGGCCGAGCCTCCCGCGACGTTCTCCTTGACCACACCGGGTAGCACCGCCCGGATGGCCGCGTCCTGCTCCTCGCTCTGCGGCACGAGCGCCACCTCGAATCGCGGCCGCTCCGGGGACCCGCTCACGTAGGCGTCGAACATGCCACTCAGCTCGGCCAGCATCAGGTCCTCGTTGCTCGACACCTCCTCGTCGGCATGCACCAGGGCGACGATCACGTCCCCGAGCTGCTCGACCTGCGCCGTGGGCGGGGACGTGCTGAGGTAATCGGCCACGGCATCCCGGAGCTCGATCGTCCGGACACCGTCCTGCTCACCCTGTTGGGCGAGCTCGTCCCACGACAGCTCGATTCCCCAAGCATCGGCGAAAGAGGCGATGAAGCTCCGCTCACGATCGTCCAGGTGCTCGTCGATCAGCGCGATCCGCGCCAGCAGCCTGAGAATCTCGTCGGCGCCGGAGGGCCGGAAGAACGAGCGGGCCAGGTCCCCGACCTCCGTTCGCTCCAGGGCCATCGCGTCCCGAAGCAGTCTCCAGAAGCCCCGGCCACGCCTCCCTTCGACCCACATGCCGGCGCCGATCCCGATCGTCACGGCTCCGGCTCCGAGCCATAGGACGCCGTCGACGACCCCCTCCCATTGACCGTCCAGAATGAAGCTGAGGGTGAGGAACGCGAGAGGAACGAGACCCAACAGCTCACCGAAAATCGAGATGCTCTCGGCCACGACCTTCTCGTGCTTGCGGCTCCAGAGCTTGTTGAGGGTCAGGTAGATCTGGACGGCCGCGAGAGCGAGCGAGGCCACCGTCAGGATCCTGATGAACGCCCGGAATTCTTCCATCGTCGCGCTTGTGCCTGAGAAGCTGGAGTGCCCGGAGACCGTCGTGGCAACTTAGTGCGAACCGGCGGCAGAGCGTCAACCGCTGGCCTCCGGACGGCGCACGCACTAGCCTCGGACGGAACCGCTCGAGCATCCACCGGAATCCAGGGATGGAGTCGGCATGAGGAAACCACCCAGCTGGCGCCGTGCACTCGTCACCCACAGCGTCCCGTTCCTAGCGATCCTGACCTTTCTTTGTCCGGGAGACGCCAACGCCCAGCTCGGGGCGATCGAAGCATTCGCCCGGCGCGTGACCGACCTCAGCTTCAACGCTCATCTCGGAGGGCTCAGCCCCGCCTCAGACGAGGTGCGCGCCGACGCGTTCGGGCTCCGGAGCTTCGGCTTGGAGCTGTTGTTCGAGATCGGCACGGTCGACGAGGTCACCGGCCCTGCGCCGACCGTCACCGACACGGTGGCCCTGGCGTGGACCGAGATGGTGGTCGTGGTGGGCGAGGACGGGGTGGACACGACGTATGTCTACGAGGTCGCGCCGGCCCCGACTCCGGCAGCCCCCACGCGCACGATCTGGACGTTCGAAATGGGCCTCGGTTACGGGCAGACGTTCGGCTTCGAGTCGCCCGATCCCGACATCGACCTGAGGGGCCAGGTGAGAGATCTGCCTGCGGCGTCGCTCTACGCTAGCTATGAGCCGGTAGGCTTCTACATCGGCCTGCGTTCGGGCTTCATGAGAATCCAGGGACTCCAGGCCTTCGACGCCGCGGGCGACGCATTCTCGGGCAAATCCGAGAGCTTTCTGCTCGCGGCCCTCGTCGGCAACAGCGTCGAAGTCTTGGGTCTGAACATCTTTCTCGAGGCGGCGTACTCCGTGCGTTCCTTCCCCAGCGTCGAGTGGAGGGCCGTCCAGAGCAGCGTCCCGGTCAACCTCGACCTCCCCCGAGAGCTTTCCCTGAGCGGCTGGTCCGTCGGCACCGGCGTCCAGTTCAAGATCGGGAGCTGAGCCCCGCGCGCCCCCTGGACACCGTCACGGGCGGCCCGGCACCGACCCGTCCGCTCTACCGACCAAGCTTGAAGACCATGACGCGGGCATTGCCCAGGTCCGCCACGAAGAGCTCGTCGCCGATCAGCCCCAGATTCACGGGCTGCAGAAAGGTCCGGGCCGAAACGACATCCTCCGAGACGCCGTCCTGATTGGGATCGTTTCCGGCCGAGAGGCTGAAGTCGCTCTGCCCCAACACGCCGATGGCGGCCACCCCGTGTCGGTCCGGAAACGGAAACGCCAGGACCCGCGAGTTGAGTGGGTCCGAAACCAACAGGACCGTGCCGTCGGAGACCACGTCGACGGGTGCGCCCACCGAAGTGGCGGTCGGAGGATCGAGCACACCCGGCGTGTCCAGGTCGGGTGCACCGATGACGAAGTCCGCAGGGGCTTGGTTCGAGTCCGGGATCGCGTTCCACACCAGCACGCGGGAACTGCCGGCGTCCGCTACTACGAGGCGTCGGCCATCACTCCAGACGCCCCGCGGGTGGTTCAGTCCGGTGGCCGAGGTCCGGGCGGCTCTACTGGTGAAATCGGGCTGTCCGAGCACCACGTCCGCTGGCGCACCATTGGCCGCTGGAATCGAATTCCAGATCAAGACGCGGTTGTTGAACATATCCGCGACGAACAACCTGCCGCCGGCCACCGTGAAGAACTCCGGGGTGTCCATCGTGGTGCGGGTCGTTCCGCGAACCCCAGAGCTGAAATCGGGTTGGCCCACCACCACGTCCGCCGGAGCATTGGTGGTCCTTGGCAGCGTGTTCCAGATCAGAATACGCCCGTTGTCCGGGTCGTTCACAAACAGCCTTCCGCCCGAGCTCTCGACCTCGCTCGGAAGTTCGAACGTGGAAGAGGTCAGGGTGTCGGAGCGGAGGAAGAGATCGGCCTGGCCCAACACGAAGTCCGCGGCCACACCACTAGTTCGCGGCACCGAGTTGAAGCCGAGAACCCTCGAGTTGCCCCGATCGGCCATGTAGAAGAGACCGTCCGCCTCCGCGACCGACGCGCGGTCGCGGATACCGGTCAGGTTGGTGGAACCCTGCCCGGCGTTTGGCTCCCCTGAAGTCAGGTCGACCTGACCGAGAGCAAACTCGGCGGCTTGGAAGTCGGCGAAGGGCGACCGGGGGCCGGCGACGTCGAAGGGCGCGCTCTGCGCCCCCAGCCCTTCGGCCGACGCGCCCAAACGGTATCCGCTGCCGGCGCGATCGATTCGGATGCCGGTGAACGTCGCCACCCCGCCTTGGGCCGTAACCGTCGTCGAACCGCTCAGGACGGCACCGTTCGGGTTGACCGCGAGGTCGATCGTAACGGCGCTGTTGCCGTCGACCACCACGTTCGCGTCGTCGACCAAGTGCACCTCGAAGGAAGGGAGCTCCGAGCCCGCCGGACCACCAATCGGCTGGGACGCGAACACCAGGCCGGTCACCACCCGCTCCTCCGGAGGACCGACCGTGCTCTGCGACTCGCCGCAGCCAGAGAGGGTCAGCCCCGTCAGTGCGATCGCGAGGAGGTCGAAGGGGCCGAAAAAGGTGCGTCTCATGGTGTCTCCCGTTCGTATCGGATCGGCCCGCGGGACCCGGGGCCGTATCGCTTCACCATGCTGTTCGGAAAACGGACCGGTCCGGGATCACCGAAGCCCGGCGAGTCACCGACCACCCCGCCAGGCACGATTGGCGTGATCCCTGATCGAGCGTTCTCGCGAATGGCCAGGAGAAGGAGCGAACACGCGTCGACGGACCAGCAGCCATGAGGAGGCAGCCATGAATCGGAAGACCGGGGCACCCAGTCGCGGCTCGGCGCTCGCCCTCGCCATGCTCGCGTCCACACTCGCCAGCTGCGGAGCAGGAGGCCAGACGATGAACGGCACCTACACCATCGTGCTCCCCGAAGGCACGGCCACGCTCAGTCTCGCCGTTCTCCCGTCGGGCACGGTCTCGGGCTGGATGCGCAGCGTCGACGGCACGCTGTTCGAGGCGACCGGCCTCGAGGTCGTGGACGACGAGGGTGACGTCACCGTCGAGGGGACGCTGAGCGGGGCAATGAACGCCGACTTCTCTCTGTACGAGGAGGACGATCCCGAATTCGGCCTGCTTCTCACCCCCCACGATGCTTCCGGGAATCCCGTGCTGGCCGAAGCCGTCGTCTTCGCGGCCGTCCGCTCGTCCCTCACCTCGTCCCCCATGACGGGCAACGGTCCCCTCGCCGGGGGTGCAACCCGTCCATCGCCGCCGCCCGAGGCGGGAAGCCCGGCGGCGGGGCCCGCCGACGCACGGCTCGTGGGGCTGTGGTCGACGCAAACGGTCATGAACAGTGAGGTCGGATCTGTCGCGACGCAGATGTTCATGGAGCTGACCTCCGACGGCGTGATGCGCGACCTGGGCTCTCGCGCCATCGGAAGCATCGGCGACGGTGGCATCGATACGGGGCTGGAAGGAGGAGGCGAGCAGGCGGTATGGCACACACAGGACGACCTCCTGATGGTGGGCTATCCCGGAGGGCCCAGCGTCCCGCTCGCTCGCTTCGGCTTCTCCGAAGGACGTCTGGTCCTACGCTACCTGCAGGACGGCTCGATCCAGATCTGGTCGCGCGTGCGATGACCGAACACGGACGAGTCCGGCTTCCCGATCGGTCGGGCGCACCGCTCGAGACGAGCTCAGGAAAGCCGCTCCGCCAGAAATGCGCGCGCAAACCTGAAATCACGCTTGACGGTGGCGGTCGACACCTCGAGCGCCTGCGCGGTCTCTCCGACCTCCATGCCACCGAAGACCCGACACTCGACGACTTGAGCGGCTCTCGCATCGACCGTCTGCAGCTCCTCGAGCGCGCCGTCGAAGGTGAGCACAGCGACGGGGTCGGACGGCATCTCGCCATCGAGCGCCTCGTCCAGCGTCACCGGTCGCACGTCTCCACCTCGCTTCTGCGCGTACCGGCTTCGTGCCTCGTCGAGCACGATCTGCCGCATTGCACGAGCGGCCAGGTGGCGAAAGTGGACGCGGCTCTCGATGGACACGCCTTGTGCGGGCGCGAGCTTGAGCCAGGCCTCGTGGACGAGCGCCTCTGTGCTGAGCGTCTCTCCCGCTCCCCGTCTGATTCCGTGCGCCAAACGCTTGAGCTCGTCGTACACCAGGCGCATGACCTCGTCGCCGGCCTCGCGGTCTCCGCCCATGGCGGCCTGGATCAGGCCGGTAAGGGGCGCATCTTCGTTCATGTCGTGGGGGTATTCCCGGGTCGATACCGTCGTGGAACGTGGATGACCGCGACCTCCGGTGCGAACCCTGAAGAGAAGCGCCGAACCGGGACGCCGGCAAGGACGAAGTGCGCCCGCACTTCCGCTCGTTCGACGGCCCACACATTGTGACCGATGGAAGCTGATCGCCGGTCGCGGGTTCGCGAGCTCTTCGAGGTCGCCGTGGAGCTCCCCGAACGGGAGCGTGAGAGCTATCTGCGAGAGAGCACCGCGGGCGATGCGGAGCTGCTGACCCGAGTCCAGCGGCTGCTGGCGGCGGACGCGAGAGCCGACACCCCGGTCGAAGCAGTGGCCCCGGCGGTGATCGAGCTGCTCAAGCCCGCCGCCTTTCTGGCCGAGCTCGGCGACACGTCGGTCGACCCCTACAAGATCGTCCGGCCCCTCGGTCGCGGAGGCATGGGGGCGGTCTACTTGGCCGAGCGGTCCGACGGCGCATTCGAGCGGTCGGTGGCCTTGAAGCTCGTCCATGCAGGCTTCGATTCGGAGGAGGTGCTGCGTCGCTTCCGAGCCGAGCGGCGAATCTTGGCGTCACTCGAGCATCCCAACATTGCCCGCATGTACGACGCGGGCATGGCCTCGGATGGCCGTCCCTTCCTGGTGATGGAGCACGTCGACGGGGAGGAGATCCAGAAGTTCGTTAGGCGGCTCGATCTGGGTCTGCGCGCCCGGATCGAGCTGTTCGTCCAGGTCTGCGAGGCGGTGGCGTATGCGCATCAGTCTCTCGTCGTCCACCGCGACCTCAAGCCGTCGAACATCCTGGTGGATTCGGAAGGGAACGTGAAGCTGTTGGATTTCGGCATCGCGAAGTTGGCCGACGGCGAAGAAGGCGACTCCCGCACGGGCACGGGCCTTCGGGTCCTGACCCCCGAATACGCCTCACCCGAGCAGCTTCGCGGCGATGTGCTGTCGACGGCCACCGACGTCTTTTCGCTCGGCTCGGTCCTCTACGAGCTCCTCACGGGGTGTCGTCCGTTCCGGGACGCCGGGGCCGCGCTCGCCCACGCCTTCTCGGACGACGCGCCCCGCGACGCCATTACCGCTCCAAGCCGACGGATCGACACCGAGTCGGCGGAGGCTGAGCGGACCTGGGCGCGCGAGCTTCGCGGAGATCTGGACCGCATCCTCCTCAAGGCGCTCGCGCACGATCCCCGCGAGCGCTACAAGAGCGTCGCGGCGCTCGCCGACGACCTCCGCCGCCATCTGGGTGGCCATCCCGTGCTGGCCCGCGCGCCGTCATGGAGGTACCGGGCGGATCGGTTCGTCCGTCGCCACCGCGTCGTGGTCGCGGGAACCTCGCTTGCGGTGGTCGCTCTCTTGGGGACGACGTGGATCGCCGTGGCCCAGGCCCGTCGGGCGAACGTCGAGCGAGACACCGCCGTCGAGGTCTCGGCGTTTCTCGAGGACCTGTTCGGCGAAGCAGACCCGCGGGGCGGCCAGGTGCTCGACACGACCCGCGTCATCGATTTTCTGGAGGGCGCCATCGGGAGGGTCCGCGACGGTCTGCACGATCAACCACGGACTCAGGCGCGCCTCCTCTACGTTCTCGGATCCGTCACCCGGAACCTGGCCCGCTCGGACCTCTCCGTACCGTTGTTCGAGGATGCCATCCGGGCCAACCGCCAGGTGCACGGTCCGGGCTCTCGAGACGAGATTCAGGCCCGTGAGCTGCTGGGGCTCGAATTGGCCGAGGCCGGCCGACTGGATTCAGGGCTGGCACAGCTGGACACGGCGCTTGCCCTTCAGCTCGAGGCCGGCGGTGAAGACGCGATGCTCACGTGGCGTTTGCGGGAGAGGTTGGGGCAGGCGTATGCAACCGCGCAGCGTAACGACGAGGCACTGCCACATCTGGAGGCGGTCGTCGTCGCCCTGCGGTCCGCGAGCCCGGTGGAGCCGACGCGGCTGGCCTCGGCGCTGAACATGTACGGTTCGATTCTCGCACAGCTGAACCGCCATGAGGAGGCCGCCCCGGTCCTCGCCGACGCGGCCGCCGCCTGGGCGGGCACCGAAGGGGCGCTCGACGCCGGCCCGCGCGCGCTGGACGAGGGTGTGACGCGCGGCAACCTGGCATTCGCTCTCCTCCAGTTGGGCCGGTTGGACGAAGCCGAAACCGAGATGCGCCGCAGCCGGGAGTTGATTCTGAGTCGTCTGCCCGAGCAACACGCGTTCGTCGCGCGATCGGACATCCGGCTGGCGGAGATCCTCGCCGCCCAATCGGGGAGCTCCGACGATGAAGCCCTCGAGGCAGAGTCCGACAGCCTCTTTCGAGCCGGGCTTGCGACGGGTCGGGAGTTACCCGAGGTGCGTCGGTCCCTTTTCTTTGTTCTGTCGTCCTACGGGCGGTCGCTCCGCGCGTGGGGTCGGCTGGAACAAGCGGAGCCGATCCTGGGCGAGGCGGTCGCGCAGGGAGCCGCGACGCTGGGGCCGGATCATCCCCTCACCCTGACGGCCACGAGTGATCTGGGTCGACTCATTGCCGAAAGGGGCCGCATCGACGAGGGCCTCCAGCGTACCGCCGAGGCGTTGGCTGCCCTCAGGGCGACGGTCCCGCCTGCCGCCGCGCCGACGGTCAACGCAGCGGCGAATCACGCCCGCGTCCTCCTCATGGCAGAGCAAGCGGACCAGGCTCTGGCCGTTTTGTTGGAAGCACGAGCGGGGGCCGCGGCGGCCTTTCCGTCGGGGCATCCCATGATCGGGGCGATCGAGGAGCTGATCCAGCAGGCTGGCGGGGTGGCATCCGGCCGGTGACCCTGGCACTTTGTGCCGGCTTCCCCACCATGCGTATTGTGAGGGACGTCGACCGCTCGGACCACTGCCCGGCCCGAGCGAGTCGTCGGCAGGAGCGCAGTCATGTCGAGACCGAAGCGCTGGAAGGTCACGGTGGGAGTGCTGTGGTGCGCCGCCATGGTGGCGGTAGCCGCGGTGCAGCTCCGGGAGGCGAACGCCCGGTCTTCCGAGGCCACGGTCCTCCTGGCTGCGGATTCGTACCTACGGACCCTCGAGGCCGTGCGCGCGGTGTACACGTCGGAGGTCGTGAGCCGCCTGCCGGATTCGGTGCGGGTCACGTACGACTACGACCGCCACGAGTACGCGGTGCCTCTCCCCGCGACCTTCACGATGGCGCTCGCCGAGAACCTGGGCGCGTCGATCGAGGGGTTTGAAGTCAGGCTCTATAGCGACCATCCCTTCCCCTTCCGGGGACCGGCCCAACTCGACGATTTCGAGCGGCGCGCGCTCGTGAGCCTCCGCGCCGCACCCGATTCGGCCGTGAGCGCCGTCGAAGGCACGGGTGACACGCGCGTCCTTCGCTATGCGCGCGGTGACACCATGCGCGCCGAGTGCGTCGACTGCCACAACAGCCACCCAGAAAGCCCCAAGACCGACTGGGAGGTCGGTGACCTCCGCGGCGTGCTCGAGGTGTCGGTGCCGTTATCGTCGTTCGACGCGCGGGCCCGCGAGGCGAGGCGCCCCTACACGGCACTCCTCGTCCTCGCCCTGCTCGGCCTCCTGGCCGCGGCCGTGATGCTCCTTCAGTACATCCCCAATCTGCCGGGCAGGGACCGTCCGCGGGGCCGCGAATAGCGAGAGCCTACCGACGCCCCGCCCCGCCCGCCCGGGACCGTCCCGCCCCCCCTGCCACTCACCAGGTGATGACGACTCGGCCGTGGCCGGCACGGACGCCGGGGGTCGTGGTCCCGGCTGCGACACCGTCCACATACGAAGAGCCGCCGCCGCCGCCAGACTCGAAGTGCGTGCTGCCACCGCCACCACCGTAGTACCCGCCACCGCCGCCACCACCGCCCGAGAAGCCACCGCCATCCCCGTCGCCGCCGACCCCGAGCGATCCGTCCGTCCCCTCGACCGTCCCGGCATACGCGTAGCTCCCGTTGATACCACCTTCCGTCTGAGTTCCGCCCGTCGCCTCGAACCCTACGCCCGAGCTGTACGACGTGCCCGAACCCCCGACGAGCCCGCCACCCGGGCCGCCGCCGGCCGGCGAGCCGCCCGTGCCGCCGCCGCCACCACCACCACCCCCTGCGACGATCACCCGATCGACCAGGCCGGTCCCGCCGACGCGAACGTCGGAGCCGCCGCCACCCGCCGCGCCGCCCGGCTGGTCAGCGTTCCCGCTGATGGACGTGCCGCCGGCACCGCCGCCGCCGAATGCACCCGGAACGCCGGCATCGGTACCACTCGTGTCCGCGCCCTTGGCTCCGACGACGACGGTCAGCGTCGACCCGCCGGTCACGGTGAGGTCGCCCGCGGCGTAGCCTCCCAAGCCGCCCGGGGCATCGGGTAGGCCGCTACCCCCTTCGGCGCCCCAGGCCTCGATCTGGACGACCGTCACGCATTCCGGGAGGTCGAGGGCCTGGGCGGCTCCGGTGTACTTGAACTCGGCCGACCCCGCCGTACAGTCGAACGTGGCCGTGACGGTCGTGGCCGCCGTGATCGTCACCTCGCAGGCGCCCGTGCCCGTGCAACCACCTCCTGACCAGCCCACGAACGTCGTGCCGGGGGTCACCGTGGCCGTCAGCGTCACCGACGTGTTCTCGTAGAACAACGAGGAGCACGTTGCGCCGCAGACGATCCCGGCCACGGACGACGTCACCGTACCGATGCCGGTGCCCGCCTTGGTCAGCGTCAGCTCGTAGGTCGGCGGGGGTCCGACGGGGTCGTCGGAGCAGCCAGCGACGAGCACCCCGACGACGAGCACGCGAGTAAGGGATCGGAGCGACAACAGTGCCTCCAGACGAGATGGGGGGATCTTTCGAGAGTACACGAGCGCACGCAGGAAAAACCAGAGGTCCCTGCCGGGCCCTACGGACTCAGGGAGGTCATCCAGCATTGAATCCACATTCTGAACCGGTCGCTTTGGACGAACTCCCCGTCGTCGTCGATGTATGCGGGTTGCTCCCAGCGTATCACACAGACGTCGTCTCCTCGTTCGATCCCGTGGATTCCCGACCCGGCTCCGTCTGCGCCTACGCCGTCGCTCATGCGCCAACCCTCGCCGTAGAGCTCCGAGTCTGGGGTCGCGAAGAGGTCGGGGATCGAACCTGCGCTCAACGAGTCATGGGTCTCGAACTCGACTTCACAGCCGTCGTAGCTCCGGCCGTCCCACTGTGATTCGAAGCGGCCCGTCCTCGTGGTGAGCGAAACATGGGGTACGCGCGCGAGCGATTCGACGAAGGAATCACAGGGTCCGGCTGCCCCGGAGGTCGTCGCTCCGCAACCGCCCGCGATCCCGGAAAGGGCCAGTAGTCGAAGACTCGATCGCATCATACGAAGTTAGCTTTGTCCGGTGAGATAATTCCACGACGCTCGGCTGCGAGGTAGCAGATCGGGCCCGCGCCAAGGAGGCGCTGCATCCGATGAACGACTCCAGTGCTCAGCTCGCCCGGGGCTGGATCGAGGCGTGGATTCGGATGGACCTCGAGTGGTTGAGGGAGCGACTCGCTCCGGATTTCGTCCATACCAGTCCCTTCGGTCGCTTGGAGGGCCGCGACGCCTACCTTGCGACCGTGGAGCCCATGGCACGGAAGAGTGTCCAACGGCTCGACATCAAGCAGATCATCGCCACGGGAGATCAGGCGGCGGTTTGGTTCGAAAACCAGACCCCGAGGGGGACCGTGCCGACCTGTGACTGGATCCGAACCCGAGACGGCTTGATCACGGAGATCCAATCGTTCTACGACAGCGAAAAGGTGCGTGAGGTCTTGTCACCCGACGAGCAGCGGGAGCTCGACGGATCCCGCTAGCAGGGTGCCCCGCATCGACCTCGCAGCGCGACACGACTTGCTCAGCAGGCCGCGGCGCGGGACCTTGACCCAGCCCTTCCCGCACTCCAGCCCACCCCCCCCTATGGACTCCCGGTGG
>Ga0224512_10002240_pt1 | contig 17849 bp, 12 predicted proteins | sample SF_May12_sed_USG_4_FD_169103 | JGI IMG/M metagenome (GOLD analysis project Ga0224512, IMG submission 169103) | Sediment microbial communities from San Francisco Bay, California, United States - SF_May12_sed_USGS_13 | ecosystem: Environmental > Aquatic > Marine > Sediment | place: USA... | reverse complement strand
TTCTGTGGGTTCGCCTTCGATATCCAGCGTTTGCAGGCCTACATAACGGCCGACGCCATGTATGGCATGCACGACCGGATCGGCCGGGTTAAGTTCGGCCAGTGAACGAATAACAGCTTCGGGGTCGACTCTCGAGGCACGCCGGCGCCTGCGCTGATAAACTTGTTCGCCGTAGACCTCGTTCTCGGCGATGACCGCGACAGCCGGGTTGGCCAACACGGCACCCCGCTCCAGCTCGGCTACGGTTACTGCGAATGAAAGATTCTGAAGTAGAAATTCGCGCCACGATGTGCAGGGTTGTGGATCGAAACCGTGTTCGTGCAAAACGCTTTGCAATACTTCCCGCCGCCCGGTCGTTTCGGCTGCCAGCAGTACTCGATTCGGCGTGTCGGCAAGGTATGCAACTAGCTTTTCATATGGGGAGTTGGATTTCGCATCGGCAACCAGGTTGGGGGCAAGGCTCGTTGCGAATGTTTGTGGTGTAATGTTGTCGACTTTTCCGGGGGCAATTAGAATCCGTCGCCATGATTGCAGTCGCGCAGTCAGGTCGCAGCCGGAAAGGTAGAGTTCAGGCGGTGACAGCACCGCGTTTTCTCGCTCGAGCTGAGCCGATTCATAACGCTCCACGACTTGTGATTCGTATTTACTGGCTGCACCGGTGACGTCACCTTCAATTATGAAGACGCTGGATTTCGGTACATAATCAAACAGTGTTGCCGTGGTGTCGAAAAACAACGGTAAATAGAATTCGACCCCGGCCGGCAAATGTCCATCCGACACGCTCTTGTAAATTCTTTGTTTGCGCGGATCTCCATCGAAGCGTCGCCGAAATCGCGTGCGGAAATCGCGGATGGCGTCCGAGTGTGTCGGGAATTCACGGGCGGGTAACAACTCGATTTGCGATACCGTATCGATGGAACGCTGCGTTTCGGGGTCGAAATAGTTAATGGATTCGACACGGTCATCGAACAGGTCAAGCCGAAACGGTTGATTACTACCGCTGGCAAAAATGTCGATCACACCGCCGCGCACCGCGAACTCACCGGGAGCCTGCACTTGACTAACGGGATAATAGGCCGATTGTTCGAGGCGAAGCCGCAGTTCATGCGGTCTGACGATATCCCCGGTGGCCACTGCAAATGTGTGTGCCAACACGTAGTCCAGAGGTGGTAACCGCTGCATAAGATTGGTCACAGCGAGCACGACGATTCCTCGGTTGAGCGAAGGCAACTCGCGCAATATACGCAGGCGTTGAGAAATGATGTCTTGGTGTGGGGAAAAATTATCGTAAGGTAAGCATTCCCAATCTGGAAAGTGGTGAATTGCCGTAGGCTCAGCGGAATCCGCATAGAAACGGAGTTCCATTTCAATCAGTTGCGCGTGCCGGTCATCCGTAGTCACCACGATGACCGGTCCGGTGCTGGCGGACGAATAGATCGCAAGACTTCGACTACTCCCAAGCAGTCGCTCCCATACCATGGGATGCTCCGGTGACTCAGCGACGGGCGGGGAGAGTGGAGAGTTATCGGTAGCGGGAGCTAGCATTGATTTGGGCGGCGGACCGACAGATCGAGCGCGATTGTTATAGCACTGATGGCGCGTGGTGAGACCCGTGTCGACAACGGTGACTGTCGCGTGGCACGACGGCCGTATTCGACTTACGATCTACGAACGCCGTGGCTTAGGCTTTTTCAACAACACGTAAACGGCTCCAGTGCCTCCGTGTTCCGGGCGTGCCGATGCAAACGCCAGTACTTCATCGCGTTTTTTCAGCCACGAATTGAGTTTCGATTTGAGTATCGGTTGTCGACCAGGCGATCCCAGCCCCTTGCCATGAATGATGCGCACACAACGCCAGCCGTGAGCCTGTGCATCGTTTAAGAACTCAATGATATGTACCCGCGCCTCGGAGGAAGTATAACCGTGCAAGTCCAATTCGGCCTCGAGTGCGAAATCGCCGCTGCGCATCCGTCGAAACGTCGAACGTTTTAGTCCCGATCGCGCGAACAACAGTTCCTCACCGCACTCGATCTGCGAATCGGGTTCGTGGCGCAACAAACTTCGCATGACGTCGACTTGGTCCTGTATGGTCTGCAACGGTGCGGCTGCTGGTAAGGCCTTCGGGATAACTGCTCGATTATGTTTGAGTTCGCTGACATCCCCCACTTCGTCTCGAAACGCATTCAAATCCGCATTGCTTCGGTCTATAGTCGCTCGACGGTTGATTTTCATTGCGACTCGCTCAACCTGCACGTATTTTCGATCTCAACCATTACTAGTGGCCAGCGCCGGAATCTTCTACCTGCGACAAATAACGTTCTGCGTCCAGCGCCGCCATGCAGCCGGTGCCGGCGGAGGTGACGGCTTGGCGATACACATGGTCCGTGACGTCGCCGGCCGCGAATATGCCGGGAATACTGGTGGCGGTGGCGTCGCCGTCACGGCCAGCCTTGGCGATAATGTAGCCACTGGCCATTTCAAGTTGACCGCTGAACAAGCTTGTATTGGGGGTGTGTCCTATAGCGATAAATGTTCCGTGCACCGGCACTTGTTTCAGCGCGTCATCGATCGTGCTGCGGATGCGAATCCCCGTCACGCCGGTATCATCTCCGAGCACCTCGTCGAGTACGTGATTCCACTGGATGTCGACATTGCCGCCTGCAGCGGTTCGCGCCATCAATTTGTCCACCAGCATGGCCTCACCGCGAAATTTGTCGCGGCGGTGCACAACGGTTACCTGGGAAGCCAGGTTGGACAAATAGAGCGCTTCCTCGATTGCGGTATTACCTCCGCCGATGACACTAACAGGCTGATTCTTGTAGAAAAAACCGTCACAGGTCGCACACGCGGAGACGCCTTTACCTTTGTATTTTTGTTCGGACGGCAGGCCGAGGTATTTCGCCGATGCCCCGGTCGCAATAATTGCCGCATCGCAGGTATAGGTGCCGGCATCACCACTGAACAAAAATGGTCGCTGACCTAGATCGACCGTGTGAATTTGGTCGAAGATAAGTTCCGCCGAGAATCGTTCGGCATGGCGCCTCATACGTTCCATGAGCTGCGGACCTTGCAGCCCCTCGACATCACCAGGCCAATTATCGACATCCGTAGTGGTCATGAGTTGGCCACCCTGTTCGATCCCGGTTATCAGCACCGGACGCAAGTTCGCTCGCGCGGCATAAACGGCCGCAGTATATCCGGCCGGTCCGGAGCCAAGAATCAGGACCCGGCAATGTTTGTTATCGTTCATGTTGATGTGTAACTGTCGTGATTCGGCCGCCACGGTGAACAAATTTACCGTTGCGGAGGGCACCGCCTATTGATTTTATAGGGGTTACTTAATTATGGTACGACATCGACTCATGCAGCGCAAAATAACCCATTTGTACCCCCGACTCCGGCTGCGGACTGTGCCTCACCGGGCACAGCCGTCAGTCGGATAGCCTCCACAGTGGCACAGGCACGTAGAAACCCCGACCCCAGCGTCCGACCGAGGGGGCTTTCCCCCCGATTTATAGCGGTAGCGAGAGAAACCGCACTGTTTATTCTCGGTGCGATCGCGGTCTATATGTTTATCGCGTTGATATCGTACTCGCCAACCGATCCGGGTTGGTCGCATACCGGGAATAGCGGGCAGGTCAGCAATTTGGGGGGCGGGTTTGGGGCCTGGTTTGCCGACCTCACGCTGCACGGATTTGGCTACGTCGCTTTTTTCTTTCCGTTGCTAATCGGGGTGGCCGGTTGGCGGAATTACCAGCAACGGCACCGCCCTGCCGTGAGCATTCAGCGCCGCCTAGTCGGTGCGGCGGGTTTCGCGCTGACGATAATCGGCGGCTGCGGGCTGGAAAACCTCCATTTTGCTGAAATGGCGGCGGATATGCCGTTTGCGCCCGGCGGATTGGTGGGTGACGGCACAAACGAGTTTTTGGGCGTGGCATTCGGACTCGCCGGTGCCACGGTATTCCTACTTACCATATTTATTTGTGGGATCACCTGGTTCACCGGGCTGTCTTGGTTCTGGCTGATGGATCGGCTCGGGAAGGGTGCATTCGACGGCTACGAGTTTCTGCGCGAGCAGTGCATGCGGGGCCTGGATGTGATCGCGGGTGCACGCGCCCGGCGTGAACGGCAAGGGACGATTGCAGCAATGCGCGATAAACAGGAGATTCAGAAGCCGCCTCGAATCGAGCCACAGATCGTTCCGCCGAAGGCGCAACCCAGTGTGAGGCGCGAACGCGAAAAGCAGTCGGCATTGTTTGATGATCGGGTCGATGTGCGGCCGACATTGTCGCTGTTGGAGGCACCGGTTGCCCATGAGTTCGGATTCTCCACCGAGTCGTTGGAGGCGATGTCGCGGCTGCTCGAGAAAAAGCTGCACGATTTCAATATCGAAGTGCGTGTCGAAGCCGTGCACCCGGGTCCGGTGATTACGCGTTTCGAAGTGGAACCGGCGCCGGGCGTTAAAGCCAGTCAAATCACGGGGTTAGCGCGCGACCTCGCGCGCGCGCTATCGATCGTGAGCGTCAGGGTGGTGGAAAATATTCCTGGAAAAACATTCGTGGGCATCGAGATCCCGAATGAAAATCGCGAAATAGTGCGCTTGGTAGAGGGCTTATCGGCGGCCGCCTACGAAGAGGCCAATACCCCACTCGCTTTGGTGCTTGGCAAGGACATCGGTGGTGCGCCGGTCATCGCGGATCTGTGCAAAATGCCGCATTTGCTCATCGCTGGCACCACCGGTGCCGGTAAGTCGGTCTGCATAAACGCGCTGATCCTGAGCATACTGTACAAATCTTCACCTGAAGAAGTGCGCCTCATCATGATCGATCCGAAAATGCTTGAATTATCGATCTACGAGGGAATCCCGCACTTACTCGCGCCGGTGGTTACCGACATGAGCGAAGCGGCGGCGGCGCTGCGTTGGTGCATTGTAGAAATGGAACGCCGCTATCGGCTTATGGCGGCCTTGGGAGTTCGCAACATCTCGGGTTACAACCGCAAGATAAAAATCGCGGCCCACGAGAATAACCCGATAATGAACCCGTTTGCCGAGGAACCGGAGCAGTTGGAACAGTTCCATTATATTGTTGTGGTTATCGACGAGCTCGCGGATCTTATGATGTCGATTGGGAAAAAGATCGAGGAACTCGTGACGCGTATTGCGCAACGAGCTCGTGCCGCAGGCATTCACCTGATCCTCGCCACCCAACGGCCCTCCGTCGACGTCATTACCGGGCTCTTAAAGGCAAACGTGCCGACACGAATCGCCTTCCAAGTGTCGTCGCGAGTCGATTCGCGGACGATTCTCGATCAGATGGGCGCCGAGCAGCTACTCGGGCACGGCGACATGCTGTTTCTGCCACCCGGCAGCGGGATACCGATGCGCGTGCACGGGTCGTTTGTGGCCGACAACGAAGTGCATCAAGTGGTTGACCGACTTAAGCAATCCGGTGCACCGAAGTATGATGACGCAATACTGGATGCCAGCTTGACCGTTGCGACGTCGAGCGTTGGGGCCGTGGGGGACGGGCCAGGGGGTGAGCAGGATCCGCTCTACGATCGGGCTCTCGAGTTCGTCACGGAAACGCGCCGCGCGTCGATTTCGGCCGTACAACGGCAGCTCAGAGTCGGATATAACCGTGCCGCGCGAATGATAGAGGCGATGGAACAAGCGGGTGCGGTCGGGCCGTTGCAGTCCAATGGCCGCCGCGAAGTATTGGCGTCGCCCCCACCGAGTGAATAGGGCCGGCTTCGCTGCAATGCTAACAACTCGCGGTAACTGCCATTCTGCATTGCTGTTGGGATTAGTATTGATTTCGTCACTTGGGTCCGCTAATGCGCTTGATGATTTGCAGCGTTTTTTTACCCAAATCAAAACCTTCGAGGCGGAGTTCGATCAGGTTATCCTGGATGAGGACTTCGTTACCCTCGAAGAGAGCAGCGGTCGGGTAGCGATTGTTCGACCCAATAAGTTTCGCTGGGATTACGCGGCGCCGCTTGAGCAGCAGATTATCGGCGACGGCGCGAAAGTCTGGATCTACGACATCGATTTAGAGCAAGTGACGGTTCGGAATATGGCGGCCGCGATGGGCAATACGCCCGCGGTATTGCTGGCAGGGCGCGGCGAGCTCGAGGAAACGTATGATATACGTGACCTCGGTGTTCAAGGTACATTGAATTGGGTGCGCTTGAGCCCAAAGCAATCCGATGACTCGAGTTTTGACGATATTCGGCTGGGTTTTGATCACAGCAAATTGCGTGTACTGGAGCTTGTTGATGGTTTTGGGCAAACCACGCGTATTACTTTGCGGCGGATGGTTGAAAACCCAGCGATCAATGATCAGACATTTGAATTCACGCCACCGGCCGGTGTCGATGTGATTGCCGAGGATGAGCTGTAGGAACCTATAGTTCTGTGGACCGGTAGCCGTGAACCTCGCGTAAGGCTGTAAAATGTTAGAACGATTGCTTGTAATTGCGTTAGGGGGAGCCGTCGGTGCGGTATTGCGATATCTGGGTTCGGAGGCAACCTATCGAATTTTGGGTAGAGGTTTTCCGTATGGCACTCTCGCGGTGAATGTGGTCGGTTCGTTCTGTATCGGCTACCTATTTGCCGGGTTTACGGAACGCTTTTCTGTTGGGGCACTCTGGCATGCTGCATTGTTCGCGGGATTGCTCGGCGGATTTACCACGTTTTCGGCATTTTCACTGGATACAATGCAAATGATTCAGAGTGGGCAAATTGGCAAAGCGCTATTAAATATCGTGCTTTCGGTCGGGTTTTGTTTGGCTGGGGCGTGGGGCGGGATGACCGTGGCCAAAGTGTACTAACCCGGTACCTAATTACGATCCTTATTTAAGGTATAGCTATGTTGGATTCACAGTGGTTACGGGCTGATATCGATGATATCGCGCAACGATTGACTGTGCGCGGGTTTGAACTCGATATTGCCGCATTCCGAGATCTGGAAGGTCGCCGTAAAGTGTTGCAAACCGACACTGAATCGTTGCAGAGCGAACGCAACCGCTGTGCAAAGGAAATTGGCCAAGCGAAAGCTCGCGGGGACGATGCGGCGGAAGTGATGGCACAAGCCGCATCCATCAACGATCGACTGAAGGCGGTCGAATCAGAGTTGGCGACAGTGCAGATTGCGCTGACTGAATTTATTTCGGGTATTCCCAATATTCCACACCATAGTGTACCGACTGGGCGCAACGAGACCGATAACGTTGAGATTCGGCGTTGGGGTGAGTCGACTGAATTTGCCTTTCCACCCAAAGACCATGTGGACCTGGGTGCTGAGCTTGGAATGTTGGATTTTGAGATGGCAGTAAAACTCAGCGGCTCACGTTTTGTAGTGATGTACGGAGATCTGGTGCGGTTACATCGCGCCTTGATTCACTTCATGATCGATCTACACACGCGTGAGCACGGCTATCGCGAGATATATGTGCCGTATTTGGTAAATGCGGACAGCTTATTCGGTACCGGCCAACTGCCAAAGTTTGCCGACGACCAATTTGTTTTCCCGGGTGAGCCGCCATTATATCTAGTCCCGACGGCCGAAGTACCGGTAACTAACATCGCACGCGATCGAATTTTAACGGCAGATGAATTGCCCCAGAAAATGGTGTGCCATACGCCGTGTTTCCGTCGTGAAGCGGGTTCCTATGGAAAGGATACGCGGGGCATGATCCGCCAGCATCAGTTCGAAAAGGTGGAACTCGTACATCTGGTGGAACCGGCGCAGTCCTGGAACGCGCTCGAAGAATTAACGGGCCATGCCGAAGCGGTATTGCAGCGATTGGAATTGCCGTATCGTGTCGTCGTATTGTGTTCCGGAGACATCGGTTTTTCGGCCGCGAAAACCTACGATATTGAAGTATGGCTCCCGGGCCAGGATGGCTATCGGGAGATTTCATCGTGCAGCAACTTCGAGGCGTTTCAGGCGCGGCGCATGCGCGCCCGTTGGCGCAATCCTGCAAGCCGTAAGACCGAGTTTCTACACACGTTGAATGGCTCGGGCCTCGCGATCGGCCGCACATTGGTCGCGGTTTTGGAGAATTATCAGCAAGCCGACGGGTCGATTGCTATTCCGGCGGCGCTGCGGTCATATATGGGCGGTACGGACATGATCGTTGGCGCGAATCGCAGTTAGGCTCACAGAAGACACGGAAGATATGAATTCCAATTGTTGCGGTGCACATAAGCCGCGCATGTGCGGGCGTCGGTGCATGGCGATATCTCCGCGATGACGTTAACGCGTGGGTTGTTTGGGCTCATTGTTGCGCCCAGTTTTGTTGTGGTAATGGGAGTCTCATTATTCGCTATCCATTATTTCGGCGACTCCCTCCAAAGTCATTTGAACAGCGGTGTTGAGGACGCGGCAATTTCCTTGCAATATTCGTTGGCGCCGGCCTTATTGACCGGAGACCTCGCTCTGGTGGAGTCCGCAGTCAATGATTCGTTCGATCCGCGTCGATTTACTCATATCACTGTCCGTACGCTGAATAATGAGATTCTGCTAAACAGGGTGTCCGAGGCAAATGCTGATCGCGCGCCGTTGTGGCTCACGCTCCTGTTCTCGGCCGATACGGCCGTCGTCGAACGGGAGATCGAGGGGACCGTTTACGGCACGATCGGCATCGAAATAGGTGGTAATCCACAGTACGTATATTCGCGGCTCAGACGGTTCACGAGGCACATATTGGCATGGATTGCGATCGGCGGGATGATGATGTTCGGCATCGCTATCGGCTCCGCGTACGGTTTCAAACGGGTGTTTCATGCGTTGCGTCGCCAAGCCGATAGTATGCTCCAGGGGGAACCCCACCTGTCCCAATCAGACCACGGAATTACTGAGTTAACGGAAACGATGAATGTTCTGGATTCCGCGGCGCGCGCCGCTCAGGAGCGTGTCGCGGTGCTCTCGCAACAGCGCGACGAGTACGAGAATGAGGCGTTACACGATTCGATTTCGGGCCTGTTGACACGCGACGGTCTGTGTCGGCGTATCAAAACAATCGTGAATTCGGCGCCAGCGTCCAGTGCTGCGGTATTGTGTGTTACGGATATCATGCCGAATGCAACCGATATCGACGGCCAGCATTTGTGCCGGGGCCGGTCGCTGCAGATTGCGGCATTGCTGCATGGTTTAGTTGGAAATCAAGCCAGCGCGGCGCTGGCGCGCCTAGATGACGACTCTTATGGATTGTTCGTTATCGACGCTGAAGAAGGCGCAGCACAACGATGGGGGCGGAAACTGGAAGAAATATTTTCTCGCCGCGGTTATCAATTATCGATTGGAATTGCGGCTAGCGACGACGTCACGGACGCGTCTGAGTTCCTTGAAACTGCCGAAGTCGCGCTCTCGCAGTGTCGAGCGGCCGCTAGCCCGCAATGGGTGGTGGGTAGCGGAGGAACTGAACACGCGATCGATACGTGGCGAGAGCGGGTCCAGAAGGGGCTTGCTGAGCAGACGATATCCATCGATTTGCGGCCCGTAGTGACGCTTCGGGGCAGCGACACCTGGTTTTACGATGCCATTCCTCGAGTATCGGGCCAGGCGCGATCCGGACCGGGATATCGACCCGGGCCGGTGATCGATTCAGAGCTCGCGGTGCGGCTCGACCGAGCATTGACGGAGCTCACGGTGGCGCATTTGATGGCCAAGCCCCGTGATCGTGTGGCCTTGCGGTTGTCAACGCCGAGCCTGTTGGACCCAAAATTCATCGCGCGGACCGAGCAGCTGCTGGCACATCTCGGCGCGGCACGTCGGCGTTTCATCGTAGAACTCGTGCCGTTTCCCGCCGAACCGAGCGCGAATCGCTGGGAATCGGCCGTGCAGCGATGGATCTCGATCGGGTGCGGGCTCGCGCTATGCCACTTCGGTCGGGATATCGACGCGCTGCACTATATAAGGCAAATTCAGCCCGTATATGTGCGCCTCGATCCGCGACTGTCGGTGCATGGCAGCACGGCACAGACACGAACCGTGTTAAAATTTCTTGCCAAAGCGATTCATGGATTACAGACCAAAGTTGTCGTAGATGCCGCCACAGCTGACAAAGCATTACTGGACTTATGGCGCGGCGTACAGATCGATGGAATTGCGGGACTAGCGCCGAGTCACGTGGCAACTTTGCCTTCGGTTTACGCGAACGCTTAAGTTGGGAGGTGACATTGGTAGATTCTACGATCTGACCAGTGGCACGGAGCGGAATTTATGCGCGTACTCCCGAGTGCTACGAAAATGAACCGAACCGGACCGGGGTTTACTATGAGTAAATTGCGAGGGTTTGTGGCCGCCCTGGCGCTATTATGGGCCGGGGGTTCGGTGGCGGATTTCGATCAAGATCTGCATATTGAGAGTGATACCGACTTGATTCAGTCCGCACCAAATGGCCCTGCGGCCGCGGAGATCCAGAATTTGTTCGTCCAAGGCTACCCCGTAGCTTCGGTACTTGCGCACTACGTTACGATGGGCCATACGATCGACGACGTGGTTTACACTGCGATCCGCGTCGACCCGCAACGTGCGCCGCATATCTATCGTACTGCGCTTGATATGTTACCGTCGCTCCCCGGATGGGCGTGTCGGCAAGCAGACGGCGCAGAAGGCCGTTACAGCCCTATTTTGCGCCTCGATCCGGCACAGCCGACCGCTTCGGTGCGTGACGTGGCCGATGCGTACTTTCGTGATGGCCGCCGGCTGCCTGCCGTGGCGCCAGGGCAACCGCATTTAAGGGCGTCGGTTGCAGAACTCTCGGAACTCGCGGGCGGTTCGGACTCGGATTATTGGTACTCGGCAGGGAATAATTCATCCAATCCAAACACTCCATTGTTGGTATCGCTATACCGATTCGGGAAGCACATTGTGATCGACCGTAATGGCAATCGGCTGCAGGCCGCGCAACAAGATGGGCGTGCGGAAATCCCGATCCGATTCCTTTACAACGATACACGGGAACCGATTAGCCGGGTGGGTGTGCAGGTTGTCGATGTGGTGCGGCGATTCGTACTGCGGGGAATCCGGCCAACGCCAGTTCCGGATTGGAACCGCGGCGATCATCATCTCTCGGCCGACGTGGATGAACTCCGCGATTTACTGGATATTCCGCGATCGAGCGGGATCGATCCACAACTGCGAGCGAAGTTGGAGACGCAGCTTCGTGCCGACGGATTTAAACCTCCTGCCGTGCTAAGCTCGCTAGGGACGGGGACCCGGGTTTGGAGTGACGATCGGGCACGTATTGCGGTCGCGCAAAGCTTAGGGATTACGCGCATTCCGGTGGTATTTTTGTTACACAATTTTGAGCGTTTGGAGTGCGGCCGGGGCGCCGAGTGTGACGAGTTAATCTGCCAAGCAGCGACCGCAGCCGGAATGACCGAACGCTGTGATACGGCCGCAGCGGATCGTATGGGTTTTGTCAATTCGGGGAGCTTCGGTGGCGAGACTACGATCGAGCAACCGGCTGGACTGGTCGAGGGGGAGCCGCCAACTATTGTGCCCGGGATCACGCCTGTGGTGGAACCGCCGCTACCATCAAGCCCGAACTAAGGATCAGCAAGCGGCGCGCTAAAGCCGGTGACACAAGGCAACTCCAAGTTCCGACGAGTAATCGAATGCGGTAGCGTTGGCCTTACGTTATCTGTGTGCAATCCACCACTGCGAGGAGTTTCAAGCAGATGCTGACCAGGGCAGTCCTGCGCCAGTGCCGCCACGTAACCAATTTCCATCTCTACCCGTTTCTCTACTGCGCAGCATCGATCGGAATATTGTTGCCGGCTTCGTCTGCGACATGGGCTCAAGCGGGCATCGACTATTCGTTGCCGCCACCGGCTTCCACTCAGCGCAATATCGCGACAGCAGGCGGGCCGGGGGCCAAACAGCCGCCTGGCATTTATCCGGCGCTCGCGATTGGTTACACCCGCCAGGATAATTATTTCCGGACCCTCGAAGAGCAGCGCTCAGAATCGACCCTATCAGTGCGACCGTCCATCGCCTATGTGTCGAGTTTTGGCCCTGGCGACGGGCGTCACGCCCTGAGATTGGGAGTTGCGGCCGATATCCTGAAAAATGACGAGTTTACGGTGGATGAAGTAAATAGTGTTGCGGCCGGTGCCGGACTGGATGTCGCGCTAGGGTCACGAATACAACTCGCGCTAAGTGCCGATTTTGTCGACAGTGCGGAAATTCGGGGCGCTCCCGGTAGTCGTGACGACATTGGCAATACCCGTGATGAATTTGAAGATAAACGCGTGGGCGGCACAGTGACGATTGGTCGGCCCAGCAACCGAGTCCAGGTGAGTCTCGGTATCGCTACGTCCGAATTGAACTTTACCAATAATGAACAACAGGTTCGCGACCGTGATACCGACACAGTTGCCGCGGGAATTCACTATAATACCGGCCCTAAAAGCACTCTCAGCGTTAATGTTGAGCGGTCTGAAACTGATTTTCGCAGCGCTGAAAACTCACGCGATAGCCAACAAGACTTTGTCAATTTAGGCTGGCGATGGGAGGCAACGACTCTGACCTCGATATCATTGAAGGTAGGCAAGATGGAAAAAGACTTCGATGATCCCGCACGGCGCGACTATGACGGCACGGGTGCATTGGGTCTGGTGTCATGGCAGGCCCGGCCGTTTACGCGGGTGTCGATTGTTGGCTCGCGTCATGTCGAGGAATCGGGGATCGACGGCGCGGATTATTTTGTTAACAGCCTGTTGGGAATCAATATTCGGCAAGATTTCACACGCCAGTTTTCTGCATCGTTGTTTGTTAATGCCAATGAAGCTGACTTTAGCGATGATCGCCAGGACGACACGACCGATGTAGGGCTGGGCTTCCGTTATCGGCTCTCGAGGTGGCTAGTGTCGGGGCTTAGGTATAGCCACATTGACCGAACGTCGACGGATCCCGACGGCGGGTTCGACGATCGAATTCTCAGCACCTATTTGAGTGTGTCTCGCCCGTAATCGTTTTGTGGTATTTTTGAGGGTGATGTCGGGCGTATTCCTCAATAATTCGGTTCTGTATCGCAGTGCCAGGGTAGGGTGGTTGGTCGCACTGCTGCTCTATATAAACGCCGACGCGTGGGCCGACCAACTCAGTGAATATCGAATTGCGCCGGGGGACAGTATATCCGTTCGTGTTTTTAATGAAGAAGACCTGAGCATTCCGGAAGTTCGAGTACCCGCCGACGGTATTATCTCCTACGCTTTGATCGGCGAAGTGACGGTAACGGGTTTAACTGTCACGGAACTCGAACGGCGTATCGCGATTATGTTGCAGGACGGTTATTTGGTAGACCCGAAGGTAACCGTATCGATCGTGACCTATCGGCCGCTGTTTGTGCAAGGCGCTGTGGGATTACCGGGCGTCAAGGAATACTCCGAAGGAATGAGCGTCGAAAAAGTGATTGTGCTGGCCGGTGGTTTTGCTGAGTCAGCAAACATTTCGGCCATTACGGTAAAACGGGGTAGTGAGGAAATTCCAATCACCGATATCAAACAGCGAATTTTCCCAGGGGATATAATTACCGTTCCTGCGCGTGTCGAGCAACTCGTCGAACCGATACCTGCACAGTTTATCTATTTTCACGGAGAGGTACGAAGACCGGGTAGCTATGAGTTTCGCGACGGTTTGACGGTTGCAAAAGCCATCGCGTTGGCCGGGGGCTTTACCGATCGGGCATCGAAGCGCAAGATTCGCATCATCCGCGACGGCGATCCGCCTGAAGTGTTAAAACGCGTCACGTTAAACGCCAGTATTGAACCGGGCGACGTTATTGATGTCGGGACCAGCCTGTTTTAACTACGGGACTCGGACTTTTTTGCTGGACCGGGTTTGATTCAGTAGCGATCGACTATTAGCGCGACCAGACGGATAGAACGCGGACGGTTACATGGGAGCAAAACTCACAGCAATCGATGCACAGCGCAAGCCGCCGGGGTTTGCGACATTTGGAATATCCGATAGTGGCGCCCCGTCCTACATCAGTATAGAACACTATTGGCGCGCGATTGGCCGTCAGAAGTGGCTAATATTGATGTTGGTATTACTCGGAGCAATTGGAGGCAGTATTAAAGCACTGCACGAGACGCCGAGTTATCGCGCCATGTTGACGATGATTATTGAGCCGGAACTGCCAAACCTCGCGCAGATCGAGGGAGCACTTGTCATGGCGTATACGATGCCGCAGTTCTTCGAAACCCAATATGCGTTGATTCGAAGTCGCTCCGTCGCCGAGCGAGTCGTCGAGAATCTAAACCTCGTGGATCGAAAGCCGTTGTATGAACCGCCCGAGCGGCGCGTTTTTGCTGCGACACGGGTGCTCAGTGACAGTATTAATATTGTCCGTGAGTGGTTACAGGTCGGTTCGGAGTCCGATAGCGTGCTCACCCAAAGGGTGCAATCGCCAGCGGAACGGCAACGACGTCACAGCGAATTGACGTCTATGATTCGCGAGAAAATTACCGTGAGGCCGGAGCGCGGTAGTCAAATCGTAACGGTTTCATTTGAGTCGCCGGACCCCCGCTTCTCGGCCGAAATTGCCAATGCCATCGTCGACGCCTACATCGCTCTCGGACTTGAAGCACGACTCACCCGTGCCGGCCGTGCGAATGCCTGGTTAACGGGGCGACTACAGGAGCTTCGTGAAAAACTCACGGAATCGGAAACGGCATTGCGCGCATTTCAGGCTCAGGAGGAAATGATCGATCTTCAGAGCATGGAACAACTGAGTGGCGCGCGACTTGAGATATTGAACAAAGCGTTGGTACAGGCGCAATCCAACTTCAATGACCTGTCGAAACGATATGGGCCGAAACATCCTAAGAATATCGCGGCCAGAGCCGAATTGGCCCAAGCACAACGTCGCTTGGCAAACGAATCACAAGGCATCTTGGCATCGCGAGGAAAGCAACTTGAGTTGGCTAGTTTGGAGCGCGAGGTGAACGCAAACAGGGAGTTGTATGATCTGTTTTTGACGCGTTTTAAGGAAACGGATTTCTCCACGGACAAGGAATTGGGTAACGCGCGAGTCGTAGATCCGGCCAGAATTCCCAATAGCCCGTATCGCCCCGACGAGATGCGAATCATCGGTATCTGGTCATTTTTCGCGCTCGTGATCGGCGTACTTGGGGCGATTGTGCGAGAGCAGCTCGACAACACGTTCAATACGCCCGAGCAGGTTGAGGAGTTCACGCAGCTTCCGGTGCTGGGTCTAATGCCGTTGCTGAATGAGAAAAAGTTGGCGCGGACGAATCGAGGGGCAGAGGCCGATGGGATACCCGAACGGCACTTTGTTAATTTTCCGAAATCACCGTTTTCGGAGTCTATTAATCATATTCGCACAGGTATTTTATATTCAAATATCGATAATCCACCGGTCACAATCCTAGTGTCATCGTCGTTGCAGGAAGAGGGGAAAACCACGCTCGCGACGAATTTAGCCTTATCGTTTGGGCAGCTGGATCGAACATTACTGATCGATGCCGATTTGCGTAAACCTCGGGTCGCCCAGGTGACCGGTGTGGGTCCGTCGCTGGGGTTGGTGGAGTTCGTCGCGGGTCGGGCGGCGTTCAAAGACTGTATCGTGACCGATTCAAATTGCGAAAATCTATCGATTTTGCGCAGTGGGGTGCTGCCCCCTAATCCACTCGAATTACTGTCGTCGAAGCGTGCCGAAAATGCGTTACAACAACTGCGTCGCCATTACGCACGGATAATTATCGATACGGCACCGATATTGCCGGTCAGTGATGCCATCGTATTGGGCCACGTCGTGGATGCGCTGGTGTTAATCATCCAAGCCGATAGAACCGGTCGATCGACGGTATTTGATATGTTGCGCCGGCTACGTGGCGCCAATATCAAACCGTTAGGAACGGTATTGTCGAAAGTCAATCGAAGAAAATCACCCTATTATTATGACCGATATCAATACTACGCGAGCTATTATAGTGAACCGCAGTCACAATTGGCTTCGCAGTCGAAATCATAACGGCGTCACTTGATGAGAAAATAATTGGTGAAGTCAAATTCGCTGCGAGCCGACATCCTGTAACGGTAGCGGGTTTGGTCCGGTGCGCCCTTAGGTACGGATTGAACTCTCGCCCGACGCCCGTTTGAAATGCGTCCAGTCTCGATTCTAATATTCGTGATAAGTTGCGTTGCATTGGCCGGTGCGTTGGCGCGTTTTGGAATTGCCCTCGCGACGATTGAGATAGACCGCCGCCAATCAGCATGGGCGGCTGATGGCGGCGGCCCAAGCTCTAATTGGGAGGATACTTGGCGAATATCCAAAGCGCTTGCTGGGTGGCCGTGGCCTGATGCCGATATCGCGTTTCAACATGGACAGTTGCTCGAATGGCGCGCGGTGCAGCAACGTTTTTCGCCTCGCAATGCAATAGCATTGCGCCACGAGGCGGTCGCGCAATATAGGCGGGCGCTGCACTACCGACCTGCTTGGGGGGTGGGATGGTCGTCAATGGCGGTAAGTTTGGCGGCGCTGGACCGAAATGATTCGGAATCGCGACATGCTCTGCGCAGAGCCATTGGATTGGGGAGCTGGGAGCCTGGTGCGCAGCAAAGGATCGCACTAACCGGCCTCATACTCTGGAGGCAACTCGGAATGAAGACCCAACAGGAATTGCAAGAGCTATTTCGGTTCATGGCGTCACACGGTCAATATCGGTGGTTGCAAGACTCGGCGCAACGCCACGGTCTTAGCACGATGATGGTATTTGCGCTTGATGGTGAATAGACCGATTGATCATCTTCCGCGGTGAGAGAAATGGAAACCTTGTGTAGCTGTAATACGTGGAATTAATTGGCCCTTCATTGCGACGCTCCGGCGATCGGTATCGGGCCAGCGTCGTGTTTTGGCTGGTGATGGGCCTATTGATCTGGTCACCGATTCCGTACGGCAGCAATCGGGAATGGGCATCGGCGTTGCTGAGTGTCGGCACATTTACGACTGTACTGGTGTGGGTCACGGCGAATTGGAGGCAGAACGGAAGTGAGCTGTTTCGCTCCAGGGCACACCGCCGGGTATTGTTAGCGTTCGCAAGTCCAGTATTGTATTTACTCGTACAATCGATTCCACTACCCTCAGGGTGGCTCGAAATTCTTTCGCCAAATGCACATCGGCTGTATGTTGCATCCGGTATCGGCGACTGGATGCCACTTTCTACTGGGGTTGGCGACACACTTCGCACGCTGCTTGACCAAGCCACGTATTGTTCGTTATTAGCATTGGTACTGGCCACCGCAACCGGTACTTGGCGATTACAGAGTATTTCGATCGCAGTGATTGTTGTGGGTGTAGCGCAAGTGTTGTTGGGCTATGTTGCGAATGTATACCGAGTCGACTTCGTGCCGACAATGCTTCGGGATGGCCACTTCGATCGAATTACCGGAACATTTGTCAATCCTAATCATCTGGCGGCGAACATTGTCATTGCCGTGGGACTGGTGATTGGATTTCTATCGCGAGGGCCAGCCCGTCCAAATGTCGGATATCGTTCAAAGCTTCGAATAATCGTATTCGAGCTATTTGGGTCGCGGGGCCTTCTAGTCATAACGCTGGGAATATTACTGCTGGGATTGTCATTGACGGGGTCGCGTGGTGCGGTTGCCTCGCTTGCAGGATCCGGCCTGATTGTGCTCGTATTGTCATGCGTGCGAAACTGGAAAGCGCATCGGACAATTAAGTCGCTCAGCATCGCGTCCGCCTCGATGCTGGCGCTGGGATTAGCCTATGCGATCTGGCGGTATCGAAGCGAATTCGGTGAAAGGCTTGAGCAGTGGCGAGGCACAGTTCGGATTTTCGAGGACTAT
>Ga0224512_10002239_pt1 | contig 17856 bp, 16 predicted proteins | sample SF_May12_sed_USG_4_FD_169103 | JGI IMG/M metagenome (GOLD analysis project Ga0224512, IMG submission 169103) | Sediment microbial communities from San Francisco Bay, California, United States - SF_May12_sed_USGS_13 | ecosystem: Environmental > Aquatic > Marine > Sediment | place: USA... | reverse complement strand
GCCCCGCTGCGCAGCCGATCGACCCTGTTCCGGCTCAACACTCTTGACACCGACGCCCTGGCCCGTTTGTTACGAAAGGGCCTGGAGGTGGAACGAGCGACCGCCAGCGAGGAGGCCGTGGCCCACCTGGCGGCCAAGGCGGCCGGAGACGGCCGTCAGGCCCTGACCACCCTGGAGGTCGCCATCGCTTTGGCCGCAGCGGCCGACGCCGCCCGAGAACGCCAGGACGGGCACGCGGCCGGAGACGTTGTGGCCGTGGAGTTGACTCACGCCGAGGCCGCCAGTGATCTCAAATCCCTGCGCTATGGCCGGGATGAGCACTACGACGTCACCAGCGCCTTCATCAAGAGCATGCGAGGCTCGGATCCCGACGCCGCCCTGTATTGGCTGGCCCGGATGCTGGAAGCCGGGGAGGATCCACGGTTCATCGCCCGACGCCTGGTGATCTTCGCCTCCGAAGACGTCGGCCTTGCTGATCACAAGGCCCTGCTGGTGGCGGTGGCCGCCGCCCAGGCCGTCGATTTTGTCGGTCTGCCGGAGGCCCGGATCAATCTGGCCCACGCCACGGTCCACCTGGCCACCGCCCCCAAGTCCAACTCGGCCTACGCCGGCCTGAACGCGGCGGCCGCCGACGTCAGGGATCGGGAGGTTGGGGAAGTGCCCCTGCATCTGCGCGATGGCTCCTACCGGGGTGCAGCCTCGCTTGGCCATGGCCAGGGCTATCGCTATCCCCATGACGACCCGTCCGGTTGGGTGGCTCAGCAGTACCGTCCCGACCATCTGGCCGGTCGGTCCTACTACACTCCAAAACGCCATGGGGAGGAAGCAGCCATTCACGCCCGTTTCAACGATGACAGCGACCAGGCGTCACCAGGCGCCGAGCGCGCCGGGGAGAACAGCGTCGAACCACCTGCCCAACACCCCGCCGAGAACCGAGCCGAACCAGCAGCCGAACGCCCTGCGGAGAACCGTGCCGAACCACCTGCCCAACACCCCGCCGATCACCAGGCGATCTGAGGCCGTCCCCCGGTCGTCGGGCGGGCCCGGCCCGGCCCCAGGCGGCCGGGGAGAGTTACGATGGAGATAACCGAATTCGCCGCCGTTGTCGTGGCCATCGCCGTTGTCGTGGCGGCCACCTTTCTGATCACGGCGGTCAACAACCTGAACAACACCCTGGCCAAGCTGGAAGACACCGCCAACCAGCTTCGCAGCGAGGGCATCGCCGCCTTCGGTGAACTGCGCCAGCTGATCGCCGACGCCGACGCCGAACTGGACAAGGTCGACATCGTCCTCGACCGGGCTGATCAGGCCACAACCGCCATCAGCGAAACCACCCGGCGAACCCACGAGGCCGCTCAGGACCCGGTTATCCGGACGCTGGCGGTGATGTCCGGCTCCAGCCGGGTGGCCAAACGATGGATGAGTGCGCGGCGCAAACGCAGGCCCGAGATACAAGCCGCCCCCGGATCCTGCGGCAACGGAAACCGGCGTCGCTCGTGACCTCAATCGTGCGCTGGCTGGTCGTCATGCTGTACCGGCGGTTCCGCTGGGTGGCCCTCGGTGCCCTGGTCAGATCGCTCACCCGTCAGACCCGGGAGCGTTCCGTCGATGCCGCCACCGACGAGCTGGCGAGGAAACTGCCCCAGTCGGTGGTCCGGGCCGCCGAGGTCGCCCCCGGCGATCCGCTGCGGTTCGGGGGACGGGCGGTTGCCACGGGCCGGAGTATGCGCCAGCTGGGAACGGCAACCCGTCGTTTCGGCGCTGCGTCGAAACGGCTGACCATCGCCGGGCGGCGCCTCCGGTACGAACGGGTTCGCTCAACCCTCGAGGCCGCCCGCCGTGCCCTGAGCGAAGAAACGTCCTCGATGGAGCGTGAGTTGTGGGCCGACTATCACCGGACGATGGGCGATCAGGCCGCAGCCGACGAGGCCTTGCTCGACCGGCGGTTCCCCCCAACCGAGCGTGGCCCGCTTCCCGAGGTCCCCCCACCGGTCGATCGGGGGCGTCACCGTCACCGTTCTCGGCCCCAGGCCATGGTCCAGCGGGTTCAGAGGACCTACCGCCGGGCCGGCAAACCCTGGGAGTAGGTCTGCTGCGGCGGCCGCCTTCGGCAGGTTACGAACGTTGATATTCCGAGGCCCGGAGGCCGACGTCTCGATAGCCTGGAAGGACCTATGAACGCCAAAGAGCTCCGCAAAACCTTCGTTGAATTCTTCGAGAGCCGGGACCACCAGCACCTCGCATCGGCCAGTCTGATTCCCCATGATCAGACGCTCCTTTTGTGAACTCGGGCATGGTGCCGTTCAAGCCCTACTTCCTCGGGGAGGAGAAGCCGGACCACAATCGGGCGGTCACGGTGCAGAAGTGTGTGCGGGCTGGTGGCAAACACAACGACCTGGACGAGGTCGGCCGGACGTCCCGCCATCTCACCTTCTTCGAGATGATGGGCAACTTCAGCTTCGGTGATTACTTCAAAGAAGAGGCCATCCCCATGGCCTGGGAGTTCGTGACCGAAGTCCTCGGTCTCGACGTCGACCGACTCTGGGTCACCGTTCACCTGAGCGACGATGAGGCGGCCGAGATCTGGCGGGACAAGGTTGGCCTCCCGGTCGAACGTATCCAGCGCCTCGATGAGGACAACTGGTGGCGCATGGCCGACACCGGTCCCAACGGCCCGTGTTCGGAGATCTTCTGGGACCGCGGTCCTGAGTATGGCGAGGACGGGGGTCCGGCCTACGGGGGAGAGGAGCGTTTCGTCGAAATCTGGAATCTGGTGTTCATGCAGTTCGAGACCGACGAGTCGGGTGAGTCCAAGCCGTTGCCCAAACCGTCGATCGACACCGGAGCCGGCCTGGAGCGGATACTGTCAGTGCTCCAGGGCAAGGACTCGGTCTTCGAGATCGATGAGATGGCGGCCCTGGTCGAGGCCGCCGAGCGGTCCACCGGTTACAAGCTGGGCCAGGACGACAAATCCGATCTGGCCCTTCGGGTGCTGGCCGAGCACGCCCGCACGATGACCTTCCTGATCAGCGACGGGGTCTTCCCGTCCAACGAGGACCGGGGCTACGTGCTTCGCCGTATCATGCGCCGGGCCATCCGGTTCGCCTACCTGCTCGGGGTCGAGGAAACCGTCACCCCCCGGTTGGTCGACGCCGTCGTCGAGATCATGGGCGCCGACTATCCGGAGCTGGTCACCAGCCACGAACTGGTGCGCTCGGTGGTTGAACGGGAGGAGATCCAGTTCCGTAAGACGCTGGCCACCGGTTCGTCCATCCTCGACGATCACCTGGCCGATGTGCCCGCAGGTGGGCAGTTGCCCGGTTCGGTCGCCTTCCTCCTCCACGACACCTACGGTTTCCCTTTCGAGGTCACCGAGGAAGTTGTGGCCGAGCGGGGCTTCACCGTCGAGCGGGCCGGCTTCGACTCGGCCATGAAGGAGCAGCGGCAGCGGGCCAAGGACGCCCGTAAGGGAGTCGTCCAGGCCGCCGACTCCGAACAGATCCAGTCGATGACGGAGACCAACGGCCAAACCGACTTTGTCGGCCGGGACGAGCTGGTCGACGTCGACGCCACCGTGTTGCTGGTCACCGGGCTCGGCACCGACGCCGTATCCGTCTTCACCGATCGCACACCGTTCTACGCCGAATCCGGCGGCCAGATCGGCGACACCGGCACCATCACCACCGATACCGGAACCGCCACCATCGTCGACACCGTCTACGCCGTCCCCGGCGTGCATCGGCACGTCGTCGGCAGGATCGAGGGTGAGATCCGCGCCGGTCAGGCGGCCAAGCTGACCATCGACGTCGAACGGCGTGACGCCATCCGTCGAAACCACACCGGAACCCACCTGCTGCACCACGCCCTTCGGCAGGTTCTGGGCGACCACGTCAAGCAGCAGGGTTCCCTGGTGGCGCCGGACCGCCTCCGGTTCGACTTCAGCCACTTCGAGCCGGTGACCGACGAACAGATCGCCAAGATCGAGGACCTGGTCAACGCCATCGTTCTGGACAACACCCCAGCCGTCCATGAGGAGATGACCAAGGCGGACGCCGAGGCCAAGGGGGCGATCGCCTTCTTCGGCGACAAGTATGGCGAGCGGGTCCGGGTGCTCAAAGCCGGCCCGACGCTCGAGTTCTGCGGCGGCACCCACGTGAAGGCGATGGGCGACATCGGACTGCTCAAGATCATCTCCGAGGGTTCGATCGGCGCCAACCTGCGTCGGGTCGAGGCGGTCACCGGGGTTGGGGCCGTTGACCTGCTCCGGGCCGAGCAGCAAACCGTGTCTTCGGCCGCCGAGATGCTGAACGTCCCCCGGGGAGACGTCATCGACGGTCTGACAAAACGTCTGGCCGAGATGTCGGAGCTGAAAGACCAGGTCAAGGAGTTGCAGTCCAGGCTGGCCCAGGGACTGGCCGATGAGCTGGCGGCTGGTGCCTCCGGCGGCGTGGTCGTGGCCCGGGTCGACTCCGTCGGTCGCGACGAGTTGAGGGAGCTTGCCGTCAAGCTTCGGGGCCGGGACGGCATCACCGCCGTTGTCCTCGCCGGCGAGCCCGATAGTGGGGGAGCGGCTCTGGTGGCCGCCGTGTCCCCCGGGCAAACGTTCGGTGCCGGTGATCTCATCGCCGAGGCGGCCAAGGCCATCAAGGGGGGCGGTGGAAAAGGGGCCGATCTGGCCATGGCCGGAGGGAAGGACCCGAATGGCATCGACGAGGCTCTCCGCCTGGCCCGAGAAGCGGCCGGAGTGACGGTCTGAACCGTCAGTCGACGGCCGTCGAGGTGCCGGACGAGGGTCGCGTCGTCGCCCTCGATCTCGGTGACCGTCGGATCGGTGTCGCCGTCTGCGACGATCGGCGCACGGTGGCCACACCCTACGAAACCGTGAAGCGGGTCGGCGATCGGCCGGCCGAACACGCTCGCATTGAGCAGATCGTGGAGGATGTCTCGGCTTCGATCGTCGTCGTCGGCCTGCCCCTGTCGCTCGACGGCACCGCCGGCCCGGCTGCCCGCAAGGTCCAATCCGAGATCAAGGCGTTGAAGAAGCGGTTCGAACCGAAGGGCGTCGCTGTGATCGGCCATGACGAGCGCAACTCGACAACAACGGCCGGTGGTTCCCTGGCCGTCTCCGGGGTCAGTCAGAAGCGAGGCCGGTCCGTCATCGACCAGCTGGCGGCGGCCGTCATCCTCCAATCCTGGATCGATGGGCGGCCGCGATAGCGGGTGTGACACGGAGCGATGGCCGCCGTGAGACCGCCCAATGGCCGCGGTTGACCAGGTGGAAGGCACGGTGGGCCGGGTGATATGGTGCGGTTGACACCGCACACCACGTACTGGCCCCTAGGATTTATCAGGTGAGCACTGTCGAAGGACGCGATGTTCGGCCACCGCCCCAGGGTCACTACGATCCCTACGGGCAAGAGACGCCGGACCAGGGTCAGGACCTCTACTGGGATGACGAATCGGAGTTCGTGACCGCACGGCCTGTCGGGTTCCGGGTGGCCCGCGCCCTGGTGGCCATGGTCATCCTGGCCGCCATCGCCTACGTGGTCTTCACCACCGGTCGCAACTGGTTCGCCGGACAGATCGATCCTCCCGGTGAGCCTGGCGCCTCGGTGCAAATCATCGTCCCGACCGGCGCCACCACCGCCGACATCGGCTCAATCCTGGCCGACAAGACAGTGGTGCCGAACAGCACCTTCTTCCGCTACTACGCCCAGTGGAAGGATCTCGGAAATTTCCAAGCCGGGGAGTACACATTTGCCGAGAATATGTCGGCGGCCGAGGCCATCGACGTTCTTCTGGCCGGACCAAGACAGATCGAATTCGGCGAGTTTGTCGTCCCCGAGGGCCTGTGGCTCAACGAGATGTTGGATCGGATCGCGGCCCAGATCGATGGCATCACCGCCACCGAGCTGCAGGCTGTGCTCGACAGCGGGCAGCTGACCCCTCGCTATCGACCCGAGGGTAACAACAGCTGGGAAGGCCTGTTGTTCCCGTCCAAGTACTTCATCGAGGAGGACGTCACCGCCGTCGAGCTTCTGGCCAAGATGAACGATGAGTTCGCCCGGGTCACTGGCGAGCTCGGCTACGGGGCCGCCGACCGGGTCCACAACCTGTCGGCCTACGAGGTCATCACCATCGCCTCCCTGGTCGAGGCCGAGGCCAAGACCGATGAGGATCGGCCCAAGATCGCCCGGGTCATCTTCAACCGCCTGCGTGACAATGAATGGCTCGGTATCGACGCCACCTATCTCTACGCGTTGAGCGACCGCCAGGCCGAACTCACAACCGACCTGCTGAACTCCGACGAGAATCCCTACTACTCCCGGCGTCGGGTCGGCCTGCCGCCGACCCCGATCGCCATGCCGGGACGGGCCTCGCTGGAAGCGGCCATGAATCCGGCGGTCGGAGAGTGGAAATACTACGTCCTGTGCGAGCCCGACGGTACCCACTGTTTTGCCGAGACCTTGGAGGAGCACAACCTCAACAAGGCGGCCGCCGAGGAAGCCGGGCTGCTCGGCGGCTGATGGCCGACCGGACAACGACATCGATCACCGGGGCCACCCGACTGGCGGCCGTGATCGGCCACCCGGTCCGGCACTCCCTGTCACCGAGGATCCACAACGCCGCTTTCACCGCCTGCGGGCTCGACTGGGTCTATCTGGCCTTCGACGTCGCCCCCGACGCCGGGGCCAGAGCGGTCGAAGCCATGCGAACGTTGGGATTGGCCGGGATGTCGGTCACGATGCCTCACAAGGAGGCGGTGGTGGCGGCGGCGGACTCCCGCACGGTCGCCGCTGAGCGGCTGGGAGCGGCCAACTGCCTGTTCTGGCGTGACAATCAGATCGTGGCCGACTCCACCGACGGCGACGGTTTCGTCGCCGCCTTCGAGCAGCGGTTCGGGCAGCCACTCGCCGACCAGACGGTCGCCGTCTTCGGGGCCGGGGGAGCGGCCAGGTCGATCATCGAAGCCCTTGGCCGCAACAAGGCGGCCTCGGTACTGGTCTTCAACCGTTCCCCGGAGCGCTTGGCCGAGGCGGTGGGGCTGGCTGATCAGGCTCGGCCCGGGCATGGGGATGAGCTGGCTGCGGTCGACGTGATCGTCAACGCTTCGGCCATCGGCATGAGCGGCGGTACCGGTTCCGGCAAGACACCGTTCGATGTCACGCTCATCCAATCCCGGCACATCGTGATCGACATCGTCTACAAGCCGGCCATCACCCCCCTGCTGGCGGCCGCTGCCGACCGCGGAGCCAGTACCCAGGGTGGTGTTGCCATGCTGGTCCACCAGGCCGCCCTGGCTTTCCAGCTCTGGACCGAACGTCCGGCTCCGCTCGATGTCATGCTGTCCTCGGTCGCCGACGATCTGGACTGAGCCGAGGGCCGAAGCGTCGAGGTTCGAAACCGTCCCGGTTCGGGGGCCGTGGCCCGACGCCGTTCGGGCAAGCGGTCGAAAGTCTTGATTCTGTCTTAACTCCTCGTCCGCCGCGCCGAAGTAACTGGTGTAGTCACGGTTTCGCCTCCCGTTATTTCGGGCGCGATGAGGAAGGAAGTAAATCACATGCTCCAGGGTTCGCTTGAGAACTTTGCGCTCGACGAGGTGCTAGGACTGCTGTCGAGCACATCCAAAACCGGCCAGCTTGACATCAAGGGTGATCGTGGAAACGGCGCACTGGTGTTTCGCGACGGCCGCCTGGTGGACGGCAACGCCAGTTTCACCGCCAACGGCACCGCCATTGAGGACGTGATGTTCGAGCTGCTCCGCTACAGCGAGGGCAGCTTCACATTCACGGCCAAAGAGGTTGGACAGACCGACTACGACGAGAATGTCGTGACGGTTCTGGGGGCGGCCGAGAACCGGCTGATGGACTGGCGGTCGATCGAGATGGTCGTCCCGTCGCTGAACCACATGGTGACGCCCGCCGCCGACCTTCCAGCCGAGGAGGTGACCGTCACCCGGGCCGAGTGGTCGGCGCTCACCACCATCGGTGCCGGCTGTCCGGCGTCCACGGTCTGCGAGCGCCTGAACCTCGGTGAGGTGGAAGGAAGCAGGCAGATCAAGAACCTGGCTGAGCGTCAGCTGGTGGTCATCAGCGAGCCCGGCGGCTATCGCAATCGCCCGACCTCGGCCCCGCGTCAGATTCAGACACCGCCACCGGCTCTGGCCGGCAATTCCGCTCCGGTTGAGGATGCCCGTCCCCCCATGCCGCCGGTTCCGTCGGTTGATGACCTGGCGCCACCGTCACCGGCGGAAATCTCCGAATTCGGTGATGGGCTGAACGACGCCTCCGAGTTGACCGAAAGTGCCAACGACGGCGGCCTCCTGATGCAGTACATCAAGGGCGAGGACTAGTCCTTTCAACGGTCCCGATCGTCGCTTTCGATCCCGACTGCTTGCGAACGGGTGTTGCTCTTCCTGACCGCTCTGCTGGTGGCATCGGCCCTGGTCTTCGGACCCTGGGCGTCGATCGTGGTCGACCGAGCGGTCGAACGTGACCCACTCCGAGCCGAGCATCGGTGCACCCATTGTGGCACCGGGCTCGGCTCGACGACGTTGTATCCGATCCTGCACTGGCGAGATCGCTGTTCCGGTTGCAGCCGGCACAAGGGGATGCGGTATCCCCTGGTCGACGGGGTTCTGGTCGCCGTGTTCGTCGTCCTCGGGCTTCGGTTCGGCTGGTCGGTCATGCTGTTGCCGTACCTGCTGCTCGGCATGGTGCTGGTGGTGCTGTCGGCCATCGACATCGAGACTCATTTGCTGCCCAACATCATCGTCTGGCCGTCGATCTTCGCCGGGATGTTCCTGATCCTGGTCATGTCGGGCGAACTCGATTATGCCCCGGGCATCAACTCGGCCCTGCTCGGCGCCGTCATCTTCGGTGGCTTCATCGGGGCGGCCCACGTGGTCTACGAACACGGCATGGGACGGGGCGACGTCAAGCTGTCGGTGTTACTCGGACTCTTCATCGGTTGGATCGAGCCAAGCCTGCTGGAAACCACCCGTCTTGTACTCTTCACGATCCTGTTGGCCCTGCTCGGTGGCGGCTTCGCCGGCCTCGTCTACAACGCCGTCCGCAGCAAGGGCCAGGCTGAGATTCCGTTCGGGCCCGCTCTGGCCGTTGCCAGCCTCGTTGTGGTGGTGCTGTCGCCGGCCCTGGTCTCGGGCATCACCTCCTGACGGCCGGAAACCACCGGCCACCCGGGTCGGAGCGAGCCGCCCGGGCTGGGTCGGCGGCAGCGAAGGGGGACCGAACCGTTACTCTGGAGCGGTGGACTCGTTGCCCGTTGCCCTGATCGGTCTTCCCGGGGCGGTCGAGCCGGAGCTGAACCGCTCCCTGGCCGATCGGTCCGGACGGTCCCTTGTTGCTCTCGACGACTGGCCGGGCAACGACCGGCCGTTGCTGATGTCGGTGCCGCTCGACCGCTTGGCCGACAGCGATGTCCGTGGACGACTTCGCGGTCGGGCGCTTGCCGTGTGGATCGACGGTGCCGATCAGGCCCTGGCCCGGCGCTCCGGGCGGTCCCCACAGGACATCGCCAGGCTGCGGAAGCGGCATCTCGTCGATCTGACCACCACGGCCGACGCCATCGTCGGACTGGCTGATGACCTGCACGGCGACGGGGCGGGCGAAGACCTGGCCGGCCGGCTGGTCGCCGCCATTGCCGGCGCCAACCATCCCGGAGCCAGCCGGGTGGTGACCGAGACGGTGACCTTCGCCGACGGTCGCTCCTACCCGGTACACGTCGGTCGGGGAGTGATCGAGCTGCTGCCCGAGTTGGTACCCGACCGGGCCAAGAAGGTGGCCGTCATCACCCAGGAATCCATCGGCCTCGAGGTCGACAGTGGCCGGGAGCAGCGCACCTTCCTCGTCGAGGACGGGGAGCGGGCCAAGCGGCTCGAGGAGATAGGTCGGCTGGGATCGGCGCTGGCCCGGTGGGAGCTGACCCGAGCCGACGTCATTGTGTCGGTCGGCGGGGGGGTGGTTTCCGACCTGGCCGGCTTCCTGGCCGCCTCCTATCACCGCGGGGTGCCCGTGATCCATGTGTCCACCACCCTGCTCGGTCAAATCGATGCCGCCATCGGCGGCAAGTGCGGGGTCAACCTGCCCGAGGGAAAGAACCTGCTGGGCGCCTTCTGGCAACCGACCGCCGTGTTGTGCGATATCGACTCGCTGAGCACCCTTCCGCCCCGCGAGTTCGTGTCGGGGATGGGTGAACTGGCCAAGTACCACTTTCTTGGCGGCGGGATGCTCGACCGGGTACCACTGGTTGACCGAGTGGCCCGTTCGGCTCGGATCAAGGCAAACGTCGTCTCCGGTGACGAGCGGGAAGGCGGACGTCGAGCCATCCTCAACTACGGCCACACCCTGGCCCACGCCCTGGAGACCGCCGGCCGCTACGATCTCCGCCACGGCGAGGCGGTGGCCATCGGTCTGGTCTATGCCGCCGAACTGGCCCATCGGCTGGGCCGCATCGACGCCGATCGGGTGGCCGAACACCGCCGGGTCGTCGCCCGCTACGGGCTGGAGTCGACCTATGCCGGCGACGCCGACCACGACGAGATCGTCGACCTGTTCCAGCGGGACAAGAAGGCGATCGAGGGAACAACGTTTGTCCTCGACGGGCCAAACGGCGTCGAGCCGGTTCGAATCGACGATCGGACCCTGCTGCTCGACACCCTGAGCTGTGTGAGCCGATGACCGACCATCGACTGACCGCCCCAATGTCTCCACTGAACGTGGCCGGGCGTCCGGCGGCGCTGCGCTCCCGGCTCGAGGCCGTCTGTCGGCTGCTGCTGGTGACCAAGCCCGCCAACCTGCGCTGGCTCACCGGTTTCACCGCCTCAAACATGGCCGCCGCCATCACACCGCACTCACTCGTGGTCGCCACCGATCGACGATACAGCGAAGCCCTGGGGCAGCACCTCGAGGGGGCCGGGATCGAGGCCGAGCTGCGGGTGGGTCGTGACGTCGTCAACCTGGTTCTGGACGCCGTGTTGCCCGACGGGGAGCTGTCAACCGTGGGGCTCGAAGCCCACCACATCACCTGGCAGCAACAGCAGGCGGTGGCCGATCGCCTCGACCCGGGCGTGTCCCTGGTAGCCACCGACGGACTCATCGAACGTGCCCGCTTGACCAAGGAACGGGGGGAACTCGATCGTCTGCGTCGGGCCGCCGCCATCGCCGATCATGCCCTGGCCACCGTCATGGCCGACCTCCCGAGCGAGGTGACGGAACGGCAGATCGCCCGCCGTCTGGAGGAGGTCATGGTCGACGCCGGTGCCGACGAGGCGGCGTTCCCGACCATCGTGGCCGCCGGGCCCAACAGCGCTCGACCCCACGCTGTTCCGTCCGATCGAGGGTTGGCGGCCGGTGACCTGTTGGTCATCGACATCGGGGCAAGGGTCGACGGCTACGGTAGCGACATGACCCGGACATTTACCGTCGGGTCCTTCACCGACCAGACCGAGGTCCTGTACGAGGCGGTGGCCCAGGCTCAGCGGGTCGGGGTGGCGGCCGTGGCTCCGGGAGTGGCGGCCAAAGCCGTCGATGCCGCCTGCCGGGATTATCTCGAGGCCCGGGGATTGGGGGAGGAGTTCACTCACGGTACCGGGCATGGAATCGGCCTCGAGATCCACGAATCCCCCTTCCTGTCCTCCAGCAACGAGGACGATGTCTTGGCCGAGGCCCAGGTCGTGACCGTCGAACCGGGGGTCTACCGGCCCGGTGTCGGCGGGGTGCGAGTCGAAGACTCGGTCGTCGTGACCGCAGAAGGCTGCCAGCCAATTACCCTGAGCCCCAAGGATCCACTTCTCATCCGCTGAGGCCGATCGGTCGGGCCGACAGCGATCACCCAACAACGTTCCATTCGTCTTCCCGGAAGCAGTCCCATGGCATCCATCAGCACCAACGATTTCAAGAACGGCATGACGGTCGAGCTGGCCGACGGGCTGTTCCAGATTCAGGAGTTCCAACACGTCAAGCCGGGCAAGGGCGGAGCCTTCGTCCGGTCCACCCTGCGAAACGTGCGTACCGGTGCCGTGATCGATCGCACCTTCCGGGCCGGTGAGAAGATGGAAAGCGCCTACATCGAGAAGCGGGACAAGCAGTACCTCTACCATGACGGCGACGGTTTTGCGGTCATGGACTCCGAGACCTTCGAACAGACGACGGTCAGCCCGGAGGCCATGGCCGAGGCCGCCAACTACGTCGCCGAAGGGGCCCGGATCACCTTTCTGATGTACGGCGACGAGATCATAGGTACCGACCTACCGGCATCGGTCGAACTAACCGTGACCGAAACCGAGCCCGGCGTCCAGGGCGACCGGGTGTCGGGCGCCCGCAAGCCGGCCACCCTGGAAACCGGGCTGGTGGTTCAGGTTCCACTTTTCGTCAACGAGGGGGACCGTATCAAGGTCGACACCCGCACCGCCGAGTACCAGACCAGGGCGTGACCCCACACTCCGAGGCGGCCCGGAGTCGCCGCGAATCCAGAGAACGAGCGGTCGAGTTGGCCTATGAAGCCAACGCCCGCGGTCTGTCGGTCGATGAGCTGCTGGCCACCCTGGTTCTGCCGGCCCCCCCGTTCACCGTCGAGCTTCTGCGCCAGGCCGAGCAGCGTCGGGATCAGGTTGACGAATTGATCGAAGCCACGGCCAGCGGCTGGACCATTCCCCGCATGCCGGTGATGGATCTGCTCATCATGCGCCTGGCCGTGGCCGAGCTGCTGGAGGGCAAGACACCCAAGGGTGTTGTCCTGGCCGAGGCCGTCGAGTTGGCCGGGCGCTACTCGACCGAGGAGTCGAGCCGGTTCGTCAACGGGGTGCTGGCGGCCATCGCCGCCGACCTCGAGCGTTGACGATGAGGGGCTGAGGAGCAGGAGCGGGCAACCGGCCCTCCTGAATCGCACACCCGTCCTTGCCGGGTAACAATCGGAGCCGGGCGGTCGATAGGAGGGCGTGCTCCCGCGCCTCATGTCACCAGCGGCGGCGGTCATCCTGGCCCTCATCGTCTCCACATCATTCGTGGGTCCCGACGCCGGGGTCCGCCCCGCCACCCCTCATTTCGAACCTTGGATCGACACGTCGGATCGAGAGGAGGTCCTGGCCGCCTACCGGGCCGCCTTCGATCGGGAGATCCCGGCCCTGGACTGGACCGGAACGGCCGAGCAGTGCCAGGCCGGGGACAGCTCCGATGCCCTGCGCCGGGAAACCCTGGTGCGCATCTCCTGGTATCGGGCCATGGCCGGTGTTCCGGCCGACGTGATCGAGGATCCTCTGTTGTCGGACAAGGCCCAGGCCGCGGCACTGATGATGAGCGTCGAGGGCGAGTTGACCCATCATCCGGAGTCCGACTTCGCCTGCTTCTCAGCCGCCGGTCAACAGGCCGCGGCCAACAGCAACCTCTATCTCGGGCGGACCGGCCCATCGGCCATCGACGGCTATATCGAGGATCCCGGCGACCGAAACATCGATGTTGGACACCGGTCGACGATTCTTCACCCCCCGACCGGAATAATGGGCATCGGTCACGTCGCCGGTTCCGGCGACCGCTATCCGGCCAATGCCCTCTGGGTCTTTGATGACGATGTGTTCGCCCGGGACTATCAGACCAGGGAGCCGGAGCGGTTCGTGGCGTGGCCGCCCCGAGGGTTTGTTCCGGCTCGGGTGGTCTATCCCCGCTGGTCGTTCGCCCTTCAGGAGGCCGACTTCACCGACGCCGTTGTCACCATGACCACCGACGCCGGCGAGGATGTGCCCCTCGAGGTCGTGGCCCGGATCAGCAAGGACGGTGAGATTCCCTCCTCGGTCCTGGTGTGGGAGCCCGACGTTGGTGATCTGTCGAGGGGCGTCGACCGGGCGTTCACGATCACCATCGCCAATGTCGTCGCTGCGGCCACGCCGACGGCCGGCGACGAGGTGATCGAGATCGGCCGCGCCGCCGATCCGGGTGGGGGGCCACGCTCGACCTACGTGTACCGGGTGGTGGTCATCGACGACATCGGAAACTCCTCGCCGCTGGCGGGCCTGCTGGCCCCGATCTCCGACGCCACGTCGGAGCTCGTCGGCGTGGCCCGTTTGTCGCCGTGAGCACACGTCGATCAGGCAACGGCACCGCTTCGCCCTGACCATGCCCCGCGGGGGCGGTTTTCTTTGCCGGGAATCAGCGCGCTTCGGTCGACGATCGCTAGAGTCGTCAAGTGGCGGATCCGTGAAGTGGGTACCGAGAGACCCAGACGGAAGGAGTCACCATATGGCCGAACGCGAACGACGACGCACGCCCCCCTACGGGGGCGTTTTTGTTGCCAGGAGTGAGGTTCTCGATCAGGCTGCGGTTCGCCGGGCGGTCCGGCGCATGGCCCATGAGATCATCGAGGCCAACGAGGGGCTGACCGATGTGTTGCTGGTCGGCCTGCAGACCGGAGGTGTCCCGTTTGCCGCGGCTATTGCCGAAGCCCTGGAGGAGATCGAGGGGGTGTCGGTACCGGTTGGCAGGCTCGATGTCGCCTTCTACCGGGATGACATCAACCTGCGACCGGTCCTGCCCGAAGCCGACACCGAGATCAACACCGACATCGACCGCAAGGTCGTGGTTCTGGTCGACGATGTCTTGTTCACCGGTCGAACCATCCGGGCCGCCCTCGACGCCATCATGGATCAGGGCCGGCCCCGGGCCATCCAGCTGGCGGTCATGGTCGACCGGGGTCACCGGGAACTGCCGATCCGACCCGACTATGTGGGCAAGAACCTTCCGACGAGGCGCAGCGAGGCGGTCAACGCCACCCTGGAAAGGGTCGAGCTGGGGGAGATGACCCGATGAAACACCTGATCTCGACCCTCGACCTCGACCGCCAGGATCTCGAGGGGTTGCTGGATCTGGCCAACAACTTCGCCGGCGTGCTCAAACGGCCGATACCGAAGGTTCCGGCCCTGCGGGGCAAGACGGTGGTGATGGCCTTCTTCGAGGACTCGACCCGGACGCGGACGTCCTTCGATCTGGCCGCCCGCCGCCTGTCGGCCGATGTGGTGAACTTTTCCGCTTCCCAGTCGTCGACCAGGAAGGGGGAATCGCTGCGGGACACGGTGGAAACCATCGGCGCCATGGGTGTCGACGCCATCGTCGTCCGTCATTCAAGCTCCGGTGCCCCCCAGCAGATCGCCCAGTGGACCGGTGCGTCGGTTATCAACGCCGGCGATGGATGGCATCAGCATCCGACCCAGGCCCTGCTCGACGCCTTTACCATCACCGACCGCTTTGGTTCGCTCGACGGACTGAGTATCGCCGTCTGCGGCGACATCCAACACTCCAGGGTGGCCCGTTCCAACGTCGACGCCTTCACCAAACTCGGGGCCTCGGTCACCCTGGTCGGCCCCAAAACCCTGATGCCGCCCGACACCGGCGACTGGCCGGCGACGGTCACGACGAACCTCGACGACGTGTTGGCCGATCTCGACGTCGTCTATCTGCTCAGGATCCAGCAGGAGCGACTGTCCTCGGGCCTGTTCCCATCGGTGAGGGAGTATCGCAGCCGGTGGGGTCTGACCGTGGAGCGCTCGGCCCGGCTGAGGTCCGACGCCCTGATCATGCATCCCGGCCCCATGAACCGGGGGGTGGAGATCGACCCCGAGGTGGCCGACGATTCCCGATCGGTGGTTCTCGACCAGGTGGCGGCCGGCGTGCCGGTGCGTATGGCCGTGCTCTACCGGGTGCTGGGCCCCGGCCAGTTCGATGCCCTGACGCCTGACGACGAGCCCGAAGTCGTCGATGATGCCGACGGCGATCAGGTCGATGGCGACGGCGGACCGTCAACCCGACAACTCGTCCGTTCCGCTTCGGCCCCCGACAGCGGGTCCGATTCGTCCGCAAGCCACCTGGAGGAAGTGTCATGACCACCCTTGCCCTTGTCGGAGCCGACGTCGTCGACCAGAACGGTCGTCGACGCCAGGATGTGGTCATCGACCGTAACACCGGTCGTATCGTCGATCTCGAAACGGCTCAAGCCGCTGAACAGGTCGATGTCGCCGGGTGCATTGTCTCCCCCGGTTTCGTTGATCTGCACGCCCATCTCCGCCAGCCGGGCAACGAGGCGGCCGAGACCATCGAATCGGGGTCCCGGGCTGCTGCTCTCGGCGGCTACACCGCCGTGGTGGCCATGCCCAACACCAACCCCTGCATGGATTCGGCCGCCGTGGTGTCCGAGGTCATCGCCTGGAGGGCCACGGCCCTGTGTGAGATCAAGCCCTCGGCCGCCATCACCGTTGGTCGAGAAGGCACAACGCTGGCCCCGATGGGTGAGCTGGTCGACCTCGGCGTCCGCCTGTTCACCGATGACGGCACCGGGGTTCAGGACGATCAGCTGATGCGGCGGGCCCTGGAGTACGCCGCCAGCCTGACCCCCGACGACGGCACCGAGGTGGTGCTCTCCCAGCACTGTGAGGTCAACGCCCTGTCCCAGGGCGGCGTGATGCACGAGGGTCGCTGGTCGGCCTCGCTGGGCCTGGGCGGGCAACCGGCCGAGGCCGAGGAGCTGATGGTCATGCGGGACATCGCCCTGTCCCGGCTGACCGGTATGCGGGTCCACCTGCAGCACCTGTCGACCGCCGGCAGTGTCGAAATGGTTCGGGCGGCCAAGACCGCCGGGCATCCGGTCACCGCCGAGGCGACTCCCCATCACTTCACCCTGACCGACGCCTGCTGTGCCTCCTACGACCCGGTGTTCAAGGTCCACCCGCCGTTGCGGACCGAGGCCGATGTGGCCGCTGTGAAGGCCGGCTTGGGCGACGGCACGATCGATGCCATCGCCACCGATCATGCGCCCCACACCCCCGACACCAAGGAGCTGCCGTTCGACCAGGCCCCTCCCGGTATGCTCGGGCTGGAGACCGCCCTGGCCCTGGCCCTCACCGAACTCGATCTCGACCTTGTCGATCTGATCAGGTTGATGTCGGTCCGCCCGGCCGAGATCGCCGGCTTGGCCGGTCATCAGGGCCGACCGGTCGAACCCGGGGAGCCGGCCAACCTGGTCGTGTTCGATCCCGACGCCGGCTGGACGATCGATCGAGGGGCCCTGGCCAGCCTGTCGGTCAACACCCCGTTCCACGGCAAGCAGGTACGAGGGAAGGTCAGGCACACCATCTTCAACGGGGAAGCGGTGGTGCGAAACGGAAAGGCGACCCGATGAGCAAGGACGACCTTCCAACCGGTGCAAGCGACCAGCGGCCGGCGGCGGCGGCGCTGGTTCTGGCCGATGGTTCGGTGTTCGAGGGCGAACACATCGGCGCCCATCCGATCGGCGGACACGTCTCCGGGGAGGTCGTGTTCAACACCGCTCTCACCGGCTATCAGGAGGTCATCACCGATCCCTCCTACGCCGGCCAGATCATCACGTTCACCTATCCCCACATCGGCAACTACGGAACCACGGCCGACGACAATGAATCCCGGGGGACCTTCGCTCGAGGGATCATCATCCGCGACTTGGCCCGGAGACCTTCCAACTGGCGGGCCGAACAGTCGTTGGAGGGTTTCCTGCTGACCCAGGGCCTGTCCGGTATCGCCGGAGTGGACACCCGGCGCCTCACCCGCCTCCTGCGCAACAGCGGGGCCATGCCGGGTGCCTTCGGCCCGACCGAGGGTGCCAGCGCCGTCACCCTGGAGACCCTGAAACAGGCGGCCCTTGACGAGCCCGGCACCGATGGGATCGACCTGGTGGCCCAGGTCACCACTGACGCCCCGTATCAGGTGGGATCCGGCTCCAGGCGGATCGTGGCTCTCGACTTCGGCATCAAGTCGACCATCGTCGACATGTTGGGTGAGATCGGGTCGGTCGACGTCGTACCGGCCTCGGCCACGGCCG
>Ga0224512_10002238_pt1 | contig 17861 bp, 10 predicted proteins | sample SF_May12_sed_USG_4_FD_169103 | JGI IMG/M metagenome (GOLD analysis project Ga0224512, IMG submission 169103) | Sediment microbial communities from San Francisco Bay, California, United States - SF_May12_sed_USGS_13 | ecosystem: Environmental > Aquatic > Marine > Sediment | place: USA... | reverse complement strand
GAGAGATAGCCAGGTCTATCGCTCCATGCGGCCTCGGAGAAGAGCTTGTCGCGCACTTCCCGCAGACGACGAAACCAGCTACGACTTCGCTCCGGCTCCGTTTCGAATGGGGGAATGGCCATCAGGCCTTCGATCCGCAGGTACCGGAAATCGGCGAATTCGGCGACCTGAGGCGACAAGCTACGGGGATCGAATCCGTGCTTGCTCGGTTCGTTACCGAGATTGATCTCCAGCAGGCCATGTAGCCGTATGTTCTGACGTTCCGCGGCGCGCTCCAAGGTTGCCGCGATCTTTGCCCGATCGATGGAATGAATCCATCTGAAGGTGGTAACGGCCTTGTTTGCTTTATTGGACTGCAACGGGCCGATGAAATGCCAGTTGATCTCGGGCGGCAGCTCGGCGCGATGCTCGAGTGCTTCCTGCACGAGATTCTCTCCGAAGTCTCTGAGACCGGCTGCGTGCGCGGTGCGAAGGCGGTCGAGCGGCTGACGCTTGCATGCGCCGACGAGCACGATCTCGTCGCTGCTTCGTCCACTGACTTCACACGCTTCTTGGATGCGGTGACGGATCCGTTGCAGCCGATGGGCGACGGTATCGTTCACGTGTTCACTGTGCGACGCTGAGTTCCAGCCAGTCAGGGAAGGGGGCTCTCTCATCGATGGCTCGATTGGCGAGTCCGTCTGCGCGACTGTTGTCTTCGCGGTCGACGTGGTGAATCTCGACGGTTGGGATCTGTCGTCGCAGGCGCGACGCGCTGATGAAGAGCGGCTTCAAGTGTGCTGCCTTGACGCGGTACTGGCCGAGCATCTGGCGCACCAGGAGCTGGCTGTCACTGAAGATCGTCAGGTGATCGACTGCCATACGTCGGGCGAGAGCCAGAGCGGCGACAAGGCCAGCGTATTCGGCCACGTTGTTGGTGGTCTCGCCGAGATAGCCAATGAGGGTCTCGACGCGGCCGTTGATCTCGAGATGCACGCCGAATCCGGCGGCCCCCGGGTTGCCACGCGCGGCCCCATCGATCCAGGCTCGCCCTGTCCGGTCCGCTCCGCTCAATGCGAATCCCGGTCGAGGATGAGAATCCGCTTGCAGCTGTCGCAGAAGACGATCTTCCCCTGGTCCGCTATCTGGACCACCGACTGTGGGCGGACGTGATAGTTGCACGCCTCGCAATGCCACGTCTGCGGCGCCTTGCCGGCCCGCTCGGTCTTCCGTGCGACAGCAAGGGCCTGACCATGGTGACGATCCAGAATCCTGCTAAAGAGTGCCAGGACGCCGGCCGGGAGCCGCCCCTTCAACTCCTTCACTCGAGCGCGGACCGTTTCCGCCTGGCTGGCCAGCCCGGGTTTCTCGGCGTTCCACTTCGACTGCGCATCGGCGTATCGGCCGTCGAGGTCCCGGAACTTCTCGCGCTCCGAGTCGAGCCGCTGCTGGCTCTCCTCCTGCACTTCGAGCGCCGCAAGGGCTCGTTCTTCACAAAGCTGGATCTGGCCTTTGACGAGGTCGATCTCGTGCAGCAGAGCTCCGTACTCACGCTGATTTCGCACCAGAGAGATCTGTTCCTGATACGTCTTGAGTTGTTGCTGATGGTCGCTGATCTCGGCCTCTGCGGTGCGGCGCTCGGCGGCCGCGGCATCGAGCTGGCTGGCGATCGCCTCGATCTCCTCCTGGCGCGCGCTGTGCTCGTCGTGCAGCTCCTGCATCCAGTCGGGAATCCCTTCGAGCTGGGTTTCGAGGGACTTCAGCTCGTTGAGCGCCTCCTGAAGTTCGGTAACCGTTTCTAGAGGACTCTCCATGGGCGAGCGCTCCCTTTTTAGCGACAGCTTCGACGGCCGGTCGGTCGGTGCGGGTACAGGAAGGGGGTGTCGTCTCTCGACACCCCCTGGATCTCGTGTCGGAGACGCTTCTTGCTCCGAGGTTGCGTTCTTCTGAGTCTCGTATGAAAGATTCTGTCCATCGTCCGTTCAGATGTTGGCGATCGTGGGTCCACCTGGATTCGAACCAGGGACCTGCCGGTTATGAGCCGGATGCTCTAACCGCTGAGCTATGGACCCTGAGTCCCGCATCGGGAGCGAGAGTATAGCAGGAGAAATGAGGAGAGCGAGCGGTCAGCCGGCGGAGTCGTAGAGACGTCGATAGCTGTCGGAGTAGAGAAGAACCCGCTTGACGTAGGTCCGCGTCTCCTCGAGTGAAAGCTGCTCGAGAAAATGGTCGATTTCGGCGCCGTTGCCGGCTTCTCTCCAGAGCCGCTTGATGCGATACGGACCGGCGTTGTACCCAGCGAGCGCAAGGACTTCGTCTCCCTCGAACATAGACATCATCTGCTGCAGGTACGAGGTGCCGAGCTGGATACTAAACTCCGGATCGGAGAGGCGATCCTGAGTGTAGGACAAGCCAAGACGGCGAGCCAGTTCTTTCCCTGTGGCCGGCATGATTTGCATCAGACCGCGAGCTCCGGCCCAGCTTGTAGCGCCGGTATCGAATGCGCTCTCCTGCCGGATCATGCCGAACACCAGATGACGCGACAAAAACCGAGTCCGTGAGTGCTCTTCGACGAGCTTCTGAAAATCGAGTGGGTAGTAGAGTTGCCTTGCCTCGAGAGGAACCAGGCTTTGATGTGGGGTGCCGAGAAGGGGAAAGGCGCGACGCAAAGAGATGATGCTTTCGCGTCGGTGTCCCTGGGCCGCGAGCACACGAGCCTTGAGGCCATGGAGTGCACGCGGATCGGCACCGTCGGCGGCGCCGTCGAGCTCGATGAGTGCGGCCTCGTACAGTCCGAGTCGGTAGAGATGATCGGCGCGAGCCAGTCGCGCGTCGAGTGGCCACGGCTCTTCAGGCTCGACATCGGCTAGCTTGGCTGCGGGTTTCGAGGCGAGTCGGTCTAATGCAAGCGTGCTGTAAAGATCACCCACATCGACATTGACGACGTGGTGAAACAGCTCTTGGGCTCTGTCATCGTTTCCGAGCTTCTGGTGGCTTCGTCCCGACCAGTACAGGGCGCTCCGGTTGTAGTTGCTGTGCGGATACAGCTCTCCCAACTCGACCCACAGGCCGATGGCGCCGGAATAGTTGCGCTCGGAGTATTCCTTCCAGCCTAGGCGCCAGAGGGCTCGCGTGCCGGTCATGTCTTGCGTGTCGAGAGCCTGCAACCGGCGGAGAATCGATAGTCGTTCCTCGACGTTTTCGCCCTCGGCAAGGTCATCGAAGAGGATGCGCAGGGCGCGCGCAGCCAAGTCAGAGTCGCTACCATCGGCTATGTGCCGAAGATGTTGATGAGCACGTTCGCGCAGGTGTTGCCGTTGATCTGCCGTCAGGTGGTGGCGACCGCGGCGCGGAGTCGCAGCTTCGCGTGCCGCTCGAGCTTGCCACCATTCGAGCCGTCCACGCTCGAGATCGGTGGCGCCCGAGACTGCATCGAGGAGGTGAAGCGCCTCGTTGCCGCGGTTGTCGTCGATCAAGGCGCGAGCCTGGACGAGCGTCCATTCAAAGCCTCGATCGACGTCGGCGACCTCTGCAAGGGTCTCGAGAGCCAAGTCGGCGCGGTCGGTTTCGAGAAGCCGCTCGCCGCGGCGTATCAGCTCGTCGGCGGAAAACAGATGCGACCACGGTACGTGGCCGTCGGGCTCTCGCAGCAGCTCGACAACTTTGAGCTCGGAGGCGATGAGAGGGTGCTCCGTGAGTAGCTGATGGGCTACCGAGCGGCGGAGCACAGGGTCCTCGAGGGCGTCGGCGGCCTGCCACGAACAGCGCGCCAGGAATTGACGCGTGGCGGTGTCGAGCCGTGTATGTTCAGCGCGGTCGGCGATCTCGAGCACGCGCGGCCAATCACCCTTTCGAAGCGCTTGCTCAGAGAGCAAGCGAAAGGCATGCGACCGCAAGGGCGAAGATGAGTGCTGGTCGATGAGCTTTTCCAGAGCGGAGATCGATACCAGCGTCTGATCGAGCTCCTCGGCGCTCTCGGCCACGGCCCAGAGTCGCCAATCGGCGAGCTCGCCGCGATAGGCCTCAGCGGCATGAAGGTGTTCGAGCGCCGAGGCGTGCTCGTGCGCAGCATGTCGATACAGGCCGAGAATGACCTGGCCTTCGAGTGAGTCGTCTGCATCCCGCTCCAATAGGTGCGTTTCCGCAGCCGACAGATCGCCGGCCCGAAATGCGTTGGCAGCGCGCGTGTAATCTTCAGGGTCGAAGGCCGGCGCGGCGTCGAGGACGGGAAGTGCAGCGACCGGCTCCGGCTTGCCAACGCGCACCGACGCCAGAACCCCGAGTGTGAGCCCGAAGGAGAGAACGAAGAAAAGAACGGGTGCTGCGAGATTCTGGCGCGTCACCGTTCACTCAAGGTATACATCGAGCGGTCGGATTCAGGCTCCGAGAATGCTGGCGTCGCCACCCGCGAGGATGCGTACCAAGGCCTCCCGAAAATAGTCCTTCTCGCTGCGCACTTCAGGGTCGATACGGTCGTCGAATATCTGCCGAGATCGGTCGATGTCTTCTCGTAGTCGTGAGTACACGTCACCGGCTTGGCGGCCATCTTCCACCAGCTCTTCGTTGTAGAGCTTGATCTCAGTTACCAGCAGCCGGGCGAGACGACGCGCTTCTTCGTGTAGGGCCTCGGTGCCGGCTGCGGTCGGAATGCGGGTGGTGGTGAATGCCCATCCAGGTCCTTCGACGTCCTGCGGCGGCATCACTTGGGTGCTCAGAGGCCCAGGCGGTTCACCTTCCGGCGGTACTTCTACCGTCGGCGCGGGCGCTGGTCCGAATTCCGCGGGGGCGAGTCCCGGAGATGTCGTCTCCTCGACTGATGAAACTTCGCGCGGCATGTCGACCTCGTCCACGGACGGCGCAACCGAGTCGAGTAGCGACGCATCGAAGCTTGGGCCCTCGGTGGCCTCGAATTGCGAAGGCGGTGGAGCAGGTGCTTCCGGCAGCTCCGCGGTCGGTGCCTCATAGGGCACCTCGGCAAGATCTTGGGGCGGCGACTCTGTCTCGGACTCGTCCCACACTTCCGGCGCGAGCTCCGCTGGTGATTGGAATTCCGCCTCGGGCTCGGGTTGGAACTCCGCCTCGGGTTCGGGTTGGAACTCCGCCTCGGGTTCGGGTTGGAACTCTGCCTCGGGCTCGGGTTGGAACTCCGCTTCGGGTTCGGGTTGGAACTCCGCTTCGGGTTCGGGTTCAGGTGCCGGTTGAAACTCGGGCTCTGGCACCGACTCGACGACGACGTCTGGCCTGGGTTTGCTGATCGATGGGTCAGCAACTGCCAGATGCAGTGAACTCGTCGCCGAGCGGTTGCGCACGGGAAGGGTCTCGAGAGTCTGACTGGCGAGATAGGAGAGCAGCTGCAGACCTGCAATCTCGAATGCCCCGCCGCCGCCACCGCGGTCGGAGTAGACCACCGCCGCCACCTCGTTGCCGAGGATGAAGGGTATCAACACACCGATGTCCGCTGATTGAACGCCAAGCTGCTCGGCCAGCGTCGCGCACTCCGCCGCCTCGAGGCCAAGTCCGCCGACGTTCATCGTTACCTGCTCCCATGCGGAGCCTGGCGCGTAGCTCAGTTGCAGGTCCTTGACCGTGGCGTCGCGATCACCGAAGCCACTTGCTCCCCAGCCGACCAGACTTCCTTCGCGATTGAGAAAGAGCGCTGTCCGAGAGGCGAAGCGGGATGCGCTGCGAACTAGTGCATCGAGAATATCGGCTTGCGATTGTGCGCGGTCGATCTCCGCTGTGGCCAGCTTGAGCTCCCCCAAAGGGTCGAGCTCGGCAACGGGCGCCGGGGCAGGTTCAAAGGCAGGCTCAACGTGTGCTGCAGGCTCAGCCGGCCGAGTCGCCAGCAGCTGCTCAAAACTCTCTCTCTGCCGAGTCAGCTTGTCATCGAACTCGCGGCGTAACTCTTCCAGAGCATCGATCAACTTGGGATCCAGGTCCTGCAACATTGCCAGCCTCCGCGTTGGATGAGTTCTCCCGAGGGCTTGCCGATTATTGTTGAGGGGTTTGGGCGTGTCAAGGGAACAGGTTATGCAAAACCCCTGTAGTGACAGGGGTTTATGCGTTACACCAGGCAGCCCGTGGCGGTTGGCGGAGCATGCGTGCTGTGGTATTTTGTCGTTTCTACTCTATGAAGAGCATCCCGGAAAGGAAGGTTTGTCGTATGCGGTTGGTTCGAAGTCGGAGTCTTGCATGGCTGGCAATGCTAACGGTTCCGTGGTTCGTGGCGTGCGGGCCCGGAGAACCGAAAGTTGATGAAGCACGGGAAAGCGAATGGGCAGCTCTGATCCAGGCCAAGGCCGAGTTGGATGGGATGCGCCAGGAGCGGTCGGCACTGGAAGCCCAGCTGGCTGCGCTGGCGGTGGCCGAGGAAGAGCCCGCAGAAGAGGGCGCAGAAGAGGGCGCAGAGGCGGCTCGTTCCGCTGAAGAAACGCAACAGAAGCTGGATGCGATGCAGGAAGAGCTGGTCGAGAAGGCGGACGGCTTCATCGAGAATCTTGTTGGCTACCTCAACGCGGATCCGATGATCGAAGGAGAGCCGCCGACTGAGCGCCAGCTTGCGGCCGTCCGGATGAAGAGCTCGGAAGACCTCGTTGTCGCACAGGAATACATCGACAAGGGCGGTGACTACCAGCGGGCGATCAACATCTACCAGAACTCGCTGATGATCGACCCCGACAATCCAGAGTTGCAGGCGGCTCTCGAAAGTGCGTTGGCGTCGCGGTGGATGTCGCAAGAAAGGTTCGCTCTTGCCAAGAAAGGTATGACCCAAGACGAAATTCGGGGCGTGCTGGGGCAGGTCAACCTGTACAACGTTCGCGACTACGAAGATCGTGACGTCACCGCCTGGTTCTACCCCACGGCTGAAGGCGGCTACGCTGCGGCCGTGTGGTTCAAGGAGAACAAGAAGAGCGGTCAACTCGAGGCGTACCAGATCAAATACGACGCAGTGAGCCCGGAGCAGACTGGGGAGTAACTTGACTCCGGGTACCGGCCTCGGAGAGACTCGGTGCCCCGTCGGGGTGGAGACCAACCCGATGACCGACCGGAAGGTCGGCCGGGGGGAGGTGAAAGACTTTTGCCGGCAGTTACTGTCAAAGAGGAAGAAAGTTTCGAGAACGCCCTGCGCCGGTTCAAGCGCAAGTGCGAGAAGTCAGGCATTCTGACCGAGCTGAAGAAAAGGCAACATTTCGAGAAGCCTTCGGTCAAACGCAAGCGCAAGGAAGTGCAGGCTCGCAAGAAGGCCATGCGCAAGCTCGCAGAGGAGCGGCGTTTGGGTTTGAGTTGAACATCCGGTCAGGTGATGGCTAGGATCGAGAGCGGGGCGTTGGCCCCGCTTTTTTGTTGTGTGCACCATGCTGATCTCGCGTGAAAGCATCGAAGCTTTGGAGCTCACCAGTCTCCTCAGACTGATTGCGGAGGACACGGCGACCGACGTGGGTCGTCAACGCGTGCTCGAGCTGCGTCCTTCCTCGAGTCACGAGACACTGAGCGCCGCCGTCAATCGCGGACTCGAGGCGCAAAGGCTGTTGGCTGACGGAGTGCTTGTCCCGTCGCAGGAAGAGGCTCTGATCCCGGTGTTCGAACGTCTCGACGGTGGGTCGATCGAGATCGCGGGGAGTGACCTGGTCCGGGTGCGCCAGCTCCTCGAGATCACCTTGGCTGCAGCTCGTCGGATCGAAACCGCCGAGCCCGCGTGCCCGAGCCTGACGGCGATGACAGCCAAGCTTCCCGACCTCGGCGAGCTGGCGAGCCGCCTTGCGAGGATGCTCGATTCGCGAGGTGGCGTTCGCGACGACGCCACTCCGCTCCTCTCGTCATTGCGCCGGCGGGGGCAAAAGGTTCGGCAAGCGACCTTCAAGACACTCGAGTCCTATGCGCGAGCCCATGCCGAGGAGTTGGCCGAAGACACCGTGCCGTTTCACCAGGAGAGATTCGTCGTGCTGCTTCGAGCGGGGGCAAAGGGGCGTCTCAAGGGGCTCGTGCATGACCGCTCCGGGTCGGGTCAGAGCTTCTACTTCGAGCCCCTCGAGGTGGTCGAGGCGAACAACGAGTTGCGCTCCGTGAGCGCAGAGGAAGATGCGGAACGGCGGAGAATACTCCTCGAGCTGGTCGAGGCGACGCTCGTCGAGCGCGAAGCGTTGGCAGCTCACCTAGAGCTTCTCGCCGAGCTCGATGTGCAGCAAGCGGCGGCGCGATGGGCAGCTCGGATCGGAGCGCGATGGTTCGTGCCGGCGCCCGCGGACAGCTACCGACTGGTCGAGGCTCGACACCCGCTCCTCGACCCGTCGCTGGCTGCATTAAGGGCCCGCGCGCTCGGTCTGGCGGGACACTCAGGAGAGGTGGTGCCGCTGTCGATCGACCTGTGCGAGGAGCGTCGGCTGCTGGTCGTCACTGGTCCCAATGCGGGCGGCAAGACAGTGGCGCTCAAGACGCTGGGTCTGCTGGCGGTGGCGGCTCATTGCGGTCTGCCGGTTCCGGCGCGGCCCGAGTCACAGATCCCACTGCTGGACCGTGTCGTCGCGAGTGTCGGTGACGAGCAGGATCTACTTGCCGATCGCTCGACGTTCAGCGGTCGCCTGCTGCGACTCAAGGAAGCGTGGGAATGGGCCGGCCCGACGACACTGATTCTCCTCGATGAACTGGGGTCGGGGACCGATCCTGAAGAGGGCGCCGCCCTCGGCATCGGTTTGATCGAAGAGCTTGTCGCAAGGCGCTCGTTGGCCGTCGTGAGCTCTCATTTGACGCGCCTCGCAGCGGCCGCTCTCGAACTCGAGGGTGCCGCATGTGCAGCCATGGCCTTCGATGCTGCCAGTGGCCGGCCCACCTTCCGGCTCGTGCCCGGAACGCCGGGAGGCAGCGAGGCGCTGGCACTGGCGCGGCGGTTGGATCTCGCGCCATCCTGGGTCGCCCGAGCTGAGGAGCTTCTGGGTCCCGACCACGGACGACTGCAGCAGGTGCTGGCGGAGGTTGAAGAAGTTCGCGCAGATCTGGCCCGTGAGCGCGACGGCGTGGTTGCTGAGAGGAAGCGCCTGAGTCGTGAGCGTGAGGCGTCGGAAGCCGCACGGCAGGATCTCGAAGCAGCAAGAAATCGGGCCGGCAAGGATGCAAGGCTGGCCGTAGGAGACTTCCGGCGCCAGGTTCGAAAGCGGCTGGGGAAAGAGGTCGAGCGCCTCAGAGCCGAGCTCGAAAGTGGTCGAAAGCGAGGTCTCGAAGCGGCTGCGATCGAGCAGATCTTCCGCGATGCGCCGGTTCCTGAGCGAGAGCCGACGGACACGCCGGTCGAGATAGGGGGACGTGTTCGGCACCGAGACCTGGGGTGGATTGGGACGGTGCAGAAGCTTGAACGTGGGAAAGCCGAAGTGGCAGTCGAGGGAAAGAGGGTGATTTGCCGCGCCAGTGAGCTCGACGGGTTGCAGGGCGAGGTTTCACAGCGCCGACCGTCGAAGGTCTCGACGCCGATGGTGGAAGAGGCTCCGGCCCGCGAGCTTGATTTGCGGGGCCAACGAGTGGAGGCGGGACTGGATGCCCTCGACAGCTATCTCGATCGGGCTCTGCTCGCCTCGATGGTCGACGTGCGAGTTGTTCACGGACATGGCAGCGGACAGCTCAAGCAAGCAGTTCGTGAGGCGCTCGGGAACCATCCAGCAGTGGCGAAGTGGCGCCCCGGAGGTCGAGGCGAGGGAGGGGATGGCGCGACTGTCATCGTCCTGGCGAGTTGAGGGTCGCGGTCGGGTGTGGGTGTATCGTGTGCGTCACGAAGACGGGACAATGTAGCGTTCTATGGCCCTCGGAAACATTCATCTGACACCGGACCTGGTTCAGGCCGTCCGCGATGCCGTAGACATCGTTGATGTGGCCTCGGAATACACGCGGCTGAAGAAGGCGGGTCGGCGATACAGGGGCCTGTGTCCGCTGCACAAGGAGAAGACCCCTTCCTTCAGCGTCGATCCGGATCAAGGTCTCTACTACTGCTTCGGGTGCGGTCAGGGTGGAGACGCGATCAAGCTGCACATGCTGCTCACCGGTGACGATTTTCCGGCGGCCATCGAGGCTCTGGCTCGGCGCTATGGGATCCCGCTGCCGAAGCCGCCTCGAGGGGCCAGGCAGGAGCGCGACAGAAGTGCCGAGCTCGAGCATGCGCTCGATGAGGCGGAAGGCTTTTTTGTCGAGCAGTTGCGGCGGTTTCCCAAACCACAGACGTACCTCGAAAACAGGCGTATTTCCTCCGAGCTCATCGAGGCCTTTCGCATTGGGTATGCACCGCCGGGATGGCGGGAGCTGATCGGTGCGCTGAAAGGACGGGTTGGCGTCGTTGAGCTCGAGCGCGCGGGCCTCATCGCGCGCTCCGAGCGCAGACCGGAGGAGCCGTACGATCGATTCCGTGATCGATTGATGTTCCCGATTCGCAATGCTGCCGGCCGCCTCGTCGGGTTCGGAGGTCGCACGTTGGCCGACGATCGAGCCAAATACATCAACACCAGCGAGACCCCGAGGTTCAGCAAGGGGCAGCTTTTGTACGGACTCCATCTCGCCAAGCGACCCTTGAGAGAGAGTCGTCGCGCCCTCCTGGTCGAAGGGTTCTTCGACGTGCTGGGTGCGGTGGCGGCAGGGATAGAGGGGGCCGTGGCAAGCATGGGCACCGCTCTGACTCGTGAGCAGTCCCGGCTGCTGGCCCGATTCGCCGATGAAGTAGTTGTCGGCTATGACGGCGACGCTGCCGGGGGGGCAGCTTACCTCCGCGCTTTACCTTTGCTTCTGGCCGAAGGCTTGGGAGTCATGCGCCCGGAGGTGGGGGAAGGACAAGATCCTGATTCGGTGCGCCTCGATCGCGGCGAAGCTGCTCTCGTCGAGATCGTCGACACGGCTGCCGATGCCGTGACGCGCGAGATCGAGCGTCTGACACCGGCCGGTGCTGGGCACGACCCGCGGCATCAGGCCCGCGCGGCCGCGGCGCTCGTCGATCTTCTAAAGCCGATCCCGGATGCAGTCTTGCGATATGGATACGCCAAGCAGGCCACCGACCGGTTGGGGCTTCCGGTCGGCCTTCTTCTCGATCGGCTCAAGCTTCGCAAGGAGGTCGCGCCGCCTCGCGACTCCACGCCGCAAGAAGCGTCACCGGTCAGGAGCCTGGAAGAAAAGACCCTGCAACTCCTGTTGGCGGGCGGAGAATCGCTGCCGCCGGCAGAGGAGCTGCCGCCTTCGGAGGCATTCCTCAATCCGGCTCTGAGGAATATATACAGTGCATTTCTCGATTTATATAGAGGTGGCCAGGGTAGCTCACCGGCGCCACGCGAGGTGTTGGCGAGGCTGCCCAGCGATGGTGAAGCGGTTGACCGAATTGCCCGGCTTCTGCTAGAAGAGTCTGTTGGCACCGACCCCCGGGAGCTCGAGGGGTCGGTGCGTCGACTATTACGTCGATGGCAGCAGCAGAAAGCACGAGAGTTGGCGGTCCGGATCAACGAAGCACAGAGGGCCGGGGACCAGGAGCGCCTGCAAAGGCTTCTGGAAGAGAAAGCGGCTCTCAGCCGTCTGCTTCATGTGCGGCCGCCGACAGAATGAGCCGCATGTACGGTTCCGCCGATTTCGGTGGCCCGGAGAGTGTCGAGGAGTATGATTTTGACTGTATCCCGCCTGCAACCGGTTGAAGACAAGCACCCGACGATCAAGCAGCTCATTGAGCTCGGGCGATCGAAAGGGTATCTCCTGTACGACGAGATCTACGACATTCTGCCTGACGAGATCGTCAGCGTTCCCGACGATCTCGACGAGATCTACGTGCGCTTCGGTGATCTCGGAATCGAAGTCCTGGATCGGCCGGAGCGGCATCAGAACCGCCTCGACAGCGAAAGTGTCACGAACGACTTCGAGAAGGCCGAAAGCGAGTCCGGTACCGGCTTTCATTTGCACGAGCAGGAGAAGACGAATGACCCGGTTCGCATGTATTTGCGCGAAATGGGCACGGTTCCGCTTCTCGATCGTGAAGGCGAGGTGGAGATTGCCCAGCGTATCGAGAAGGGCGAATGGGGAGTTTTCGAAGCCCTGAGTGAGAACCCCTTGGTTCTCAACGAACTGCTGCGTCTCAGCGAGTCGGCGGAAAAGGACCCGGAGTTGATGCGCGAGCTCTTGCAGGCCGATCCCGATGAAGTGCTGGACTCACGTTCCAAACAGCGGATCAAGGGCAACCTCAAGGCGTTCAAGGAGATCGGCAAGCTCGACAAGAAGGTGGAATCGCTGCGCAAGCGACAGAAGCGATACAAAGTGAGTGGTGACAAGTATCACGAGATCGAGCGCGAGATCGATCGCCACGTGGCAAAGATCGCCAAGCAAATCCGCTCGGTCGACATTTCTGTGCAGACGCAGAACCGATTGATCGCTTTCCTGCGGAATCTGGACAAGGAATTCTCTCGCGTCGAGCGCGACATCCGACGCGCCAAGCTCGCTCTCGATCGGGAGTCCAACAAGGAGCTCCGCTCTCTGCATCGGCGTCGGATCGACAAGTATCGGCGTAAGGTCAAAGCGCTCGAGGAGCGCTATGGAACGACCCATTCTCAGGTATCGGCGACGCTCAAGAAGATCCGTAACGGCGAGAACATCTGTGAGCAGGCGAAGGAAGAGCTGATTGTCGCCAATTTGCGGCTCGTCGTCTCGATCGCCAAAAAGTACACCAACCGCGGTCTGCAATTCCTGGATCTGATTCAGGAGGGAAACATCGGCTTGATGAAGGCGGTGGAGAAGTTCGAGTATCGACGCGGGTATAAGTTCTCGACCTATGCAACGTGGTGGATCCGCCAGGCAATCACACGGGCGATTGCAGATCAGGCGCGGACTATCCGCATTCCAGTCCACATGATCGAGACGATCAACAAGCTGACTCGCACTAGCCGCTCACTGGTGCAGGAGTTGGGGCGTGAACCGACGGCCGAGGAGATCGGCGCACGGATGGATCTGCCTGCCTCGAAGGTGCGGAAAATCATGAAGATCGCCCAGGAGCCGATCTCGCTCGAGACGCCGATCGGCGAGGAAGAGGACTCGCACCTGGGTGATTTCATCGAGGACAAGACTGCCACGTCGCCGGTGGAGTCGGTCATCTCGAACAACCTGACCGACCAGACAGGTAATGTCCTGAAGAGCCTCACACCGCGGGAAGAGCTGGTTCTGCGCATGCGCTTTGGTGTCGGTGAAGGCTCGGAGCATACGCTCGAGGAGGTTGGAAAGTCGTTCAACGTGACGCGCGAGAGAATTCGCCAGATCGAATCGAAAGCACTGCGCAAGCTGCGGCACCCGAGCCGCTCGGCGCAGTTGAAGCCGTTTCTCGACAACTCGACGCAGTAATCGCCGACGGCGGGGGTCTAACGCAACGCCCGCGGTTTGACAAAGCAAGGCCCGGAGACCTAACATCTTCGGCCGCAAAAGGGTCCTTTGTGGCCACGTTGAGATCCTCGGTAGCTCAGTGGTAGAGCGGTCGGCTGTTAACCGATTGGTCGGGGGTTCGAATCCCTCCCGGGGAGCCAGTCTTCCCATGACCGCCGGATCGTTCCGGCGGTTTTTTTCTTGGCCCATCTTCCCGCACACGCCTCGATCTCATCGACATTCGGCTATATGACGCCGAGCCGGGGCGAGCGATAGACTGCGATTCCAAGGACGTTCAGTGCGGCCTGTCGGTCGTCACAATGCAAGTTCAACGCGGGGACACGAGAAGAAGCGGATGTGTGCCAGGGTGCGGCGGTTGCGGTTTCATGTGTCGGCGTTGATTTCGTTGATGGAATTGATGGAGCACGGAGGAGGCCTGATGAGTCTTTTGAATGAACGATGGAACAGATTGTCGGCGCTCGTTATCGCCGCGATACTCATCGCAGCCGGGCCGCTTGCAGCGTCCGATCTGGTAATCACCGGAGTCATCGATGGGCCGTTGACGGGCGGTCTGCCGAAGGCGGTCGAGTTTTGCGCCACCAGTGACATTCCCGATCTGAGCGTTTACGGCTTCGGTTCGGCAAATAATGGTGGTGGCAGCGACGGCGAGGAGTTCACCTTTCCGGCTACCCCGGTGAGCGCCGGGACGTTCCTCTACGTGGCCTCGGAGGCGAGTGGATTCGCCAGCTTCTTCGGGTTCGCTCCCGGTTTTTCCAGCGGCGCCAGTGAGATCAATGGCGACGACGCCATCGAGTTGTTCATGTCGGGCACCGTGGTCGACATCTTTGGAGACATCAACGTCGACGGTACCGGCCAGCCGTGGGAGCATCTCGACGGCTGGGCGTATCGTAGCGACGGCACCGGCCCGGACGGTTCGACGTTCGAGCTTGCCAACTGGTTCTTCTCGGGGCCGAACGCCCTCGACGGTGAAACCAGCAATGCAACCGCTGCGATACCCTTCCCGATCGGCACGTATCCCTCCTGCACACCGGCAGTCCCGGTTCCAGACTTGCTCTTGAGCGAGTTCGTCGTTACCCCGACGGGCGGAGAGTTCATCGAGATCTACAACCCGACCGCAGCAGGGGTGGATCTTTCGAACCTCTACGTGACCGATGCCACCTTCGCCGGTGGCGGAACGTACTACTACAACATCGTTACCGGCTCGAACGCCGGCGGTGGTGGGTTCGGCGATTTTCACGCCCGTTTCCCTGACGGCGCGTCGATTGGTCCGAGTGAATTCCAGACAGTGGCATTGGCCGGATCGGACGGGTTCATTGCCGAGTACGGTGTGGATCCGACCTATGAGCTCTTCGAAGACGGCGTAGCCGCGGATGGCGTCGCAGACATGCGCGAGGCGCTGCCGGGCTCGATCAACAACCAAGGGGGACTCACCAACGGTGGTGAGATCGTGGTGCTCTACGCGTGGGACGGCGTCTCCGACCTGGTTGCGGACGTCGACTATGCGGTGTGGGGTGACAAGGACGAAGCCGTAGACAAGACGGGAGTTGCAATCGATGGCGTGGATATCGACGATACGCCTTCGAGTTACCTCGCCGACACTTCGGTCGCGGCGCAGGATGTTGTCGCGCCTGGCGCTCACGCTTTTGGGAACTCCTTTCAGCGTGTCGACTTTGCCGAGGGTGTGGAAGTGCAGACGGGTGGCAACGGTGTAACCGGAAGCGACGAGACCTCGGAAGATCTCTCGGTCACCTGGTTCGAGTTTCTGCCGACACCGGGCGCTGGCCCGCCGCCGCCTGCGAGCAGTTGGGTGATCAACGAGATCCACGCCGATCCGGCCGGCGACATTTCGGGTGATGCCAATGGTGACGGCATTCGCGACGGGACCGATGATGAGTTTGTCGAGCTCGTCAACGCCGGCGCGGCCGATCTCGACATTTCGGGCTGGACGCTGGCCGATGGCTTCTCCGTACGGCACACGTTTCCCGCCGGCAGCATCGTGCCAGCCGGATGCTCGGTTGTCGTTTTCGGCGGCGGCGTGCCGACCGGACGCTTCGGCAACAGCTTGGTGCAGACAGCAAGCGGTGGCTCCTTGGGACTCAACAACAGCGGCGACTCGCTGACGCTCAGCGACGGAGTGGCTGATGCCGCAACCGCGAACTACGGGAGCGAGGGTGGGGACAACCAGTCGTTGACCCTCGATCCGGACATCGTTGGTTCTCTACCTTTCGTCAAGCACTCGGAGGCGACCGGATCCGGCGGCGCGCTGTTCTCGCCGGGAACGAGGATTGACGGTGATCAGTTCTCAGGCTGTGAGGCGCTTCCAGATCCGTGGGTGATTAACGAGATCCACGCCGATCCGGCAGCAGATACACCTGGTGACGCCAACGGCGACGGCACGCGGGATTCCTCGGCCGACGAGTTCGTCGAGCTCGTCAACAACACCGGCTCGGCGATGGACATCTCCGGCTGGACGTTGGCCGACGGATTTTCGGTGCGGCACACGTTCCCCGCCGGGACACTCGTGCTGAACGGATGCTCGGTGGTGGTCTTCGGCGGCGGCTCGCCGACCGGAGATTTCGGCAACAGCCTGGTGCAAACGGCAAGCGACGGCTCATTGGGCCTCAATAACAGTGGCGATTCGGTGACCCTCAACAATGGGGTGAGCGATGTGACGCAAGCGACCTACGGCGGCGAAGGCGGCGATAATCAGTCGCTGACCCTGGATCCCGACATTGCTGGCGTGCCTCCGCGGGTGAGACACACGCTGGCAGCGGGTTCGAATGGCGCGCTCTTCTCGCCTGGAAAGCGAGTCGACGGCTCGCAGTTCGCCGGTTGTCCCGTTGCGGCCGAGGTTTTCGAGATTCAAGGCAGCGGTGCGAGCTCGCCGTTTGATGGCGGTTTCGTGGTCACGCGCAGCAATGTGGTCACGGCACTGGCGCCGAGCGGGTTCTTTGTCCAGACACCGGCTACGCGCACTGACTTCGACGTCGACACGTCAGACGGCGTCTTCGTCTTCACTGGCAGCGCACCGTTGGTGGATGTCGGCAACCTCGTCGATGTCATCGGGGAAGTGGACGAGTTCTTCGGCTTTACCGAGATTGTTGCCGCAACGGTGACCGCCGTCGGCACGTCGATGCTGCCGGGGTCGATCGTCTTCGACGCGACTGTTCCGTCGTCCGACCCGGCCTTCCCGAGCTGCGCGCTCGAGTTCGAGTGCTACGAGGGCATGTTGGTCGAGATCGCGAACGGTACAGTGACGGGCCCGAACCAGCGTTTCAGCTCCGACACGACCGCCGAGGTCTACATCACCGCTGCGCCGGCACGAACCTTCCGCGAGCCGGGCATCGAGTTTCCAGGTCTTCTCGGTTTGCCAGTGTGGGACGGCAACCCCGAGGTGTTCGAGCTCGACCCGGACAAGCTGGGACTCCCAAACCAGCAGATTCCAGCGGGTTCGTCGTTCAGCGCGCTCGGCGTGATCGGCTACGAGTTCGGTGGCTACGAGCTGTGGCCCGCAGAGCTGAGCTTCGTCCCGGCGCCGCTTCCGGTGTCAGTGCGTCCGCGACAGGCGGGCGAGTTCACGGTCGGGTCGCTGAACCTCTTCCGCCTCTTTGATGATGTCGATGACCCGGCGGATGGAGACCGCAACGATGCGGTGGTCTCGACTGCGGAGTATGCGCGGCGGCGGGCGAAGTTCACCAGCTACATTCTCGACGTCCTGAAGGCGCCGGACATCCTGGCTGTCCAGGAGGCGGAGAGTCTGCAGGTGCTGATGGATCTCGCGGGTGACATCGCGACGGCCGATCCGGCGGTTGTCTACACCGCTTATCTCGAAGAAGGCAATGACATCGGCACGATCGACGTCGGTTTCTTGGTGAGGAACACGATCGCCGTCGATGCCGTCACGCAGCTGGGCAAAGACGAGCTGTTCACCTTCGATGATCCGCCTTCGCCGCTCCACGACAGGCCACCGCTGCTTCTCGAGGGACGGAGTCTCCGCGAATTCGGGTCGTTCCCGATCGCTGTGATGGTCGTGCACAATCGCTCGCTCGGCGGTATCGAGACCGAGCGCGTGCAGCGCAAGCGGTTCGAACAGGCAGAATCGATCGCGCAGAAGGTGCAAGACATGCAGGATACGGACCCGAGTCTGCGCCTGGTTGTGACTGGTGATTTCAATGCCTTCGAGTTTACCGACGGCTACGTCGATGCGGTCGGAATCATCAAAGGCGACTTTGAGCCGGTCGACAGCCTGGTTTGCCTGAGCAGCGTGTGCTCTGATCTTGTGACGCCCGACCTTCTCAACCTCGTGGAGTTGCTGGTGCCTGAGGATAGGTACTCATTCGTTTTTCAGGGCAGTGCTCAGGCGCTCGATCATGCCTTGACGTCCGCGAGGTTGAGCGCGGAGATCTCGGGTGCCGAGTTCGGACGCGGCAATGCCGATGCAGCTGTCGACCTGATCAACGACGACGGATCAATCGTGGCCGAGAATCTCCCGCTGCGATCTTCGGACC